>Ga0184608_10000325_pt1 | contig 12392 bp, 9 predicted proteins | sample PLM1_30_coex_FD_133010 | JGI IMG/M metagenome (GOLD analysis project Ga0184608, IMG submission 133010) | Groundwater sediment microbial communities from an aquifer in East River, Colorado, USA - PLM1_30_coex | ecosystem: Environmental > Terrestrial > Soil > Riparian zone | place: USA: East...
CTTCTCCGCGCTGCCCGGCGACGCGGCCGAACAGTGGGAGGCCGCGCTCGCGAAGACCGGGCATCACGTGTTCTCGAACGTGAAGACCCACCGCATGGACGACGACGTCCCGCTTCTCATCGCTGAGGTGAACCCCGAGCACATGCACGCGCTCGACGTGCAGCGGCGCAAGCGCGGCTGGACCGGATCGATCGTGACGAACGGGAACTGCTCCGCGATCGGTTTCGCGCTCGCGGCTGCGCCGTTGCAGAAGGTGTTCGGCATAGAGCGCGCGGTCGTCACGACGATGCAGGCGATCTCCGGCGCGGGCTATCCGGGCGTCGCCTCGCTCGATGCGCTCGACAACGTGGTCCCGTTCATCGCCGAGGAAGAGGAGAAGATGGAGCAGGAGACCAAGAAGTTTCTCGGTACGTGGGATGGGAAGCGGTTTGTCGACGCAGGCTTCGCGTTCTCGGCGCACTGCAACCGCGTTTCGGTGCGCGACGGTCACACCGAGACGGTGAGCATCAGGCTCCGCGATTCGCCTCCGCCGGACGCTGTCAAGGACGCGATGCGCGAGTTTCGCGGCCGACCGCAGGAGCTCAAGCTGCCCACCGCTCCCGAACGTCCGATCCACGTGCGCGATGGACGCGATCGTCCGCAGCCGGTCCTCGACCGCGACACGGAGCGGGGTATGGCGGCCGTGGTCGGGCGGGTGCGCGAGGACCCCGTCATGGGCATCAAGTACGTCGTCTTGACGCACAACACGATCCGCGGCGCGGCGGGCGGATCGGTCCTCAACGCCGAGCTGCTCGCCGCAGAGGGGTGTCTCGGGAGTTGAGCGCCGCGGCCGAAACATTCGTCGCGCGTCTCGATCGGGTCCCGCTCAACCGATTTCACTGGCGCTTGCTGATCCTGTCGGGACTCGGGTGGATGTTCGACGCGATGGACGTCCTCATGCTGAGCTTCCTCCTCACGCCGATTCGCGGCGAGTTCAAGCTCGACGCAGCCGGGGCCGGCCTCGTGGCAAGCGCGACCTTCGTCGGGATGTTCATCGGCGCGGCCACAGCGGGCCGTCTCGCGGATCGGTACGGCCGGCGCGCGGTCTTCACGACCACGCTCGTCATCTTCTCGATTGGAAGCGCGCTCTCAGCGCTGGCGCCGACATTCGAGACTCTGCTTGCTGCCCGCATCATCGCGGGACTCGGGCTCGGCGGCGAGCTACCGGTCGTCGCGACGCTCGTGAGCGAGCTCTCGCCGCGTGCGCAGCGCGGCCGGATGATCGTCCTGCTCGAGTCGTTCTGGGCTTACGGGACGATCCTCGCGGGGATCGTCGCGATCACGGTCGTCGCGAATTACGGATGGCGGTGGGGCTTCGCGGTCGGAGCGTTGCCGGCTCTCTACGTCGCGTATCTGCGCCGCGCGTTGCCGGAATCGCCGCGGTTCCTCGCCGAGAAGGGCCGCGCGCCGGAGGCCGACGCCGTCGTCCGACGCGTCGAGCGAGCGGGTGGGGGAGCGCTGCTCACGCTCGCGCCCGCGATCGCGCCGACGCGCGCGGGTCGGACACGCGTTGCCGAGCTCTTCACCACCCGGTATGTGCGCCGAACGGTGATGCTCTGGATCTTGTGGTTCGGCGTGGTGCTTACGTACTACGGAATGTTCCTGTGGATACCGTCGCTTCTCGTTGCTCGCGGCTTCGACGACGCCCGGCCGGGGCAGGCCAACATGCTGTTTTTCCTCTCGACGCTCGCGCAGGTGCCCGGATACTTCAGCGCGGCGTGGCTCGTCGAGCGTTGGGGTCGGAAGCCGACGCTCGTCCTGTATCTCCTGGGGACGGCAGTGAGTGCGTACATGTTTGGCAATGTGGGCGCGGGTACCGATGTGGCCCAAACCAATGTCGTCGTCTTATGGCTCTCACTGCTTTCGTTCTTCAACCTCGGCGCGTGGGGCGTCGTGTACACGATCACACCCGAGCTCTACCCGACCTCGGTCCGCGCGACGGGCTCCGGGGTCGCGGCGGCGGTCGGACGTGTTGGCGGGATCATCGGGCCATACCTCACGCCGGTGCTCGTGACCGCCATCGCCGTCAACGGCACGTTTGCGGTGTTCATGATCTTGCTGGTGGTCACCGCAGGCGCGGTCGCGCTGCTTGGTGAGGAAACTCGCGGACGATCCCTCGAGGAGATCGCTCCGGAGGCCGAGGCCGCGTAGGTCCAAAGCGTTTCGCGTTTGCCCGTTGTTGACCTTCGTATGAACGTCGAGCGGTCGACCGACCGCGCCCTTGTTCTGGCACCTCTCATGCAGCGACCGCGACTGATCGCGTGAACGGTCGCAACCTCTCTTCTCCAAATTGCTCGCCGGAAGGTGTTTGGCATGGGTCGCATTCGCGTGCTCGGTATCACGCTCGTCTTCGTCATCTCACTCACGTCGTATCTGACCTCAAGTCCTAGCCAGGCCGCGAACACGTCGTCCGGAACATTGCAGATCTTTGCGTCGCTACCACCTACCGCGACGTTTAACCCGAATCTTCTGCTGAAGGGCAGCGCCAGCGCCGGAGAGCCCAGCATCAGGACCGACCAGTTCGGCCAGTCCTTCGTCATCGGCCCGACCGGCGTCCCCGCCGGCTGTAAGGCGTTCCGCGTACGGCACGACGGATCCGCGTCGACCTTCCTCGGTTTCCCGGACCACGGCGCCGGCGGCGGCGACTGCGACTGGGCCATCGGACCCCAGGAGACATCGCCGACGATCGTGCCGCCGTCGACGGACAACCTTCTCGCGTATTCCAGCCTCACCCTCCCGAACATCACAACGGGAAAGTCGGACGATGGGGGAAGCACATTCGGACCTCCGAATCCCTACTCGCAACAGGTCGCCGGCGACGACCGCATGTGGATGGCTGCCGACCCGAAGCTGAATAGCCTCGGGTTCGCGGACGTGTACATGACCTACCACGACGTCAGCGTGGTCGAGATCGAGCTCGGCGTCTCGAGGGACGGCGGATTCAGCTACGTGCAGAGCGGCCCGATCATCAACCCCGCCGACGTGCTGCCCGCCCAGTGGGGCGAGCCCAGCGGGAACGGGCTCGGCAACATCGTCGCGTACCGCCCGAAGAACGGCGCGCTGACCCTCTTCTCCATCTTCGTGACTCCCGACAGCGCGGCGGACAACGCTTCCCAGTTCGCCGCTGGGACTCAGAACTTCAATCGTGTCTACGAGGCCGTCGGCACGGTGACCGAGGTGCCCGCGCCGGGCGCGCCGATCATCACCTGGCGGAATTACGAGGTTTACCACGGTCCTGTGGGCGCGCGGTACGACCGGATCTTCCCGATCACGGCAGTCGACGGCGCCGGCAAGGTCTACGCGATCTGGACCGACGGGAACAACATCATGGTCAAGTCCGACGCGACGGGCACGGGGTGGAGCCCGTCGACCGCGCCCGGCCTGATCGCCAATCCGACCGGCGTGAACACGACGATCATGCCGTGGGCGGAAGCGGGCGCGTCGGGCATCGTCGACGTCGTCTTCTACGCGGCGACCGGCGGGAGCGGGGCTCAGCCGAGTCCGCAGGACGACCCCGCCAACCAGTGGAACGTCTACATGGCTCAGACGATCGACGGCGGCTCCACCTGGGGCGTCTTCAAAGCGAGCGACCACGTGATCCACAACGGGCCGATCTGCATCGACGGACTCAACTGCAACCTGATCGGTCCGCGCGATCGCACCCTCCTCGACTTCTTCCAAGTCTCGATCGACCCGACGAACGGCGCGGCTGACATCGCCTACACCGACGACCATGCCGCTCCCGGGAATGCGGTCCTGTACTTCACGCGGCAATGCACGGGCGCGAGCGCGACCACCGGAGCCGCCCTGGTGAACGACTGCGTCGCACCACCCCCTCCGGTGACGCCACCGCAAGGCACGACCTGTCCCGGCCCGCAGATCCTCGACTTCGTGAACGACGCGCCTAATAACTATCCCGCGGGCATGGGCCAGAACATGGACAACCTCGACATCGAAAATGCCTTCTTTGGAGCGACGCCTACCACGATCGAGGTCACGCTGACGATCAAGAATCTGCAGGCACCACCCACGGTCGACAACCCGAACATCCTCTCGGGCCTCTGGACCGTGTACTGGCAGCAAGTCCTCACCGCCAATCCGCCCGGAAGCCCGCGGTGGTGGTACGCCCAGGCGACGACAACTGGGACGGGAGGAAGCGCTCTGGCCTTCTTCAGCGACGGGACCTTCGATGTGAGTGCGGATACCTACTCCGATAGTCCAGCGATGGGCACCTTCAACCCAGGGCCAAATGGAACGTTCGTCATCCACGTTCCGCGAGCCGACGTTGGCAACCCTGCGGATGGCTCGACTCTTACGAACACATTTGCGGACACGGCGGGGGCATTCCTCATCGCGAGCACGGGCCTCCGCTACATCGCCCGCGCCGATCGCGCGCCAGACTCCGACTACGGTGCGGACTACGTGGTGGCGCAGACGTGCACGCCACCGCCACCACCGCCCCCAAGTTCCGCGGCATCGCTGACCCTCGCGCCCAAGACCGAGACCAACAACGTCTTCACTCAGGCTTCAGAAACCGCAACGGTGAAGGATGCGAGCGCTCCGCCCAAAGCCGTTCCGGGTGTGGTCGTGCGCTTCACCGTCACCGGGGCCAACCCCGGTAGCGGCTCGCAGACCACGGACCAGTTCGGGCAAGCCGTCTTCACCTACACGGGACAGAACGCGGGGATCGACACGATCGCGGCGTACGCGGACAAGAACAACAACGGGGTCAAGGACAGCGGCGAGCCGTCGGACACCGCGACAAAGACATGGGTCGTGCCATCGAGCACTCCCGGTTGCGAAATAAAGATCACCGGCGGAGGGACGATCGTCGCCGCCAATGGTGACCAAGGAAACTTCGGCGGGAATGCGCAGATCTCGTCGACCGGCAGCCCGTCGGGACAGGAGCAGTACCAGGATCACGGTCCAGCGCAGCCGCTCAACGCGAAGTCGACCAGCGTCACGTCGATCGTCTGCAGCTCGGACAAGACTCAAGCCACGATTTACGGCCAGGCCACGATCAACGGGTCCGGCTCCTACGTGTATCGCATCGTGCTGCAAGACAACGGCAGCAGCGGATCGACCGACGCGTACGGGATCCGCCTTAACAGCGGCTACGACTCAGGTGTGCGGTCGCTGCGAAGCGGGAACGTGGACATCCACAAGAAGTAGGGCACGAGCAGATCGAAGAGGGGGGCTCGGGCGGGCCCCCCTCTCCGGACGCTGAGGCGGCTAGACACGCCTTTCACACTTCTCGAGCCTGCCCGCCAGCGACAATCCGGCCCGATGTACCGCCGCCTTTGGATGCTCGCCGCCGCGGGCCTTCTCGCGACCGCGTGCTTCGGAAAGTTCGCGCTCGGAGTCACGCAGTCGATCGAGCCGACCCCGATCCTGCCGGGCGCCAGCGTGAAACAGGAGCTCAACATCGAGGCGGATGGGCTGCTCGGTACCGCCGTGAAGCAGGCGCTGACCGAGGCAGCCACGAAGGGTCAGGCACAAGCGGAGTCGGGTACGCAGTGGCAGATCCGCGATAACTCGGACGGATCGGCGGTCCACCTGCGCATGTTCAGGACCGTGAACCTGACTGAGGCGCAGACCGCCGTAGCCCAGTCGTCGACCGGCGGGTTCGACATCGGGACGATGAACATTCGCTCCGACGACTGGCTTCTCGCGCGGCGCTACGCCGTGCGGATCGTCGTGACCCCGAGCGCACCGAGCACACCGGCCGGAACCCCGACGGGGACGGACGCCACCTCGCAGCAGCTCGCGAAGGCGATCCTCGCCGGCATCACCTACGACTACTACGTCGGGCTGCCCGGGATCGTCACCGCGACGAACGGCGTGCCCGGCGATCAGTCGCGCCTGGTGTGGCATCTCGATCTGACCTCGGGCTCAGAGCGCGTCCTCACGGCGGAGAGCATCTATCCCGACGTCCCGCGGCTCGTGGTGGTCCTGCTCGCGATCGTGGTGATCGTCGGCGCGGTCTTCGTCCGGTCCCGTGGGCGTCGACCGATCACGGCCGAACCGCCCATCTTCAGAACGCCGCCGCAGCCTTAGCGCGGGAGCTGCGCGAGGAACCGTTCCGCGTTCTTGTACGCAATGGCTGCACGCGCGTCATCCGGAAGCTGCATGAGCCACCCGCGGATCCGGTTCACGATGTCGGCGTACGCGTCCCAGCGCTCGTTGCCGGTGTACGAGCCGCCGACGGTCCACGTGTCGGTGCCGACCATGAAGCGATCGCTGTACTTGAGAAGGAGTGCGCGCCACTTCGCATCGAGCTGTCCCTGTGGCGCGACGTCATCGCGAAGCGAGAGCTCGACGGACAGCTTCGGCCATTTCGCCAGCAGCGCGTCGATCTGCTCGGGCGTGGCGGTGACGCCGGCGTGCGCCCAGAGCACGGTCTCGTCCGCGCCGACGTAATCGAGAAGCTCCGCGACGGCGCGCGCGTCGGCGTGCGGCTGCAGGAAGAGATCGTGTTGCCGCGCGAACGCGATCACATTCTTCACGACGGGGAGCGTGATCTGGCCCACGTTGAGATGAAACTCACCGAACCCGCGGTGCATTCCCGCGCGATAGGCAGACTCGACGTACGGGACGATCGTGCCATCCCTCGTCCACGAGAACACGTCGGCGCCGTTGCGGTACGGGCCGAGCATCGGGACGACGCGGTCGCCAAGGACCGCCTTCAGCTCGAAGGTGCCTTCGTCCGGCGCGCTCGAGACGAGCGCCGCACTGACGCTGAGCGAATCGAGCAGCGCCCCGATCTTCTCCGGCGGATACGCGACCCATGACTCGCGGCTGTAATGCATGTGCGCGTCGAAGATCGGCAGGACGCTCGGAGTGGGGGAGGGGGTCGGTGACGGCGACGGCGTGGGGCTGGGCGTCGGCGAAGCGACCGCGACCGTCGCGGTCGGGCTTGGGGACGGCGAACTGACCGCGGGCTGTCCGCACGCGGCGAGTAACGCGAGCGCAACGAGCAATACGCGGGCCATCACGCTCTAGGGTCTCACGCCGTTTGGCCTATGAGATGGCCATTCAGTGGCGAGGTCCTGTGCCTGCCAGCAATTACACCGTCGGGCGCGATGGCCACGGAGTAGAGCTCATCGTCGACCACTGGACGGTCGTCATGTTCGAAGGCGCGATCCGGCGGTTCAAGGATCCCGCGAGCATCCTGTCCGCGCACTACGTCATCGGGTCGGATGGGCGCATCGCACAGCTTGTGAGCGAGGACGACACCGCGTATCACGCGGGGGTGTTCTCCGTGAACCAGCGCTCGATCGGCATCGAACATGAAGCGGGTCCGGCGATGCCGCCCAGCGATGCGCTCTACGCCGCATCCGCGCGGCTGCATGCCGATATCGCGACCCGCTACGGGCTCGCGTTGCAGGTCGGCGCGACCGTGCTCCCGCACCACGCGATCGTGCCGACGGAATGTCCGGGCACGCTCGACCTCGGTCGCATCGTTCGCGAAGCACTGGAGGAGGACGACATGTTCACGGAAGAAGATCGCCGCAAGCTCAACCGCGTCTACGACCACCTCGAGGCGTACGAGCCGCTGACCTGGACGAAGCGGCTGCAGCTGTGGCTCGCACGGGCTTTGATGACCGGGCTGCCGACCGCCGATCTTTCGGGGCCCGACGTCGAGACGGGGCAGGCGTTCGACGCGAAGACGGCTTCGCGGCGGTGACCTTCGCGCGCGAGCGTGGCGTGCTGAGGTAGTGATGCCAGAGCACTCGCGCGGCGACAGCCCGCCACGGACTCCACGTGCGTGTGATGCGACCGATGCGATCCGATGTCGGGAGTGAGCGCATCCGCTTCACCTCGCGGATGGCCGCCACCAGCGCGAGGTCGCCCGAGGGCCAGATGTCAGCACGCCCGAGCGCCATCAGCAGGTAGATGTCCGCGGTCCACGCGCCGACGCCCCTCAGCTTGATGAGCGCGGTTCGTGCCTCTTCGTCGTCCAGGGCCGCGAGGCCGTCCGGGTCGAACTCTCCCGCGACGATCGCCTGCGCGAGCTCGCGGATGTAAGCGCTCTTTTGCCGAGTGAGTCCGGCGCCTCGCAGGTCGGCCTCGCTCAGGTCGGCTACGCGTTCGGGCGTCACGGCACCGGCAAGCCGCTCGAGCCGGCCGTACGCGGCTCGGCCCGCCGACAGCGATATCTGCTGCTCGAGGATGATCTGCACGAGCGTCCCGAACCCCGGCGGCCGGTCCCAGAGCGGTGGCGCGCCGTGGCGCGCGACGACCGCGGCAAGGTGCGGGTCCCGTCGCGAAAGCTCGGCGACGCCTACGGCGAGGGTGTCGAGGTTCAGCTGCGACTCCACCTCTATCTAACGAGCTCAGCGCCCGCTATGTGAGATGTGAGGACGAACAGAGAACGGCGGCCGAGGACCGCCCGCGAGATAGGTCGTGGTGTCCGGCGCCGAACGGATTTCATCTCTCGGCGGTCTGATCGTCCCGATCCGTCGCCTCTTGCCCGCTTCCTCTATCCAACACTCGACCCGCGCGCCAAACAGCCCTCCTCGGACGCGTAGCCGAATGGGCCTCTCAAGCTCCGCGGCAAAGGCGTTACGAAAGTGCTTCTGCCAATCGCCTTCGTATGGGATTCGCTCGACGACCAATCCAAGATCGAGGCCGTCGTGTGTCGAGAGATCGCCGACATCCGCCCAGACCAGGCGCACGCCCCGCTCGTCGGTCCATGCAACCAACGAGACTCCGCCGAGATCGCGATGGGGCACGATCACAATCTCGACCTCAGGGCCTTCGCCCGTCACCGTGATGCCTGTCCGATCGACGTTTTCCGATCGTCCCTGTGCGAGCGCCGAGCCGACCAATTCCGCGAGGTTCACCCCCGCAGACTACCCGCGCCAGCGTCAACCGAAGCGCTTCTTGTAGAGCTCCTTCAACTCCGCGTCGGTGCTCCCGAGGTAGCGGCTCGTCGTGGCGACATTGCGGTGTCCCGCCAGGCGCTGCGCGGCCGGGACGTTCATCTGCGTCGCCCACGCGGTGATCGCGGCGTGACGCAGCCAGTGCGGCGAGACGCTCTCGGCGAGTCCGGCGCGTTTTGCCGCCTCAGCCACGATCGTCTGCGCCATCTTCACGCTCATGCGGTAGGAGCCGCCCTCTTTCTTGCGACCCGTGATGAAAAGCGCCGGGTCCTTGTCCTTACGACCGCGGAGGTAGCGCTCGAGCCACTCGCGCGCGCGCATTCGCAGGAAGACCCGGCGGTAGCGGCTGCCTTTGCCGAACACCGTGACTTCGTCGGCGATGCGAACGCCGTCCTTCGGATTCACGGCGTGTGGATCGAGCTCGATCTTTTCGCGATCGAGCGCGACGAGCTCGGAGACGCGGCATCCGGTGGCGGCCAGGAACTCGAGGAGCGCGCGGTTGCGGAGGCCGTCGTCCGTCGCGGTGTCGAAGCTCTCCATGAGACGCTCCAGCTTCTGCTGGTCGAGGTGCCGCGCGTCGGGGCTGGGATCTGGCGCCTTACCGAGCTCGACCTTCTCCGGACCCGGAACGGGCAGATCGAGCAGCACGCCGAACTTCAGCAGCCCGCGGAGGGCGATGAGATGCATGTTCTTCGAGGCGGCCGAAATTGGTCGCTTGCCCGCGTCGCGGCCAGCAAGGAGTCGGCGGCGGGTCAGATGGCTGCCGTAGGCCTTCAGGATCCGGAGGTCGAGGTCCTTGACGCGCGGGTTCGCCGCGCCCCGGCCGATGAAGTCGAGGAACTCCACCAGGAAGCGCTCGTACCGCGGCAGCGTCGTTTCGCTGCGCCCTTTGTCCCGAAGTTCCTGCAGGTAGGCCCGTGCGAGGTCGCCTACGGGGCTATTCGGCCCGAGATCCCGCGGATCGACGTAGGAGGCCGAAACGAGGCCCTTTTCCGGCCTGGGCTCTCCTACTCGGCGTGTAATCATCATTCTGCGACTTGTCTACATGGGTGCATCGGACGTGTCAAGAGGCTGCCCCACTGGCTCCACGGCGTTTCCTGCGCGACGCTCTAGGCGGTGGCGAGAAGCCGACGAACAGACCCGCGTCCGATCCGGGCCGTGCGCAGGGCAACATTTCCGGTTGTCCGCGCACGGCACGCTGGCCGCGGCCGATATCACCCGGCCTCCGCATCGGACATCAGAAACGCTCTGAAGGTTTTCGGCGAAGAGTTCTATTACGGCTTGGTGAGCGTGGAGCTCGTCCCCGCTCCCGTGGTACCCGCACAACTCCCACTCGGGCGGCTGATCGGTCCGGGCCGAATCGTGCTCTACGACCAAGCCCCATCTCCGTGGAGGCTCGGGTTCGAGCTTCCTACTGGCGAGCGCGCGCGGCTTCTCGCGGCGGGCGCACGCTCCGACAGGGACGACGTCGTCACCTGGCCAGGGGACTCCTTGAGGCGATTCATGCTGGGCTACGTCCTAGCGCACGAGCTTGGACATCACGTCCTCCAGCATGAGCGGCGACTGCGCGGAGAGCGCGCGGCGCGCACGAGCGAACATGAGTCGCGAGCGGACACGATCGCCGCAAAGCTCCGCGCCCTCCTCGATTGACACTCAGTTTCTTTGCCGACGGCGTGGAGAATCCTGCGAATCTCGCGAGGCTCGACGACGCCGCACGCCTCCTAGGCGCGACGTGTTCGCGGGAAATCGACGGGCGCCTGATCGCGGTTGAAAACATCGCTGACGCCCGCGACATCTATGGCAGGCGGCCCCTGCGAGAGCGCGCAACTCTGGCCGTAGGCAATGAGCGGCGCGGGCTTTCGGTAAGAACGCTCGAGCGCGCCGATGAGACGCTCGTAATACCCACGCAGTCGCGGACGGTAAGAACGCTCAACGTTGCGGCCGCCGCAGCAGTCGCGGGCTGGTTCGTTCTGCGAGGATCGGGGGCCCAGGCTCACGTTAGGAGGCCAGATGTGCGGCGGCCCGCGCTCCTCATCGTCGGCTCCGACCACGTCGAGGTCGGATCGAGTCTGCGCTCAGCGGCCGCCTTCGGCTTTCGCGACGTCCTCCTTGATGATCGAGGTGCAGGCTGGTTCGTGGGATCCGCCGCGACGCGGCGCGAGGCCAGGGCGGCCGCGCGCCGGCACAAGAATCCCCTGCGCGTGCATCGCGCCACAACGGCCGACCTAGAGAGATTCGATGAGGTCTTTGTGGTGCTTCAATCCGGAAAGAGAGTCCCGCTTCGGCACAACCAACTGGCCCGCGGCAGGCGTCAACTAGTTGTTGTCGGTTTGGACGCTGAGGAGGTCGGCAGGTTGGCGGCCGGCTCTATTCGCGTCGCGTCACTCGAGCTAACGCCGGTAGCGAGCGCGCCTCTGCGTTTTGTGGCTTCGATAACTCTCGCGGAGATCGCCCGCCAGGTTGGTCGCAGGCGTCGAGGTCCTCCTGGGCCTGCCATACGGCCACCGAAATTCGCGGCGGCGGTCAGGTTGCAGCCGCCGGAGGACGTCCTGTATGTGGATCCGTCGACGTTGCTTTCGTATTGACGCCGCTCGGTGAGGCCCAGCACGCGCCGGGCCTCACCACTTAGTTCGCGCGCGTCGTGACTACTAGTGGAGCTGGATGTTCCCTCCGATGAGCGTCCGCTCGCCGGAGTCGTACCCGGTGCTAAGACGGATTCGGTACTTGTCGGCATCGGCGCCGGGCTCGGTGATGTCGGCGAGGTCGATCCGGTAGGTGAACGAGCCGGAGCCGTCGATCGTCGCAGTGCCGAAGACGCTGGCCGTGTTGCCGCTGCAGACGACCGCGAGCACGGCCGTGGAGTGGACGTTGAGGTCAGCTGCTGGGCCGTGGTCTTGGTATTCCTGGTTGCCCGAGGGCGTGCCGCTTATCGAGACGCTGGCGTTGCCGCCGAAGGTGGCTTTGTCGCCGTTGGCTGCGGTGATCCGGCCGCCGCCGGTGACCTTACAGCCGGGCGTGCTCTGCGCAAGGACCCATTCCTTCGTCGCCCTGCCGCTCGGCTCGCCAGGGTCCTGGACGCCGTTGTTGTTCGTATCGGCATGAGCCGTGATCACGTCCGATCCCGGTAGCGCTGGTCCCGTGTAGCAGAACGTCGCCCGACCGTTCGCGTCGGTCGGTGACGTCCCCGTTCCGCTCGTGGTGACTGAGCCTGATACCGCGAATCGAACGCTGATCCCGGGCGTCGGGTTGTGGAACGAGTCGACGACCGTCGCCGTCACGCAGTGCTGCGCACCGACGGTGTTCGTGTCTGAAGGAGGCGTCAGTGTGAGCGTCGCGGGCGCACCCGCGGTCCACGTCTTCGTCGCGGTGTCGGACGGCTCTCCGGTGTCCTTCAGGCCGTTGTTATTCGTATCGGCGAAGGCGCTGATCGTGTCGGTTCCTGTAACGGTTCCGGTGTAGCAGGACGAC
>Ga0184608_10000330_pt1 | contig 12340 bp, 11 predicted proteins | sample PLM1_30_coex_FD_133010 | JGI IMG/M metagenome (GOLD analysis project Ga0184608, IMG submission 133010) | Groundwater sediment microbial communities from an aquifer in East River, Colorado, USA - PLM1_30_coex | ecosystem: Environmental > Terrestrial > Soil > Riparian zone | place: USA: East...
CGTCGTCGACGCAACCAACGACTGGGCCGCCGACGACCTCCAAGGGAGAACATCGAGCGAACTCGTCGCCGACCTCGTCCCCGGCGCACGTGTCGTGAAAGCCCGCAACACACTTGGCGCAGACGTGCTCGGCTCGGATCCGCAGGAGGCCGGCGGCCGGCGCGTGATCTTCGTCTCCGGGGACGACTCCGACGCGAAAGCACACGTCGTCGCGCTGTTCCAAGACGCGGGCTTCGCTGCTATCGACCTCGGCGACCTCGCAACAGGAGGCGCGATGCAGGAGATCCACCATCCGCTCGCAAGCGAAAACCTCATCCGACTCCCAGGGGCTTGAGTTCTGAGATGTCGGGGCCTTGGACCGAGAACACCCTTGGTTGGTCGGTGGTGGGAGGAGGAGGATTCGAACCTCCGTAGGCTTAGCCGGCGATTTTACAGACCGCTCCCTTTGGCCGCTCGGGCATCCTCCCGTACGCGGAAGGATAGCAACGGGGCTTCCGCACCTCCACGGTAGGATGGCTCGCATGGCCAAGCAGGACTTCTCGTTCGACATCGTGTCCGAGGTTTCGATGCCCGAGGTCGCGAACGCCGTCGACCAGGCTCGCCGCGAGATCGCGCAGAGGTTCGACTTCAAGGACACCGGGACCAGCATCAGCCAGGACGACCAGCTGATCGAGGTCCGTTCCTCGACGGAGGACCGGCTCAAGGCGGCGGTGGAGGTCCTGAAGGAGAAGGCCGTTCGGCGCCAGGTCTCGCTCAAGGCGCTGCACTTCGGGCCGGTCCAACCCGCCGCCAAGGGAGCGTCGAGGCAGCCGATCAACCTGAACGTCGGGATCTCCGAGGAGAAGGCTCGCGAGCTCGTCAAGTTCGTGAAGGGCCTGAAGGTCAAGGTCCAGAGCCACGTCCAGGGCGACCAGGTCAGGATCACGGGCAAGGCCAAGGACGACCTCCAGGTCGTGATGAAGGCGGTCAAGGAGCACGACTTCGACGTCCCGCTGCAGTTCGTGAACTTCCGGCCGTAACCCGACGGCGGGCTGGGCTCCGTTGCCCGTCGGCTGTCCGCCTGGGTAGATTGGCGCATCCAACGGGAGGTGGAGCGTGACCGACGTCGAACGTCTGAAGGCGAAAGCCGCCGAGATCGCCGAGCGCGAGGGACGCAGGCTCCTGGATCGGACACCCGGATCGGAGAGCCTGCACCAGCGCGCCCTGCGCAGCCTCCCGAACGGCGTCGCGTCGAACTTCCAAGCCGGCGACCCCTACCCCACCTATCTGCGTCGCGGCGGGGGGTCGAAGGTCTGGGACGTGGACGGCAACGAGTACATCGACTTCCACGGCGGGTTCGGCGTGAACGTCGTCGGGCACGCGCACCCGAAGATCGTCGAGGCGATCCGGGCCGTGGCCGACCAGGGCATCCACTTCGCGGTGACGACCGAGACCACGGTCGCGCTGGCCGAGGCCATCTGCGAGCGATTTCAGCTCGAGCAGATGCGGTTCGTGAACTCGGGGACCGAGGCAACGATGGACGCGATCCGCGTCGCACGGGCCGCGACCGGACGGGACACGATCGTGAAGATGGAGGGCTCCTACCACGGGCACCACGACTCGGTGCTGTTCTCCGTCGTCCCCGAGGCGGACGTGCTCGACATGCGCTTCAACGTCGGACGCCCCGACCAGGCCTGGTACACCACGGACCCGACATCCAAGGGCATCCCGAAGGTGCTCAGGGACACCGTGGTCATCGTCCCGTTCAACGACGCGGCCGCGGTCGAGCAGGCGTTCGCCGACAAGCCCGGCGAGATCGCCGCCGTGATCCTCGAACCCGTGATGATGAACATCGGGCTCGTCGTGCCGCAGCCCGGCTACCTGCAAGCGCTCCGGGACATCTGCGAGCGGGGCGGCGCCGCGCTCATCTACGACGAGGTGAAGTGCGGCGGGACGATCGCGTACGGCGGCACGACCGAGCGCTACGGCGTCCGCCCGCACCTGGCCGCGTACGCGAAGGCGATCGGCGGCGGCGTCACGATCGGCGCGTTCGGCGGCGAGGCCCGCTACATGGAGTGGGTCACCAAGGGCGCAGCGCAGCAAGGCACGTTCAACGGCAACCCGCTCTCGGCCGCGGCGGGCCTCGCGGCCCTGACCCAGGTCCTCACGAAGGACGCGTACGACCACCTGGGCAAGCTCGGGACGATGCTCGCCGAGGGCTGCCGGCGGGCGATCGACGAGCACGACCTCCCGGCCCACACGATGGACCTCGGGGCCAAGGGGTGCGTCTCGTACCGAAAAGAGCCGCTGGTCAACTATCGCGACTTCCTCGAGACGATCCCGGAGCTGTTCTACGCGTCGTTCACGTGGATGGTGAACCGTGGCATCTTCATGACGCCCGGCGACGAGGAGCAGTGGACGATCTCGGTGCAGCACACCGAGGAGGACGTCCAGCGGTACGTGGACGCCTACGCTGGGTTCTGCGCGGAGCTGGTGGCGTAGCCGCCGCCGGACGTACGACGGGTCCGGCCGCGCGAGAGGCGTAGGTCCGGCCGCGCGAGATCGGAGCGCCCCATGCAGTCGATGCACGAGTACACCCAGGAGACCGACGCGCTCGCGGAGGCGGTGGTCGAGTACACGCGCCGGCGCATCGCGGACCCCCAGCCCCTGGATCACCCGGTGCCCCCGGACGAGCTCAGCCGGGCGGCCGGGCCGACGGTCACGTCCGGCGGGATCGGCGGGCAGGAGGCGCTGCGCATCTGGGCGGAGGTCCTCGCGCCCGCGACCATCACGACCGACCATCCGAGCTTCCTGTCGTTCGTGCCGGGCGCGCCGAGCAAGGCGAGCGTGCTGTTCGACCTCGCCGTAAGCGCCTCCGAGGTCTACGGCGGCAGCTGGCTCGAGGGCGGCGGGGCCGTGTGGGCAGAGAACCAGGTGCTGCGATGGCTCGCCGACCTGGCCGGGATGCCCGCGGGGGCCGGCGGCTGTTTCGTCTCGGGCGGTACCGCGGGCAACCTGTCGGCGCTCGTCGCGGCCCGGCACGCGGCGACGGCCGCCCGAGGGGGTGCGCGGCCGCCGCGCTGGCAGGTCGCGTGTTCCGACACCGTCCATTCGTCCGTCGCGTCGGCGGCGCGCGTGATGGATGTCGACCTGCTCACGGTCGCGCACGACGAGCGCGGCCGACTCACCGGATCCGCGCTGTCGTCGGCGCTCGACCGGGCCGAGCCGGACGGTGCCTTCGCCGTGGTCGCGAGCGCGGGCTCGACGAACGCCGGCATGATCGACGATCTCGAGGGTGTCGCCGCCGTGTGCCGTGCTCGGGGGCTGTGGCTGCACATCGACGGGGCGTACGGCGGCGCGGGGCTCCTCGCTCCGAGCGTCAGGGAGCGGTTCCGAGGCATCGAGCACGCGGACTCGTTCATCGTCGACCCCCACAAGTGGCTGTTCGCGCCGTATGACTCCTGTGCGCTCGTATACCGAGACCCCGAGATCGCGCGGTCGGCGCACCGGCAGGACGCCTCGTACCTGGACGCGCTCAACGCGAGCTCCGAGTGGAACCCGAGCGACTTCGCCCATCACCTCTCGCGACGCCCGCGCGGGCTGCCCCTGTGGTTCTCGCTGGCGACCTACGGGACCGACGCCTACCGTGATGCCGTCGAGCGGGTCCTCTCGGTCACGCGGGAGGCGGCCATTGAGATCGGCCGCCGTCCCGAGCTCGAGCTCGTCCTCGAGCCCGAGCTGTCGGTGGTCCTGTTCCGTCGGCTCGGCTGGGGACCGGACGACTACGAGGCCTGGTGGCGACGGGCGCTCGAGCAACAGGTCGGGTTCGTCCAGCCGACGACCTGGGAGGGCGAGAAGGTGGCCCGGCTGTGCTTCGTCAACCCTCGCACCACGGTCGAGCACGTCCGGGCGATCCTCGACGTGGCCGCGTGAGCGAGGTTCGGGCGGTCCTGCTCGACCTGTACGACACGCTCGCCTGGACGGAGTGGCCGACGATGCGCGCCGAGCTCGAGGACCGTTTCGGGATCGGCGAGGCCGACCTCCTGCGCGCGTTCACGGTCACCCGGAAGGCGCGGAGCATCGGCACGTACGGCGGCACCGAAGGCGACCTGCGGGCCATCCTCGACGCGGCAGGGATCCCGGCCGATCCGGAGCTCGTCCGGGAGCTCGATGCTGCGCGCGTGAAGGCCTTCGCCGAGAACGGGGTCCACCTGTGGGATGACTCGATCCCGACCCTGCGCGAGCTCCGCGCTCGCGGGTTCCGAACCGCGGTCGTGAGCAACTGCGACCACTCGACGCGCCCGATCGTCGATCAGCTCGGGCTCGCCGACGAAGCGGATGCGGTGCTGCTGTCGTTCGAGGTCGGCGTCGCCAAACCCGACCCCGGGATCTACCGGGCCGCGCTCGACGCCCTCGGGGCGCAACCCGAGGGATCCGTCTTCGTCGACGATCAGGCAGGCTACTGCGACGGCGCGGAGGCGCTCGGCATCCGCTCGATCCTCATCCTGCGAGACGACGCGGATCCGGTCGAGGGCACCAGCGCGGCCGGAGATCGAGAGGTGATCCACGATCTCCGGTCGCTGCTGGACCTCGTCTGACCGGCTCGGCCGCACTGCCTTGGCACGGGCGGCAAGCTAAGCGATCTCCTGCTTGATCTGCTCGAGCCTCGCCACGCGCTCGGCCGTCGGTGGATGGGTCGAGAACAGGTTGGCAAGGCTCATCGACGCCTGGCGGCCTCGGAACGGATTCACGATGAACAGGTGTGCCTCGGCCGGGCTCACGCTCGCCGGCACCGGGACCTTGTTGGCCGCGGCCTCGAGCTTGCGCAGCGCGCTCGCCAGCGCATCGGGATCGCGCGAGAGGATCGCGCCCGACTCGTCGGCCTGGTACTCGCGCGAGCGGCTCACCGCCATCTGGATGATCGCCGCCGCGATGGGAGCCAGGACCCAGGCGAGCAGCAGCCCGAGGATGCCGCCACCGCCCCGGTCGTCCCCGCCGAACCAGAAGGCGAACCGCGCGAGGAACGTGATGCTCATCCCGATGGCGGCGGCGATCGAGCCGATGAGGATGTCCCGATTGGCGACGTGGGAGAGCTCGTGTGCCAGCACCGCCCGGAGCTCTCGCTCGTCGAGGATCTCGAGGATCCCGCGGGTCACCGCGACCACCGCGTGGTCCGGGTTGCGCCCGGTCGCGAACGCGTTCGGCTGCATCATGTCCGAGAGGTAGATCCTCGGCATGGGCATCTGGTTGATCTGGGTGAGCTCGCGGACGATCCGGTAGAGCTCGGGTGCCTCCTGCTCGGTGACGGGCTTCGAGCGCGTCGTCGCGGTCGCGATCCTTTCGCTGAACCAGTACATCGAGAAGTTGAAGACCAGCGCGATCGCGAGGGCGATGATCAGCCCCTGCTCCTGGCCGATGAGGCCGCCGATCAACACGAACAGTCCGCCGAGGGCGGCGATCAGGATCCAGGTCTTGACCCTGTTGAGACCGATCAACGGAACCTCCTTATCCCGTTCCATTCGCCGAGCCCACGGACCGGGTTCGCCGGGACCCGCAGCCCCGCCGGGGGTCGCGCGGTGGCGCCCCGCTCGGGCTCTACTGCCCTACCAGGGTAGACAGCGGTGGGAAATGCGCCAGGAGCTCGGGCCAGACCCCGACCGCCACGACCGCTACGGTCGCGAGCACGGCGACAGCCGTGACCAGGGCCGGGGCGACGATCGGCCGTTCGTGCTCGGCCTCGACGAACAGCATCTGCTTGGGCACGGCCAGGTAGTAAGAGAGGCTCACGACCGAGTTCACGACCATGATGATCGCGAGCGCCGTGCCGATCCCGCCGCGCTGGATCGCGACCTGGAAGACCAGGAACTTCGCCCAGAAACCGGCCGTGGGCGGGATGCCGGCCAGCGAGACCATGAAGACGGTCATCGCGACCGCGATGACCGGCGCCCTGCGGGACAGGCCCGCGAAATCGGTGATCAGCAGGCCACGGGACTCCCGCGCCATCGCGATCACCACCGCGAACGCACCGAGCGTCATCACGGCGTAGATCAGGATGTACGTCACGGCCGCGGCGAACGCGTCCTGGTTCACGACCGGGTTCGCCGAGACCAGGGCGAACGGCAGCAGCATGTACCCGGCCTGCGCGATGCTCGAGTAGGCGAGCAGGCGGACGACCTGCCGTTGCTGCAGGGCGACGAAGTTCCCGATCGTCATCGTGAGGATCGACAGGACGGCGAAGATCGGCGTCCAGAACTCGTACTGCGCCGGGAACGCGACGAACATGAGCTGGAGGAGCCCGGCGAAGCCGGCGGCCTTCGACGCGGTCGCGAGGAACGCCGCGACCGGCACCGGTGACCCCTCGTAGGTATCCGGCGCCCAGAACTGGAACGGCACCGCGCTCACCTTGAACGCGAACCCCGCGACGATGAACAGGATCGAGGCGAGCGCGAGCGTCTCCTGCCCCGGCGGGAGGGGATCCGCCAACGCCACGCCGATCTCGGTCAGGTTGAGGCTCCCGGTGAGCCCGTAGATCAGGCTCATGCCGTAGAGCATCACCGCGGTGGAGAGCACGCCGAACAGGAAGAACTTGATGCCCGCCTCGTTCGATCGGGGATCCGATTTCCGGAACGCGGCGAGCAGGAACCCGGGCGCGGATACCAGCTCCAGCGAGATGAAGAGCATCAACAGGTCGCGCGAGCTGGGCATCAGCAGGCAGCCGAGGAACGAGGTGAGCAGGAGGAAGTAGTACTCGCCCTGGTAGAAGCGGCCCTCTCGGAAGTACCGGAACGAGACCATCAGGACGATCAGCGCGACCGAGAGGAAGAACACCTTGAAGAGCAGGGCGAACTCGTCGACCACGAACGCGCCACCGAACGTGGAGCGATCCTCGCCGATCAGCGTGAGGGTGGCGATGAGCGACGCCAGCACGCCCGTGAAGGCCAGGGGCATCGCCAACCACTTGCGGCGCGGCGACAAGAAGGCATCGACGACCAGGACGAGGACGATCGTCCCGGACAGGATCAGCTCCGGGAGGATCGCCGTGGTGTCGATCGTCTGGTTCATCGCGCGCCCGTCTCGCCCTCTACGTCCCGAAGAGACCGAGCAGCGAGTTGACGGGCTCCTGCGTCACGTCCGTGAGCAGGCCGGGGAACAGGCCGAGGGCGACGATGCCCACGAGCAGCGGCACCCACGACACCCATTCGATCGCGGCGACGTCCCCGAAGGCCTCCGCCTTCCACTTCTCGGGGAGGGTGCCCATGTTCACGCGCTGGAGCATCCACAGGAAGTAGCCCGCGGTCAGGATCGTGCCCACGCCGCCGGCGATCATGAAGGCTCGGAACAGGGGGACAGAGAGCGGCTCGGCGGGACTGAAGCTCGAGAGCAGCGCCATCACCTCGCCCCAGAACCCGGCCAGCCCCGGCAGGCCGAGCGATGCGATCGCGACGAACGCGAAGACGCCTCCCAGATACGGGAGCTTCTGCATCACCCCGCCGCCGATCTCGGCGATCTCGCGCGTGTGGTAGCGGTCGTAGAGCGACCCCACGCAGAAGAACAGCATCCCGGTGATCAGGCCGTGGGCGACCATCCCGAAGATCGCGGCGTTGATCCCGATCGAGGTGAGCGTCGCGATCCCGAGCATCACGAACCCCATGTGCCCGACCGAGCTGAACGCGATCAGGCGCTTGAGATCCTTCTGCGCGAGGCACGCGAGCGCCGCGTAGACGATCGCGATCGCCGCGAGCAGCCCGATCCAGGGAGCGTACTTCTGGGCGCCGTACGGCAGGATCGGCAGGGCGATCCGGATGAAGCCGTAGGTCCCCATCTTCAGCATGATCCCCGCCAGCAGCACCGAGCCGATCGTGGGTGCCTCGGTATGGGCGTCGGGGAGCCACGTGTGGAACGGCCACATCGGCACCTTGACCGCGAAGCCGAGGCCGACGGCCGCGAACACGATCAGCTGGAAGCTGTTCGAGAACCCCCCGGCGGCCCCGTACTCCTGCAGGGCGATGATGTCGAACGTGTGCACCCCGCCGCCGATGTCGGAGCTGAAGAACATCGCGAGGAAGCCGAGCAGCATGAAGACCGACCCGAACAGCGTGTAGAGGAAGAACTTGATCGCAGCGTACTCGCGGTTCGAGCTCCCCCAGATCCCGATCAGGAAGTACATCGGGACCAGCACCAGCTCCCAGAACACGAAGAACAGGATCAGGTCGAACGCGATGAACGTGCCGGCCATCCCGGTCTCGAGCAGCAGCATGAGCCCGATGAACGCCTTCGTCTTCCCCGGTTTGGGGACGACCCGCCACGTGTAGATCGCGCACAGGAACGAGAGCACGAACGTCAGCACGTACAGAGGGAGGCTGATGCCGTCGATCCCCACGTGGTACCGAGCGTCGATGGCGGGGATCCAGCTGGTGTCGAGCTGGAACTGGAGGCCCGACGCGCCGTAGTCGAAGGTGAACGTGATCGCGATCGCCAAGACGAGCGCGGCCCCCGTGACCACGATGCCGAGTGCGCGAACGCCCATCTCGTACCGACGCGGCACGAGCGCGATGACCAGGGCTCCGGCCAGCGGCAGGAGCGTCGCGATCGTGATGGCCGAGTTCTCCCAGGTCATCCGCGTTCCCCTCTCAGATCCTCGTGAAGATGATGGCCAGCACCACGACGCCGGTGAACAGGAAGACGGCGTACCGCTGGACGTTGCCCGACTGGATATAGCGGAGGAGCCCGCCGGTGAACCCGGCGATGTTGGCCAGCCCGTTCACGGCACCGTCGATCACCGTCTGGTCGAACCAGCTCACACCGTTCGCGAGCGTCTTGGTGAGCGTCGCGGTGCCGTTCACGATCCCGTCGAGGATCCGCTGGTTGAACCAGTAGACACCCGCGGACAGGTCGTCTCGGACGGGCCGGACGATGCCCTTCCAGTAGATGTCGTCGAGGTAGTACTTGTTGGACACCAGCGTGTACGCGGCGCCGAGCGATCGCAGGGGATCGCGCTCGCGGTAGCTGTTGTACAGACCGTAGCCGGCCGCGATCCCGAGGAGGGCGGCGAGCGTCGAAGCCACGGCGATCCACGGAACGAACAGCGCCTCTTCGAGCTCCTCGAAGAAGACCCACTGCCCGAACACCGCGCCGAGCTGGGGCGAGCCGAGCAGGCCGACGAACACCGTCGCCGTCGCGAGCGCCACCAGCACGCCCGTCATCGTGCGAGGGGCCTCGTGCGGCTCCCCATGGCCTCGGAACTCCCCGAAGAAGGTCATCAGGACGGCCCTGGTCATGTAGAAGGCCGTCAGGAGCGCCGTCAGCAGGAGCACCACGAACAGCACCTGGTGACCGCCGTGATCCGCGACGACCAGGAGCTCGTCTTTGGACCAGAAGCCGGCCAAGGGCGGAACGCCGGCGAGCGCGAGCGAACCGATCAGGAAGGTCCAGAAGGTGATCGGCATCTTCTTCCGAAGGCCGCCCATCTCGCTCATGTTGTTCGTGTGGACCGCGTGGATCACGGCGCCCGATCCGAGGAACAGGAGCGCCTTGAAGAAGGCGTGCGTGAACAGGTGGAACAAGCCGCCGGTCCGGCCGGCGGGTCCCATCGACATGCCGGCGACCATGTAGGCGAGCTGGCTGATCGTCGAGTACGCGAGCACGCGCTTGATGTCGTCCTGGACGAACGCCATCAATGCGGCTCCCAGCATCGTGATGCCGCCCACGATCCCCACGATCTGGAGCACGATGGGGTCGGCGTCGGTGAACACGAAGAACAGCCGGCCCACCAGATACACCCCTGCCGCGACCATCGTTGCCGCGTGGATCAGCGCCGAGACGGGCGTGGGACCCGCCATCGCGTCGGGGAGCCAGACGTGGAGCGGGAACTGCGCGGACTTGCCGATCGTGCCGCCGAACAGCAGCAGCGCGGCGGCCGACACGAGCCCGACCGATGCCCCACCGCCCGAGACGATCTCGCCGATCTCGGGGATGTTCGAGGTGGTGAACCCGGTGATGAAGATCAGGATGAAGATCCCGAACATGAACGGAACGTCGCCGACCCTCGTGGTGATGAACGCCTTGATCGCCGAGCTCGAGTTGACGTGGTCCTCCCACCAGTGCCCGATCAGCAGGTAGGAGCAGACGCCCATCACCTCCCAGCCGACGAGCAGCTGGAACAGGTTGTTCGACAGGACGACTACGAGCATCGCGCTCGTGAACAGCGACAGGACGACGTAGAACCACGTGAAGCGGACGTCGCCCTTCATATAGCCGAGCGAGTACACGTGGACGCAGAGCGAGATCGCGGTGACGACGACGACCATGATCGCCGTCAGCCCGTCGACGTAGACGCCGACCTCCATGTGCAGCTGACCGATCTGGAACCACGACAGCGAGGCCTCGTAGAACCCTCGCTCGCCCTCGACGAAGCTCCAGAGCACCCCGAGCGAGAGCACGAGCGACGCGCCGACGGCCGCGATCCCGTAGACCGAGCCCTTGCCCGGCGTCCGCTTGCCGATGAACAGGGTCAGCACCGCGGACATCGCCGGCAGGAAGGCGATCAGCCACGAGTACGTGAGGAACGCACCGGGGTCGGCGATCGCCCGCACGAGGGACTCCGAGGATCCGGCGTTTACCACTTGAGGAGGTTCACCTCGTCGACGTTGATCGTCTCCCGGTTGCGGTAGATCAAGATCACGATCGCGAGCCCGATCCCCACCTCGGCGGCCGCCACCGTGATGACGAACAGGGCGAACACCTGACCGGTGATGTCGTGCAGGGCCTGCCCGAACGCCACGAGGTTGATGTTGACGGCGTTCAGCATCAGCTCGATCGACATGAGAACGAGCACCGCGTTGCGCCGGGCGAGCACGCCGTAGACCCCCGTCGAGAACAGGGCGGCCGACAGGAACAGGACGAGCGGGAGCCTGATCACGGACGATCTTCCTTCCTGGAAAGCACGATCGCCCCGATCAGCGCGGCGAGGAGCAGGAGTGAGATCACCTCGAACGGAAGGACGAACCGGCTGAAGAGCGACGTTCCCACGGACGCGACCGAGCCCTCGAGCGGATCGATGCGAGGGGCGTCCCAGTCGAACGCTCCCTGGATCAGGTACACGAGGCCGGCGAGGATCGCGAGCGCGACCAGGAACGCCACACCCCGCCGCTGGTTGTCCAGCGCTTCGCGCCCGATCGGCGCCTTGGTGAGCATCAGGCCGAACAGGAACAGGATCACGATCGCCCCGACGTAGATCAGGATCTGGACCCAGGCCACGAATTCGGCGGCGAGGAGCAGGTACACCCCGGCGACGGCCGAGAGCGTGACCACCAGGTACAACGCCGCGCGCACGACGTTGCGAGCGGTGACCACTCGGAACGCGCCGACCACCGCGGCGATACCGACGATGACGAACGCGATCTCGGCTCCCGTCACGAGCCGCCCTCGGCCTTCGCGCGCGCGGCCACCATCCCCGCGCGTTTCGCGCGCCCCTCGGCCACACGCCGGTCGGTCCCCTGCTCGAGCAGCTCGGCCAGCACCCGCTCGTACGTCTCCTGGTCCACCGTGACCTCCGCATGCTCCACCGGAGCCGGCGCTTCAGCCGCATCAGCGGGAGCAGCCGGGGCGGCAGCAGCGGGCGCCGCAGCCGCCGGGGCGGCAGCAGCCGGAGCGTCGACCGGTGACGGCGCACCGGCGGCCGACGCAGCGGCCGGCGCCGGACCTGCCGAGGGAGCCGCGGCGTACGCCGCGGCGAGTCCGGCCGTGTCCGGCGCCACGGCTGGGGGCGCCTCAGGTGGCACCTCGACCTCTGCCCCGTCCTCGATCATCGGCGGTGGCAACACCGCGTACGTCCACTCCTCGAGCTTCTCCTTCTCGTGCGTCAGCTCGACGATGTCGTACTCGGAGTACTCGAACTCCGGACTCCAGAACAGCGCGTCGAACGGGCAGACCTCGACGCAGATGCCGCAGTACATGCAGAGCGCGTAGTCGATCGCGAACCGATCGAGGACCTTCATCGAGCGCCCCTTGCCGCCCGAGGCCGGCTCGTGCGTCTCCTTGTGCGCGTCGATGTAGATGCACCAGTCCGGGCACTCGCGCGAGCACTTGTAGCAGACCGTGCAGTTGGCTTCCTTGAGCGCGATGACCCCGCGCGTGCGCGGCGGGAGATCTGGCTTCTCCTCCGGGTACTGCTGGGTGATCGAGGGTCGGAGCGCGTGCTTCAACGTCACGCCGAGGCCCTTCAGCAGGCCGAGGCCGGTGGACTTCGGCTCCACCTCGGGAGCCCGCCGCACGTCTCGTTCGTCGACCGCCATGACCCTCCCTAGATCGCGACCTTCAGGACACCGACCACCATGATCTGCAGCAGCGCCAGCGGGATCAG
>Ga0184608_10000331_pt1 | contig 12327 bp, 10 predicted proteins | sample PLM1_30_coex_FD_133010 | JGI IMG/M metagenome (GOLD analysis project Ga0184608, IMG submission 133010) | Groundwater sediment microbial communities from an aquifer in East River, Colorado, USA - PLM1_30_coex | ecosystem: Environmental > Terrestrial > Soil > Riparian zone | place: USA: East...
GTGCAGCGGCTCGGCTCCCAGTTCAAGATCCGCAACGGTAGTCGCAAGTGGCTGCACCGCCGGGTCTGCGAGAGCTACCTTCCGCCAGGTATCCTCAAACGCAAGAAGCGCGGTTTCGCCGTCAACGTAGTGGACCAATGGTTTCGCTCCTCCCTCGGTGGTAAACTTCCCGAATTGCTCCTGGATAAAAATTCCTTGATGTTTGAGCTGCTTAAACCTGAGCCGGTGCGAAAACTTCTTGAGGCTCACCGCTCAAGACGACAGGATAACCACAAACTCTTGTTCAGTCTGGTAATGTTCGAGCAGTGGTTGCGCGGCATTCGATCGACACAACGCGATAATAAGTCCGGATCGTCAGCTACAAACAGCACCGCGTTACCAGTTCTGTAGTGATTGTGCTTAGGTTCTGCTAGTCTATTTCTCACAACCATGACCTCAAATATGGATGGAATAACTTACCAAGAAACAATCCGTTGGAAGGGCGTGCCTGTACGTATCGATGCGGTTCGTGCTGAGAACAAGCCTTTCATCATCTCGGGACGCTTCATTAAAACAGTTGCACTCAAGAACGAGTGGCAGCAGGATGTCGAAAAACCGGAAGAAATTATTCGAGAACTAAGAGCGTCTCCAGCGAAAATCGACTTGCTAAGATTTTGGCAAAGAGTTCCGGAATCAGAAGCTAAGTACGGCTATTACCATGAATGGCGAGACGTAGCGGCTATAGCCATCGAGAGCTTTGACCGCTGGTGGGAAAAACAGATCAGCGGCAAAACTCGAAACATGGTTAGAAAATCTCATAAAATGGGCGTGAAAATCCAAGAGATCGAGTTGAGCGATGACTTGATACGGGGGATCGTGGCTATCTTCAATCAATCCCCGGTGCGACGTGGTAAGCCCTTCTGGCATTATGGAAGAAGTTTTGAAAGTGTTAAAGAAGGCCTGGCTGCAGATTTGGGAGAAGCAATGTTCATCGGTGCCTACTTTGAGAACGAATTGATCGGGTTCATCAAGCTCCTCCTGGCCGACAGATATGCCATGATTACGCTGATTCTCGACAAAACGACACACCGCGACAAGGCGCCGATGAACGGCATGATTGCTAAGGCTGTTGAGATATGCGCAAATCGAAAGATCCCCTATCTCACTTACACAGTGTGGAGACGAGGAGATCATGGTGAGTTTCAGAAGCGTAGCGGCTTTGAGAAAATTCGCGTCCCGGAATACTTTGTGCCTCTAACCCTGAGAGGTGCAATGGCCTTGCGGCTCGGGTTGCACAAAGGCCTAAGGGGGGCGATTCCTGAGGGAATGATGGTTTGGCTGCTGGCGCTGAGAACCAAGTGGTATTCTTTAAGATATTCACAAAAGATTGCGTAAACCATTTAATGAGACCTCCTATATTTATCGTCGGACCGCATCGTAGCGGTAGCACGCTTTGGCATAATCTTATTGCCATGTGCCCAGGAATAATGAGACTGACCGATCCACGGTTTCTGAGTGACTGGAAGCACAAAGACTTTCGTTATTTTCTAAAAACTCAGGCCGGCGACCTAGCGAGCGACAAAAATGTCGACAAAATGGTCGAGCTCTGTTTTGCCAGAAAAGAGCTTCCGGGATTGGCCGGCACCTTCTGGAGATTCAAAAATATTAGGGCAGCTGACGACCCTGGATTGAAGAGAGAGATTTCTCGCCGAATCAAGCAATCAGACAGAAGTCTGGGTGCGATCGCCAGAATTTTCGTTGAGGAGATTACACGCTTCAGCGGCTGCCAGCGGGCTTGTGTGAAGTTTCCTGTCGATGTAGGACATATAGGAGCGCTACTGAAGTGGTTTCCGTATTGCAGGATCATGCACATTACCCGCGACCCGCGCGCGCTGGCCATGTCGAAGACAAATGATCCCTCGGGAACGGCAATTAAAGTGCTACAGCACCCGCGTCTTGCCTGGCTGATACGGAAGCTAAGCGTCTGGTCTGCTATTATGCAGTATCGTTGGATGGCACGTGTCCATTGTCGGTTCCGGCACCTCGGCAACTACAAGCTGTTTCGTTACGAGGATTTGTTGGCGGAACCCGAGAAAACTCTAAGAGAGCTTTGTGCGTTTATTGATGTGGAATTCACCAGCGACTTGCTCCACCCGGAGGCAGGAGTTCATCTACATCAGCCTTCGAGTCTAACCGGTAAACAAAAGAAGGCCTTTGATCCCAGCGCAGCGCTGCGGTGGCAACATGTAATACCAACTGTTGATAAGTGGGTGATCACGGGTTTGACAAAGCGGGCCATGAAAATAATGGAGTACGACCCTAACACGCATCCGATTTTTCGACCTAACGGACGATCTTCGCCAAGTCTATTCGACGAAAGTGGCGTGAAGGACGCGGCTTTTGTAGAAAACATTGGCAACACAGGGAGATCAATTAGTAGATGACTTTGTGGGAGAGGTGGCCAAGCGATTCAAGACAGCGGCTGAAAAGCAGCTATTCGGGATACCACATCGGCGGTCGAATCCTTCCCATCTGTAGTATCTGCATGATCTGCGTAGTCGAGTAACATTCGTCAAAAGAAAGGCACCTAATGGAGAAGGCAAGCGATTGGAAGCAATTTTGGGAAGCGAGATCGCGACGTGCTGCTTCGGATTTCGACTTTGATCATGGCGCGAGTCCGGGAACCGAAATCGAAGCGCTCTCAAAGGAGGAGTTGCTGAACTTTATCGGCCCGAAACCGGATGAAAGGGTCTTCGATGCCGGCTGTGGAACCGGCGGCAATATGCTCTTGCTGCACTCCAAGGTTAAAAGCATCGTTGGAATGGATTATTCCGGAGGTGCCGTTGAGCGATGCCGACGGCGAATCCAATCCAACAATATCGACAACGCTGAAGTTACAGAAGGAAGCATCACGCAGGTTCCGTTGCCGGACTCCTCGGTCGACAAGGTGCTTTGCATGAGCGTGCTCCAATATGTGGACGATAACGAGGTGAAGCTCGCTTTCGAAGAGTTCGCGCGAATCCTAAAAGATCGCGGCGTTCTCGTGCTTCACGTTAAAAACATCTCGTCTCTTTACCTAGCCACCTTATGGATGGCGAAGCGGGCAAAATTGCTGCTTGGAATAAGGACAAAGGTGGAGCACTACCGCTCCTACCGCTGGTACGTAAGGGAACTGGAGTCGCTTGGATTTGCTGTGCTGTCGTATAATTCGTTTCAGTTCTTTACGGTCGAAGGGATGCCAACGTCCGTGGTTCGATTCTTGCAGAAGCTCGAGTTAAAGCATCGCAATAAATTCCCACTGCGACTCGGCTTCCTGCGTCGGCACGGCTCGGAATTGAAAATCAAGGCGCAGCTTGTTCGATAGTGTAAGCGACGCGTAATTTTTGCGATATATGCCTGGGATCACAGGGCTAATTTGCCAGCGGCCTCTTGAGGAAGCGGAGCGAGATTTGGCGCACATGATTGCCGCAATGCGTCATGAGCCTGATTATCGCTCAGGTCAATATATAAACCGGGAACTCGGACTTTACGTAGGCTGGGCGTGCCGGCCATCTATATCTTCTGATTGTTTGCCAGTGATTAGCCGGAACAAGGATGTTGTGTTGATTCTTCATGGCGAGAACTACCCGACTGACCAGGGATCTTCTGAAACTACTAGTGCATCCAGGGTAGGCGAACCGGGTGATGCTCATCACCTGCTGGAACTGTACGAGCAAACTGGAGAGGATTTCGTCCGCCACTTGAACGGATGGTTTTGTGGTGTCGTTGCTGACCTTCGAAGCAGAAGAATCATTTTGTTTAATGATCGATATGGAATGAGCCGGCTTTACGTCTACGAAGGAAAGGACGTGATTCTCTTTGGGTCGGAAGCAAAATCGCTGCTCAGAATCAAACCAGAACTTCGAGCCATCGACCCCGAGAGCTTAGCGCAGTTTCTTCGCTGCAACTGTGTCCTGGGAAACAGATCGCTCTTTAAGGACGTCGCGCTGCTGCCGGGCGGTTCGCTATGGTCATGCGAAGATCAGGGGAGCGTCAAAAAGCGGCGTTACTTTGATTTCAAAGAATGGGAGCGGCAAGACGCTCTCGTGCCTCATGAGTTTTACGAGAAATTTGCGTTGTTGATGAATCGGATTGTTCCTGCGTACGCCGGAGACAACAAGAAGGTCGCACTGTCTTTGACAGCAGGGCTGGACACGAGAGCCGTCATGGCCAGCTTGCATGCAGACGACCGTTCATTTCCATGTTATACATTTGGCGGCGTTTGGGGCGAAACGTTTGACATCGCAATCGGGCGCAAGCTTGCGGCCGTCTATAACCAACCCTATCAGGCGATCAAGCTTAACGGGGATTTCTTTAAAAGCTTTCCAGCCTTGGCGGAAAAGACTGTGTATATCTCGGATGGCACTCATGATGCGTTTGGGGCCCATGACCTTTACTTCAATCGCATCGCGCGTGAGATCGCGCCTGTGCGACTTACCGGAAAGTACGGCAGCGAAATTGTGAGGGGGAGAAAGCTCATTCCCTTTTGGTCGTTTCCTACGGAAGCGGTAGCTTCGGATCTGAGGGGTTTTCTCGAGAGAGTTCCTTCCCCGAAGAAGGTGAACCGGCTGAACCATTCTCTCTCCAAGACGGTGGCAGAGAATATTCCGTGGTACATGTCGGGAAGAGTCGCTATTGAACAATCCCAGCTGGCGATACGCACGCCGTACATGGATAACGCTCTGGTCAGGCTGCTGTTTCGAGCGCCATGGACAGCGAGTGGTAAAGACGAATTGCAGGCGCGCTACGTAAACGACTATAGCCCGGCACTGAGGCGGCTCGCTACAGATATGGGAAAACTGGGTACGAGTGGCCCGGTTATGACATCGCTTCTCCCTCGCATCCAGCGGGCCCTGAGCAAAGCCGAGTACATTTACCTTTATGCAACACCGCATTGGCTCACTCGCATTGAGCGATCACTTGCACTTTGCCATCCCGAACGGTTACTTAGCGGCCGCCACAAATATGAGTGGTATCGTATTTGGGCTGCGACGCATTTCGCGGACTTTATCCGCGAGATCTTATTGAATCCGCAGGCAGAGTATACGCGTTATTTCGACTATAGCGCCCTAAGCAAAATGGTAAAACGCCATACCGCTGGGACGCACAATTATCTGAACGAGATTAACAAGGCGCTCACAATCGAACTCGTCTGTTCATCTCTCTTGAAATGCTAATGTACTAAGGCGGACTGCCGCGAAGCGCAGACTGGCCACAAGCAAAACTCGATTTAACGGAGATGGCGATCATCTGTCAAGATTACAACCTTCTATTTATAATGACTCCAAGAACCGCTTGTACTGCAGTCGGCGAGCTCCTTTGCAAACACTATGGGGGCCAATTTTTGCCCGCCGAGGACATTCTGGATTCTAATGGCCGGATAATAGTTCAGAAAAAACATAGCACATTGTCAGAGCTCATTCGGCATAAGCTTGTGACCCCAGAGGAATCCCAATCACTGCTCAAGATCACGGCTGTTCGCAATCCCTTTGACAGCCTTGTTTCAGTGTACTTTAAACAACGTTTTAAATATCGACCACTGTTGCGTGATCCGGGATCCTGGGTAAGCCGTTCACCGCGTTATGGCCGAAGGATGAAATACGCTCAGAGGCACTCCTTTAATCAGTGGTTTTTCAGAATTTCGTACAGGAGGCTTATAAGGAGACTCCTGCTCGGCCGACCATCGATGTTTGAGGATTATATAGACGGTATGGACGCAGTTCTGCGCTACGAAAGCCTGGAGCGGGATTTGAAGGATGTATTCAGGAGGGCAAGTATTCCATGGAAAGCGGACATACCGGTAGTAAATCGCACCGAGGAAAGGCCTAACCATGATTATCGGTCATTTTATTCCCCCTCTGCAGCCATCATTGCGAGGTTCATATATTCCCATGACCTAAAAAGGTACGGTTATAAATTTTAAAGCCATGTTTCGGCGTCTGACGAATCGCACTATCCTTTCGGTTCCTGGAATACTGGCTTAGCACGCGCTTCTTGACGTCAGGCTATGGCGGCATTGGCGGCGGCTTCAGGCGTCGTATTTGTCTAGTATTAATTTTCGACAATGGCGAGTTCTTCCTTGCCTCAAGCCACTTTGCCCGTGTTGCGACATCCTGACAATCTTCTTAGGCAGGTGAGTCAAGCGGTCTACGAGGCTGGGCAGAAGATCATGCACTTTTACCAAGGAGACACAGACGTGATATTCAAAGAGGATAACTCACCCCTAACTGCTGCTGACCGCGCATCGCATTGCTTTTTGCTGCGAGCGCTGAGGGATATTACGCCAGAAATCGATGTTGTTTCGGAAGAATCGGTCGAAGATCATTTTCGTTCATTCATCGGGCGTAAGTCCTGCTGGCTTGTCGATCCACTTGATGGCACAAAAGAGTTTATCAAGGGTACGAACGAGTTCACCGTAAACGCCGCGCTTATCCAGGACATGCAACCAGTGCTAGGTATTGTTCATGCTCCAGCATTGGGTCTCACTTATTATGGCCAACGCAAGTCCGGAGCCTGGCGTCAAGTTGGGAGCGACATCGCGATTCCTATTTCGACTCGACGAGCTGATCGCGACCGAATGGAAGTGGTGGCGAGCAAAGATCACGCGGGGCCTTTGGTGAGCGCAATGCTGGCACGCCTGAGGAACCCTCAACTTCAATCCCTGGGAAGTTCGTTGAAGTTTTGTCTCGTGGCCGAAGGAAAAGCAGATATTTATTTGCGGGACTTGCCGACCATGGAGTGGGATACCGCGGCCGCCCAGTGCGTTGTAGAGGCTGCGGGAGGAGGCGTTTATTCCCTTGATGGAAAGGCTCTCCTGTACGGCAAGCCTGGCCTGAAGAACCCGGCAATTATGACCATAGGAGACAGCCGATTTGATTGGCGTTCACTCCTCGATGTAGTGGCAGCTGCGTGACCCGCAGTTCACAGGACTTGTGCATTCAGCAGCTGTGTTCGTAACTGTAGCTTTTACCGGATGAACATCTTGATTCTTAAGCTCGGCGCGACTGGAGACGTTGTCCGCACGACGCCGCTATTGCATCGATTGAGCGGTTCGGTCACATGGATCACAGCGGCAAAGAACTGTGTGTTCCTGGGCGGCCTGGCGGATAATTTGCGTCATTTCTCCTGGGAAGCGCGCGCGAGAGCCTTAGATATTCGCTACGACCTAGCGATAAACCTGGAAGATACTCTCGAGGTGGCTCTCTTTCTGAAGAATCTCAGGCCCGCCGAGATCTTCGGCGCTTACGCCGACTCCTCTAGGCGCTTGCGTTATACCGACGACTCGAGGTGCTGGTTTGATCTCAGTCTAATCAGTTCCTATGGCCGCCAGAAGGCTGATCGACTAAAGCTGCTCAACCGGCAGACATATCAGGAGTTAATCTTTACCGGTCTGGGCCTGCACTTTGCGGGCGAGCCGTACGTGCTGCCGAAACCGATCGAAACTGGATTATCAGGGGACATTGCCATAGCAGGCGATGCGGGCGATGTCTGGCCAATGAAAAAATGGGCCTACTACGGCAAATTGCGAAAGGCGCTCGAGGATCAAGGGCTAACCGTAAATGTGTTGCCGAAGAGACCATCTCTCTTGGAGCATCTTTCCGATGTGCAAAATCATCGCTGTTTGGTTGGCGGCGATAGCTTGCCAATGCATTTAGCGCTTGGGTCGGGTACGCCTTGCGTCACGATCTTCACCTGCACGAGCCCATGGGAAATTTATGACTATGGGATTCAGAAAAAAATCGTTTCACCCTTGCTGGAGGAATTCTTTTACAAGCGGGGATACGATGAACGTGCGACCATGGCTATAAGCATCGATGAAGTATTCGAAGCGGTAATGGCTCAACTTGAGGCTACTCCGCCGAAAGCCAAGGTGGTTACCGTCTAATGATAAACGAAGCCCCAATCACCACGGCAACGTCTGCACTCGGCTCGATAAAATTGGACAAAATGGTGCGAGAAGACGGTGAGATTCCTGTCAACGCTCAACTCTCAACGCTCAACTCTCAACTCTCAGCCCCCCGAATTGCCTTACTGACCGGCGGAGGCGACAAACCTTACGCGGTCGGGATCGGAGCTGCGCTGAGCTCAGCAGGAATACACGTTGATTTTATCGGTAGCGATGATTTGAAAGTACCGGAGCTGCTCAGCAATTCGCGAATTCATTTTCGCAATTTACGGGGAGATCAGCGGCCAGACGTGAGTCTTCCGGCAAAGATGATGCGAGTTCTGATCTACTACGCCAAACTAATCCTATACGCCGCGACGTCGAAGCCGGAGCTCTTTCATATCTTGTGGAATAACAAGTTTCCGCTTTTCGACTGCACGGTGTTGATGCTCTACTACAAACTCTTGGGCAAACACGTAGTCTTTACCGCCCACAACGTGAATGCGGGTAAACGGGACCAGAATGATTCATGGCTGAATCGAATGTCACTAAAGATTCAATATGGATTGTGCGATCATATTTTTGTTCACACGGAAGGAATGAAAACGGAGATGACATCCGAGTTTCGAATTCCAGAAAACAAGGTCACCGTTATCCCATTTGGGATTAACAACACGGTTCCGAATACGAGTCTTTCATCGGGGGAAGCCAAGCGAAAACTCGGTTTAAATGGAAACGACAAGACGATGCTCTTTTTTGGAAACATTGCACCTTACAAAGGCCTCGAATATTTGATCGCTGCCTTTAACGGGTTGTTAAAACGAGACCGCAGTTATCGCCTGCTTATAGTCGGAAAACCGAAGGGCCCAGAGAGCTATTGGAACCACGTTCGACGCAGCATCGAGAGTAGCACCATCGGTGACCGCGTTATTGCGAAGATCGAATATGTCCCGGACGAGGACACCGAACTATATTTCAAAGCCGCGGACGTTCTAATTCTACCCTATGCTCACGTTTTTCAAAGCGGTGTTCTTTTTCTGGGATATAGCTTTGGCCTACCTGCCATCGCTGCGGATATAGGCAGTTTAAGGGAAGAAATCGTTGACGGTAAAACTGGATTTATTTTTAAGCCACGGGATTCATCAGATCTGGCGCGGACTATTCAAACCTACTTCAACAGCGAGTTATTCCACAACCTGGAAAGCCGGCGGTCCGACATCAAGGCCTATGCCAATGAACGGTATTCCTGGCATAAGGTGGCCGCAATAATAACGAGTGTGTATTCACGACTTTCAACTTCTACCAAATGAAACCATTAGTTTCGATTCTGATCACTGCGTACAATGCGGAGGATACAATAGCCTATACGCTTGAGTCCGCGGTTGCCCAAACATGGCCACGCAAAGAGATCATCGTGGTGGACGATGGCTCGACAGATTCGACCGCTGAAGTGGCAGGGGGATTCAAAGAGGTCAGGGTAGTATCCACAGAGAACTACGGCCTGTCAGGCGCCCAGAACAATGCCTTTCCGCTCAGCCAGGGCGATTACATCCAGTACCTGGACGCGGACGATCTTCTGGCTCCGGACAAAATCGAGCGACAGTTTGCTGCCCTACGCGAGTTCGACAGCAAGCAAGTGTTGCTTTCGTCTCCGTGGGCACCGTTCTATCACCGAACCAGCCATGCCCGATTCGTCCGCAATTCACTATGGCAAGATCTTTCCCCGGTCGAATGGCTCTTGAGGAAGATGGGCGAAAACATTCACATGCAGAACGCAACCTGGTTGGTCAGCCGGGAACTGGCAGAGGCGGCAGGGCCCTGGAATACTCGACTTCATTTAGATCAAGACGGCGAATACTTTTGCCGTGTGCTCTTGGCATCGGAAGGTACACGCTTCGTACCCGGAACCGGGATTTACTACCGACAGAGCGGCGCCAACCGGGTCAGTTTCATAGGCAATTCAGATAAGAAGAAGGATTCGCTTCTTCTTACGATGAAGTTGCACATTCAGTATCTTCGGTCGCTCGAAGACAGCGAGCGTGTCCGAAAGGCTTGCCTGCCGTACATTCAGATTCGGTATAACAATTATTTATACCCGGAACGCCCTGACTTGATGCAGGAAGCGCAACAACTTGCCGGAATGCTAGGCGGTCGATTGCAACCCCCGAAATTATCCTGGAAATACCTGTGGATTCAAAAGCCCTTTGGCTTCGCTGTCGCCAAACGGGTCCGCCACCGCTGGAACCAGTACAAATCGTCCGTGATGAGATCTTGGGACAAAGCGCTATTTCGCCTGGAAGGCGGAAACAGGCCCCGGACACCTGGCAGCTTTCGTAGGGGAACTCCGCGCTTTGAACTCCCAGAAAGCTAGTCGCACCGATGCTGGTGAGCCATCGAATCTCATGGCGACCGCAGGTGCTGAATTCTTCCTTCAGGTCACGAGTGCACGCGTAGCTCTCCAGTTTCCATGAATCACCAAGACCCTAGTGTGTTGACCAGCCAGATGAGACTACTTGCTGGCAACGTAACGGTCCGCCCGACTGAGGGAGAGGAAGAAGAGCGCAACCAGGAGCACATCAAAACCGATCATCTTTTGCCGAATCTCAAGCGGCGCACAATCTCTGGCGGAGTGGTTACGATGTCAGCCCAGGCGGCAAAGTTCGGATTAAACCTCGCTTCTACCGTGATTTTGGCGCGCTTGCTGACACCGCACGATTTCGGGCTCGTGGCCATGGTAACGACTGTCACGAGCTTCTTGCGCGTTTTTAAGGATGCAGGGCTTTCCATCGCCACGGTGCAGAGGGAAAGAATCACGCACGCCCAAGTCTCCAATCTCTTTTGGATAAATATCGCGGTCAGCATCCTGGGCACATTAATCCTGGCTGCCTCGGCACCGGTTATTGCCCGGTTTTACCATAATCCGCGGCTGATAACTATAACGTTGCTCCTCTCGACTACTTTCCTCATTAGCGGTTCCACGATCCAACACCAGGCCCTGCTTAAGCGGCAAATGCGCTTTAAAGCGCTCGCCTTAATCGAAGTCGGTTCTATGGCAGTCGGGGTTCTTATCGGCATCCTGATGGCGCTGCGGGGATACCGCTACTGGTCTTTGGTGGGCTCAAGCTTGTCCATGGAGATTACTGGGCTTTTGCTCACATGGTCAGTTTCACGCTGGCGCCCCGGATTGCCCACCCGGCGCAGCGGAATAGGCCCTTTGCTAAGTTTTGGAGCCCATCGAACTGCCGGTGATCTCTTAACCGCTTTAGCCCGAGGAAGTGACATCCTTTTGATTGGGCGATTTTACGGGGCTGGTTCAGTGGGACTCTATTCCAGAGCCAGCGCCTTGCTCATGCGGCCGTTGGAACAATTCCTTGGTCCGATCAATGCTGTTTTCGTGCCGGCGTTATCGAGATTACAATCCCAGCCAGAACGATATCGATCCACATTTCTGCGTCTTTACGAAGCGATCGCGCTGACAGCGTTTTTTTTCACTAGCTTACTTCTCGCGCTGGCCCATCCGCTGACCCTTGTATTGCTCGGGCCAAAATGGGGGCAGGCAGCTGTCATTTTTGGAGGCTTCACCGTTGCAGCCCTTTGCATTCCGCTGGCCAATGCTTCCACCTGGTTGCTCACCAGTCAGGGTCGCGGCCGGGATATATTGATTGCACAATCGATTAACTCTTGTGCGGTGGTATTTTCGTTCGTCGCTGGTCTGCCTTACGGGCCTGTTGGCGTGGCGATCGCTTTTTCCGTTTCAAGTCTCGTGGTTCGCGTTCCCCTCTGGTATTTTATGGTGGGACGACGCGGTCCCGTCAGGACGTCGGATTTGTGGGGCGTGTTTTTCCGGCATCTACCTATCTGGATCGTTGTCTTTTTTGTGACCTGGTTAACCCTCATCCTGGCTGTCAGCCTGAGCCCGCTGGCTCAACTGCTCGTCTGCGCGCCAGCGGGTCTGCTTGCCGGCGCCGCCTTTATTTGCAGCTTTAGTCCGCAGCGGCGAGTGGCCATGCATATTTTTCAGACGCTGCGAGAATTAAAGAAGAGACGATGAAACAAGATACAGTTATGCAAGATGGCGATGAAGGTAAGTATAAGTATGTATTCGTGTGTGGTCTGCAGCGAAGCGGAACTAGCATGCTTGGCCGCAATATTGCAAGGCTGGAAAACTGCACCGGTTTCACGAATACGGGCGTGCTCCAGGATGAGGGGCAATACCTCCAGGATGTTTATCCACCGGATGCCGCATATGGCGGGACTGGCCGATACGGATTTGACCCTCGCGCGCACCTGACGGGGACCTCAGATTTGTTGACGCTCGAGAACGTGGCCAAACTTCGCGCAAGTTGGCATGCTTATTGGGACAGCAGCAAGACAGTCTGCGTGGAGAAAACGCCGGGGAACCTGCTCATGACGCGGTTTCTGCA
>Ga0184608_10000335_pt1 | contig 12226 bp, 8 predicted proteins | sample PLM1_30_coex_FD_133010 | JGI IMG/M metagenome (GOLD analysis project Ga0184608, IMG submission 133010) | Groundwater sediment microbial communities from an aquifer in East River, Colorado, USA - PLM1_30_coex | ecosystem: Environmental > Terrestrial > Soil > Riparian zone | place: USA: East...
CGACTCCTTCTTCTCGACATCAATCCCCGCGTCTGGGGCTGGCACACGCTGGGGCGCGCCGCCGGCGTCGACTTCCCGTACCTGCTCTGGCGCATGGTGCACGGCGAGGAGATCGCGCCCGTCCGTGGGCGCGTCGGCGTGCGCTGGGTCCGCGCGCTCACCGACGTGCCGACAGCGCTTGGTGCGGTCCGTCGCGGCGAGCTGTCGCCCTTCGACTATCTCTGGTCGCTGCGGCCGCCCGTGGAGTGCGCGGTGTTCGCGCTCGACGATCCACTGCCCGCACTGCTCGAGCTTCCCGCGACCGCGTACGTCGCGTGGGGACGCCGTCAGCTCGGCGCGGCGCGCGCCGCGGGTGCGGCGCGATGATCCGCACGCTCGATCCACTCATCGACCCGGCGTGGCGCGACCTCGTGCAGCGCGATCCGCGCGCGACGGCGTTCCACACACCGGAGTGGATGGACGCGCTCCGTCGGACCTACGGCTTCGCGCCGATCGTCTACGCGACGCGGGGCGACGAGCTGCACGGCGCGATCCCGTTTTGCCTCATCGCGAGCTGGCTCACCGGACGGCGTCTGGTGTCTCTGCCGTTCTCGGACCACTGCGAGCCGCTAATCGAGGATCAATCGCAGCTTGCCGCGATCCTCGACGACGTCGCGTTCGACGCGCGAGTGAACGCATGGCGATACGTGCAGCTTCGCCCGCGCACGGTCGGCGGGACCGTGGGCGGATTCGAGCGCGACGAGAGCAACTACTTCTACGCGATCGATCTGCGGCCCAGCCTCGATGTCATCTTCAAGGGCATCAAACGGGACAACCGGGAGGACATCCGCAAAGCGGATCGGCGCGGACTGAGGCACGTCGTCGGCCGCGACGACGCGCTCGTGCGCGGGTACTTCCGCCTCCACGCCATGACGCGCTCGACGCAGGGCGTGCCGCCGCAGCCGTACGCGTGGTTCCAGAACCTCGCGCGGTGCCTCGGCGAGATGCTCGAGGTGCATCTGCTCCTTCAAGACGACGTGCCGATCGCCGGCCTGGTGGCGATCTCGTTCCGCGACCAGCTCATGGTGAAGTACACGGCCTCGGATCCCGTCCGCGACCGGCAGGGTATGGGAAAGTCGCTCCTGTGGAAGACGATCGTGCGCGCGAAGGAGCGAGGCGCCACGACGCTCGATTGGGGGCGCTGCGAGCGCGAGCACCACGGGCTCGCCCAGTTCAAGGAGCGGTTCGGTGCGGTGCGGACCGACCTGATCTATCTCCGCAACCCGCCCGCTCCCACTGACCGGCATCGGCCGTCGTGGGCGGCGCGTGCCGCGAAGTCCGTCGTCCCCCGCATGCCCGTGACGGTGCTCACGGCCGCGGGTCGCGTGGCGTACCGGCACGTCGGCTGACGCGATGATCAGCCTGCGACGGACAGCGCAGAACATCCTCATCGTCGGCTCATCGCATATATCGGTGTGGGCCGCCACGTTCGTGTTCACAGTGGTACAGGCGCGGTATCTCGATCCCTCGCGCTTCGGCCAGCTCGCGCTGGCACTCGCGTATGCCGGGTTCCTTTTGATCTTCGTCGACTTCGGCACGAGCACACTCGTGAGTCGGACCGTGGCGCAGCGACGCGATGAACAGCAGAGCGTCATCGCAGCGACGCTGCTCATCCGCTCGGTCCTCTGGCTCGTCGCGCTCCCGTTCCTGCTGATCGTGTCGCTCGTACTCGGATACGACGCCGACCTCGTGCGGGCGATCCTGGTGCTCGCCATCGCCACGCTGTTCGTGTCCTGGGGCGGCGCGGTCACCGCGTATCTGCTCGGGCGCGAGGAGTTCCTGTTCCCTTCGCTCTCGATGAGCGCGTATCGCATCGTCGCCGCGATCGTCGGAATCGCGATCCTCGTGCTCGTGCCGACGCCGAGCCTCTATCTCATCGCGTGCGCGTTCCTCGTCGGTGCGATGGTCAGCGCGGGCCTGCTCTTCTACGCCCTCCGCGGACGGACCGCGATCGCGTGGCACATCGAGCCGCGCCGTGCCGTGGGTCTGATTAAGAGCGCGCTGCCCATCGGCGCATATCTCGTCGTCGGCACGTTCTACTTCAACATCGGCCTCGTCATGCTCGAAGGCATGGCCCCAGCCGAGAACGTCGGCTGGTACGCCGCGGCGTACCGCCTCTTCAACAATGCGACGCTCGTCGAGGCGATCGTCGTCGCGCGCGTGCTGTATCCCGTGTTCTCGCGCATGTCGCTCGGACCCCAGGAGGAGCTGCGCGTCGTCATCGCGAAGGCCATGTCGCTCCTCGCGATCCTCGGCGGCGCCGTAGTCCTCCTGTTCGTGCTCTGCGCCGACAACATCGTCGGGATCCTCTACACCACGGATGGGTACGCCCCGGCGGCGAACGCGCTTCGGCTGCTCGCGCCAGGGCTGTTCTTCCTGTACCTGAACTCCGTGGTGTGCAACGCGCTATTCGCCCTGGGCTACGAGAAGCGCCTCCTCACGATGGCCGCCGCGTTCGCCGTCCTGAACGTGAGCGCGAACCTCGTGGCGATCCCGCGCTTCGCGCAGGACGGGGCCGCAGCGGTGACGACGCTGACGGAGGTCGGCCTTCTCGTGTGGCTCACATCGATCGCCCCGCGCGGTCTCGTGAGTGGCGAAGCCCTCCGCGCCGTCGGCAAGGCCGCGCTCGCGGCCGCGATCGCGGGGGTGGTCGTCGTCCTGAGCGGCGCGACCGCGCTCGTGATCGTCGCCGGGCTCGCGCTCCTGATCTACGGTGCGGCCATCTTCGGCCTGGGAGTGATCGGACCAAAGGATCTGCGCGCGATCGCCGGCCTCTTCGGGCTCGGCTCAGGGCGCTCCCCCGACGGCGATGCTTCCGCCGCCGAGCCTCAGGACGGGATCGGCGCTGTCGGGGTCGCCCGCCTGCGTGTCGTAGACGACGGCGCCCGTGGCCGTGTCCCAGATCTTGATCCGCAGCCTGTCCGCGACGTCCGTTCCTAGCCGATCGCCGTCGATCGCCGATAGCAGGAAGGCATAGCTGCCATTTCCGTTCACGCGCCCCGTGCCGTGGAGCTGCGCCTTCGCGCCGGTCACGACGAGCCAGTCGTACGACGTGCTCTCGAACACGAAGCGATCGGTCCGCAGGCGGAAGCCCGGTTGCGCGAACGGCACCGTGCCGTCGTTCTGGTAGCGGGCGAGGAACCCGAACTGCGCGCGTCCTGCCAGCGCCCCGTCCGCGGGGTACGCGCCAGCGGGTGACGAGAACCATCCGGCGCCGCGCGCGGAGCCGGCGGCGGGATCGAACACGACGACGGCATCGAGCGCGGCGCTCGCCCCGGCGCCGTCGTCGTCCGTGACCGTCGCACCGACGCGGTAGACGCCGGCCGCGCTGTAGGCGTGGCTTGCGGTCAGCGTGCCCGCACCGAGCGACTCCTGCACGGTGGCCGGCGCGCTCGTGCCATCGCCCCAGTCGACCGTCGCGGTATGCGTGTCGGCCGTGCCGGAGTCGGAGAGGTCGGCGCCAAGCGTCAGCTGCGTGCCCACCGCCACGGGATCGGCCGGGCCTGACAGCGGGCCGACGCGCGGCGAAACGTTCGTGACCTGTTGCGTCACCGCGCCGCTCGTGCTCCGCGCGAACCCCGGTGCGCCGAGATAGCGCGCGACGACGCTGTGTGTGCCGTTGTCATCGAAGGTCTTGCTCACGGCGGCAACGCCCGCGGCGTCCAGAGGCGCCGTCCCGGCATCGGTCCCGTCCATCGTGAACGCGACGCTGCCGCCCGGCGTGCCGCTGGCCCCTCGTGCGGTCACGGTCACGGTGAATGTCACAGCCTGGCCCTCGGCCGACGGCGTCGCGCTCGAAGCGATGTTGGTCGTCGTGTCCGCGGGGACGTTCGCGAGATGTGTGCGGTAGATGCTGCCGTACTCCGTCGGCGTCGCGGTGTAGTAGTCGGTCACCAGCGCGCGCGAGTTGCAGTCCGTGCTCCAGCGGTTCCACGTCCACGCGAGGTAACCGGTCTGGCGCGCGTCGAGCCAGTCGAGGAACGTGTTCCACCACGTCGCATCGCACGCGTTCATTCCGGTCTCCGTGACGAGCACGGGGACCGCAGCCATGAGCGGAGCGGCCGTCGCCTCCCAGCAGCTCGCGTTGTTGCAGGCGTTGAAGTTGTACACGTGCCACGCGGCAACGAGGTTGTTCAGCGGATCGCTCGGCTTGTACGCGCGCCAGCGTGAGAGGTAGTTCGCAAAGCCGACGCCGCCCAGAGCGATGACGTTGGTCGCGCCTGTCGCACGGATAGCGCTCACGAGGGTCTGCATGCCCGCGGCCTCGAACGCGACGCCAGGACAGGTCCCGCCGTCTCGCCAGCACGTCCACGCGGCGTCGCTGTCGCGCTGGTTGTCGGGCAAGGGCTCGTTGTACGGTTCGAAGATGACCGCGTCGTTGCCCTTGAAGGTGCTCGCGACGCTCGACCAGAAGGCCGGGGAGTGATCGAGATCGGGCATGGTCTGCTGGTGTGTCGCGACCTCCTCCCCCGGCGCGCTCCAGTGCAGATCGAGAATTACGTACAGCCCGTTCTCGTTCAGCAGGTTCACGTAGCCTGCGATCGCGCTGCGGTAGCCCGCGCCGGAAAACAGCGGGTTGATGCCGTTGATCCCGAGCCAGCACTGCTCGTTGAGCGGCAGGCGCACCACGTTGGCGCGCCAGCTCTTGATGGCATCCACTGCGGCCTGGTCTATCGGGCCCAGGCTGAAGCCGAACCCGCCCTCATTGACGCATGCGAACTCCGTACCGGAGCGGTTCACGCCGCGGAGAGTCACCTGCCGCCCTGAGGCGTCGACGATGCGGTACCCATCGACATGAAGAGGCGAGAGATCGGTCGAGGCTGCTCCCGACGACGGGACCGTCGAAAGGATGAGAGCGACCGTCAAGAGGCTGCGGGCAAAGATCTGTCGCCCACGGCTCCACGGCTTCATTCCTCCTTCAGTTGGCAACAGCCGTGTTGAGACCGTGTGCGGGGGAGGCTTAGGCCATTCAGGCGTGCCCCGCTTCCTTGCTTGCCAGCGTGACGAGTCGTCGCCGCGGACGCTCAGGGGTCGGCGAGATGCGTCCTGTAGATGGTGCCGTATTCCGTCGGCGTCGCGGTGTAGTAGTCGATGACGAGCGCCCTCGAGTTGCACTCGACGCGCCACCGGTTCCAGGTCCAGGCCAGATAACCGGTCTGGCGAGCGTCCAGCCAATCCAGAAGCGAATTCCACCAGGCGCCGTCGCAGCTGTCCATCCCCGTCTCGGTCACGAGCACGGGGACCTGAGCCATGAGCGGAGCGGCCGTCGCCTCCCAGCAGCTCACGCTGTTGCAGGCATTGAAGTTGTAGACGTGCCAGGCGGCGACGAGATTGCCCAGCGGATCGTTCGGCGTGTACGCGAGCCAGCGCGAGAGGTGATTGGCGAAGCCGACGCCGCCCAGGGCGACGACGTTGGTGGCGCCGGTCGCGCGCACCGCGTTCAGCAGCGTCTGCATCCCGGCGGCCGGAAACGAGACCCCCGAGCAGGTTCCGCCGTCGCGCCAGCAGGTCCAGGCGGCCACGCTGTCCCGCTGGCTATCCGGCAACGGCTCGTTGAAGAGCTCGAAGATCACCGCGTCGTTGCCCTTGAAGGTGCTGGCCACGCTGGACCAGAACGCCGGCGAGTGATCGATATCGGGCATGGTCTGCTGGTGTGTCGCGAGTACCTCCCCGGGCGCGCTCCAGTGGAGGTCGAGGATGACGTACAGGCCGCTGCGGTTCAGCAGGTCGACGTAGGCGGCGATCGCCGTGCGGTAGTTGGCTCCCGAATACGCAGGGTTGATGCCGTTGATCCCGAGCCAGCACTGCTCGTTGAGCGGCAGGCGCACCACGTTGGCGCGCCAGCTCTTGATGGCATCGACCGCGGCCTGGTCTATGACACCGTCGGAGATGCCCCAACCCTGAACGCATGCGAACTCCGTACCGGAGCGGTTCACGCCGCGGAGGATCACCGGCTGGCCGAGCGCGTCGACAAGACGCGTCTCTTTTACGCGGAGCGCGCGATGGTCGGTCGAGGTAACCGGAGAGGGCGGGGCGGCACAGTGGGTTAGGACGAGAAGGAAGAGGGCCGCGGCAAGAGCTCGGGCGAGCACCAAGACCGCTCGGCGCGCGCCGTTCACGTGGAGCGCTGGAACACGTCCATGAGACGGGGCGGCGGAGCCGCGTAGAGGTCCCCGGCCGCAAGACCGCCGCGGCCGAGGGTGGCGCAGAGGATCGCGGCGATCCGCTCACCCGCATGACCGTCTCCGAACGGATTCGTGACGACGGCCATCCGCCGATGTGCCTCCGAGTCCTCCAGAAGCGTGCGGGCCTCCGCGACGATGCGATCCGAATCGGTACCGACGATGCGCGCACAGCCTGCTTCGACCGCTTCGGGCCGCTCGGTCGTCGCCCGCATGACGAGGACCGGAACGCCGAGGCTCGGAGCCTCCTCCTGGATCCCACCCGAGTCCGTCAGGATGATGGTGCTGCGGCGCATCAGATGGATCAGCGAGACGTAGTCGAGCGGTGGAATGAGCGAGATACGCGGATGTCCGGCCAAGCGCTCGTTCACAGCGGTCCGAACGTTTGGATTCATGTGTACCGGGTACACGATCTGGATGTCCCTGACGTCGTCGGCGAGCTGTTTCAGGGCACGGCAGATGGCGGCCAAGCCGCGTCCGAAACTCTCCCGGCGATGCGCAGTGACAAGCACGACACGGCGCTCGAACGGAATGACGGCAAGCGGACCCGAGGACACGTCGTACGGAACGGAGGCGGCGTGATTCAACGCGTCGATGACGGTGTTGCCGGTCATGTGGACGGTCGTCGGACTCACTCCCTCGCGGAGAAGATTTCCCCGAGCGCGTTCCGTCGGGGCGAAATGCAGATCCGTGAGGAGATCGACGATCCGGCGATTGGCCTCCTCAGGGAAGGGATTGTTCCGATCGGTCGTGCGAAGCCCCGCCTCGACGTGAGCGACCGGTATGCGCTGATAGAACGAGGCCATCGTGGCGCCCAGAGCGGTCGTCGTGTCTCCCTGCACGACGACGTAGGCGGGCCGCTCGGCTTCGAGGACCGCGGTGATCCGCTCGATCATGTTTGCCGTGAGACCCGCCAGCGTCTGGTTCGGTGTCATCAGGTGGAGATCGTGGTCGGGGACGAGATCGAACAGTCGAAAGATCGGCTCGACCATCTCTCGGTGCTGTCCCGTGACGCAGAGGCGTGTCTCCACGCTTCGAGGGCCGGCCCTGAGCGCCTGGATGACGGGGCCAAGCTTGATCGCCTCGGGACGCGTACCGAGCACGACGAGGACGTGGTCGTTCATCACCCTTGCACCGTCAAGACACGCTCCGGCTCGGCGCGGTGAACGACCGGCTGCATCCTATGGACGAGCGTCTCGCAGACCGCTTCGAACTGTCGTGCGAGAACGTCCCAGTCGAAGGCGGTGAGGTCCGGCATGCTGGTCCGCTCGTTCAGAGCACGGACGATCGCGGCCGCGAATGCGCTCGGCTCCGGCGGCGCGAGATACACGTTCGGGAACGCGAGTCGCCGCAGCTCAGCGAGATCGGTCGCGACGACCGGCTTGCCGGCGGCGGAGTACTCGAGGATCTTGAGCGGACAGGCGGCATCGAAGTACGGATTTGCGTCGCCGGGATAGAGGCCGACGTCAGTTGCCATGAAGTAGTCGGCGACGGCGTCGTGCGGAACGAATCCCGTGGCCACGAACCGAACCCCGCGCTCGCGACAGCGCGCCTCGACGGGCCCGAGGCCCTCATGCGGGAGCAGGCCCCCCGCACCCACCGCGAGGAAAACGATGTCGGGTTCGGCACGCGCCGCTTCGGCCATCGCGTCGATGAAGAAGAGCGACCGGCTGTACGTGAGGCCGATCAGGCTCACGACCTTCTTGCCGACCAGGTCCAGTTCCCGGCGGACCGCTTCGGATCGTCCCGAGGCGATCCGCTCCCGATCTACTCCGTTCGGCAAGTAGTGCGGCCGCCCACCGAGCCCGCGCACCCTGTCTACCAGGACGCGCGAGGTGCAGAGCACCAGATCGCTGTGCCGGAGATAGGCAGCTTCGACCTCGGGGTAGACGCAAAGATCGAGATAGTCGAAGACGCGAGGCACCGCGACGTCGAACGGCGGAAGCCCGACAGCCTTGTGGCTCAGACCGTACGCGAGGAGGTCGAATCGTTCCTCGGCGAGGATCTTGCGGACCTGCCGCTGGAAGAGCCACTCATTGGGGCGGAAGCCGCGAGCGTAGTCGCGCGTGATACGGCCGACAGGGTTCGGGAGTCGGGCCGCGCGGTGGATCACGAAAGACCCATCCCGCTCGACGCCGGACGTCACGCTGTGGACGAGCGCGCTCGCTGAACGGATCGCGTCCCAGGTCACCACGTGAACCTCGTGACCACGAGGAAGCAACCGCCTGATGAGATGCCATTCGCGCTGCCCCGTCATCCGTGCCCAGGGCAGGTGAGGGATCCATAGGATCTTCATGACTCGGCGCGACGCGCGCGAAGGACATCTGACCGCACGTGTATATGACCCATCCGCGCCGTCAAGGCCGCGTGCGGTCAGCTGTTGAGACTCGGCCCAGCACCGTGCCGCCGCAGAGGCCGGATTGCGACGACCTGGCGGCCGAAATTGGCACTCAGGCGGATTGCGCGCGGGTGACGCCCAAAATCGCCGCCCTCCCTCAATCCACGGTCAAGGGCACATCAATAACACCCAGTGAGCATCGTCCCATCGACAGCTCGGGGGTGATCGCGTCATGAAAAGAACTCTCATCAGCTTTCTCGCCACGTTTGGCCTTCTACTGGGGATGTCGCTGCCCGTCTCGGCCGGTCTTGAGACTCCCGTCCGCATCGACTGCAGCGATGGCGACAGCATCGATCTCACAGTCGATGCGGACACGCTCACCGCGCTCACGAGTTCGGTCGCGGCGATCAACGCGAGCGACACGGACCTCACGTGTTCGCTTGTTCAGCTCGCGGCGCCATCGCTCGCAGTCTCGTTCGGCAGCCGGGCGTACGCGGCGGAGGGCGGTTACGTGATCGGCGCCGGCACCGTCGAGGTGGGATGCCCGCCTGACTTCTCGACGACGTTCATCGGGTCGTTCTCGGTGAAGATCCACACCAAGAACGGAACGCTCCGCGGCTCTGCGAACCTGAGGGTCGGCTCCGGTCAGTGCGTCGCGGCCGGAAAGCTTTCCTCGAAGCCGACCTGTCTCGTCTCGGTGGCATCGCCGACGGGAACCGGCAGCCGGGCGTGGGCGAACTCGTTCGTGACCTCGGTCTCCGGCTTCTTCACACGGAATTCCGGCAGCACGATCGGCTGGGGATTCGAGGACAACGGTCCCAACGGCGGCACGGTGGTCAAGGACCGCTGGCGGGTCGTCGAGCATCAGGGCTCGTGTCCGCTGGTCGGCGACCCATCACCGAACGACTTCTACACGATCAAGACCGGAGACGTCACCGTCCGGTAGTAGCGACCTGGGCTGTCACTGAGGCGGGGCCGTCACGGGCCCCGCCTCTCTTTTGATCCCGCCGCTACGTCAACGTCACGACCACACTCGTCTTAATGAGCCAGCCGTAGCGTCCGGCCATGCGCCCGATAGCTGACGCGCCTCCGCAGAGCGCCAGCGTGCGCGCGGATCTCTTCCGGCGACGCCTTCAGCGCCGTCCGCTGATCGGACGTCGGCTCGTGCCGCGCATCGCGGCGCTGGTGCGGTGGACCACCGGCCATCGCGTCGCCGCGGTCGCGCTCGTCGCGCTCGCGATGGCGATCGACCTTTTCAGGGTCGCCGACATGAGCGTGTGGGGCGACGAGGCGTTTTCTATCGGTCTAGTTAGCCTCAGCTGGCCCGAATTGTGGCGCTACGCGTGGACGACCGAAGTGAATATGGTGCTCTACCACGCACTGCTGAAAGGCTGGCTGGATCTGAACGCGGTGTTCGGTATCCCTCCGGTGGAGCTCGTCGTCCGACTGCCATCCGTCGCGTTCGGAGGTCTCGCGGTCCTCGTCGTCTTCTGGACCGGCCGTCGCTTCTGGGGCACGACGGTCGGCGTCGTCGCCGCGGCGCTCCTCCTGCTGAACCACGTCATGCTGCTGATGTCGCGGTATACGCGCTCGTACACCCTCGAGGTGTTCCTCGTCTGCCTCGGCTCGTGCGTGCTTCTCGTCGCCCTTACCGCGCTGCGTCACCGCGCACGCTGGTGGGCTGCGTATGCGCTGATGATGACGGCCGCGTTATATGCGCATCTTTTCAGCGGGTTGGTCGTGGCCGCACACGTCGTCGCATTCACCGCCCTGCTTTGGCTACCGACGCAGTGGCGCGACGCTGCCAGACGATCGCTGCGCGCCATGGCCATCTGTCTCGTGTCCATCTCCGTCGCGGCGCTGCCGCTCCTCGTCTTCGCCGCGACCCACGGATCGCCGAATCTTCATGTCCCGCCGTCGAGCCCCTACGAGGTGGCGCGCGCGCTGTGGAACATCGCCGGCCGCAGCGTCTGGTACGGCCTCCTGCTCGCGGGAGCAACGGCCGCGGGAATCGTGTTCACGCTTCGAGCGTGGCGGACGCGACGTCGGAGCCGAGCATTTCCGCTGGGCCCAGCAGTTGTGCTGTGTTCCTGGCTCGCCGTTCCGTTCGTGCTCGCCTATGTTGCGTCGCAGCCGAGACTCAACCTGCACCTCTTCGCCTGGGGCTATCTCGTGGTCGTCGTTCCCGCGTTGTGTCTCCTGGCTGGCGTCGGCGCCGCCGCATTGCCCCGGCGTCTCGCACGCTTCGCGCTCACGACCTGCCTCGTCGTCGCCGCGGCGCTCGCGATCCCGGCGGACAGCTTCACAGCGGGCCAGGACTTCCGGACGGCCGGCGTGTGGATCGCCGAAAACTATCAGGCGCGCGACGGCCTCGTCTGTAGCACGTGGTCGTGTGCGCTCTCGCTCAGCTACTACGAGCGGCTCGGTCGCATTCCCACCGCGCTGCTCGATGCGTCACCGGTGCAGTGGTCCTGGACTCGCGGCGGCGCCTCGCCCCTCGACCTCGCGGACATACAGACATATGCCCAGGTCCATCCACGGATCTTCTTTGTCGAGTCAGTGCTTGATGGTGATCTCGCCGAGGTGAAGGTTCGCGCGGCCACGGCGCGCGAGTGGCTGGACGACCACTACGCGCTCCTCGCCGATGTCCCCCTCGCGTCGTTGGCGGGTCCGGTGCGGGTTCGCCTGTACGCCGTCGATCGGTGAAGAACTCGGGTGGAATGCAGCTCAGAACCGAGTGATGTGGTTCTTGTAGATCTGGCCGTAGGGCGTCGCTGTCCCCGAGGAGCTGGTGATCAATGCGCCGAGTGATACATACCCTGTCGAGTACGTGCAGTCCGCGCCTCCCCACGTGTTCCACGCCCACGCCTGGTAGCCGGTCTGGTGCGCATCGAGCCAATCGAGCAGCGTGTTCCACCAAGTGGCATCGCACGTGTTAGCGCCCGTCTCGGTGACCGAGACCGGCACCTGGGCGATCACCGACGCCGGAGCGCCGTTCCAGCAGGTCACGCTGCTGCAGGCGTTGAAGTTGTACGCGTGCCACGCGGCCATCAGGTTGCCCAGCGGATCGGCGGGCTTGTAGGCAAGCCAGCGTGAGAGGTAGTTGGAGTAGCCGACCCCGCCGAGCGCGACGACGTTGGTCGCGCCGGTGGCGCGCACCGCGTTGAGCATGGTCTGCATGCCCGCGACCTGGAAGGACACGCCCGGGCAGGTCCCGCCGTCGCGCCAGCAGGTCCAGGCGGCGACGCTATCGGCCTGGTTGTCCGGCCAGGGCTCGTTGAAGAGCTCGAAGATCACCGCATTGTTGCCCTTGAAGGTGCTCGCCACGCTCGACCAGAAGGCCGGGGAGTGATCGAGATCGGGCATGGCCACCTGATGCGTCGCGAGCGTGGTCCCGGGGGCGCTCCAGTGCAGGTCGAGGAGCACGTACAGCCCGTTCTGATTGAGCAGGTTCACGTAGTTGGTGATGGCGTTGCGGTAGTTCGCGCCGGAGTAGGCCGCGCTGATGCCGTTGATCCCGAGCCAGCACTGCTCGTTGAGCGGCATGCGCACCGCGTTGGCGTGCCAGCTCTTGATCGCGTTCACCGAGGCCTGGTCCATCGCACCCTCACTGATGCCCCAACCCTGGACGCACGCGTACTCGGTGCCCGAGCGGTTCACGCCGCGA
>Ga0184608_10000336_pt1 | contig 12217 bp, 10 predicted proteins | sample PLM1_30_coex_FD_133010 | JGI IMG/M metagenome (GOLD analysis project Ga0184608, IMG submission 133010) | Groundwater sediment microbial communities from an aquifer in East River, Colorado, USA - PLM1_30_coex | ecosystem: Environmental > Terrestrial > Soil > Riparian zone | place: USA: East...
CGCCGGGAGGACCGCGCGAACGTCGTTCCGGCTATTCATGCGGAGGAGGGCAGCCGCCGCGGCGGGACTGGCACCGCTTCGAAAGTAGGCCGATAGCCAGGCGCCGACCGTATCGTCGCCGGCCCGGCTCGGAACGTAATAGGCGAGACTTACCTCGCCCCACCCGCGCTCGACCTCGTCCGCGGCCTCGGCGCGCTCTTCGAGCGTGGGTGCCCACGGATAGTCGTCGGAGCGGAGCCGCTTCGCGAAGCTCCCGTACAGCGCGAGCGCGATCGTCCGGTGCGGATACGTCGCCGCGAACAGGATGCTCATTGAGCTGCCCTCGGAATGACCAAACAGTGCCGCGCGATCGGATCCGACGGCATCCATGACCGCGCGAACGTCGTCCATCCGCTGCTCGAGCGTCGGGAGCTGATCGTTCGCGACGCGGTCCGAGAGACCGGTCCCGCGTTTGTCGAAGAGGATGAGACGGGAGAACCTTGCGAATCGCGTCAGCAACCGGGCGTAGGACGGGTCCGTCCACATCATCTCGATGTTCGAGATCCAGCCAGGGACGTAGACGAGATCGAACGGCCCCTCGCCAACAACCTGATAGGCGATGCTGACGCCGCCAGTCCTGGCGTAGTGGGTCTTCGGCGTCACGGCTCGTACTCTATGGCCAGCCGCTCGGCCCAAGGAGGACGACGACATGAGCACACCTGGAGTTGGCGTAGCCCGAGTCGACCGGGAGGCGCTACGTCACGCGATTGCCGAAAAGTACGCGCAGGTCGCGACGAACCCTGAGATTGGCTTCCATTTCCACACGGGCCGGCCGCTCGCGATGCGACTGCTCTACCCGGCCTCCGCGATTGATGCGCTGCCACCCTCTACGATCGATTCGTTCGCCGGCACCGGCAATCCCTTCCTCTTCGGTGACCTCCGACGCGGTGAGCATGTCGTCGATGTCGGCTGCGGCGCGGGGCTCGACACACTGATTGCGGCAGGGCATGTCGGCCCGTCCGGTCGCGTCATCGCGATCGACATGACTTCCGAAATGCGCCAGAAAACGACCGAGGGAGCCGCTGCGATGGATCTGAAGAACGTCGATGTCCGTGAGGGCTTCGCCGAGGCGCTCCCGGTAGAAGACGGCTGGGCGGAAGTGGTCATCAGCAACGGCGTCGTCAACCTTTGTCCGGACAAGCGCGCGGTATTCCGCGAGATGTTCCGGGTGCTCAGGCCAGGCGGACGCATCCAGATCGGGGACATCCTCGTGCACAAGGAGGTCCCACAAAGCGCCAAGGACGACATCGCGCTCTGGAGCGGCTGAATTGCCGGTGCTCTGCTGGATGCAGAGTGGCGCGTGCTGCTTGAGCAGACCGGCTTCGTGGATGTGGTGCTATCGAACGAGGTCGACGTGTTCTCCGGCAGCAAGCATGAGAGCGACGCACGTGACTTCGAGACGCGCGGCGTCACAGTCTTCGCGCGACGAGCGTGACTTTTATGGGGTGTGTGGGCGGATGTATCCGTCCCGCGACGCGCGTCGCCTCGTGACCGTTATCGAGGCGCCCTCCGTCGTTCCGTGAGGACGTGACGGTTTCTCGTCGGGGCTCAACATCGTGCTCATGGGGGCGGTGCTGGCCGACATGGCTGTCGAACGCGAGGCCGTAGGAGCCAAATCCTCCTCCGCGATACCTGCCAGAAGATGGTCACCGCGACACCGTGGACCACCGGGAATAGGTAGAACGCTGACGGGGCCCCGCGGGGATTTCCAGAGGAGAAGAAGGGGAGGTCGTTCCTCCGACCCTGACCTTGTAGGTCGTCTGACTCCCCTGACTTTTTGAGAATGGACTTGCGAGTTTGTTCGGAAAGTCGCGATTTCTGTGCAGCCAGGCGCCTGTCACGTCCGTCTATCTGTAGATCAGCCGCCTTTGGCTGCGGGGTCGATTCCTCTTTGCCGCCGAATATCCCGCACCCGGCTGAACGATGGACCCTTCGACCGCGAACGGCCGTGAGTGGAAAAAAGAGATGCCGTCGCACGGTCCCCTGAGTCGGCTCCGCCTTCGAGGCGGGCGCTCTACTGCTGTGTAGGGGGTGGGGCGATGCGCGACTCCATCACGACCGTCCCGTACCGCGGACCCCACGGTGAATCTTCGAGCGTGACCGCGCAGCGGTCGAACCCGGCAACCTCCATGTTGATCGGGACCGCCTGAATGTCCTGGCCGTTCGGCTTGAATGTCGCGGCGCGCGCCCAGGTACTGTCCGGACTGACGAGCCAGATCGTCGGGACCTTGCCCGCCGGCATCGGTGGCAAATCGTGGAACAGCACGAACGGCTGCTTCCCATCGGCGCGCGGGTCGTAGAGGGTGCCGCCCGCGCCAACGAACGTGTCCTTGCCCGCCATGTACCACTCGCGACCGCCCTGCCGCAGGCTCTCGATCAGCGCGTACAGCTGGTCGCGCTGCGCGGTGATCGCCGTCGTGCGCTGATAGGCGTCGATGTCCGCCGCGCCGAGCACGATGACCGAAGCGGCAAGGCCGACGAATGCCACGCGCGAGAGCCGTACGCGGCCGAAGGACCACTGCCGAGCTGGTGCGGGAGTGGGTCGAGGCGTGTCCGTTCGCGCGGCGGCGAGGATCCGGTCGCGCAGCACCGGTCGCGGGTCGCGTGGCGTCACGGTCTCGGGCAGGGTCCCGACGACCTCCGCGAGCGCTGCGGCCTCGGCGCGGCAGGACTCGCAGGCCCCGAGGTGCCGCGCGATCCGCTCGGCATCGGCGCGATCGAGGGCGCCGAGCGCGTAAGCCTCGAGCTCGTCAAACACGTGTTCGTTCATCTGGTCCGCTCCAGCGCCCGACGCATCTTCTGGAGCCCGATGCGCATCCGGCCCTTCACCGTTCCGAGCGGCACGCCCATGAGCTCCGAGAGCTCCACGTGGGTGTAGCCGCCGAAATAGGCGAGCTCGATCGTCCGGCGCTGCGCCTGCGGCAAGGCTTCGAGCGCCTCGCGCACGGTGCGGTGCTCGACGTTCTTCTCGGCCGCAAGCGCGGTGTCGTCGTCGCTCGGCTGGGATTCGGCCATCTCGAGCGGTGCCGGCCGGAATGTGGTCTTGCGGCGGAGGATGTCGACTGCGCGGTGGTGGACGATCGAGAGGAGCCAGGCCCGGGGATTGCCGCGGTCGCGGCGGTAGCTCCCCGCGCCGCGCCACGCCGACAGGAACGCGTCCTGGACGACGTCTTCCGCCGCCTCGCCCTCGCCGAGGATCCGATAGGCCAGCGAGTACGCCAGGCGCCCGTAGCGGTCGTAAAGCGTGGCAAGGGCGCCCAAATCCCGCGCGGCGAGAGAGGCCAGGAGGGCGTCGTCGGGCGGCTGCTGGTCAGGCACTACGAAAAATGTACGGCCGGCGGACAGGGGCGGATGTGCGGGGGCAGGTTAGGGGGAAAGAAAGCGTCCCGAGCGACCTGCCTCCGTGCCCGACCGCAGCTTCAAAGCTCTGCGGCCTGGCCGTGGAGCCGATCCTCGATATCCTCTCGGACCGCCTTTGATGCTATCTCCGGTTGCGCTCCCGGGAAACGATTTCCTTGATGGAATCTCGGACTCGTTTCCTTTAGCAGACCCCTCGGGACGAGGTGAACCATAGGGTGCGCTCCCCTGACGGGCAATCAACTTATCCACCAAATCGAGACCCGACCCCGTGATCTTGTCCACGATTTCGGCCGCTTATCCACGACGAATCAACAGTCCGTTTCCCTTTCTACGATGGACGTGATGTCCGATCCCATCCTCGACCCGCTGAATCCCGAGCAGCGCGCCGCCGTGACCCACGGCGACGGCCCTCTGCTCATCCTCGCCGGCGCCGGGTCGGGCAAGACCCGCGTGCTGACGCACCGCGTCGCGTACCTGATCCGCGACCTCGCGGTGCCGCCGAGCGCGATCCTGGCGGTCACCTTCACCAACAAGGCGGCCAAGGAAATGCGCGAGCGGCTCGACCGTCTGGTCGGCAAGGAGCGTCTCGCCGAGCTCACCGTGGGGACGTTCCACGGGTTCTGCGCGCGCCTCCTCCGTCGGGAAGGCCCGCTCGTCGGGATCGATCGTTCGTTCGCCATCTACGACGAGGCTGACCAGCGGGCGGTGCTGCGCCAGGCGATGGCCGACACGAACGCCAGCGAGAAGGTTTTCGCGCCGGGCGCGATCTCCGCGGTGATCTCGAGCGCGAAGAACGAGCTGAAGGGGCCCGCCGACCTCACCGCGAATCCCAAAGGCCAGCTCGATCGGATCGCAGCGATCGTCTGGAAGCGCTACGACGAGCTCCTGCGCGACAACAACGCCGTCGACTTCGACGACCTTCTGCTCCTCGCCTGCCGGGTGTTCGAGACGAGCGATCGCGCCCTCGAGAAGTGGCAGGACCGCTACCAGCACATCCTGGTCGACGAGTATCAGGACACCAACCGCGCGCAGTACGTGCTCCTGCGATACCTCGCCGGTTTCAAGCAGAACCTCGCGGTCGTCGGTGACGACGACCAGTCGGTCTTCAGCTGGCGGGGCGCCGACGTCCGCAACATCCTCGACTTCGAGCGCGATTACCCGAACGCGAAGGTGGTGAAGCTCGAGCAGAACTACCGATCGACGCAGCGCATCCTCGACGCCGCGCACTCGGTCGTTCGCAACAACGCCGCGCGCAAGGAGAAGAAGCTCTGGACCGATCGCCGGGGAGGCAGCGACGTCGTCGTGATGCAGGCCTACGACGAATCGCACGAGGCCGAGTTCGTCGCGCGCGAGATCGAGCGCCTGCAACGCGAGGGCGAGGCTCACGGCACCCGCGACGTCGCCGTGCTGTACCGCACGAACGCCCAGTCGCGCGCGATCGAGGACACCTTCCGCGCGTTCGGGCTCGCGTACCAGATCGTCGGCGGCGTCTCCTTCTACCAACGCCGCGAGGTGAAGGACACGCTCGCATACCTGCGTCTCATCGGAAATCCACATGACGCGTTCGCGCTCGCGCGCGTGCTCAACACGCCCCCGCGCGGTCTCGGCGACAAGACGCGCGCTGCCCTCCTCGCGACCGCGCGTGAGCACGAGATCAGCGTCGGTGAGGCACTCGAGAAGGCTCACCTCATCACCACCATCCAGCGGCGGCAACAGGACGCGCTGATCTCGTTCGGCAAGGTGATGGCGCGCCTGCGGACGGCCGCAGGTCAGCTCGCGCTTCCGCGCCTCATCGACGAGCTGGTCGTCCTTAGCGGCTACGAGACGTATCTCAAGGACGGGTCCGAGGAGGGCGAGGAGCGCTGGGCCAACGTGCAGGAGCTCCGCACGCTCGCTGAGGACTACATCGCACTGCCGCAGGAGGAGCAGCTTCCGAGCTTCCTCGAGGAGATAGCGCTCGTTTCAGATGTCGACGAATACAAGGACGCCAAGCCGGCCGCGACGCTCATCACGATGCACGCGGTCAAGGGCCTCGAGTTCCCGATCGTGTTCATGACCGGCATGGAAGAGGGCGTATTCCCGCACGTCCGCGCGATCGACAGCGGGAAGGAATCCGAACTCGAGGAGGAGCGGCGCCTCTGTTACGTCGGCATCACGCGCGCGAAGGACCGCGCGTATCTGACCTACGCACGACGGCGATCACTCTTCGGTCGAACGAACATGAATCCACCGTCGCGCTTCCTGATGGAGCTGCCGAGCGAAGGCGTCGAGCTTCGCGGCAACGTCGAGACCGAGGAGCGCGACTCGTGGGCCGAGCTGGATTGGGAGCGCGATCGCGGTCGCTACGAAGAGCGCAAGCAGGCGCGACGCGATGCGATGCTTGCGGGTCTCCCCGCTTCATGGAGCGGACGCGCTACGAAACAGCGGACCGCGGTCGACCATGAGACGCGCTTCCGCGCCGGCGATCGCGTTTTGCATCCATCGCTCGGCGAGGGCATGGTCGTATCGAGTGTCGCGCGCGACGACGATGAAGAGGTCACAGTCGCGTTTCCCGACAAGGGCGTGAAGAAGCTGATGGCGAGTTTCGCGAAACTCGCGCATGTCGAGGGCACGCTCGGTCGCTAAGGGCTCAACCGGCACGCTGCTTGCCCGAATTCGGGTGTGGCACAGGTTGGGGGAGCCATACGCCGGGGACCGCCGCGTCTTGAGGTCCGCCTCCCGCTGACAGGGTCGGCCGATATCGCTTTTGGTCTCGTTCTGCGAAAGCCGCGACGGCGCCGGCGGAAACGCAGCGCGGTCCGTCGATGGACATCGACCGTCGCGACCGCGGCATGCTGCGTCATCGCCGCCGTGATCCCGATATGGACGGTCATCGCGGCACCGGAGCTCGAGCGACTCGGCGCGCTGGCGCTCGCGAAGCCGCCGGCGCCGATCGTTGCGTCGGCTGGCCCCGATCGGGTCGAGCGGGCCGTCGTCGTCGCGCGCGGCGCGCCGGTCACCGCGCTCCGCACCGACCCGCCCGGCCTGCGGGTCCACGCGGTCGCGTCAGGTGAGACGCTTCTCTCGATCGCGGCGAGCTACGGGATCACGCCGCAAACGCTCGCCTACAACAACGGGATCAAGGACACCGCGGAGCTGCGTCCAGGTCAGTCCGTCGTGATCCCGCCGATCGATGCGGCCATTCATGTCGTTCGCGATGGCGAGACGCTCGCCGGGATAGCGACGAGCTTCGGCGCCGATCCCGACACCGTACGGACGGTCAACAGCGTGGCCTTCGAGCCCGCCGACGTGACCGTCGGCCGGGTCCTGCTCATCCCGGTGCCGGAAGGCCGCTACCCCGGGTTCCGTCTCGTCGTGAGCGACGCGCCGCGCGTGTTCGCGCCGCGCATCCGCTGGCCGACCGACGGGATCGTGACTCAGCTCTTTTCTGGGGTGCACACCGGCATCGACATCGCCGCGCCGTACGGATCCGCGGTCTTCGCGAGCGATTCGGGAACCGTCACCGAGGTCGGCTGGCGCGGATCCGGCGGTCTCTCGGTCTGCCTGCTCCTCGACTGGGGCCTCGAGGTGTGCAACTACCACCTCTCGGCAACGAGCGTCGAGCTCGGCGAGCGCGTGGTCGCGGGTCAGCGGATCGCGTCGGTCGGATCGAGCGGCGTATCGACCGGGCCGCACGTGCACTGGGAAGCGCGAACCAACGGCGTGCTCGTCGACCCGATGACCTACGCCCCGACTGGTCCGACGGTGCTCAGGGTCGGAGGCGCGACCGGCTCACCGTAGCGACGCGTTAGTCGGTCAGCACGAGCCGGATCGCTGCGCGACAACGAACCCCTCCCCAGTCACGCCGGAGCCTTCCGCGATCGCGACTTGGGCCCCGGCTTTGCTCCACGTCGCGCTCGCTAGACCGGAGCCGCATAGTCGCCAACCGTCACTCTCAAGGAGCGGTGCGAGTGTCGCGCGCGCACTCGCGTTCATCGCCGCGCCGCAGTCGAGGCGCCACTCAAGCTGGTCTGTTCGCTGCGAGGTCGAAAGGATCTTGCAGCCGGACGGCAGCGCGACCGGAAAGGTTGCCGCTGAGGCCCCGAGCGACAGCCGTTGCCAGCTCAGCGCCCCATCGGTTGTGCGGACGAGGTGGGTCGCGCTGCTCGTGCCCTCGTCGATTTGAACGATTGCCACCGCCACTGTCGAATCGGCCGGGGCGATAGCCCGGACGCTCCATGTTCCGTTGTCGCCGTCGGACCGCCGCCAGGTCCGACCTCCGTCGGTAGTGACAAGGACTCCTCCCGCGCCTGCGCCCGCACCCGTATCGATCGGGATCCAGCCAGACGTCGGACTCACGAACCGTGGCGGACCCAGGAAACCGCTGCCGGAAGCTAATCGTGGTGTCGGTCCCCACCACTGTTCTCCCTCCGGCCGCTGGAGCGTTGTCCAGGTGGCACCGCCATCTGTCGTCGCGTAGAGGGTGTAGCCGCCGCAGCCACCCATTGCGCAATACGCGACATCGCTCCCGAGAGCCCACCCATCGCGGGCGTTCACGAAAGAGATCTGAAGCAGAGGCGGTGCTCCAGACGCGTGAAATTGCCGGCTCCATGTTCTGCCTCCATCGTGTGTCACGAGGACGGATGCCTCGGCCGACGTATGGAGGGCGATCCATCCGTTGTTTGCGTCGACGAAGTCGAGCGATGTCGTGGTCCCGTCCACAACCGCGAGCTGGCTCCATGTGATCCCATCGGATGTCCCCCATACCCGTGTCGGGCATCCGTCGAAGCTTGTGCGGCACGCCTGCCCCGGCTGCAACACCCACGCGTGCTGGGCGTCGACCGCAGAGAGCTGCCCGAGGAGCCCGAACTCGCCCGACGCAAACTGTTGCCGCCAGCTACGTCCGCCGTCCGTGGTTCGAAGGATCGCCCGCGAGCAGTTCGCTCCCACGCAACCGGACGGATCGTCGATCGAACCTAGGAGCCAACCCGTGTCTCCGTCGACGAACTTGATCTGATCGGTCGACCCTCTCGCGAGGGCAAGTCGCTCCCAGCGAACGCCGCCGTCGGTCGTTCGGAGAAGAGCGCGGCCCACGGCATCGTCGATCGCGACCCATCCGTTCGTTCGTGAGATGACGTCGACCGCCTGAAAGACACTCGGTATCCGTACGGGTGCCGCCGAGGCGGCGATCGACGGCGCAGCGCTTGGCTCGATCGGTCTTGTCGTTGGTGCGACCGTGGATGTGGGCGCGCTCGTCATGCCCGAAACACAGGACGCGAGAAGGACAGTCGACATCGCAAGAGCGACTCGTCTCATCGCAAGGCACCGCCGATAGACGTCCACATGACAAGTCTCGACCGAACCGACTCGAGCCGCGCCTGAGTGGCGCGCGCTAACTCTTACACCCGGCCTATGACCTAGCGGTTGTTATCGACGCTGGACGTCTTCGAGGCCCGCGCGCACCCGATCGACGCGCACGAGCACCGCCGCGCCTTTCTTCTCCTTGTCGGTGTCCTTCTCGACCTGAACGACCCGATCCCAGATGCGCTCGCGGAGCTGGGGGTCGTCCACGATGGTCGCTCTGCCGTAGAGACGGATGGTTCGCCGATCGCGGGTCGGGTTGCGGACGAGGATGCAGACCCTCGGATCGTGCTGGATGGCCGCGTACGTCTCGCGCATGGTGCGCTCCCACCAGGCGACGTGGTCCTTGTCCCACACCAGGAAGCTCCCCTTGAACCCAACATCGGGACCATCGGGGCCGATCGTGGCCACGACTCCGCTGTTATTGTCGGTGCGCGCGTTGTCGATGATCTCGGCAAAGGCTGAGAGATCGATCGGGGTGATGACGGGCGGCGCGCTACTTACCCCGTCCTCCGTGCAGAATCTTTCCATGCCTACCGCCAGCGTAGAGCGACGGGTCGCCGAGCTCCGCGAGAAGATCGAGAAGGCGAACTACGAGTACCACGTGCTCGACCGGCCGACGATCGCCGACGAGGCGTACGACGCCCTCATGCGCGAGCTCCAGTCGCTCGAGGCCGCACATCCCGAGCTCGTCACCCCAGAGTCGCCAACGCAGCGTGTCGGTGCGCCGGCGTCGACTCGCTTCGCTCCGGTGCAGCACGCCGCGCCGATGCTGTCCCTGTCGAACGCGTTCAACGAGGAGGAGCTCCGCGCCTTCAATCAGCGCGTGCGCAAGATCCTCGGGCGCGACGATGTGGGCTACGTCTGCGAGCTGAAAATCGACGGCCTGGCCATCAATCTCACCTACGTCGATGGGAAGTTTGTGCAGGGCGCGACGCGAGGCGACGGGCTCGTTGGCGAGGACGTCACCGGCAATCTGCGGACCATCAAGTCCGTCCCGCTCACGCTGCGCGAGCCGGTGAAGGGGCGGGTCGACGTGCGCGGTGAGGTCTATCTCCCCACGGCCTCGTTCGAGGCCACGAACAAGGAGCGCGCCGAGCGCGGCGAGCCGGCGTTCGCCAATCCGCGGAACGCGGCCGCGGGCGCCGTGCGGCAGCTCGATCCGAAGGCCACGGCGAAGCGGAATCTCGCGATGTGGGCGTACAGCGCGGCGGGACTCGAGGTCGCCTCGCAGTCCGAGCTCCTCCAAAGACTCGATCACCTGGGCTTGCGAGTGAATCCGGACCGGCGTGCCGCCAAAACGCTCGACGAGGTCATCCAGTTCATTGGCGAGTGCAAGGAGAAGCGTCACACCCTGAAGTACGGGACCGACGGCGTCGTCGTAAAGGTCGACCGGATCGCCGATCAGGAGCGCCTGGGATACGTCGCCCGCAACCCCCGCTGGGCGACCGCCTTCAAGTTCCCGGCCGAGCAGGCGACGACGACGATCGAGGACATCCTCGTCTACGTGGGTCGCATGGGCACGCTCACTCCCGTCGCCGCGCTCGCGCCGGTCCTCGTCGGGGGTACGACCGTCAAGCGCGCGACGCTTCATAACCTCGACGAGGTCCGCAGGCTCGACGTTCGCAAGGGCGACCGCGTGATCATCCAGCGTGCCGGCGACGTTATCCCTGAGGTCGTCCGCGTTGAGAGCGATGTGCGCGAGAAGGGCAAGACCTACCCCGAGTTCGACATGCCCGCGAAGTGCCCGGTCTGCGGCGGTGATGTCATCCATCCCGAAGGCGAGGTCGCGTACTACTGCGGAAACCCCACCTGCCCCGCGAAGAGCGGACAGCGGATTGGGTACTTCGTTTCGCGAGGCGCGATGGACATCGAGGGGCTCGGCTGGAAGACGATCGAGGCGCTGATGGAAATCGGGCTCGTGCGCGATCCTGCGGACATCTTCGATCTCACGGTCGAGAAGCTCCTTACCGTCGAACGCTTCGCTGAAAAGAGTGCGACGAACATTTACGAGCGCATCCAGGCCGCTAAGGCCCGCCCGCTGTCGCGCATCCTGCTTGCGCTGGGCATCCGCCACGTCGGCGACTCGACCGCGGACGACCTCGCACGATGGTTGGCGACGCGCCTCCCGAAGGACGCCGATCTCGCAGCGGTGTTCGACGTCCTGCGGAACGTTTCGGTCGACGAGCTGCAGTCCATCGAAGGCATCGGCGGCGTCGTCGCCGAAAGCATCAAGGAGTACTTCTCGCGTCCCGAGGAACAGGAGTTTCTCGACAAGCTCGTGCGCGCCGGAATCGTCCCCGTGATGCCTGCGCCGCGCCCGGCCGCCGTGGCCGGTCCGTTCGCGGGCAAGACCATCGTGTTCACGGGCACGCTGGAGCGGCGTTCGCGCGAAGATGCCGAAGCTCTCGTCCGTTCGCTCGGCGGAAAGATCACCGGATCGGTCAGCGCCAAGACCGATCTCCTCGTCGCCGGTCCCGGTGCGGGATCAAAGCTCGAAAAGGCCAACAAAATCGGTGTCAGGGTCGTAGACGAGGAGACCTTCGAAGGTATGCTGCCCTAGCTCTCGCGAAGGGAAAGGGGCCATATGTATCAAGCGCCGACGCAAACTCGGCCGCCGGCGAGCGCGACCGGACCCCAGCCCGCAGTCCCGGAGATCCCGCTCCCGCCGGAGCCGCAGTCGCTCGAGCAGACCGGCCTCACGCTCGGGTTCCTTTCCGACCTCGCGCTGAAAACGCTGTACCTACGCGGTCAGATGACCATGGCCGAGATCTCGAGCAGCCTCGGTCTTCCGATGCAGAACATCACCGAGCGAGTGATGGACTTCCTGAAGACCGAACGGCTCGTCGAGATCCGCGGCGGCGCGGGCCTGTCGTCGGCGAACTACCAGTACGTGATCATCGATCGCGGATCGGAAAAAGCGCAGGAAGCGCTCGCGCGGAGCCAGTACGTCGGCAAGGCGCCGGTCCCGCTCCAGATGTACATCCAGGCCGTTCAACGGCAGTCGATCGCGAACCTGCACGTGACGCAAGACGATCTGGTCCGGGCGTTCGCGCACATGGTCATCCCGCGCGAGACGCTCGCCCAGCTCGGTCCGGCCGTGAACTCAGGAAAGTCGATCTTCTTGTTCGGACCTCCAGGCAACGGCAAGACGAGCATCGCCGAGGTCCTCGCCACCCTGATGAAGGGCGACGTGGTCCTTCCGTACGCCGTCGAGGTCGACCAGCAGGTCGTGAAGGTCTACGACCAGGTCTATCACCGCGTCGCGCTCGATCCCGTCGTCGCCGAGCGTCTGCGCTTCGACCACCGCTGGGTCGTGTCGAAGCGGCCGATCGTGATGACGGGCGGCGAGCTGACGCTCGAGACGCTCGACCTCATCTACGACGAGACCTCGAAGTTCTACGAGGCGCCGTTCCAGATGAAGGCGAACGGCGGCATCTTCATGGTCGACGACTTCGGCCGGCAGCGCGTCTCGCCG
>Ga0184608_10000337_pt1 | contig 12214 bp, 8 predicted proteins | sample PLM1_30_coex_FD_133010 | JGI IMG/M metagenome (GOLD analysis project Ga0184608, IMG submission 133010) | Groundwater sediment microbial communities from an aquifer in East River, Colorado, USA - PLM1_30_coex | ecosystem: Environmental > Terrestrial > Soil > Riparian zone | place: USA: East...
GGTTTGCGTCGAGATCGCGATCTTCGTCCTCGCGTTCGACCCGTCGGTCCTCAACGTCTTCGACCTGACGAAGGCGAGCTTCACCCACGCGCTCGCGTGGGGACTGCTGGGCACGCTCATCGTGATCGCGCTCGGCGACGGCTTTCGCGTTCCGCTGTCGCCCGTCTTCGTCGCGTTTTACGCGGTCGTCGCTGTCGAGATCCTGACGACGATCACCGCGGAGAATCAGTACGTCGCGCTCTACGGTGAGGTGGGGCGCTACCTCGGTCTCACGACGCATGCCGTCCTCGCGCTCCTCGCCGTCGCGATCGCGGTCTCGGTCGATTACCCACGTCGGGTCTCCTGGCTCGTGTGGACGATCGGCGCGGCATCGGCGCTCGCGGGCTTGTATGCGGTCCAGCAGGCGCTCGGGCTTGACCCGGTGCAGTGGGTCGACTTGGATCCGCGGTTCCGCCCGTTCTCGACGTTCGGCAATCCCGACTTCTACGGGCAGTTCCTCGCGGTCGTGGCGATCGGCTGCGCCGCCATCCTCGTTTTCACGAGACAGCGTCTCTGGTTGATGGCCGTCGTGGCCCTGCTCGCGGTCTTCAACTTCGCGCTGATGCTCGTGGTGCAGACGCGCGGCTCGTTCCTCGGGATCGTCGCCGGCACGGTCGTGATCGCGCCGCTGTGGCTTCGTCGGGCCGGACTCTCGCGAGCCGTGCTGACTCGTTTCGCGCTGGCGAGCGCCTTTGCCGCGGTCGCGTTCGTCGTCATGCTGGTCGCTACCCCGCTCGGCGGCCGCCTGCTCGACATCGGACGCGGGATCGGCCTCCGCGACCGTGTCCTTCTCTATCAGTCGGCATTTCAGATGTTCCTCGACCACCCGTTCCTCGGGGTCGGGTTCGAAAACTTCGCGGTCGTGTATCCGCGATATCAGCAGGCGGAGTGGTTCGCCATCGCCGGCATGAACACGACGAACACGTCGGCGCACGACTGGATCCTCCACGTGGCCGCGACGACCGGGATCGTCGGGCTTCTCGCGAACTTCGCGCTCCTCGCCGCGTTCACGATCCACGCGTGGCGGCGCGCGCGCGATCCCGACGCCGCCGGCGTCATCGTCGCCCTCGCCGCGATCGCGGCGTTCTACGGAAGCGGTCTCGTTCTTCCGGGCGCGCAGAGCATCCAATGGATCCCGTGGGTATGCGTCGGCGTCGCGCTCGCGAGCGAGCTCCGGCATGGAGCGGCTCGCGTCGTGACGGCGCTGCCTCCGCTTGGGCTGCCGGCGATCCTCCGCGTGCTCATCGTTGCCGGCCTGGCGAGCGTCGCGTTCGGACAGCTTGGGAGCATCGACGCCAACCGCGCCGCGAAGGCCGCCGAGGCTGCGCTCAGCGCAGGCAACGCGTCGCGCGCCGTGACGCTCGCGCGGACCGCGACGACGGTCGACTCCGGCCGTGCCGTGTACTGGAACGACCTCGGCCGATCGTTGGAGCTCGTTCCCGATCTCGCGGCCGCTCGCGGCGCGTATCGGCAGGCGACGTCGCGGTCTCCGTACACCCCGGCGTTCTGGTGGAACCTTGGACGCATGGAGCAGGAGTTCGCGAAACAGAACGAGCCCGGTGCGCGCGAAGCCGCGTACGAGGCGATGCGCCGCGCGATCGCGGCGGATCCACAGAACCCGGACACCTTCGATCGCTTCGGGCGGATCCAGGTCGCGCTCGGCGACTACAAGGGGGCGATCGAGAGCGAGCAGCAGGCGATCGCGCTCTTCCCGACGCTCCCGGGCCTCTACGCGACCGCGTCGGAGGCTGCGCGACAGCTTCGCGACACCGACGCGGCCATCGACTTCCTCCGCAAGGGCATCGTCGCGACGGACTCCAACGACCTTCGCGTCACCTTGGCCCGTCGTCTGATCGAGGCGACCCGCCTGCCCGAGGCTCGTCAGGTCCTTCGCGACGCGCTCGCCGAGGAGCCGACGAACGCCGCCGCGCTAGACCTTCAGAAGCAGATCGGAGCCCAGTAGGGCTTCCTCCGGACACCTCCGCGCGCTCTGCGGACACGTCGCCGCAGCCCGGCTTTACCGGAGCACGACATTCAGTTAACTGATACAGCGCTGTTCCCCCTGGGCTCGCGTCACCCGAGCAGATTTGTGCCTAGCGATAGCCGGAGGGACGGATGAACGGGGCGGAACTTGTCCGGTTAGTTACGAACGCGCTCTTCCTCGTGGTCTTCGTGGGCGCTCTGCGGACAGCACTCCGCGAGCGCTCGCGAACGAGCGTCGACGTGACCATCCTGTTCGGCGCGCTCGCCTTCGTCGTCGCGCAGAGCCAGATCGCGGCTTTCCTCGGGACGCAGCTTCCTGTGGCTCTCGGACTCCTCTCCGCCGTCCTGTTCCTTTCGCTCCCGTACCTTCAGCTCCGCCTCGTCGACGACTTCGCCGGGGTGCCTCCGCTCCTCCTGCGCCTCTGTCTCGGCGGCCTGGTCGCCGGGTTCGCGGCTGTCGTCATCGGTGTCCTGAAGATCGTCGAGATTCCCGCCGCGGTCCCGTTCGTCGTTGCGCTCGCGCTCGTGTACTTCGTGGGCTTTTGCGCCTACGCGGCTGTCGTTCTCATTCGCGAGGCGCGCCAAGCGAAGGGAGTCGCCCGCAACCGCATGGTCGCGGCGGCGGGAGGCGCGCTCGCGCTCAGCCTGACGCTCATCGCCGCGCTCACGACGACGATCGTCGGGCCGGCCGCGAGCGTTGGGTCGATGGTCCTCAGCCTCTGCTCCGCGGTCGCGTATCTCGTGGCCTTCGCACCGCCGGTCCTCCTCAAGCGCGCGTGGCGAGAGCCCGCGCTGCGCTCGTTCCTGACGCGTGCCGCGGCGATCTCGCCTCACGATCCTCCGGAGACGATCCTCCGTGGGCTCGAGGTCGCGATCGCGCGAGCCGCACCGGGGCAGTCGGCCCGGATCGGCCTCGTCGATGAGGCGACTGGGGCGCTCGCGATCGGTGATGACGACGAGCTCCTCGACTCAGCAGAGATCATGGCCGCCGTCTTGGAGAGCCAGACGCCACGGTTCGTACGCACGGCGGCCGGAGCGACGCTCGCGGCACCGATCACGGGGCGCGGTCGTCGGATCGGCGTGCTCGCGGTCATCGGCCGGCGTGCGCCGCTCTTCGCGACCGACGACCTCGACCTGGTGCAGCTTCTCGCCGAGCAGGCCGCCATCGTTCTCGACGGCGCGCGTCTGTACCAGGACCTCGCGTCGGCGAACAGCGACCTGAGTCAGGCCACCCGTGTGAAGTCCGAATTCCTGGCGAATATGAGCCACGAGCTACGCACCCCGTTAAACGCGATCCTCGGGTTCTCCGGGCTGCTATCGGAGCAGCTCACGGGATCGATGAACGACAAGCAGAAGCGGTTCCTCCGAAACATTCAGGAGGCCGGCGAGCATCTGCTCGAGCTGATCAACGACGTGCTCGACCTCTCGCGGGTCGAAGCCGGCAAGCTCGAGCTGCGAGCCGAAGTCCTCACGCTCGATGTTCTTCTCGAGCCGGTCTCCGCGGCGGCGCGGACCGCGGCGCAAGCGAAGGGTGTGCTCTTCACGATGGAGACGGGGGACACCCCGCCGATCTTCCTCGACCCCACTCGCGTGCGACAGGTCCTCTTCAACCTCGTCTCCAATGCGGTGAAGTTCACGCCCGGCGGCGGTCACGTCACCCTGCGCGCTTTTGTCGAAAGCCGCGACCTCCTTTTCGAAGTGGCCGATACGGGCGTCGGGATCCCCGACGAGGCCCGCGATCGGATGTTCGGAGTGTTCGAGCGTTTTCACGAGGGTCGGAGCGACGCAGCCGGCACCGGACTCGGTCTGGCGTTGACCAAGCGCCTCGTCGAGCAGATGAACGGCACGATCGGCTTCGAGAGCAAAGCAGGCACAGGCACGACGTTCCGCGTGTGCCTCCCCGACGTCGTGACCGAGCAGATCGGTGGCGACCGCATCCTGGTGATCGACGACGAGCGACACGACGCCGACCTGATCGTCGCGGTCGCTGCCTCGGTGGACCTCCGCGCCGAGATCGTGCGGAGTCTGGCAGGGACCGAAGACGCGCTCACGCGCGGGCGGCCGCTCGGCGTGGTCCTCGATCTACGACTGCCGGATGGCCGAGGCGAACAATTCCTCGGACGCCTCAAGACGGACCCCGCCTTCGCCGATGTGCCGGTGATCGTCGTGAGCGTCGAAGCTGAGCCTGCGACCGCTATGGCCCTCGGCGCTGACGACTACCTCACGAAGCCGATCGACAGGGTCCGCCTCGAGAGCTGGCTGCGCCGGGTGGTCCAGCGGAGGATCAATGAGAGCCGCGGAGACAAGCCCCGGAGGCAACTTGCGCATTCTCCTCATTGAGGACGACCCGATGAACATCGAGCTCTTCGAGTCGGCGCTCGCGACGGACGGCCACGAGATCGTGATCGAGAGGGACGGCCTCGCGGGTGAGGAACGTGCCTCGGACCGGTTCGACCTGGTCCTGCTCGACATCCAGCTGCCGAAGAAGAACGGGCTCGAGGTCTGTCGCAGCCTCCGCGCGCGCGGACTGAGCATGCCCATCGTCGCTTTGAGCGCATCGGTCCTTCCGGAAGAGATCGCCCGGACGAAGTCGGCCGGGTTCGACGTCTTCCTGGCGAAGCCGATCTCGCCACGCGACCTCCGCGATGCGGTGCGACGTTTCGGAGCGACATCGCGCTCGGCGAACGGCCTCTGACCCGGCACCTCCTCCCGCCGCGCCGGCCCAAGGTCCTCGTCGTCGACGACAAGCAGTCGAACCGCGAGCTCCTGGAGGGCCGTCTCGCGGACCTGGGCTACGACGTGCGCGAGGCCAAAGACGGCGTCGAGGCGCTCGACGCGGTCGCGGCCGAGGAGCCGGACCTCATTCTTCTCGACATCGACATGCCGCGCCTCGACGGCATCGCGGTCTGCGAGCGGCTCAAGGCGCATCCCATCCACCGCATGATCCCGATCGTCATCCTGACCGCGTCGAGCGATCGGGATACGAAGCTTCGCGGGCTCGCGGCCGGAGCGGACGATTACCTGAGCAAGCCATTCGACGCGAAGGAGCTCCTCATCCGCACGAAGGTGCTTCTGAGGCAGCGGGCGCTGAACCAGCGCCTCGAAGCCACCGAAGGCGTGCTCTTCGCGCTCGCTCGCGCGGTCGAGGCGCGTGACCGGCACACGATCCATCACGCCGAGCGTGTCGGGCGCTTTGCGGAGGCGATCGGCGGTGCAGACGGCCTCACGCCTGAGGAGTGCGAGCTCCTGTATCAGGGCGGGGTCCTGCACGACCTCGGAAAGATCGCGATCCCCGACGCCATCCTTCTGAAGCCGGGACCGCTGACGGCCGAGGAGTTCGCGGTGATGCGGACGCACTCGGTCGAAGGCGAACGGATCTGCCTCTCGCTGCGGACCATCGCCCACTACCTCCCGATCATTCGCCATCACCACGAACGAGTCGATGGCGCGGGATACCCCGACCACCTCTACGGGAACGACATCCCGCTCGGCGCGCGTATCGCGGCGATCTCCGACGCGTGGGACGCCATGGTGAGCGACCGGCCGTATCGCGCGGGACTCGGCGCGGACGAGGCGCTGTCGAGGCTCCGCGGTGGCGCCGGCAAGCAATGGGACGCCGGGCTGGTGCGGGTGTTCCTCGAGCTCATCGACGGCGGGCTGGCCGAGCGCGTGACCCGATCGCAGCTCGCGGCGATCGCATGAAACGGTCGGCTTCGCGGGCCGTCGTCGAGCGGCTCGCAAGCAAAGACGTACGGGGCGGCGCGCGGCCGCGCAAACCGACCGGCGTCGCGATCCGCGATGGCGAGCTTGCCGCCGCGCTCTCGCGGAGCGAGCTCGTCCTTCACTACCAGCCGATCGTCGACCTGCGGAGCGGCGAATGTCGCCGCGTCGAGGCGCTCCTGCGCTGGCGCCATCCCCGACTTGGGCTGCTCGAGCCGGGCGACTTCCTCCCGTTCGCGTCGGCGTTCATCGAGCAGATCGGGGTGTGGGTCGTTCGGGCCGCCGCCGCGCAGTGGACCGAATGGCGCGCGCTCGGCCCGGGCCTCGGCATCGGCATCAATGTCTCCGCGCCCGAGCTCGCGCGTGTCGACGCGTTCCTTGAGGCGCTCGCCCCGTTCGGATCGGGGACCGTCACCTTCGAGCTGACCCCGGACACGTTCGCGACCGCCGCTGCGCGCCCGGCCATCACGCGCCTGGCCGCCGCGGGTGCGCGCATCGCGCTCGACGGCGTGGGCGTCGCGGACGCGCCCGGCAGGACGGTCGCGGCACAGCTCGACGAGCTGAAGATCTCCCGCACGCTGGTGCGTCGGGCGACCGAAGACCCGCGCGCTCTCGCGGATATGCGATCGCTGATCGAGCTCGCGCGCGACTACCGGCTCACGTCAATCGCCGTCGGTATCGAAGATCGCGCCACGCGTGATCTCGCGCTGTCGCTCGGTTGCGAGCTCGCGCAGGGCTACTTCGTCAGCCGCCCGCTCGTCCCCGATCGGCTCGGGCCGTGGCGGCGTTGGGCCGCAGGCGTCGCGCTCACCGGTTCGCTGACGGTCACGACCTTCGCCGGGATCGGGAAGGCCGCGGCGAGCGGCGGCAATCAGCAAACGCCGACGCTGGTCAAGGGCGTGCTCGCGACGGCGTGCTCGGTCGACCTTCCGGACGTAAGCGCGCGCTCAGGAATAGACCTCGAGTGCGTGCGAGGCGAACGCGCCGACCTCTACGTCGAGGAGTCGGTCACGCCGGCGGTCCGCGACGCGCTCGCCAGCGCGATGGAGCGCGACATGGCGAAGCTCGAGCGGGAGCTCGGACACACGTTCGCGAGCCGGCCCGCGGTCTACGCGTTCGCGACGCGCACCAGCTTCGCGTTCGGTCTTCAGCAGGTCTTCGGTGTCCGCGGACCGGATGCCGGGCTCCTCGCCGCGGCGAACGGCGGGATCACGCTGCCGCGCCAGGGCGCGATCGTGATCAATCTGCAGAACGTCCCGAACGACAAGGATTACGCGATCGTCCGGCACGAGCTCACGCATGCGCTCGTTCACGAGATCGTCGGACTGAACGCGTCGCTCCCGGCGTGGTTCGACGAGGGACTCGCCACGCTGATCGAGCGCGACGGCGGCGCGACCGCCGGCGCTCGCAGCGGCGCCGTTGCGCTCGGCATCCTCACCGCCGGCAAGACGACGCTCGGCGACCTCGATCAGCAGACGCAGTGGGCGCAGCGCAACGCTGAGCTCGATGGGCAGGCCTACTCGGTCGCGGCCGAGGCCGTGCGTCACCTCGAGCTGCGCGTGACACACGATGGGCTCATCCGCATGCTCGACGCGATCGCCGGCGGTTCGACGTTCGCCGCCGCATATCTCGCCGAGGCCGGCGAGACGATCGCCGACTTCACGCATGCGTTCCCGTCGCGACTCGCCGCGGAGTCGGAGGCGCGCATCGTCCACACCGCGCGCGCCGAGGGCGTGCTCTGGACACTCGCGGGTTTCACGCCTGACACCGTCGTGACCGTCACGATCGACGGCGCCGGATACCACCTCGAGTACGAGATCCGCACGGACAAGTACGGGATGCATCAGGGAAGCTTCGGCGGCACAGCGGCGAACGGCGAGTACACGATCCACGCGAGCCGCTTGGGGACGAGCGCCACCACGACCATCCGCACGTAACTGAACGCCCCTAACGCCCCGCGGGGTGGTCCCGTTTAGCCGTTGGTGACGGGTCTCCGCGTTCTCTGGATCGCCGCCGCCGTCGTCGCAGTCATCGCGCTCATCGCGCAGCTTCTCCGCTAGGTCCGGCCCGGTTCAGGGGTCCGGCGCAGGGCCCGGCCCCATCGCTACTCTTCGGCCACATGGGGGAGCCAAAACCGATCGATCTCGATGCGCTCATGGCCGAGGTCCGCGAGCGCATCCGCGCCAAGCGCGAGAAGGGCATCTACGGGCCGGACGTCGACGCGCTCATGCGCGTTCCGCTGCCCGGCGGACGCCGCATTTTTTCCGACGATCTCCAGGATCCCCTTGCCTCGCTCGCGGAAGCGCTCGACGAGGAGGTCGAGTACGACCCCCGCAGCCGCAAACCGGTCGTCGGTCCGCTCATCACGTACGCGAGGAAGGTGGTCATCTCGCTTGTCCGCTGGTGGATGGGGGCGATCCTCGAACGCCAGGAGCGCATCAACAGGCTGCTCGCGGCTGCGTACGACTACGAGGGCCAGATGGCGCCGCGCTTCGGATCGCGGCTCGAGCGACTCGAGCGCGAGTGGAAGGAACGGCGCGAGCACGAGGTCGCCGCGAACCTCCACTCCGTCTACTTCCAGGCGCAGTTCGGCGGTGACGAGCCGGTCATTCGCAGGCAGTCCGAGGCGTTCGTCGATCTCTACAAGGGACGGAAGCGCGTGCTCGACCTCGGGTCGGGCCGCGGGATCTTCCTGCAGCTGCTGAGGGATAGAGGCATCGGCGGATATGGCGTCGATCTCGACCCGCGCATGGTCGCCCAGTCTCGCGAGAAGGGCCTCGAGGCCCACGAGGTCGACGCGCTCACCCATTTGCGGCAGGTGGAGGCCGGGAGCGTCGACGGCCTGTACGCGCGGCACCTCGCCGAGCACATCCTGCCGGGCGAGCTCGTCGAGATACTTCGCGCATGTCGCCGCGCGCTCGCGCCGGGCGCGCCGCTCGTGTTCGTCACGCCGAACCCGAAGACGCTCACGGTCGGGGCGCACACGTTCTGGATGGATCCGCAGCATCTGCGACCGATCCCGCCCGAGCTCTTCAAGTTCTATCTCGAAGTGGAGGGCTACGTCGATGTCGAGGTGCGCACGTTCGAGCCTTCGGAGCGGCGCCTGCTGGAGGACGGCGACAGCAACCGACGCCACAACATCAAGCTTCTGAACGAGACGCTCTTCGGCGATCGCGATTACGCGGTGATCGGACACGCGCCGTCGTGAGAGTGCACCAGTTCCATCCGACGCTCGCTCCCGGCGACGCGATGAGCAACCACGTCTTCGCGCTACGCAAGAAGATCCGGCACTGGGGCTACGACTCGTTCGCCTACGCGGTGGAAGCGAAGCCCGGCGTCGCGGACGTGCGTTCGTATCGGCGGCTCTTCCGCGAGGTCAAGCCGGACGATCTCCTCATCGTCCATTTCTCCATGGGCAGCGAGGTCGTCGACCAGCTCGTGAAGATTCCCGCGCGACGAGTCCTCGTCTATCACAACATCACGCCGCCCGAGTTCTTCAGTGGCATCAACCCGCACGCGGCGGCGTTCGCGCGCCTTGGGCTGCGGCAGCTCTCGCGCATCGCACCGGCGTTCGAGCTCGGGATCGGCGTCTCAGAGTTCAACCGGCGGGCCCTCGCAGAGGCCGGCTATGAGGAGACCGCACGCGTGCCGATCCTTCTCGATTGGGAGCACTTCGCGGTGCCGCCGAACGACGCTGTGCTCGCGCGCTGGGAGGGGATGCGGACGGCGCTTCTCTTCGTGGGCCGCATCTCGCCGAACAAGAGACAGGACGATCTCGTGCGCATGCTCGCGTACTACCGGCGCTGCATCGATCCCGAGGCGCAGCTCATCCTCGTCGGCGCCTATCGCGATCAACCGCAGTTCCACGCGCGGGTGGTCGCGCTGATCGAGCGACTGGGCCTCGGGGGCGCGGTGTGGTTCGCAGGGAGCGTCGACGACGCGTCGCTGGTCGCGTACTACCGCGCCGCGACGGCGTTCGTGTCGCTCTCCGAACACGAGGGATTCGGAGTGCCGCTCCTCGAGGCGATGCGCTTTCGCCTTCCGGTCGTCGCCTACGACGCGGCGGCGATCGGCGAGACCGTCGGCGACGCGGGCGTGCTGCTCCGCGAGCGCGATCTGCCGGCGACCGCCGAGGCCGCCGCGATGGTCGGCGAGAAGACCGAGCTTCGCGAAGCGCTGGTCGCGGCGGGGGAGAAGCGCGTTCAGGACTTCGACCCGGACAAGGTCGCGGAGCGCATGCGGCAGGTGCTGGGCCTCTGATCCCGCTCCGCTATTTGGATTAGAGCAGGCGGCTAATGGTCATGGGACTACGTCCGACGTAAGTTCCCCCGGGGGTGGGTGGAATGGTTAGTTGGCGTATGCCGGACGGCACTGAGATCGTCGGCGTGGGCGTCCAGGTGGACACCGAGCGCCTCCGCGAGTTCGTCTTGCGATTCATGGGCGCCCAGGGGGCGGGCTGGAACGCGACGCAGTGGAGCGAGACGCTCTTTGGCTCGGCGTTCGAGGAGCGCTTCGGCGTAAAGGTGCAGATCCACCGCGAGGCGGGTCCAGACGGCCACAGAGTCTTCGCGATCCGTAGCCTTTCTACTTAGCTGGGTGCGGGGTTGACACTGGCCGAAGCGATGCCATCATGATGGCATGGAACGAAAACAGGTCCAACTGACCGCGCGCCAGGTGAGCGCGCTCCGCAAGGAGGCCGCCCGCCGAAAGACCTCAGACGCCGCGATCGTTCGCGAGGCGGTCGATCTTTGGCTTCGCACACAGGGGCACGGTGACGCGAACGATCGATGGCAGCGAGCGTTGGCTGTCGTCGGCGCGTTCGCGTCCGGGCGGAAAGACATCAGCCGCGAGCACGATCGCGAGCTTGCGGAGGCATTCCGCTCCTGATCTTCGTCGACACGTCAGCGCTCTATGCGCTGCTCGACCGTGATGACCGTTTTCATGATGAAGCCAAGCGGACGTTCGCCACGCTCGAGAACGAGGAGCGCGTCACGCACAGCTACGTTCTCGTCGAAACCACCGCCATTGCACACCGTCGCCTCGGGGAGGTCGCGGTCCGGCGCTTCGTACGTGAGCTCGTACCCGTGCTCAGCACCGTCTGGATCGACGAGGCCACGCATGCCGCAGGGGTTTCCGCTCTTCTCGCGGCGCTCCCCACGCGCATTTCGCTCGTCGACTTCGTTAGCTTTGAAGTGATGCGCGAGCGCGGAATTTCGCGCGCGTTCGCGTTCGACGATGATTTCCGAGCGGCTGGCTTTGAATCATCGTCGTGACCGGGCCGCTTCGCTTCGCGTCGGAGCGCTTGATCGCGATTTCGTCCGGGAGTAGAGCGTGATCCCTTCGTGCTCAGCGCGGAGTTCGGCGAGGTGGCTGTCGTTGCAGCTGGCGTAGGTGGTCTTCGCGAGCGCGACCACCCGCGCCGCAAATCAAAGAGCAATTTCAGCGGTCAAAGTTTCGGAGCAATCACAAACGCTCGATTGTTTGCTTGACCGCACGCCTACTGTTCGGCACGAACCAGGCGTTGGGCCTACCGCGTTAAGCGCGGTCTCCCACGACCCGACCAGGTTTGTTCGCGTGCAACGAGGGAAGCGGGGAGGGTCGTGGGCTCAATTAGTTCGTCTAGTGACACGGGCGAAGTGACGTGAAGTGACGTCATGAGCCTTGATGAGAGCCGTTGGCGCTTCCGCCTAATGCGGTATTTGGTCGTCCTCGTCGTCGTTTCGCTCGAGATGCTCGCGACGAGCTCGAGCGTCGCGGCGATGGACAGCGGCAATCGCTCCGACAAGCGCGTCGTCGTCACAACGACGCTGAGCGGTGGCGGTCACACCGGCGCGAGCATCACCGTCGGGGTCGGCGTTCCGGTGACCGATCAGGCGACGCTCTTAGGCTTCAAAGGTGGTGGCGGTGACGACGAGGACGAAGACGAGGATGACGACGATCAGGGGAGCGACGGTTCAGGGCAAGCGGGACCTGACGACGCGACCGCGAGCGCCGCCGAAGACGCGACCGCGAGTCCTCCTGGCCAAATCAAGAACAAGAACGAGCGCGGGACGATCACATACGCGGTGTATTCGGACAGCACGTGCACCACCCGCGTCTTCGATGCGACGCCAAGTCCGAACGTCGTCGTCAAGGGTGTCGCCCCAGGCTCGAAGGCGTTCACCAGTCCGACCGGCGGGGTCTTCTACTGGATTGCTCAGTACAGCGGAGACAAGCACCACGCCGCGGCGTCGAGTCTGTGCGGGGATGAGCAGCTAACCGTCGTCGCCGCGCCCGCGGCGCCGCGGCTCACCGTGATCAAGCGGGTGGTCAACGACAACGGCGGCACTGCGGCCGCCGCTGCGTGGAGCATGACCATCACCAACAACGGCACCGCGCTCCCGCCCTTTGCGGGCAGCGCCGCCGGCGTCACCACGACCCTCGCCCCGGGCAGCTTCAGCGTCGCCGAATCGGGCGGTCCCTCGGGGTACAC
>Ga0184608_10000339_pt1 | contig 12202 bp, 11 predicted proteins | sample PLM1_30_coex_FD_133010 | JGI IMG/M metagenome (GOLD analysis project Ga0184608, IMG submission 133010) | Groundwater sediment microbial communities from an aquifer in East River, Colorado, USA - PLM1_30_coex | ecosystem: Environmental > Terrestrial > Soil > Riparian zone | place: USA: East...
CAGCTGACCCCATCCCATGACGAAGTACTGCTGGATGATCTGGAAGATCGTCGTCGTGATGTAGTAGATGAAGACCCCGGCCGCGAGGTCCTTGAAGAAGACGACGGTGATAAGCGGCAGGTAGTAGGTCATCGACTGCATCGTTCGCTGCGTCGGGTCGTCTGTTTGCGGAGGATTCCGCGGCAGCGCCTGGACCGATGCGATGAGCTGCAGGAGCGCCGAGATGATCGGCAGCGGACCGATGAAGTTGAAGAACAGGTGGTCGGGGTGCGCGAGGCTCGAGACCCACGGGAGCCAGTGCGCGGTCAGATCGATCGTCGCATCCGACGGCCGGTCGGCGACCGTGAACTGGAGGAACGGCCAGAGCACAGTGTCCCTGAGCTGCTCGATTGTGAGCGCGTGCGCCCCGGCGAGGCCCCCGACCTGCTGGAACGCCGCGTACATGGCGAAGAGCACGGGGAAGAAGACGAGCATGGGGAGGCAGCCGCCGATGGGATTGATGCCCCGCTCCTTGTAGAGCTTCATCTGCTCCTGCTGCAGCTTCGCCCGATCGTTCCCGTACTTCTTCTTGATGTCGTTCATCGCCGGCGCGAGCTCCTGCATGGCGCGTGACGAGCGGACCTGCGCGCGGAAGACCGGGAAGAGCGCGAGCCGGATCGCGACCGTGACGATCACTACGGCGAGTCCGAAGTCACGGACGAAGTAGTCGGCGAGGACGAGCAGGTTGATCAGTGGGTGGACGAGGAACGTGTTCCAGATTGGAAGCAGGAAGTCGAGCATTTAGCGCCGAGCCTCCGGCACGGGGTCGTAGCCGCCGCGGCTCCACGGGTGACACGAGAACAGGCGCTTCGTGGCGAGCCAGCCACCGCGCATGACGCCGTATCGCTCGATGGCTTCCATCGCGTATTCCGAACAGGTTGGCGTGTAACGACAGGCTGACGGCAGCATCGGGCTCACCGCGGCCTTGTAGAAGTGGAGGGCAGCCAGAACGATCGTCTTCACGTGGCCGCCACGCGCCCCGCGAGCGATCCGAGCGCCACGGCCGCGGCCTTACGAAGATCGGCGAACGCCGCGGAAGCGGTGTGGGGTCGCGCCACGATCACGATGTCGCAGCCGGGTCCGCTCGCGAGATCGCCGATCGCCGCTCGGAAAGCTTCGCGGAGTCGGCGGCGCGACCGATTGCGCGCCACGGCGCGGCCGAGCGAACGCGGCGCGGCCACCGCAACCCGAATCTCATCGAGGCCGTTAGGGCGAGCGCGCAGCGCGAACATCGAATGCTGAATCTTCATTCCTTCGCTCCACACCGCGGCGATGTCCGCATTCCGCCGCAGACGCGCGGCGTCCACGAATGACGCGGCGCTAGACGACGGTGAGGCGCTTGCGGCCGCGCGCGCGGCGCGCGGCGAGCACTCGACGGCCGCCGGTGGTCCTCATGCGCGCGCGAAATCCATGCACGCGCGCACGTCGGCGGGTCTTCGGCTGATAGGTGCGCTTCAAGGTCGAGTCCCTTCTCCCGCTGCAACAAAACGATCAAAAACGAAGGTGTGTGCACATGAGCATAGCAGCAGACGCGGCGTGTTCTCCTTGGGGTATAGTTCGCGGGCTTCCGAGAGTCGGGCGGTCGGAACGTCGGTATTTCCCTTCGGTGTGGCGTTGGGCGGTTATTGCATGAGGGTTGTGGGGAGCGTTTGTTGCACGAGCGAAGAGAAGGGGAGCCGTTGAACCTCAAACAGCTTTGGACGGCCGCCCTTGGTGAGCTGCAGGTCGGACTTTCGCGTGCGCAGTACGACACCTGGTTCAAGGACACGCAGGTCCTCTCCGAAGAGGACGACGTTTTCCTCATCGGTGTTCCGAACGCGTTCGCGCGCGAGTGGCTCGAGAGCAAATTTCGACCGCAGGTGCGCGCCGCGCTTCAGCACCTGATTGGCCACACCGTCGACGTCCGGTTCGTGACCTCCTCCGGTACGTCGCCGACGACCGCGCGGACCAGCGCGGCCCCCGGAATGAGCTCCTCGCCATCGAGTGGAGGCGGCCAGCAGACAAGCGGGCAGGAACGGCGCGAGGCCGGAGCGCTCCTGAACTCGCGCTACACCTTCTCGACCTTCGTCGTGGGCTCGAACAACCGGCTCGCCCACGCCGCGGCCCTGTCGGTGGCCGAGCGGCCGGGCCACAGCTACAACCCGCTCTTCGTCTACGGCGGGTCCGGGCTCGGCAAGACACACTTGATGCACGCGATCGGACACGCAGTGATCGCGCGGCACCCGAAAAAGCGCGTCGCCTACGCGACGAGCGAAAAGTTCACGAACGAGTTCATCAATTCGATCCGCGCGCAGAAGGGCGAGGAGTTCCGCGAGCGGTACCGGCGGATCGACGTGCTTCTCATCGACGACATCCAGTTCATCGCTGGGAAAGAGGGCACGCAGGAAGAGTTCTTCCACACGTTCAACGCAATCCATGAAGAGGGCAAGCAGATCGTCATGTCGAGCGATCGTCCGCCGAAGGCGATCACCCAGCTCGAGGACCGCCTCCGATCTCGTTTCGAATGGGGCCTCACCGCCGACATCTCGGCTCCGGATCTCGAGACGCGGATCGCGATTCTTCGGGCGAAGGCAGAGGCCCAGAACGTCGCGGTCCCGCCGCCGGTGATCGACTTCCTGGCGCAGCGGATCGTCTCGAACATCCGCGAGCTCGAGGGCGCGCTGACGCGCATCGTCGCGTTCGCGGCCCTCCAGGCCGTGCCGGTCACGACACAGCTCGCGCAGGAGATGCTCCAGAACCTCCTGTACAACCCGCATCGCAAGAGCCTCTCGCCTGACCGGATTGTCGAGACCGTCGCGCGCTACTACGGAGTCCCGCTCGACCAGATAAAAGGGAAGGCGCGCGATAGGCAGGTCGTGCTGCCGCGCCAGATCGCGATGTACCTCATGCGCGAAGAGACCGAAGCCCCGCTCATGCGGATCGGCGAGGCGCTCGGCGGCCGCGATCATTCGACCGTTCTCCACGGCTGCGAGAAGATCGAGCGAGAGATGGCCGAGAACGACGACTTCCGGCGCGACGTCGGGACCCTTCGCGAGCTCCTGTACGCGGACTGACCCCCGCGGGCGGCCGTTACACGAGGCTCCGGGCCCACTCCGGCGCCGTTCGGAAGTGTGGATAAGAGGTCTCGCCGTGTGGATAAGAACGCCTGTTTGTGGACATGTCGGGGCCCATCGTGTTCGCTTATGGTACTTATGGCTTATTCGGTGACTTGCTGGTTCTTGCCTGTCCACGAGCCTCCCCAGACCCTCCACCGTCCATCCCAACAAGGACTGAGCACGAACGACGAGGGAAGCCCCATAGTCCACACCACTACTACTGCCACTACTGGTTGTATGAATCTTTACTGGGTACGAGCGGGGAGGGTCGCGTGAAGGTCGTTTGTTTACAAGAGAACCTGGCCCATGGGCTTGGGATCGCCGGGCGCGGGGTCTCGACACGGGGAAGTCTGCCGATCCTCGGGAACGTCCTGCTTCGCACCGACTCGGGGCGCCTCCGCCTGACGGCCACCAATCTTGAGGTGGGCATCAACTGTTGGGTGCCGGCGAAGGTCGAGGACGAGGGAGCGATCACGGTGCCTGCCAAGCTCTTCATCGACTTCGTAAACTCGCTCCCTCCTGGAAATGTGGAGCTCTCGCTGAACGTGCGGACCAAGACCGTGCATCTCAGATCGGGACCGTATGAAGCCAACATCAAAGGCATGGACGCGGAGGAGTTTCCAATCATCCCGCAGATCCCCGAAAAGCCCACGACTCGAATGGCGCAGGGCACGCTGCGGCGGATGATCGGTGAGGTCGCATTTGTCGCGGCCACCGACGACAGCCGCCCGGTGCTTACCGGCGTGTTGACCACCTTCGCTGGCGATCTCGTCACCATGGCTGCCGCCGACCCGTACCGGTTGTCGGTGCGGCACGCGCAGCTCGTCGATCGAGTCGATCCTCAGGTCGAGGTGATCATTCCCGCGAAGAGCCTCTTCGAGGTCGCGCGGATCCTTGAGGACAGCGACGCGACGGTTGACATCTTGGTAACCCCGAACAAGAGCCAGGTGATCTTCCATACGGAGGAAGCCGATCTGGTCTCGCGGATCATCGAGGGCCAGTTCCCAAACTACCGGCAGGTCATTCCGACGAGTCACTCGACACGCGTGCTTGCGCAGCGGGAAGAGCTGCTCAAGGCCACGCGCCTCGCGTCATATTTCGCGCGTGACGCGGCGAACATGCTCCGCTTCCAGGTGGATCCGTCCAACGATCCGCCACTCGTGATCACGGCCAACGCGGCTGAGGTCGGCGACAACACCGGACGGATCGACGCGACCGTGGAAGGCCAGGCCACCACGATCGCCTTCAACTCACGCTTCGTTGCCGACGCGCTGTCAAGCCTTACGGCGCCGGAGATCTCGCTCGAGCTTGGCGGCCCTCTCGCGCCGGGTGTCGTCAAGATCGTTGGTGACGACAGCTATCTTCACGTGGTGATGCCGCTTCGCATCCCGGCCTGACCGAAAGGCACCGTTGTGCGCGTCGCGGCGATCGGGCTTGAGGATTTCCGCAGCTACGAAGACCGAAAGATCGATCTCGCGCCGGGCGTGACGGCGTTCGTCGGTCCGAACGGCGCCGGGAAGACCAACATCCTCGAGGCGGTGCATCTCATCGCGCGCGGCGAATCTTCGCGCGCCGGCGACGACGCTGAGATGATCCGCTGGGGCGCTCCCATCGCGCGCGTGGCCGTCGACGCCTGCCGGGCAGACGACCGCTCCCGTCTTGAAGTGACGCTCTTCGCGCCGGCGGTCGACGCGCGGCGGCGTCCACGCCGCTACACGGCGGATGGCGCGCCGCGCCGGGCCGACGACGTGGTCGGCAGGGTCGCCGTCGTCGCGTTCTTTCCGGAGGACACCGACCTCCTGGCGTCCGCGCCCTCGGCGCGCCGACGCTACCTTGACGCGATGGTCGCGCAGGTCGACCGCACTCATCGGGCCGACACCCGCGCGTACGCGAACGTGCTGACACAGCGAAACGCGCTGCTGCGCGCGGGACGTGACGACGAGCCGGTCTCGGAGAGCGAGATTGCGTTCTGGGACACGGAGCTCGTGCGCTTGGCGACGTCGATCTCACTTCGTCGCGAGGCCGCCGTGCGCGAGCTCCGGCCGGCCTTCCGGTCAGCGGCCGCGGCACTCGGCGCGGATCCGACTCCGGACGTGGCCTACGCCGGGCAGGTGCAGGGGTCGACCGCAGAAGAGCGGGCTGAAGGCTATCGCCGGCTCATCGTGGAAAAACGCGATCGCGAGCGCTGGCAGGCGACGACGCTCGTTGGCCCGCACCGCGAGGACCTCGCCGTCGCTGCAGGGGAACGCCCGCTCCCGACGTTCGCGTCGCGTGGGGAACAGCGCTCGGCGGTGCTCGCACTCAAGCTCGCGGAGGCGGAATGGATCCGTACGCACGTCGGGGAGCCGCCAATCTTCCTGCTCGACGACGTCCTGTCCGAGCTCGACACCGCGCACCGGGAAGCGCTCTGCCGGGCGCTTCCCGACGGCGCGCAGGCCCTTCTCACCGCGGCCGTGCTCACGAGCATCCCCGAAACCCTGCGGCGAGAGGCGGCGATCTCGGAGGTCGCCCGAGCTCGATGAAGCCGCTCGCTGCCGCGATCGCCCGCGCTTTTCGGACACTTCGACTCGACACCGACGTCGCGAAGGCCGATGCGATGCGCGCCTGGAACGGAGTGGCCTGTGCGGTGATCGGCCCAGACGCAAATCGGACGACCGCGCTCCGTATGGACGAGGGCACGCTCGTCGTGGCGGTCCCGACCGCGCAATGGGCGGCGGAGATCCGCCTGCGCGAGGAAGAGCTCGTTGCAGAGCTGGCGTCCCGCGCGCCGAGGAGCGGCATCGCCAAGATCCGCTCGGTCCCCGCATCACGCACCGATCGCGCCGCTCCCTAAACTCGCCACCGATGCGACAGGTAGGTCTTGCAACGAAGATCGGCACGACGGCCGAGCTCCGACCTGGCACGCCCGACGTGATCGTCGCGAGCGAACCCACTCTCGGCGCGACGCTACGGACCAAAGGGCGCTTCTACTTCCTGTGCGAGGTCGCGCGCCAGCAGGGGAACGCCGGCGGAGACATCGCGAAGGAGGTCGCCGACCTCGCTCGTCAGGAGTACTACTACGACCTCTCTGCAGGGATCGAGGTCTCGCTTCGCAAGGCTCTTCGTCAGGCGAATCGTCGGGCCGCTCAGCGCCTTCGCGATCAACGCGGACGCGTCGCCCTTCACTGTGCGTGCGCGGTCGTCGTGAACAACGAGCTCTACGCGGCGCGGATCGGGGCGGCGCAGGTTTTTCTCGTGCGGCGCGCGCGGCTGTTCCTCCCAGGCGACGAGCCGGGCGAGCTCGCGGACTTCGTCCATCGCACGACGACGCGTGAGGCCGAGTCGCTCGGTGGCATCGCCGACGTGTTGCCGGACGTGTGGCGCCAGAGCATCGAGCCCGGCGACACGCTCATCCTTGCTTCGGGCGCGCTCGTCGAGGGCCTGGGCGCGGAGGCACTCAAGAACGCGGCGATCACCCTCCACCCGCGTGCCGCGGCCGAGCACATCAACAACCGTGCGGTGGCGGACGGCGTCACCGGCAGCGCGGCGGCGATCTTCATCGAGGTGACCGCCGCGACGGCGGGAGCGGGCCGTGTCGTCCCCGAGCCGGCCGCCCCCGAGGCCACCGAGGTGCTCATCGCGGAGGGGATTCGCTCACGATTCGAATCGATCTGGCGCCGGCGTCCCAAAGTCACGCGGGCGATCGGCGCGGCGGCGGTGCCCGCCGCGAAGGCGATGGGAAAGACGGTGGCGGTCGGCTTCGAGCTCATGCCGCGACGGGCGCCTCCGCTTCCGCACCGTCCGGATACCGCGCGCGAGCGTTCACGCCGCCAGCGCCGCGCCGCGTCGCTGCTGGCGGTGTTCCTCCTCCTCGTCGCCGGAGGGATCGGCGCGCTCGCGTACCGGGACTTTCAGCAAAACCGCGTCACCGGCGACTACAACCTCGCCATCATCGGCATCGAGAGCGATATCTCCGCCGCGGAGCGAGCCGCGACCCGCAAGCCGCCCGATAACGAGCTGGCGCGGCAGAAGGTCGATCACGCTCGCGGCAGTCTCGAGGAAACCGCTCGATCGCCCGCGGCGGATCAGACGAAAGTGGCCGCGCTCCGTGAGCAGATCGCCGCGCTGGACGACCAGATCACGGGGGTCGTCGTCGACCTCGCGCACGTCACCGGGCCGGATGGCCGACCGATCGCACCGGGCGCGAAACCGACCGCCCTCGTCGGCACGGTGAACGGTCTCTACGCGGCCGACCCGGCGGCGGGGCGGCTCTGGCGGATCTTCGGCGACCCCACCCAGGTCGGGTCGGTCCTTACGAGGGGGGTCGTGGATGTTGGCGCGCCCCGCATGGTCGCGAACCTGAACGAGGTCGTCTACTCGTTCGACGACCAGAAGCATCTCTGGCGCGCCGAGGGCACCGGCGTCGCCGACGTCACGCCAGAGGATGCGTCGACGTGGAAGAGCGTTGACGCGTTCGCCGTATTCGTCGCCAATCTCTACGTTCTCGACGCCACGAGCGGTCAGGTCTGGAAGCACGAGTCCTTTCCGGGAACGTCATTCCTCCGCGCGGTGGGGTATCTCACCGAGCCGATACCGGCAGGGGTCGGGCGATCGATCGCCGTGGATCAGGACATCTGGATCGTCACGACGCAGGGCGACATCCTCCGCTTCCGCCGCCTGACGACATCGTTCACCGCCTCGCGCGTCGAGTTCGTCCCGCGGTGGACGGGGGTTCCCATCAAGCCCACGGCCGTCCAGGCCATCGATATCCAGCGAGCCATCTACTTTCTCGACGCGCCGAACAAGGTCGTCGTGCAGATGACGCGCGACGGCGGCGAGATGGCACGATTCCCACTTCCCGCGAATCTGGCTGAGCCGAGCGCGTTCTACGTCTCCGAAGGCTCTCGCACGATCTTCACGGTCCATGGATCGAAGGTGGTGGCGACGGAGCTCCGCGCATGATCCCTCTTCGCGACCAGAACCCGACGAGGAAGACACCGATCGTCAACCGCCTGCTGATCGTGGCGAACATTCTCGTGTGGATCTACGTCCTAACCCTGGTGCGCCAGCCTGGGGCCGCCGCCGCCTTCTACGACCAGTACTCGTTCGACTGGACGCAGTTCGTGTCGCAGATCGCGCAGGGACATATCGGACTCGCGACCTTCGTGCCGCTCATCTCGCACATGTTCGTGCACGGTGGCTGGCTACACGTGATCGGGAACATGGTCTATCTCTGGATCTTTGGAGATAACGTCGAGGATCGATTGGGGAGCGGGCCGTACCTCGTCTTCTACATCCTGTGCGGAATCGTCGCCGCGATCGGCCAGGGTCTCGTCCAGCCCGAACCGATGGTCGGCGCGTCGGGCGCGATCGCCGGGGTCCTCGGCGCCTACGTCGTGATGTTCCCCGCGGCTCGGATCTCGACCCTTGTGTTCCTCGGGATCTTCATCACGATCGTGCAGCTGCCCGCACTTGTCGTGATCGGCTTCTTCATCGTGCTTCAGGCGATCGACGCGCTCGCGGAGCTTCGCCTCACCGCGCATCAAGCGACCGCGAACATCGCGTACTTCGCGCACATCTTCGGGTTCGTCGCCGGGATACTGCTGCTCCTGCTGTTGCGGCGGCGACGCGAGCAGGGTCGATTCCGTTTCGGCTAGCGCACGCACGCCCGCGACACGGCTTGCGCGGCGGTTCGACCGGGTAGGCTTGTGACGATGCTCGTGCCGTGTTCGGTCGAGTCGGTGCGCGTTCACGTGCTTACCAATCAACACGTCGTCCTGCTGCAGGCCGAGGGCGTGCGCCGTCTCCTGCCGATTTGGATCGGGCCGGACCAGGCCTACAGCATCGCGACGCGGATCGCCGGCATAACGAGCGAGCGGCCCCTCACGCACGATCTCATCGTCGACATGCTGACGAAGATCGGCGCCGAGATCACCCGCGTCGTCGTGAAGGATCTCGTCGCCGACGACGCCGGCGGTGGCGTGTTCCACGGCAGCGTCTTCCTGCAGATCGCCGACCGCGAGATCGAAGTGGATTGCCGTCCGTCCGATGCGATCGCGCTCGCGGTCCGCTGCTCGGCGCGCATCCTCGTGAGCGAGACCGTGCTCGATCGCTCGGCGATCACGGCCGAGTCGAACGACGACGACCAGCTCTCGATCTTCAAGGAGTTCATCGAATCGCTGCCCGACGACCCGCAACAGAACTCCTGACGGCGTGATCGAACGCGCGATCTGGCCCCTGCGGACGGCCGTTGGCAGCGACGGGCACGTCAAGATCGGAACGCACGATTTGGCGGCGCTTGCCGACCGGTACGGCACACCGCTGTACGTCTATGACGCCGAGACGATCCGCGCGAGCCTGCGCGAGTATGTCGATGCGTTCTTCCGCTATCGGCCGGTGCGGGTCGCCTATTCGGTGAAGGCCTGCGCCCTCATCGGCGTTGGCGCGGTCATCGCGAGTGAGGGGATCGATGCGAGCGTCGCGTCTCTGGGAGAGCTCGCGGCCGCGCGGCGGGCCGGGTTTCCCGCGTCGCGCATGGAGCTGCACGGCAACGCCAAACCCGACGACGAGGTCGCCGCGGCCCTCGAGGCGCGGATTGGGCGCTTCGTCGTCGACGGCGCGCACGACGTCGAGCGGCTGGCGCGGCTCACGCACGGCCGGCGCCGTCCGCAGGCGGTGTGGCTCCGCGTCGCCCCCGGCATCAAGGTGGACACGCACCCGCACCTCGTCACGGGGACGGTCGACAGCAAGTTCGGCGCGCCGATCAGCACCGGCGAGGCGCTCGGCCAGGCGCGTGAGATCGCTCGCGCGAAAGGTCTCGCTCTCGTTGGCATCCACGCGCATATCGGCGCCCAGGTGCGCGACGCCCGTCCCTACGGCGAGCTCGCGCGCGCTCTCGTCGCGTTCGCGAACGAGGTGCGTGCCGCGACCGGCGCGCCGATCACGGAGCTCGGAATGGGCGGGGGCGTCGCGGTACGTCTCCGGTCGACCGAGGAGGCGCCGGAGCTGGACGACTACGCGCGCGCGGTCACGCAGCCGGTGCGGAAGGATCGCGCGCTGCGGGGTGCGACGGTGTACGTGGAACCGGGGCGCGGGCTCGTGGGGCGCGCGGCCGTCGCGCTTTATCGGGTCGTCGGGACCAAGCACGTGCCGAACGTGCGCACGTTCGTCGCGGTCGACGGAGGGATGGGCGACAACATCCGCCCCGCGCTCTACGGCGCCGAATACAGCGCGGTCCTGGCGGCGCGCGCGAGCGAGCCCGAGACCGAGGAGGTCACGGTCGCCGGCAGGTACTGCGAGTCCGGGGACGTACTGATCCGCTCGGTGCGTCTGCCGACGGCACATGCGGGCGACGTGCTCGCGATCCCGGCAACGGGCGCGTACAGCGTCGCGATGTCATCGAACTACAACGAGACGCCGCGGCCCGCGGTCGTCCTGATCGATGGCGCCCGCGCGCGCGTCATCCGCCAGCGCGAGACCGTCGAAGACATCTGGCGGCTCGAGCGCCGCTAGTCGCCGGGGTGAAGCCAGAGCCGAGCGCGTAGCCGCAGGAGATCGCGGATCGCACGAAGGATGACGCGCGGCGACGCTCCCTTTGGCTCGTGAGCGGTGCGGGGAAAGTGCCGCACCCCGACCTGGCGGATGCGGACCCCCGCGCGGCGGAGCGTGATGAGGAGCTCGGGTGAGAAAAACGCCCCGTTCGACCGTATGTGCTCGAGCGGCACGCGCTCGAAGACCTCTCGGCGAAAGAGCTTGAAGGCGCAATCGACGTCGCGCCAACCGCCACCGAACAGAAGGCGGATGAGGCGGTTGTACACCCACGCCACGAAGAGGCGTCGCGCCGGATCGGCGCGCTTCTTTCGGTAGCCCACCACCGCGTCGGCGCCATCGCTTGCGGCGATGAGCAGCGCGAGGTCCTCGATCGCGAACTGGCGATCGCCGTCGGTGAAGAAAATCCACGGCTTCGTGGCCGCGACGAGGCCGGAGCGGACCGCACCGCCGTAGCCGCGGCGGGTCCCGTGGTGGATCACTCGGACCCGCGGATCCTTCCGCGCCAGCTCGTCGGCTATCGCCCCGGTGCGGTCGTTGCTGCCGTCGTCCACGACGGTGATCTCGATGTCGACGGCGAAGTGCGGCAGCACTGACAGGGCCTCTTCGACGATCGGCGCAACGTTGTCCTCTTCGTTCAGCGCGGGAAAGAAGAACGAGAGGCCGTCGAGCCGTGCGGGCACAGGCCGGCAAGGTTAGCGTGTTGGGGTCGCATGACCGTGTCGGACCGAGCAGCCGCGATATGGATCGGTGTGATCGCGGCCGCGATCTACGTCGCCGCCGGCATCGGACTCTCCACCGACTACGACTACTACGGCCGGTTGGCGGAGGCCTTCCTCCACGGGCGGTGGTGGTTGACCGAGGCGCCGCCGTGGCTCAACGAGCTCCTGCCCTGTGGCGACGGGCGTTATTGCGTCGTCTACCCGCCGCTGCCCGCGATCCTCTCGCTGCCTTTCGTGCCGCTCTTCCCGACCGCGGTGGCGCAGGTCGTCGCCTCGCGGATAGCGGGCGGCGCATCGGCCGGCGTCCTCTATTACGCGCTGCGCGCCTACGGCGCCCCGCGCACGTACGCGCTCGCCGGAGCGCTGCTCTCGGCGTTCGGGACGACGCTCTTCTTCTCGAGCGTCGACGGACGGGCGTGGTACGCGGCGCATTCCGCGTCGATGCTCTTCTTAGCCTCGGCTTTCGCGGTCGCGGCCCGCGGCGGCAATGCACTGGCGGTCGGGGCGCTGATCGGAATCTCGGCCCTCGCCCGTTTGCCCGTCGCGCTCGCCGCGCCGGCGCTCGCGCTTCTCTGCGCGCGTCGAGCGGGTGCTCCGTATGGACGCTCGCTCGCCGGCGTAGTCGCGGGCGGTTTGCCATTCGCGATCGTGTACGTCGGCTACAACCTGCTGCGCTGGGGGACGCCGTTCGACGACGGGTACACGCGGCTCATCCAGGGCGACGTGTTCTTCAACCACGGTCTGTTCTCCCCGCTGTACCTACTGCGCCAGCTCAACGCGATCTTTCTCGAGCCGCCCGACATCATTCCCGGGACGCCG
>Ga0184608_10000340_pt1 | contig 12197 bp, 8 predicted proteins | sample PLM1_30_coex_FD_133010 | JGI IMG/M metagenome (GOLD analysis project Ga0184608, IMG submission 133010) | Groundwater sediment microbial communities from an aquifer in East River, Colorado, USA - PLM1_30_coex | ecosystem: Environmental > Terrestrial > Soil > Riparian zone | place: USA: East...
ACGCAAACCGGTGGTGCGCTCCAAGGTCACCAGCGAGGGCCAGATCCCCGGCGCCCGCACCTTCGAGGCGCAGCTCGATGACGGCCGGTGGCTGCACATCAGCGAGCGGCGCACCAAGGATGGCGGCTATGTCTCGGTCGGCACCGACATCACCAACATCAAGCTGCACGAAGAAAAACTGATGGAGAGCGAGAAGCGCTTGATGGCCACTGTCGCGGATCTGCGCCATTCGCAACAGAAGCTCGAACGGCAGGCCGAGGAGGTCGCCGATCTTGCGGAGAAATATGCCGAGGAGAAAACCCGCGCCGAAGAAGCCAACCAGGCGAAGTCGAAGTTCCTCGCCAATATGAGCCACGAGCTGCGCACGCCGCTCAACGCTATTATCGGGTTTTCCGAAATCATGGCGGCCGGCATGTTCGGCCCCCTGGGCACGGACAAGTATCGCGAATATTGCTCCGACATCCACCAAAGCGGCCAATACCTGCTCGACGTGATCAACGACGTCCTCGACATGTCCAAGATCGAGGCCGGCCGAATCCGGCTCGATCCGGAGCAGGTCGAGCTCGAGCCGTTCCTCAACGACGCGATGCGGGTGGTATCGGGGCGCGCGGATGACAAGCAGCTCAAGCTTACCGCCCGGATGGGCCACGGCATCCGCCTGGTGGCCGACCATCGCCTGCTCAAGCAGATTGTGCTGAACCTGCTTTCCAATGCGGTGAAATTCACCCCGGAAGGCGGTCGCATCACGATCCGCGCACGCGCGACGAACGGGTGGGTCAGCATCGCCATCGCGGATACCGGCATCGGCATTCCCGAGGACGCGCTCGCGCGGCTGGGCCGGCCGTTCGAGCAGGTCGAAAGTCAGCTCACCAAGAGTCATCAAGGCTCGGGGTTGGGACTTGCGATCGCGAAGTCGCTCACCGAACTGCACCACGGCACGATACGTATCCGCTCCACGCCGGGAACAGGCACGATGGTCGTGTTGCGGCTGCCGATCGACCGGGCATCCCTGCGCAAGCACGAAATCGCCGACGCGGCGGCCTAGACCGCGTTCTGGTACTGACGCCCGCCTAAAGCTTCGCAATCCGGCCCGGCCTGACCAGGCGAAGCGATGTTGTCGCGCACGCCGCGTCACTGTCACTGCACGGTGATGTTGGCCTCTCGAATGACTTTACCCCACTTCGCAATTTCGTCTTTGATCCAGTCCGCAAACTGGTTGGGCGTGCTGGCGACCGGATCGAAGCCAAGCGCGAGCAGACGGTCGTTGAAGTCGCGCGGGGCCACGATTTTCGCGATGGTGCGGTGGAGCAGATCGATGATCTCTCCGGGCGTTCCCGCCGGAGCCACGAGCCCGGTCACGATGTCGGCCTCGAGACCGGTGCCGGTCGCCTCCGCCATCGTCGGCACCTCCGGCAGCACCGGGGAGCGTTTCGCGCTCATCATTGCGAGGGCGCGGATATTGCCGGCCCGGGCGTAAGGTGCGCCCGTTGGCAGCGCGGAGACCACGCAAGGCGTGTGCCCTCCGAGCGTCGCCGTCACGGCCGGCCCACCGCCGGTGAACGGCACATGGGTCATGTCGACACCGAATGCGAGCTTGAACAACTCGCCCGCGAGGTGCGCCGGCGTACCTCGCCCCGCCGACGCGTAGCTCAGTTTGCCCGGGCTTGCCTTTGCCAATGCAATGAACTCTGTGACGTTGCTTACCGGGACCGAAGGATGCACCGCGAGCACGTGGGGCGAGGAACACATCAAGCTCACCGCCTCGAAGTCCTCTCGGGATCGTAGGGAATTTTGGCATAGAGGCTCGGATTGATCACGAAGTTCCCGCCTGCGGCCAGCAACGTGTAGCCGTCCGGCCCCGCCCGCGCGGCGGTGCCGATGCCGAGATTGCCGCCAGCGCCAGCCACGTTTTCCACGTAGAACTGCTGTCCCAGAATTTCGGTAAGCTTCTGCGCAAACAGACGCGCGGTCGTGTCATTCGCCCCGCCGGCGGCGACCGGAACGATCACCCGCACGGTCCGGCTTGGATAGGCCTGCGCCCAACCCCGTCTCGCGGCGGATGGCGCGGCGAGCGCGGCGCCCGCGAGGGCGAGGACGCGACGGCGGCTTAGGCCCATGGTTCGCCCCTTGCGGGCTCGTGCCCCATCACTCGCGATCACGTGCGCGAGGCGCATCAGAGGAATCCGGCCGGCCTTGCGCCCATTCCGGACGAAGCGCAATCTTGGTCTTCACGGGACAATTTTGCATCAACTTCGATCGCCGATGAAGGCGACGGATCCGCGAGGGAGGAGAATTCCATGCGCTCTCTGCTTGAGGCATCGCTTCTTGTCTGCGCCCTCACGCTCGCGCTGCCGGCCGCGGCGCAGGAGGAAGGTCCGGCCGTGCCGGTCGACAAGGCGGCCTACCACGTGCCGGTGTTTCGCAACGACTATGTGGCCTTGCTGCGGGTCAACATCCCGCCTCAGCGCTCGGCGGGCTATCACATCCATTCCACCGATCAGATCAGCGTGCTGATCGAGGAAGCGGATCAGGCGGGCCAAGTGCTCGGCCAGGCGCCCACACCGCCGCGCCGAAATCCCCGCGGCGGCGTGACTTATACGGCCTATTCCAAGAAGGCCATGACTCACAGGGTCAACAATGTGGGTGCCACGGCATTCCACAACATCGTCATCACCTTGAGGGACGCACAGCCCGGCCGTTTCTCGCCCGGTTTGCGCGAAGGTGCCGGCTACACGCAGATCATCGACAACGAACGCGTGCGCGCATGGCGCCTGGTGCTCGAACCGGGGCAGACGGCGGCCGCCATCACTCAGAATGCCCCCGGCCTCCGGGTGATCATCGACGGCGGAGAAATCGCCGAAATCGCCCCCGGCGAGCCCGATCGCGGCATGGCGCTGCGACTCGGCGATTTCTATTGGCAGGAGCCGGGCGCCACGCGCGCTGTCCGCAATATCGGAACAACTCGAGTCGAACTGGTGGAATTCGAATTGAAGTGATGCCAAGCCGCGCCCCTAGGAGCGCGGCTTGGGCCTGGATGCCTGTGGGCACACTACGCGACCACCGCGCGCGGACCGCGCAGGAGGCTGATCGCCTGCTCGAACCCTTCCAAGTCGGCAGCGGCCTGGTTGGGTGATTGATTGCCGAGGGCGCGATTCGGCCGCTCCAGCCAGACGGTCGCCGCGGCAGCATCGCCGAGGTGTTCACGGGCCGCTGTTGCGAGCGTCCGCATGCGCTCTGCCCTGGCCTCGGCAAGCGGATCAGGCTTGACCACAACCGCAGCCTGGGGAACGTACCAAGCGAGCACGAACCCGATCGTGGCGCTGACGATGGTCGTGAGCACAATCCTGTCGATGGCCTGGCTTGCGGTACCGAGAATGATCTCAAAAGCCACGGCAGCGGCGATGAGACCGCAGATCGCGGTCAGCACCGTCTGCGGAGCGACCTCCCACGGTCGGGATGGTCGGCTTTCCATCTCGACATTGTCGAGGTGATAGACGTAGAAGCCGCCGGTCACCATCGCCAGAAGTGCATTGGGTGCGTCTATCTTCAGCCCCGCCAGCGTCGGCGGCGCGAATGCGAGGCCCCAGAGGATGAGACTGGCGTATCCTGCGACGCCGCAGAGCACTGCCACCCGAACATAATTCGCGCTGACCGCGCGCTTCGTCCGTCCGTCACTTGCAAACCAGCGTCCCTTGTTGATGGCACGTGTACGCAGCAGGTCCGCCATAATGATGGCCGCACCATACGGGATGAGCGCCGACGCGGTATCGATGAAGGGCTGGAAGAAGTCGTGTGGAAACACCTGCGATGGCGTCCACAGGCCGATGTGGCCCAGCACTGCAGCGACAAACCCAACCAGCAGAACGCTCGCCGCGACGACGGTCATGCCGACGAGCTTCAAATCGTTGTGGTTCTGCACGGGGGGCGCCTGGTTGAGCTTGAAGCCGAACGGTCGCAGCGCCAGGTTGATGTCGTGATGCGACTGCCTGTTGATCCGGACCGCGCAGCCGAGCAGGACGTAGAGTTTGTACAGGTTGCCACGGATCCCCCGGCGCAGGGCTTCGTTGGCATAGCCGGGATTGTTCGCCTTTTCCACCCGGTACGCCGCGACCTCGGCTTCCATGGATTTCTTCTTGTCTTCGATGAGTTCGAGGTCCGTTTCGTAATCCCGGAGCAACCCGGCATCGAGCGGCTCGATCATTCCCGACAGCCGGCGCGACTTCTGCTCGTAGACGAGACAACTCAATCGCGCCCAATCGTGCTCGAGGCTGCGGCGCGGTTTCGAAAAATCCGCGAGCTCGACGCCGCGCATTTCCGGTGACTGTAGCACTTCTCCTTCGTAAGAGCCGAAATCGAAGTCGGCGGCCGCTAGCCGCTCCGCGGTGGCGAGCGCGGCAGACGGAATGTAAGCGCGCTCATGAGCGTATCTGCGCAGAAACTGTTCAATTCCCGAAAGCCCGGGCACGTTCGGCAACACCCCGACAAGGAGAAAAGCGATCGCGAGCGGTACGACCACGTAACCGACCCCATCGGGCATCGGAATGCCAAGCGCGCCCAGGTTTTTTGGGCCGATCAGGGAAAGCAGTAGGACCGTCAACGCCATCGCCCCGAAATAGATCAGGAACCCCTTGGAGTACTCTTCTCGGGTGGCAAGTTGGCGGGGCAGCAATTGGTAGGCGTAGTCCCCATTTCCCGTGATGCTGCGCTCACCAAACTTTTGTCTGCAGAACAGGTAGATGAGCCCGATTGCACCAGTGAGGCAGGCAAAGAACACGAGACCGTCCTTGTCCAAGGACACTCCGAACTGCATGGGTAGTGTCGATAGCGTTGTCACGGCTGTTCTCCATCGCTGGAGCCAAACAAACGGCGAGACCGAGTCGACGATGACCGCTGGTGTCAGAAGCAACGGCCGTTAAAGCAGCGTCCCTGCGCCAAGATGATCGGCGCCGAGCTGGCGCGATCGCCGGCCGATTCCTTGAAGGCCGCAACGCTCGCGCCGTCTTCGCCACGCACCGTTGGAAGCAAGGTCGTTGCAATAACGAGCGCGCCCACCACAAGAAAGAATGACTTCCTGTCCATGACAAATCTCCCGGAGAGGCTGATTTATTTTCGTCGAGCCTCGACTGCGGAGCAAAACGGCCTACGGACAAGCGAGGCTCGGACTGCACGCTAAGATTGAAACCTGAATAGGAGTGTGAGCTAACTCACCGACCGGCAAGTAAATACGAAGAGGCGTCAATACGACTAAAAACGGCAACCGCTATCGAGACGCTCGAACATCGTCGGACCGTGCTCCGAGGATGCGATTGAAGCTCGCACGCACCTTGGTCTGCGTCTCGCCGAGGAAAGCATCGAGCGTAGCAAAGTCGGGCACATCGGCGGCGCGGGCCAGCAGTCCGATAAGGCCAGGCGACGCCGCACTCGGATCGAACGGTCCCGACAGGCACAGACGCAGGATCTGCGTGAGATCATCATAGAGCCGCACCGCCGGGCGGAGCACCTCGGCATCCTCGGTGCTGAGCACTCCGAGCCGCCATGCCTTCTCGAGCACACGCGCGGTCGAGGTATCGAGAATGTCGGGCGTGTGGGCCGCGTGGACGAGCTGCAGGTATTGCGCGACGAACTCGATATCGACCAGTCCGCCGGCGACATATTTGAGATTCCAACGCTCGCTATCGCCTTTTTCGGTTGCGATTGCCTTGCGCATTTCCACGACATCGCCGGCAACCATCTCCGCTTCGCGCGGCCGGCACAGCACAACGCGGATGAGCTCCTCCACGCGCGCGGCGAATTGCGGCGAGGCCGACACGACCCGAGCGCGGGTGAGCGCCATGTGCTCCCAGGTCCAGGCCTCGCTCTGCTGATAGCTGGCAAAACCGTCGATCTGGGTCGCGAGAGGTCCTGAGCGGCCCGAAGGCCGCAGCCGCATATCGACCTGGTAGAGCAACCCATAATTGGTTTGCACCGTCAGCGCGCTGATCAGCCGCTGCGTCAGCCGCGAAAAATACTGGCCGCCATAGAGCGGCCGTGGGCCGGAGGACTCCGGCCGGTCGCGATCGAAGTCGTAGACGACGATCATGTCGAGGTCCGAACTCGCCGTCATCTCGCGCCCACCAAGCTTTCCGAGCGCGAGGATCGCCGTCTCCTGCCCCGCTATGCGGCCATGCAGGCCTATGAACTGGTCTTCGATCGCGCGGTGGAGGGAACGGATGAGCACATCCGCCAGCCGGGCGAATGCCTCGCCCGCCTGCTCGGCCGACACCGTTCCCGACAGGATGCGTGTTCCGATCAGGAACATCTGCTCCTGCGCGAATATGCGAATGCGATCGAGAAAATCCTCGTATGACCCCGCTTGCTGAAGCGAGCGGTCGAGACCGGCAGCGATTTCGGATTCTTCCGGCAACGCGCCGAAGAAGCTCGGATCGACGACGGCATCCATGACCTGCGGAAACTGCGCGAGGCTGTCGGCCAGGCGTGGTGCGGTGCCGAGTACAAGGGCGATCATCGCAACGAGATCGGGATTCTGCCGCAGCAGCGAAAACAGTCGGCCGCCGCCATGGAGGCCGGCAAGGAAGCGGTCGAAAGCGATGACGGCCGCGTCGGGGTTCGCCGAACGCGCGAACTGGTGGAGCAGCACGGGTACGATTTCGGCGAGTCGGCTGCGCGTGAACTCACCTTTCAACGACCCATGGGCCCCGGTGCTCCAGCGCCGAACGAGAGCGGACACTTCCAGCGGCTGGCGAAACCCCATCTCCGTGAGCCGGTCCAGGGTTTCCTTATCGTCGACCTGTAATGGAAATAGCAACACCCGACGACCCGCCTCGACGCCAGGCGCATTCTCGAACAGCGTCGCATAATGGCGCTGCACGGTGCGCAGATGGGCGACCAAGGCGTCCGCGAACGCATCCCGATCCGCAAAGCCCGCGAAACGCGCGAAAAGCTCGAGCCCCTGCCGATCGGGCGGCAAGGTGTGGGTCTGCTCATCGGCGACCATTTGCAGCCGGTTTTCCACCGCGCGCAGGAAGCGATAAGCGGCGCCGAGATCATCGCGCACGAGTTCCCCGATCCAGCCTCCATCGGCCAGCACGTCGAGGGTCCGCAGCGTCTCTCTGGTGCGCAGTTCGGGATGCCGCCCGCCGGCAATCAGTTGTTGGGTCTGGACGAAGAATTCGATCTCCCGGATGCCGCCGCGGCCGAGCTTGATATTGTGACCCTCGACGGCAATCTGATCGTGGCCGCGATAGGCATGGATCTGCCGCTTCATCGTGTGGACGTCGGCCACGGCGGCAAAGTCCAGATACTTGCGCCAGATGAAGGGCGAGAGTCCGGCAAGCAAAGCCTCGCCGGCGGCGAGGTCGCCGGCACAAGCTCGCGCCTTGATCAGCGCGGCACGCTCCCAATTTTGCCCCCGGCTTTCGTAGTAATCGAGCGCCGCCGTCGTGGATATGGCGATCTGGGTCGAGGCGGGATCCGGACGCAGCCGCAGATCGGTGCGAAACACGTAGCCGTCGGCGGTACGCTCTTGCAGGAGCCTTACCAGCGCCCGGGTGATCCGCACGTAAAACGGCGCAGGCTCAATTCCCGGAAGTGGGGCAACCGCGTCGTAGAACACGATGAGATCGATGTCGCTCGAATAGTTGAGCTCGCCTGCCCCCATCTTGCCCATTGCCAGCACGATGTAGCCGGAGCCTTCCGCGGGGCGCCCGGGGTCGGAGACCTTGAGCTTGCCGCGGCGCTGCGCATCCGCGAGCAGGTAATCGACCGCGGCGCCGACGGCGACATCGGCGAGCTTGGTCTGCCGCTCGATGACCTGCATCACCGGCCAAATCCCGCCGATATCGGCGAGCGCAATCAACAGCGCCGCCTCCGATTTCATGCGCCGAAGGAGACGCATGACTTCGGCTTCATCATCGGCGGCCGTGATCGCACGCTTTGCGTCGGCGAGAATATCGTCGAAGCGGCGCGCGGGTTCAGCCTGGAGCAGCGAAACGAGCCGCTCCGGGTCAGCTCGCGCAAGCTCCCAGAGATACCGCGAGCCCTCCGCCAGGCTCATGACGAGCCCATCGAGCATGGGATGGGCCGCAAGCAGCTGGGTCAGCGACTTCCCGGCGGCAGTATCCGCGATTTCGGCGAGCCACTCGCTCACACGCACACGGGCCTCGCTCGCGCCGGCAAAATGCTGCGAGGCTCTGATGCGTTGCGCGAGCGCACCGGTTTGGTCGTTGGCGCATTCGACCGTCCCCGACGCCGGAGGATCCATTGGCATCCCGGTTCAATCTCAATTTGTCGGGCTTTGCGCAAGCGGACACCGCGGCCTGCCGTCATATCCATGCCTTGGGGGGTGCCGGATCGTCTCCGTCAGGGCGTGTCTCGACCTTGGCGTCCGTGGGCCAGGATTCAACTCGCCGCCGCAACCGACGGCGCGCGCGGCAGCGAGATGACGGTCTTGAGGCCCGGATGGTTGTCCTCGAGCTTGAGCTCGCCGCCATGGAGGCGGGCGACCGCCGAGGCAAGGCTCAGCCCTAACCCCGAACCCGGCTTTGAGCGGCTCTGCTCGAGCCGCACGAAACGCTCCACGGCGCGGCCGCGGTCGGCTTCGGGGATGCCGTGACCGCCGTCAGCGACTGCGAGCAGGATCCGGTCGCCATCTCCCACCGCCTTGACGACGATTTCGGCAGCAGCGCCGTTCGCGCCGCCGGCACCATCGGGCGCGCCGTATTTGATGGCATTGTCGACCAGATTGGCGAGGGCCTGGCTGATGAGCTCCCGGTTGCCGTGAACCGGGGCGGCGGCCGGCGCCTCGACCTTGAGTTGGATGCCCTTCTCGTCGGCGAGCGGCTCATAGAGTTCGCCCACTCCGCGCGCGATCTCTGCCGCATCGAACTCGGTCATGCCGTCGCGCGCCTGGCCCGACTCCGCGCGCGCGATCATCAGCAGCGCGTTGAAGGTGCGAATCAACGCATCGGATTCCTCGATCGTGCTCTCGAGCGCGGCGCGATATTGCGACTCGTCTTCCGCAAGCCGCAGGGCCTCTTCGCAGCGATTGCGCAATCGCGTCAACGGAGTCTTGAGATCGTGCGCGATATTGTCCGATACCTCCTTGAATCCGTACATCAGCCCCTCGATGCGCTCGAGCATGGCGTTGAGGTTGGTAGCCAGCCGGTCGAGCTCGTCGCCCGTCCCCGCGATCGGAAGGCGCCCGGCGAGATCGCCATCCATGATCTTTCGCGTCGTGTCCGTCATCGCGTCCACGCGCTTGAGAACCCGCCGCGTCACGAAGAAGCCGCCAGCGACCCCGAGCACGATGACGATCGCCAACGACCAGCGTCCGGCGGCGAGCACGATATCGTGCAGGCGTTCGCGCTCTTCGAGATCGCGTCCGACCAGGAGACGAAAGCCGGACGGTAATTGAAACACCCGGATGAGAGCTTCGTGTTCGGCGCCATCGGGGTCGTCGAGCCGGCGATAGGCGGTCTCCGTCCAGCCGGGGGTTTCAAGGATGCCGGTGGCAAGCGACCCGACATTGCCTGCGAGCCCCTCGCCGGCGCGGGTGGTCACGAGATAAAGGCTCGAGCCCGGTCGACGCGACCTCGCATCGACAACGAAGACGAGGCGGCGAATGCCGCCCTGGCGGTATTGCTCGGCCAGGCCGGTGATCTCGGCATCGACCGTCTGGGTGATTTGCTCGGTGATCAGCCGACGTGTGTTCCAAGCGAAATAGACGAGCAGGAAAGCGGCGAACAGCGCAAAGACCGTCAGATAGACCAACGTCAGCTTGAACGCCGTCGTGCGCAGAAGCTTGCCCAGCGCCGTCATCCGTCACCCGTGCATGTCATCCCGCGGGGCGCAGGAAATGACAGGTCATTTGCTGTCGCGGATCACGTACCCTGCGCCGCGCACCGTATGCAGCAAAGCCTGGGCGAAACCCTTATCAATTTTCGACCGCAGCCGCGAGATGTGCACGTCGATGACGTTGGTTTGCGGGTCGAAGTGGTAATCCCAAACATTTTCCAGCAGCATGGTGCGGGTCACCACTTGACCCGCATGCTTCATGAGATATTCGAGCAGGCGGAACTCTCGCGGTTGCAGGACGATTTCGTCCCCGGCACGCGTCACCTGATGCGACAGCCGGTCGAGTTCGAGGTCGCCCACGCGATAGACCGTTTCCTCGCGACCGCCGCGCCGCCGCGCCAAGACCTCCGTGCGCGCCAACAGTTCTGAAAACGAATAAGGCTTGGGCAGATAGTCGTCGCCGCCCGCCCGCAACCCCTTGACCCGATCATCGACCTGCCCCAGCGCCGAAAGAATGAGTGCAGGCGTCTCGATGCCCTTGCTGCGCAGGGTGCCGATCACGGTAAGGCCGTCCAACTTGGGCAGCATGCGGTCGACGATCAGCACGTCATATTGCCCGTCGAGGGCCTGGGCGAGGCCTTCTTCGCCATCTGCCGCAAGGTCGGCGACATGCCCGACCTCGCGGAACGCCTTGGCCAGATAGTCGGCGGCGTCGCGGTCGTCTTCGATGATCAGGAGACGCATGACGAACCGACCGTCTCTCGGATAAGGGATTTCCCTGGGGGCGGGACCGTGCGGGGCTGAGCTAATCATATTGTTACTATTTTAAAAGAGTCCTCAGATCAGGACCGGAGCAAGCAGATCCCGCGGCGACCGGAAAAACGCGAGGGGCGGCGGTTTTGAACCCGCCGCCCCTCAACCAACTCAGTACCGGCGGGGGCGACGGATGCCGGAACGGAGTTAGAAGGGATGGGGACGGACCGAAGGCCCGTCCCCCTGGTTCGAACCGCCGGCGGGGGCGACGGATGCCGACGGTGCGCCCCATTTGGTTAGGCCTTGGCGAGCGGTACCGCCACGAACCTCGTCTCCTCGCCCGACCTCACTCGCATGAGGATCGTGCGCTTGCCGTCCTTCTGGGCCTCGCTCAGGGCGGTGCGCACATCCACCGGATTCGCCACCTTCTTGCCGCCGACCTCGAGAATGACGTCGCCGGTCTTGAAGCCCTGATCGGACGCAAGTCCATTGGGATCGACTTGGGTGACCACCACGCCTTCCGAGCCGCTGCCGGCGACCTGGCCAGCTGGTGCGACCGTGAGGCCGAGCCGCGGGACATCGGCGCCGGAGGAATTCGGCGCGCCCGCCTTGGCTTCGCGCTGGTTGGGCAGTTCGCCGAGCGCGATGGAGAAGGTCTTCTGCTCACCCTTGCGCCAGACCGTCAACTTCGCCGTTGCACCCGGCGCCATGGCGCCGATCTGCCTGGCGAGGTCTTTCGCGTCCTTGACCGGGGCGCCATTGACCGCGGTGATCACGTCCCCCGCCAGGATCCCGGCTTTGGCGGCCGGACCGTTCTCCTGCGGATCGGAGACCATCGCGCCCTCCGGCCCCTTGAGGCCAAGATTGTCGGCGAGCTCGGCAGTCACGGGCTGGATCTGCACGCCGATCCAACCACGGCTGACCTTGCCCGTGTCCTTCAGTTGCGCGACGACCGACTTCACCGTCCCGGCGGGAATGGCGAAGGCGATGCCCACGGACCCTCCCGACGGCGAGAAGATCGCCGTGTTGACGCCGAGCACGTTGCCGTCGACGTCGAACGTCGGACCGCCCGAATTGCCCTTGTTGACCGGTGCGTCGATCTGGATGAAGTCGTCGTAGGGGCCAGCTCCGATATCGCGACCGCGCGCCGAAACGATGCCGGCCGTCACGGTGCCGCCGAGTCCGAACGGATTTCCAACCGCCAGGACCCAGTCTCCGATGCGCGGAGCCTTGTCAGAGAGTTTGGCGTAGGGGAAGTCGCTGCGGCCCTCGACCTTGATGAGCGCCAGGTCGGTGCGCGGATCGGTCCCGATCACCTTGGCCGTGTAGGTCTTGCCCTCATCGGTCGTGATCTCGACGGTGTCGGCCTTGTCGACGACGTGATTGTTGGTCACGGCGTAGCCGTCCGCGGTGATGAAGAAACCAGAACCCTGGCCGGTCACGAGGCGGTTGCGCGGGCTGCGCGGATCAGTCGGGCTGCGCTGGCCGCGCTCATCGGGAGCCATATCCGGCATGCCGAAGCGACGGAAGAAGCGCTCCATCTGCGAATTCGGAGCGGAGGAATCGCCCTCCATGCCCATCATCTTCGGGCCGGCGTCGACTTTGACGCGGACCGAAATGACCGCGGGCTTCACCTTCTCGACGATGTCAGC
>Ga0184608_10000348_pt1 | contig 12126 bp, 9 predicted proteins | sample PLM1_30_coex_FD_133010 | JGI IMG/M metagenome (GOLD analysis project Ga0184608, IMG submission 133010) | Groundwater sediment microbial communities from an aquifer in East River, Colorado, USA - PLM1_30_coex | ecosystem: Environmental > Terrestrial > Soil > Riparian zone | place: USA: East...
ATCGTTGGCTTCGCCCTCGAGCCGCAGCTGCATGCGCGGCAGCGCGAACGCCCCAAAGCTCTGGCCGGCGCTCCCGGTGAAACGGAGCCGGACCGGCGCGGGAGGCCCGGCTGCGCCCGAGCGTTGCGCGATGTGTCCCGCAATTCGTGCGCCAACGGTCAGGTGATGATTCCCGATGCGATACGCGCCGGCGAACGCCGCGCCACGATCGAGCGCCGGACCCAGGGCCGTGAGGATCTCGGCGTCGAGCGACACGACGCCGGGGCGGTCATTTCGCAGAACGCTGCGTCGCTGCGGTGCACCACCCTTCAGCAGCAAGGAGAGATCGAGCAACTGCGCGCGCGGCGTTTCGGGCCGATCCACCCGCTCGAGCAGGTCCACGCGGCCGATGATGTCATCGAGACGCCGCTGGCCGAGCCCCGCGAGAATGCGCCGCACGTCTTCCGCGATCAGGGTGAAGTACGCGACGACCTGCTCCGGCGTACCGCGGAACTTGCGCCGCAAGTCCGGGCGCTGCGTGGCGATGCCGGTGGGGCACGTGTTGAGATGGCAATGGCGCGCCATGGCGCACCCCAGCGCCACGACGGCCGCGGTCCCGAACCCGTACGCTTCGGCGCCGAGCAGGGCCGCGATCACCACATCGCGCCCCGTCCGCAGGCCGCCGTCGACGCGCACTTCGATCCGCTCGCGCAAACCGTTCCGCAGCAACACGGCCTGTGTTTCGGCCAACCCGAGCTCCCACGGCGATCCGGCGTGCTTGATCGACGACAGCGGCGACGCCCCCGTCCCGCCGTTGTGGCCCGAGACGAGCACGTAGTCGGCGTACGCCTTGGCGACGCCCGCGGCCACCGTTCCGACGCCCGCTTCGGCGACGAGCTTCACACCAACCCGCGCCCGCGGATTCACCTGCTTCAGGTCGTGGATCAGCTGCGCGAGATCCTCGATCGAGTAGATGTCGTGGTGCGGCGGAGGCGAAATCAGCGGGATCCCGGGCACCGCATGGCGCAACCGCGCGATGAAGTCGGTGACCTTGTGGCCGGGGAGCTGGCCGCCCTCTCCCGGCTTCGAGCCCTGCGCGATCTTGATCTCGAGCTCGTCGGCGCGCACCAGGTACTCGGTCGTGACGCCGAAGCGGCCCGACGCCACCTGCTTGATGCGATTGTCGGCCCGGTCGCCGTTCGGCAGCGGCGCGTAGGTCGCCGGGTCTTCACCGCCTTCGCCCGTGTTCGAGCGGGCGCCCATGCGGTTCATGCCGATCGCGAGCGTCGCGTGCGCTTCGGGAGACAGCGCGCCCAGCGACATCGCGCTCGAGATGAAGCGCCGGCGGATCGCCTCGACCGGCTCCACCTCCTCGAGAGGAATCGGCTGAGCGGCGCGGAAGTCGAGCAGGTCGCGCGGCCCGGCGGGCCCGCGAGCCTCCACGCGGCTCCGGAATGCGTCGTAGCCGGCGGCACTCTCCCCCTTCACCGCATCCTGCAATGCGCGCACGAGGGGGGGGGCCCAACCGTGATCCTCCCCGTCCTTGCGATAGCGCACGCGCCCGTTGTCCGGCAGCCCTTCGCCATCGACCACCGCGGGCACCGCGGGCACCGCGGGCGCGTAGGCGGCCGCGTGGCGCGCCAGCACATCTTCGGCAAGCTCGGTGAACCCGACCCCACCGATCGCCGACACGGTGCCAGTGAGGCAGCGGGCCACGACTGCGGCGCCGAGGCCGAGAGCCTCGAAGAGCTGTGCGCCGGCATACGACCGCAGCGTGCAGATCCCCATCTTCGAAAGGATCTTGAGCAACCCCTTTTCCGCGGCGATCCGGAACGTGGCTTCGGCGTCCTGCCCGATCCGCACCGATCGCAGCGCCAGCCAGGGGTGCACCGCTTCGGCGCCGTATCCGAACAACGCCGCGAAGTGGTGGATGTCCCACGCGTCTCCCGCCTCGGCCACCAACGCCACCCGCGTACGGAGCCCGGCCTCGAGCAGCCGCTGATGCACGGCGCCGATCGCCAGGAGCATCGGGATCGGGGCGCGGCGCGCATCGGCATCGCGGTCGCTGACAACCAGCACGGTGGCGCCGCGGCGTGCGTCGCGGATCGCGTCGCGACACAGCCTATCGAGCGCGGGAGCGAGTCCCTCGGGGCCTGCGGCAGAGTCCCACACCGCGCGCATAGTCCCGACGAGGAACCCCGGGGTGCGGCGCAGCGCCGCCATTTCCCGGTCGAGCAGGATCGGATGGGCTAGGCGCAGCAATGGTTGCGTCGGGACCCGCGGGGTCAGGAGGGAACCCCGGCGGCCCAGGTACATCGCCAGCGACATCACACCCGACTCGCGCAATGGGTCGATCGCCGGGTTCGTGACCTGGGCGAACCGCTGGCGCACGTAGGCGTAGACGCTCGGTCCGGTGCGGGAGAGGGGCGGAATCGGCGTATCGTCCCCCATGCTCCAGATCGCGTCGGCGCCGGAAGAGGCCATCGGCTCGAGCACGTGGCGCAGGTCCTCGAAGCCGTAACCGAACGCCCGCTGCCGCGGCACGAGATCCTGCGGCGGCGGCGCGGGCTTGGCGGGCGAAGCGGCGGCAACGAGGTCGTACGCCACGCGGTTTGCCCAGCGGTCATAGGGATAGCGCGCGGCGACCTCGCGCTTCGCTTCGGCACTGTGCAAAACCGCGCCGCGTCGGGTGTCGACCACCAACAGCTCGCCGGGGCCGAGGCGGCCGCTCTCGACGACGTCAGCGGGATCGAGGTCCGCCACGCCGACCTCGGAGCAGGCGATCACGAGGCGCTGCTTCGTCACCTTGTAGCGGCAGGGGCGGAGCCCGTTCCGATCGACCGCCGACCCGGCGACGACGCCGTCGGAGAAGGCGATCGCGGCCGGTCCATCCCACGGCTCCATCAGGGGTGCGTGGAACTCGTAAAAGCTGCGGAGGGCGGGTTCGAGGTCTGTCCGGCCCTCCCACGCCTCCGGGAGGAGCATCATCACGGCGTGCGTTGGGTCGCGCCCGCCTCCCGAGCGCACGAGCAGCTCGAGGGCGTTGTCGAGGCTCGCGGAGTCGCTCCCGGCTTCCCAGATGACGGGCCTGAGCTCTTTCGGGAAGGTGGCCTCGCGGGCCCGCATGGCGTTGCGGTTGCCCCAGAGCGTGTTGATCTCGCCGTTGTGCGCCAGCAGCTGGAAGGGTTGAGCAAGCGGCCAGCTCGGCAACGTGTTGGTCGAGTAGCGCTGGTGGAAGACCGCGATCGCCGTTTCGAACGAGGGCGAGCGCAAGTCAGGGTAGAACGTCGGGAGCTCGGTGCCCGTGAGCAGCGCCTTGTACACGACAGTGCGGCAAGACAGCGAGCAGACGTAGAGGGGCGCGACGCCTTCCGCTTGGGCCCGTCTCTCAATCGCGCGCCGCGCGACGTAGAGGCGGCGCTCCCACGCCTCCTCGTCGCCCGTCCAATTGGCGGGTGGGGCGATGCAGGCCTGGCGCACGGTGGGACGACTGGCGCGGGCGAGAGGGCCGAGGGCGGTGGGGTCGGTCGGCACCTCCCGCCACGACATGACGGGAAGCTCCAGCTCCTGCAGGACGGCTTCGATCAGCGCGACGGCGCGGTCCAGATCGGGGCTTCCCTGCGGCAAGAAGAACATCCCCAGCGCCGACTCCGCCCCGACCTCGAACACGCCGCGTGGGATCTGCGTCAGGACGCCGGCGCCGTCTCCCGAGCGGTCGTTCGAGGCGGCGCCGCGGTGCGCGAGGCGGGCGACGGCGGTGAGCGCCATTTGGAGCACGGCGTGCGACCGCTCGCCTCCGGCGTGCGCGACGAACCCGACGCCGCAGGCGTCGTGCTCGCGGCCCGGGTCGAGTGCCGGGGCTGGCTCACAACGAAAAGCCCGCTCGGTGGAGGGAGCGGGCTCGGGGGATCGGGTCGCAGGTCTCGACACGCTATATCGCCCCGGCGCTCCCAATGGAGGCCGGCAGGTGATTAACGGTCAGATTCATGCAGGTTGTCGACAAGCCGGGCGCCTCGAACAGGGTCGTATTTCTATGCGCGTGACGTTATAAATATGCACCGCGCCGCGCGGCCGTCAACCCCCATGGCTACCCGACTAACACCGGCTCGAAAGCCGGCTCCTTCTTCTTACTGGCCTTCCCCGGCTGCTTGTAGCGGTAGATCTTGCCGGCGTAGTTCCGCAGCACGACTTCCTTGTCGGTCAGCTTCACGACGTATTCCGGCAGCAGGGGGATCTTGCCGCCGCCCCCCGGGGCGTCGATCACGAAATGCGGCACGGCCAGGCCGGACGTCCAACCGCGCAGCCCCTTGATGATCTCGAGGCCCTTCTCGATCGACGTGCGGAAGTGCTCGGCGCCCGCCACCTGGTCGCACATGTAGATGTAGTAGGGCCGTACCCGCGCCACCAGCAGCTTCTGCATCAGCTCCTTCATGACGTCGACGTCGTCGTTGACGCCCTTCAGGAGCACCGTCTGGCAGCCCAGGGGGATGCCGGCGTCGGCCAGCATGCCGAGGGCTTTCACGGCGGCGGGCGTCAGCTCGTCGGGATGGTTGAAATGCGTATTGATGTAGAACGGGTGGTACTTCTTGAGGATCGCGCACAACTCGGGCGTGATCCGCTCGGGGAGGTGGCAGGGTACCCGGCTGCCGATCCGCAGTACTTCGAGGTGCGGGATGGACCGGAGCCGGCGGCAGATGTCATCGATGCGCCGATCGGAGAGGAGCAGGGGGTCGCCCCCCGACATGATGACGTCGCGGATCTCCTTGTGCTCCTCGAGGTAGCGGAACGCCGACTCGAGCTGGGCCATTGGGATCTTTTCGGGGTCGCCCACCTTGCGGCGCCGGGTGCAGAAACGGCAATACGAGGCGCAGACCGGCGAGACGAGGAAGAGCGCCCGGTCGGGATAGCGGTGCGTGATGTTCGGCACCGGCGAGTTCGCGTCTTCGTCCAGCGAGTCGACGATCCCGTCGCGGACCTCGAGCTCCTGCACCGTCGGCACGTACTGACGCCAGATCGGGTCCCCGGGCGACTGGATCAGATCGACCATCGCGGGGGAGATCCGGAACTCGAAGTTCTCGGCCGCCTGCCGGAGTCGGTCGATTTCACCGACGTGCTCCGGGCCGAAACGCGCGGCCAGCGCCTCGAGCGACGCGATGCTCTTCTTACGAAGAAGCTCTTGCCAGTTCTCCATCCGTGAGATCCTTGGTGTAGATCACCAGATCGTCACCGGGCGCGTAGTACCCCGGGATGGTTGCGGCTCTGGTGTAGCCGCGGTTCTCGTAAAAGCCCCGCGTGGGCGCGTAATCCGCTCGCGACGAGGTCTCGACCATCACGAGCCGACAGCTCTCCACCCTCAGTCGGCCTTCTACCTCACTCAGCAGGAGCGTTCCGACTCCCGCTCCCTGCCGCTCGGGGTCCACCACGATCCAGTACAGGTCGCACGTCCCCTCGGTCCCCGGCGTCGGACCCCAGCAGGCGTAGCCCACCAGCGTGTCCGCCGTCTGATCGAAGGCGCCGACGAACCGATACTCGTCGTCGCCGGCCAGGCTCTCCTCGAGCAGCTCGACCGCGGTCGCGACCTCTTCCTCGCGGAAGCGGCCGGTCGCCCGCGTCAGCTGCTCAAGTCGTGCGCGATGCGCGCGCTCGACGGGGCGCAGCGAGCAGCTCACGCGCGGCCTTGGCGCCTTGCGCCTCCCGCAGCGCCACCTCGGCGATGCGGCGCACCAGCTCCGGATAGTCCCACCCCGCCGCCTTGGCCATGCGCGACAGGCCGGCTTCGTCGGTCAGGTCGGGATTGGGGTTGACCTCGAGCACCCAGGGGCGCCCGGTATCGTCGACCCGCAGGTCCACGCGGCCGTAGCCGGTCCCCTGCATCGTCTGCCATGCCGTCTCGGCCGCCCGCGTGAGCCGTTCGGCCAGGCGTTGCGAGATCTGCGCCGGGCAGACCGGCCGGCTGCCGATGTCCTCCGGCGAACCGGTGTCCCACTTGGCGGCGTACGTCAGGATCGGCCAGCTCCCCTCCGGCATGCCCGTGTAGTCGATCTCGGCGACGGGCAGGGGGCGATCGCCCACGAAGCCGACATTGAACTCGCGGCCGGCGATGTACTGCTGGACCAGCACCTCGTCGAACTGCTCCGTCATCGCCGCGACGCGGGCCTTGAGAGTCTTGCGGTCGGTTACCACGGAGAGCTTGTCGAGCCCGGCGCTTGCATCCTCGGCCGCCGGCTTGACGATGGCGGGGAGGGGGAAGTCGTCCTCGATCTTCCCGTGGGCGACCGTCCACCGCGGCACCGACAGACCGGCGCCCGCGAGCAGCGTGTTCGCGACGGCCTTGCGTCGGCACGCCGAGACGGTCCAGAGGCCGCAGCCGGTGTGAGGGATCCCGGCGAACTCGAGCGCCGCAACCACGTGGTCTTCCCACTGGGCGATGCCGAGGACGCCTTCGCACAGGTTGAAGACCAGATCGGCGCGGCGGCAGGCCGCGAACCAGCGCATGTCGTGGCGTACCGGCACGCGTTGCGTCTGGTGACCCAGGCCGCCGAAGATCGTGGCGATGTCGTTGACCGCCAGCATCACGCCGGCGATGTCGTCGGCCGTCCAGTCGTCGGCGCCGGGGTCGTACAGGATGACGACCTTCACGCCGGCACCGGTGCACCGGACGCCGGTCGCGGCGCGGGTAGGGGCGCAGCATGCTGCGCCCCTACGTCGACGTCGACATCGGCGCCCGCGATTCGACGCCAGGCGATCCGGACGACCTCGTGGATCAGCTCGTCGTACCCGATCCCCGCCACGCGCGCCGCCTTCGGGAAGCAGGAGTTCATCGCGGGATCGGGAATGATGCCCGGGAGCGGGTTCAGCTCCATGACGTTGGGGACGCCGAAGCGATCGACCCGCACGTCCACCCGGCACCAGTCGCGGCAGCCGATGGCGCGATAGGCGTCGAGCGCGACCTGCTCGACCTCGCGATAGAGCGGCGGAGCGACGTCGGCGGGACACTGGAAGATGTCGAGCGGCCGCTCGGGCGTGTCCCACACCCACTTCGCTTCGTAGCCGTACACGGGTGGAGCACCGCCCGGGAGCGCGCCGAAGTCGAAAGCCACCACCGGCAGGCAGCGCACGTCGGCGCCGTTGCCGAGGATCGCGACCGTGAACTCGGGGCCCGGGAGATACGTCTCGACGAGAACGGGCTGGGCGTACCGCTCTAGAAGGAAGAGGACGCGCTCCGCGAGCACCGCCGGCGAGTCGCATAAGTTATTGACAAATATACCTTTACCTGACCCCTCCGCGACCGGCTTCACGAACAGCGGGAACGGCAGCGGCATGCGCTCGAGATCGGCGGGCCGCTCGATCACGCGGAACGGCGCCGTCGGCACGCCGCGGTACGCGAGGATCTCTTTGGTCCGTCCCTTGTGCAGCGCGAGCGCGAGTGTGAGCGGGTCCGAGCCCGTGTAGGCGGCGTTCAGGTATTCGCAGATCGCCGGGACGTGCGACTCACGCGCGAGCCCACTCGTGCCCTCGGCCATGTTGAAGACGAGGTCGGGACGGGCGAGAGAAAGTTTTTGGGGGAAGAACGCGTCGGCTTCGAGCCGGATGACGCTACCGAAGAGGCCAAGAGCCTGCTCCACCGCTGCGATGGTGGATGCGTCGTCCCACTCGGCGTACTGATCGGACGCGGGGGCGGAGTCGGGTTTCTCGTTGTACGCGAGACCGATTCGCATGTGGTCTCGGGATACCTCCTACAAAAAAGGCCGCTCTGTCGTGCGGTCTAAAAAGCGGCAACGCGTTGTCTGATATCAGAATATGTATTGTACGCGCGATACGCAATAGCTCAGACTTTGTGGTACGCGACGCGCGCGGCTTCCTGTTTGTCGTCGGCGAAGTAAATCTCGAAATCGGAGAAGAGCGAACCTCCCTCGCGCTGCAACAACCGCAGACATGCGACCGCCATGCGACGGATCTCGAGCTCCGCGCCTTCGCCGCAACGCAGCTCGAGCATCGTGCGCCACGCGCGCGCGTTTCCCGAGACGACGATCTTCACTTCCGTAGCGTTGGGCAGCACGCTGCGCGCGGCTTCGCGCGCGAGCTTGCGCCGGTGCACCTTGTCGGTCACCCATTCGTAGCGTTGCATCAACCCTTCGACGGCGCGCACGTAGGCGGCTTGCGCCTCGGTCACCTGCTGCTCCCACGCCGCCTCGAGCGCCGCGTCGCCGAGCAGCGCGGGCGGCAGCACGAATGCCGCGTGCGACTCGTCCACGTAGCGCTGCGAGATCTGCGAGTAGCCGAACCCCGCTCGGTGGCGCACCAGCTCGTGCGAGCAGGAGCGGGAGATGCCTTCGACGAGCAGCACGTACACCGCGTGCTCCAACACCGACCCGTGTCCCTGTTTCTTGATGTTCTCCAGGTACTCAGCGGTCGTGCGGTGGATCGGATTGTGTTGGCTCATGTAGCAGAGCCGGCCGGCATACTCCGCGAGCCGCTCGCCGTCCGTCGCATCGCCCTTCCATTGCACCTTCAAATGCTCGGGCTCGACGAACTCGGGGCGAGCGAGCAGCGTGACTCTAGGGTCGCGGAAGATTTCCATCAGCGGGCGAGCTCGAGTTTGGGGGTCGCCCAACCCGCGGCGCGCTCCACGTCACGCAGGCGGGCGGCGATATCATCGGGAATCGCGGCGGCGTCCTCGCCCACCTTCAGAGCGGCGAGCGGCGCCCAATCGGCCGCGGGAATAATAACACCGGGATTCAAGATCGAGAGCGGGTCGTAGGCGCGCTTCACGTCACGGTACAACTCCATCACGGTGGGACCGTAGAACCGCTGCAGCACTCCGGCGCGCAGACGGCCAGCGCCGTGCTCGCCGGCGGGAACGCCGCGCAGGCGGAGTAAGACGTCCACAACGTCGTTGAACAGAAGCGTCAAAGCCTCCTGCCATCCCTTCCGGGTGACGTCGGGAAGGGCGTTGACGTGCACGTGCCCGTCGCCCGCATGCCCGAAGATCGCGACGGGGACGCCGTGCCGCTCCGCCGCCGAGCGGAGTCCAGCGATGTACTCGCCCAGGCGCTCCAGCGGGACGCACCCGTCTTCGATCACCTGGAGTGAGCGCTGCGAGGGCGGTAAGCGCGCCAACGCGGGCGAGGCGAGCCGCCGCACCTCCCACAGCTTTTCGAGCCCGGCACGGTCCACCGCGGTCTCGACGTGGGCCAGGTGGTGCTTCAGGCCTCGAACGGCGTCGCCCACGACGCCGCGCGCTGCCGCCGACGTTTCCCGCTCGAACTCGATCAACAGCAGAATGGCGTGAAGAGGAGCGTTGGGAATGAGGCGTAGAAGAGAGGCGTCCAACAACTCCACTGCGGACGGGTTAAGAGAGACGAGAAAGGGCACAGCCTCGGCGAGGGCGGCGAGATCGTTGAAGCCGAGTGCCACGCCGGCGAGATCGGGCGGGATAGGGTCGAGGCGCCAGTGGACGGCGGTCACGAACGCGAGCGTGCCCTCCGATCCGATGAGCAAGTCCAACTCGTCCCCCGACTCGGCGAACCGGTCTAGGGCGTAGCCGCTGGAGCTCTTCCGAGTTTTGGGAAATGCCTCCAGGTATCGGGTGTCGGGTACCGGGTATCGGGTCCCACCACCTCGACGAACGGTTCGCGCCTCGCCATCCGCGCCGAGGATCTCGAGAGCCTCTATCCATCTCCGCACGCTGCCGTACCGCACCGAGCGCGGCCCCGCGGCGTTAGTGGCGACCATGCCGCCCGAGGTGGCGAAGGCGCCCGAAGACGGATCGGGTGGGAGGCGGAGGCCGTGCTGCCTGGCGGCGTCTGTGACCTGCGCCCACGTGACCGATGCGCCGGCGCGAGCGATTCGGGCGTGCGGATCGACGGCCAGATCGGTGAAGCCCCGGCTCAGGTCCACGATCACGCCCGCGCCGACGTTCCCGCCCGGCATCCCGCTTCCCGCGCCGCGGGGGATCAAGGGCGTGCGGGTTTGGGCCGCCCAGCGCACCAGGGCCGTCAGCTCCTCGACGTCTGCGGGAATCGCGACCGCCGCCGGAACGATCCGGTAGATGCCGGCCCCTTCGGCATAGGCGGCGCGACTGCGCGCATCGGTGAGGAGGTTCGGGGCGCTCAACAGGTGTCAGGTGTCTGGTGTCAGGAAGTTCGCCGCGCTACCTTCCTTCGTCTATGGCTACCGCAGCATCTGCTCCTCCAGCCACGCCGTCGCCCCGAGCCCAGCCGATTCATATCGAGGTGGACCGGCGGCTGGGACACGAGTGGGACGAGTGGAACGGCAAGCCGCTGCCTTCGGGGGGCGACTTCTCGGCGCCGCCGGGCCTCTTCTTCCGGTACGCGGCCCTGACCCTCGCCCTCGCCTCGGCGCTCGTCGCCGTTCTTCTATATCTCGTCGGGCCCCGGCTGGGCGCGCTGGCACCGGCGCTCTGGATCGTGCTCGGCGCCGCGGTTGCGCTCAAGGCGGTCTGGTTGGGGCTCGCGGCGGCTTCGTTCTACAGCGGGACCAACCTGCTTCCGGAACGCCTGCTCGAACGGGGGCCGTACCTCCAGGTGATGAACTACACGTCGCTGGTGGCTCGCCTCTCTGGGAAGCGTGACTGGGTCGAGCACGCGGCGATCGACATCTACAACACGTTCGCCGTGCGGCGGGGCCGGAAGGTGGGCAAGGGGGAGCTGCTCGTCCTCATCCCGCGCTGCCTCTCCAAGCAGGCGCTCGACGGCGTGCTCGAGATCGCGGGGCGCTACGAGGTCCCGGTATTCGTCGCGACCCGCGGTCAGCTCGCCCGCCGGGTGATCCGGGAGCGCCGGCCCCGTGCGGTAGTCGCGGTCGCGTGCGAACGGGACATGATGACCGGCCTGCGCGATGTCGCGGGGAAACTCCCGGTGCTCGGCCTCACGATGCAGCTCCCCAACGGGCCCTGCCGGGATGCGGTGCTGGACCTACCCCAGATGGAAGAGTGGGTGCGGGGGTGGGTTACTCCTTCGTCACCCCCAGCTTCTCACTAAGCGCCTTCAGCAACCGCTCTACCAACCGCTGCCCCGCCGAGTTCTCCGGCACAGCGCGTTCCAGATCTCGCGCCGCCCGCGACGGATCTTCGATCGGCCGATAGACCGCTTCCACCGTCACGCGTGACTTGCCGGGGACATCGGGGTCCGCCCACACCCTGATCTTCACGCGAACCGGCGCGCTCGTGGAATCAGTCGCGTCGTACCAACCCGTTTCCAGAAACCCGTCTCTGGGACTCTGGTGTTGCACCGCGGGTCCCTGCGCTGCCAGCCACGTTCCCGCCTCCTCGGTGACGCGCGCGGGCGGTGCGTTGATGATGGCGTGGAGGGCCTCAGGGTAGGGCGCGAACGAGGGCCGCGTGGTGGCCGGCGTGCACGCCGCGCACAGGACTACGATGAAGCCCGCGCGCCGCATCTAGTGCTTGTGCGGCGGAGTGCCCGGCGGATCGACGTGCCCACCCTTGGCCGAATCCGCGTGCTCCTCGCCCGGCTCGTGCTCGTGTCCCGCCTCGCGGTTCTGGACCTCGGCCTCGAGCGTCTTGGTCGGGATTCCGGCCGCGTGCTCGAACATCAGCTTGCCGCCGGCGGCACCCGTGTAGAGGACCCCGGCGACGCCGAACACGCTCAGCACGCGCGTCACCAGCTCCTCCGCCCTGGGCAGCGCAAAGCGCCGGTACATCTTCCAGGCCAGGATCACGGTGAAGATGCTCATCGTGACGAGCGCCTGGCGCTCGTGCTGCTCCATCAGCTCGTGGATCGCTTCGCCGTGGTCGATCGACGCCTCCGCGAGCTTGCCGGCGACGACCGCGGCCCATCCGCCGAGTACGCCCGCCCACAGCGTCCAGATACCCGCCCACTTGAGCGACTCACGCTTCCAGACGGCGGCGCCGAAATCGAAGAGCACCGCCACGATGAGGAGGGCGACGGGGAGGTCATTGAGGGCCGCGTGCCAGCGGGGTGCGTCGTAACCGAGCATAGGTCAGAGTCCCAGTGTGTTGACGGTGGGTGGGTTCGCACTGTAGTCGTAGAATCCTTTGCCGGTCTTCTTTCCGTACATCCCCGCCAGCACCATGCGCTTGAGGAGCGGCGGAGGCGCGTAGCGCTGCTCGCGGTACTCCTTGAACATGATCTCCGCGATGTGATA
>Ga0184608_10000350_pt1 | contig 12114 bp, 12 predicted proteins | sample PLM1_30_coex_FD_133010 | JGI IMG/M metagenome (GOLD analysis project Ga0184608, IMG submission 133010) | Groundwater sediment microbial communities from an aquifer in East River, Colorado, USA - PLM1_30_coex | ecosystem: Environmental > Terrestrial > Soil > Riparian zone | place: USA: East...
GCATCGGTTATCTGTGGCACGGGGTGTTCCTCCAACGCGTGAGGGTACGCCCGGTCGGGCGCTCTGGGATATACGAATTGTACCGGTTACGCTTCCGGCGTCGTGCCGTACCTGTCGGAAATACAGCACCGCCGGGTTATCGAGCCGAACGGCAACGAGGTGGGCAAGCTCGCGGACATCGCGGTCGTGCCGCAGGGGCAGTTCCCGGCCGCGCAGTGGGCGATCCTCTCGACGCCGTCCGGTGAGAAGGTCGTGCGCTGGGGCGACCTCGCCCAAGAGATCGGTCACTTCCGCCTTCGCAACCGGCTTGAGACGACCCCCGACGCGCAGCTCCCGACCGAGGCCCTCCGGCTCGCGCGCGACCTCTTGGACAAGCAAATCGTCGACACCCACGGCGCGAAAGTCGTGCGCGTGAACGACCTGCAGCTCTCCGACGTGGATGGGCAGCTTCGCCTCGTCGGCGCCGACGTTGGGCTACGCGGCCTGCTCCGCCGGGTCGGGGCGGAGTCGCTGGCCGAGCGCGTCGTCGGGCTCGCAGGGCGCCGGCTCCCGCGCGGGATCATCCCCTGGCACCTCGTCGAACCGCTCGAGCCCGCGAACGACGCTCCTCCGAAGACCGCCGCCGTGCGCCTGACGATCCCGCACGCGAAGCTCGCGCTCCTCCACCCGGCGGACATCGCCGACATCGTCGAGGAGATGACCGCCGACGAGCGCATCGCGGTCTTCCAGCAGCTCGACATCGAGACCGCCGCGGAGGCGTTGCAAGAGGTCGAGCCCGAGATGCAGGCCGCGATCGTCAGCGATCTACCCGAGGAGCGCGCCGCGGACATCCTCGAGGAGATGGATCCGGACGAGGCCGCGGACCTGTTGCAGGACCTTCCCGAAGAGCGCCGCGACGAGCTCGTCGAGCTCATGGACAAGGAAGAGGCGCAGGACGTCGAGGAGCTCCTCACCCACTCCGAAGACTCGGCCGGCGGCATCATGACGACGGATTTCGTCGCGCTCCCCCGAGAGCTCACCGCCGCCCAGGCCATCGACGAGCTCCGCGCGAAGAAGCCGGATCCCCAGCTCACCTATTACCTCTATGTCGTCGACGGCGACGGAAAGCTCGAGGGCGTCCTATCGCTTCGCGACCTCGTCGTCGCGTCCCCAGAGACGAAGGTCAGCGAATTGATGGATCCGAACGTGTTGAAGGTGGACGCGGAAACGCCGAAGGAAGAGGTGGCCGCGCTCATCGCAAAATACGACCTGCTGGCCATGCCGGTCGTCGACGCTCGCAAGAAGCTGCTCGGCACCGTCACCGTCGACGATGTCGTCGAGCTGATGCTGCCGCGCGGTTGGAAAAAGAGGTCCCTTCGGTCGATCGCACGGTGATCAGGACCGCCTCCGCGGTCCGCCGTCGCGCGCGCATCCGCCGTTCCACTCTCCTCGGCTTCCTCGCGGTCATGGGCCCCGGGATCATCACGGGATTCGCCGGTAACGATGCCGGCGGCGTCACCACCTACACCGCGGTCGGGGCTCATTACGGCTTCGCGATGCTCTGGCTGCTCCTTCTTTCGACGGCCGGCCTCCTTGTGATCCAGGAGATGTGCGCGCGCATGGGCGCGGTCACCGGGAAAGGCCTGTCCGATCTGATCCGCGAGCGGTTCGGCGTCCGCTGGACGATCGTCGCGATGGTCGCGCTGCTCATCGCGAACGGATCCAACGTCGTCGCGGAGTTCGCCGGCGTGGCGGCGAGCCTCGAGCTCCTGGGCGTCGAACGGATCGTGTCCGTGCCCGCCGCGGCCCTCGTGATCTGGGCGCTCGTGGTGTTCTTCAGCTATCGCGTCGTCGAACGGACCCTCTTCGTACTCGTGCTCGCGTTCGTCGCCTACCCGATCAGCGCGCTCATCGTGAAGCCGGACTGGGCCGCGGTCGCGAAGGGCTTCGCCATACCGACGTTGCCGACGGAGCAGGCCGCGTTGATCGCGGCGCTCGCGCTCGTGGGCACGACGATCACCCCGTACATGATGTTCTACATACAGGCGTCGATCGTCGACAAGGGCATCGGCCGCGATCTCTATCGCTTCGCCCGCGTCGATGTGGCCCTTGGCGCGATCCTCACCGGGTTGAACGGCTTTTTCATCGTCGTCGTCGCGGGCGTGGTCTTGTTTCCGCATCACGTGATCGTGAATTCCGCCGCGGACGCGGCGCAGGCGCTCGGCCCGCTCGCTGGCGATCAGGCGAAGCTGCTGTTCGGCATCGGCCTGTTCGGTGCGTCGCTGCTCGCGGCGACGGTGATGCCGCTGTCGACGAGCTACGCGATCTGCGAGGCGTTCGGCTGGGAGGCGGGGATCAGCAAGGACTTCCGCGAGGCGCCCGTGTTCATGGGGTTGTTCACCCTGCTGCTCGTCATCGGGGCGCTGGTCGTGCTTTCGCCGAGCGTGCCGCTCTTCCCGCTCATCCTCGTATCGCAGAACGTGAACGGCTTATTGCTGCCGATCGTCCTCGTCTTCATCCTCAAGCTCGCGGGCGATCGGGGACTGATGGGCGATCAAGCGAACAGCCGCGTGTCGCAGGTGATCGGAGTCGGAACGGCACTTGGCGCATCGGCTCTTTCGATCGCCCTGGTAGCAATCACGATCCTCGGCGCGACCCCCTAACCCAACCCCCAATCGGTGACTGAGGATGTACGCGTGAGCCGACGTCTCGCGCTCGCGATCGGTGTGGCCTTCGCCGCGGTGCTCGTCGGAGTCGCGGTGGGCGTCCTCCCGCCGCCGCCCCCGACGCCCTCACCGAGCTCGGTGGCAAGCGCGAGGTCTCCGGCGCTCAGCTCCGCGAACCCGTCGCCCTCGCCAGTGGGGCCGGGAGTGCTCTCGAGCGTGCACACGACACCGCTTGGGCTGATCGGCGGCTCGTGGATCTTCCTCGGAAAGCGCATCCCGCGACCGGAGCGCAACAGGGTCGAGGTGCAGATCGTGGCTCGCTCCCTCGCCGGCGGCCCCTGGGTCATCGCGATCGCGTTCGACGTCGCCGGCGTCGGAATCCCGGAAGGGATCTACGACACGACGCCGTATCTGCGGCGGCAGTTCTCACCGGACGGAAGGCGGATGGTGTTCTCGATCGAGGCGCATCTCGTGGTGTTCGACTTAGTCAGCGGTGAAGCCATACCTCTTGGTGTCGCCGGCTACTTCCCCTCGTGGAGCAAGGATGGCTCGCAGATCGCTTTTCTCTTCCAGAAACCGGTCGCGGATGTCGTGCCACCGCCGAACGCGATCTGGGTGATCCCGGCGGGCGGAGGGATCCCGCGCGAGATCGCCGTTGTCGGCTCCCAAAGGCATTCAGCGGAATGGTCGCCCGACGGATCGCAGCTCGTGCTCGCCCAGGAAGGCGATGTCACGGTCGTCGAGACTGCGACCGGTCGCATCACGACGCGGGTCGCCGCCATCTCGTCGACGACCGCCTTGTTCGCGCACTGGCGCGCAGCGTCGCCGGAGCTCGCGATCGCCACGAGCGGCTGCGAAAGTCGGGCGCAGATCGTCGTCCTCACGACAGCCGATGCCGCGCCCCGGACCCTCGTTGAAGCGGGCGAGGGCTGCGGCCCACTGGAGCTGCGAGATCCACGGTGGAACCGCGCGGCGACCGACGAGCTCCTCTACATCCTCGCCCGCGGCGAAGCCGGTCACGAGTTCAACGACTACCAGACCCACCTTCTGAATGTGGCGACTGGGAAGGACACCCGGCTCCCGTTCGCCGCATACGAGGCCACCTGGAGCTGGGACGGAACCCAGATCGTCTATCTCGCCAAGGACCCGGGCGCGCCGTTTGCCAATGTGGCTATGGTGTGGAATCGCAACGGAAGCGGCGAGCTCGAGGTCCTTCGGGCATTCGGTTTCTATGAGGAGTCGTTCTTCAGCGTGGCTTCGCTCGACTACTAACGATGACCCGAGCCATCGTCGCGATCGCCGCCATCCTCTTCGCGGGGTGTTCGGTCGCGTCACCCTCGCCAGCGCCGAGCGCCATCCTCCCGACCGCAGCGGTCGCAACGGCCACCGCGACACCTGTGGCGTCTCCGACAGCGACCATCCCTGGCAGCGCGCTGCGATTCGGTCTAGTCACTCAGGACGGCCTGGGGTTCCCGTCGGGCCTGCGTCTCGAGTTCGATCCGTCGCCTTTCGGAAGGATCCAGGGCCGAAGCGCTTCCGTCTCCCCGGACGGCCGGCGCATCGCCTACTGGCACGTCCCACCAGCCAGCGACGACACCGCGGGGGAGCTCCGTACCCTCGATCTCGTCAGCGGCGTCGAGAGCGCGACGCTACTCGCCTCGGCACCCGAGCGCGCCGGAGGCATCGCGTGGCGTACTGACGGTTCGGCTCTCGTCGTCGCCACGGCATCAATGTCACTCGCGTTCGGCGGAATCGACCCGCCGCCCGCGTACACCCGTGTGCGCACGATTGACCTCGCCTCGAAGCAGGTGCACGAACTCGCACGCCTCGACGCGTCACGTTTCTTGCCGGTCGCGTGGAGCGCTGATACGAAGATCGTGGTCGGAGTCGACAGCGGCGAGGGAGGTACCCACGGAATCTTCAGGATCCGCGAGGACGGGACTCGCATCGCCGGCGGCCCGATCGACGTCGGCTATCAACGCTTCGATGCGACCCGCGACGGGCGCACCCTCCTCGGCCTCGCTTATCGGGGGGAAGGCAATCGCGTCTACAGCACCGCTCAGCTGATCGCCGCCGACTCGCCGATCGGAATTGGCGCGCGCGAGGTCGTCGACGATCTCGCGCGCGAGGTCGTCGACGATCGCTACATCATCGATGCGCGCTTCCTTCCGACGAACGAGATCGCGGTGCTGCTACGCGCCGGCACGCCGCAACGGTATGGGCTCGAGGTGTGGCCAGCCGGGCTGGCCGGCCAAGGCCGGCGGATCTGGACGAGCCCGAACGCGGCCCCATATGCGAACGGCGATCTCTTCGTGCGAGTCGATGGGCGCGCGGTCTACCTCCGCGGCGCTGAGGCGAACGCCGGGCCATCGCCGTGGCTCCGGATCGATCTTGACACCGGGAACGCGACGGAGCTTCCGGCGGCGGCCGAGCCGCTGAGCGGGCTCTCCTTCTATCTGAGCGACGCGGCGATGGCGAAATTGCGGTCATGATCGTGGAGCCAGTTCCTACCAACGGGGGATAAGGCTCCCCCGCTCTGGTGTTACTGACGCAGCACGAACGCGCGACTGTCTTGGCAAATGGCTACGGCGCTCAACGTCGCGATCCCAGTCGTCGATCCGTACGGCAGTGTCTTCCGGCTTCTGCGGTCGGTGGAGCTGCCCTTCTCGCTGTTCCGCGTGGAGGACGCGTCGGAGATCGAGGCTGATGCGCCTTTCGCCATCCTGAGCTCGTACGGCAAAGCGGACGCGGCTGCAGTGGAGGAACTCGCTGGCCGCGTCCGGACCGTCGTTTATGCCGTTCAGGTCCGCGCGAACGAGCCCGCGCCTCTCATGCGCGCAATCGCCTACGTGAGTGATCGCATGCCGAATCGGATGATCCGCGACGTCATCGTCTCAGCTCTCTCTCGCGCGGCGGTCTAGCCCCCTCCTCGCCCTCCGGTGAGGACCTTTCTTATGAACGAGGCGTAGGCGGTCAAACCCTTTGCGTCGTCCTTCTCAGGCGCGCCACTATTCCGCCCGACGGTGAGCGCCCAGACGATCGGACCGAAGAAGATGACCATACCGATCAAGAGGAAGAACCACTCCACTTAACGCGGTTCCTCGAGAACGCGACCTGTCGCGTCCAGATATCGATCCGGATTCTCCTCGAAGATGCGTTTGCACTTGAGCGCGTCGAACGCGTAGATCCGGTCCTCGTACCGAACGCGTAGCGCGCCATCCCCAAGCGGCGCTCCACAGATCACGCACCGGACCGCGCTCACGTCGGCTCCACCTCGAGCAACGGCTGATGCGCGCGGACGAGCTGTCCGTTCTCCGCGAAGATCCGGCGCACTCGTCCGGACTGTGTGGAGCGGATCTCGTTGAACAGCTTCATCGCCTCGATGAGACCGATGACGTCGCCGGGTTCGACCTTCGAGCCCACCTGCACGAAGGGCTCCGTCTGCGGCGACGACGAGCGGTAGAAGATGCCGGTGAGCGGCGCGTTCACGGTCGGGAGCTCCTTCACCGGCGCGGCCGGGGTGATCGGCGCCGCGTGCGCGGCGACAGCGCCGGGCGCGTTCGGCGCGACGCGGGCGCCGTTCTTGGCAACGCGCACGCGCACGCCGCCGCGTTTCACCTCGAGCTCGCTGACCTCGTCGTTCGCAAGGCGCTCGAGGAGCTCGGCGACGAGTGCGTTCGCGTCGGCGCGAACCTTCCGCGGATTCGGCATCAGCTCAAGCGGCCTCCCTGCGAATTACAAGCGCGACGTTGTGTCCGCCGAAGCCCATGGAGTTGGATAGTGAGAGATCGATCTTCACCTTGCGGGCGCGGTTGGGTATGTAGTCGAGGTCGCATTCCGGATCGGGGGTTTCTTGATTGATCGTCGGTGGAAGGACCCCGTTCCTCATCCCGAGGATGCAGAGCGCGGCCTCGATCGCGCCGGCGGCGCCGAGAGTGTGACCGGTCATCGACTTCGTCGAAGAGATCGCGAGCTTACGGGCGTGTTCGCCGAAGACGGTCTTGAGCGCGGCGGTCTCGGCCCCATCGTTCGCCTGCGTCGACGTACCGTGCGCGTTCACGTAGCCGATCGCCTCCGGCTTCACGCCGGCATCGGCGATGGCCATGCGCATGGCGCGAACCGCGCCCTCGCCGCCGGGCGGCGGCGCCGTCACGTGGTACGCGTCCGCGGACATCCCGTATCCGATGAACTCTGCGAGGATCGTCGCGCCGCGCGCGCGAGCGAGCTCGAGCTCCTCAAGCACGAGGCACCCCGCGCCTTCGCTGAACACGAAGCCGTCGCGACCCTTGTCGAATGGTCGCGACGCCTTCTCCGGCGCGTCGTTCCGCGTCGAAAGGGCGCGTGCCTGATTGAAAGCGCCGATCGCGATCTTGATCAGACCCGCCTCGGACCCCCCGGCGAGCATCACGTCGGCCTGGCCGCGGCGAATGATCTCAGCCGCCTCGCCGATCGCGTTCGCGCTCGACGCGCAGGCCGAGACATGGCCCATGTTCGGCCCCTTGGCGCCGTACTTCATCGCGATCTCGCCCGCCGCCATGTCGATGATCATCATCGGGATGAGGAACGGCGAGACCCTCCGAGGGTCTTTGTCGTGGACGAGCACCTGGTCGACGAGCGTCTCCACGCCGCCGATGCCCGACCCGAAGGCGACGCCGATGCGCGGCGCGAGCTCCGGGGTGATCTCGAGGCGCGCTGACTTGAGGGCCTGGCCCGCGGACGCGACCGCGAAGTGCACGAACCGGTCGGAACGGCGGATTTCCTTACGGTCCATGTAGTCCTGCGGATCGAAGTCGCGGACCTCGCCGGCGATGGTCGTCTCGAGGCCCGTCGCGTCAAAGCGGGTGATCGGACCGATCCCGCTCTTCCCGGCAAGGATGCCATCCCAGGTCTTTTCCACCGTCGAGCCGAGGGGGGTGATCATGCCGAGACCCGTCACCACGACACGGCGGCGCTCGCCGTTCTTCACCGGTCGAGTCTAGCGAGCGGGTCCTTCTAGAGGGCTTGAAGTCGTGCGATCTGCGACGTTTCGATGAGCGCCGCGCCCGCGAGAAGAACGAACGCGACGGCGACGAGCGACAGCTCCAGGCGCGTCAGCCGGATGTCACGCAGGTACCGGACGCGAATGAGATTCCGGTCGGTAATACGGCGTTGCCTCCAGAGCGAGGCGTTCGCGAGAACCGTCGCGAGCAGGATGTAGGCGATGAGCTCCGGGATTCCCGCATGCGAGATGATCGATTGCAGGTCCAGGGGTGAGGTTCGCGCGCCCGGAACGAACAACGCGAATGAGTTCGTGCCGAGCGCGATCCCGAACCGCACCAGCCACGTCCACGGAGCGAAATACGCGAGCGAGATCGGGCCAACGCTGTACAGACTCGCTAGCGCGATGACCCCAAAGCCGAAAGCCGCATTCCAGATGAAGAGGGTGGCCGCGACGCCAGCGGAGTCGGCGCGCGCATCGAGGCTCGGGAGGAGCCGCAGCGTGAAACGGGTGGCCCCCTCGGGGAGCACGAGATAGGCGACGGTCCACGCGACGACAAATCCGATGACCCCGATCGCGCCGGCTGTCGCGAGGCGCACGAGCGCGCTGCGATGCGCAAGAGCCCCGAGGAGAAGCGACCAGGTCACCAAGCCATGGCAACGCTACCGAGCGGGATCGCACGAGCGCATAGCGGCTGGGTGTCAGATACGTATTGGGATGCTGTCGAAACGCGCGCCGTTGATGTGCACTTCCTGACGCTCGAACGAGGTCATCGTCACTGCGCGGCCGCGACCGCGGACGGTCCATCCATTAGTACCTTCGATGACCGCCGTGTCTTCGTCGATGCCGATGCCGCGAAGGCCCGCCGGCCATACGGCGATCCACGCCTGAATGCGTTCCGGCGGGAGCTGTGAGAGCAGATCGAAGTGCGGGACCACGAAGTGGCCTCCGAGCACGCCGAGGCCGTCGCGGAGCGAGACCTGCTGTGGGAGACCGGCCGCGTCAAAGTCATCGGGCGCGTAGCTCTTCTCGCCGAGCATCATCGCGCCTGCGCTGGACCCGGCGAGCAGGGCACCCGCGCGGTGCCGGCGCAGGACCTCGTCCCAGAATGGCGTTCCGGCGAGGACGTTGATCGCATGTTGCGGACGGCCACCCGAGAAGTAGACCCAGTCGACGTCCCGCAATGCGTCGATCCACCTTCGCTCGCGGGCGTCGTCACGTCGGAGGACCATCACCGGCACGACGTCGGCGCCAAGCGCGGCAAAATGCGTCTCTCCAAGCGCGGCCCAGCTCGGCGGCGTGTCTTCGAGCCCAGATGCCGTGGGCACGATCGCGACGCGCGGGCGCGGTTTGGGAATGCTCGCAAGGATCTCCCGATCGAGGTCGTCCATCGCCGGCGTGAACTCGCCCGATCCCACGAGGATCAGCCGTCCTCGATTCAATCGCGCCCTGCCATCAGCACGGGTTTGCCGTGGAAGCGGCTGTACATGCGGTCGAAATTGCGGCGGCTCCGCTTGAGGCGTTCGTCCTCGGAGAGCGACTCCCAGATGCGGTGCTCGTGCCTTCGCGCGCAATCGTCGCCGAGCGCCAGTATCCGGTAGCCACGCTCGCGCGCCGCCAGCGAGACCGCGATGTCGAGGTTGCGATAGAAGCGATAGCGCTCGTCGAAGCCGCCGATCTCGATGAGGACGTCGCGTCGCACGGCGGCGCAGTATCCCTGGACCGCCTCGGCATCGCCGCTCGTCACCTCGTCGAAATGTTTGAGGTCGGTCGTGCGAAGGCCCCACGGTCCCGCAAGGCCGACGGTCGGGTCGGCGAGCGCGCGGGTCAGCGGGCCAAAGAGATCGCCCGTGATCTCGACAGAGCAGTCGAGCATCAGGAGCATGCGGCCTCGCGCGACACGGATGAGCGCATTCCGAGCCGCGCCTTCACCGAGATCGCGATCGGCGAAGTGGATCTCGACCCGTTTGTCACGCCTCGCGATCTCCGCGATCCGGTCCTGCGCTTCGCCGCGCGATCCCGAGTCGAGAACGACGACCTCGCCGTCCGGCGGCAGAAAGCCGAGCACTCCGGCGAGACAGCGCGCGAAGTCGGCGGGGTAGTCGCGCGTCACGATCCCGACCGTCCACGAGCGTCCCGCGGGTTCCGTCCTCCGATCGGGGAGCTCCTTCGCCGACGAGATCGTCCTGCGGCTCCGCGCGGCGACGCGCAGATCGGCGCGGGACAGCACCGCGCGATCGGCGACCTGATCCTCGACTCGATAGCGGTCGAAGGTCGCACGCAGGCTGTCGGCTCGCTCAAAGTCGCGCGACCCGCGGGCCGCGCGGTGTTCCTCGACCGAGGCGAGAACTTCGCGCGGCGCCTTTGCGTGCTCCGCGGCGACAGACGCCAGATCCAGTCCCAGCACGCGGTCAGCTTCGAGGAAGACCTTGAGACGCTCCGTATCGGAGATCGCGCGATCGACCGCACAGCGCTGAAGCCACGCGACCGCCGCCGGGAGATTCAGATCGTCGGCGAGCGCGCGAGCGAACGGCTCCATCCACCGTTCGCGTAGCGCGGTCTCGGTCGGCTCTCCTTGGGGCACCTGCGCCCAATGGCGGACGCGCTGACGGAGGTGATCGAGCGCCTCGGCCGCCTGTCGCAGGGCGCCCAGCGAAAACTGCATCCGCGTCCGGTAGTGCGTGAGCAGGCACTGGTAGCGGAAGGCGAGCGGATCGATGTCGAGTTCGACGAGCTCGTCGACGGTGACCGTATTGCGCGCCGACTTCGCCATCTTGACGCCGTCCGCGAGCAAATGCTGGCCGTGCACCCAGTGCGCCACCGGGGCGTGACCGTACGCCCCTTCGGACTGCGCGATCTCATCCTCGTGGTGCGGAAAGATGTTGTCGACGCCGCCGGTGTGCAGATCGAAACGCTCACCGAGGTACCTCGTGCTCATCGCCGAACACTCGATGTGCCATCCCGGAAAGCCGGCGCCCCACGGTGAATCCCACGTGAGCGCGCGCCCACGCTCCGCCTTCTTCCAGAGCGCGAAGTCGGCTGGATCGCGCTTGTTGGGGTCGAGCTCGGCGCGCACGCCTTGCCGGAGCGCCTCGCCGACATTGCCGGAGAGCCTTCCATATCCCGGGAAACGCTTCACCGCGAAATAGACGGCGCCCTCGACCTCGTACGCGAGACCGCGCGCGATGAGCCGCTCGATGATGACGATCATCTCGGGAACGTGGTCGGTCGCGCGCGGGAAGTGATTCGCCGGAAGTATCCCCAGGCGTCGCTCGTCGTCGTGAAAGCGCATTTCGTAGAACTCGGCGATCTGCTTCGGGGTTTTCCCCTCCGCGAGAGCTGCCGCGATCACCTTGTCCTCGCCCCGCTCGACGGCGTCCTGACGCATGTGCCCGACGTCGGTGATGTTCTTGACCGCGATGACGGTGTTGCCGAAGAGCTCGAGCGTTCGGCGGAGCCAGTCCGCGAGCAGATAGGAGCGCAGATTCCCGACGTGCACCGGGCGGTAGACCGTCGGACCGCACGTGTACATGCGCACCTCGCCGGCTCGCTCCGGGGTGAGCGGGACGACGCGCCGCTGGAGCGTGTCGTAGATGTTGAGCTGCACGGCCTCCCCTTCTATGAGGGTAGTCGGTCAGCGCGGGGCGGCTCGTTGTCCGAGGAGGTTCTCGATCGTGCCGACGGCGCGCTCGATCGTGGCGAGATCCTCGTGATCGAGCTCGCTGATGAGCCGTTCGATCGCCTCGATGCGCATCGAACGTCCGCGTGAAAGCGCGCGCAGGCCCTTAGGCGTCGCGCGTACGCGGACGACGCGAGCGTCGTCGCGGTCGGTCGTCTTCCGCGCCACGCCGACCCGTTCCATCTCGCTCACGAGCCGGCTCATCGTCGGGGATCGAACCTGCTCGGCAGCGGCAAGGTCGCCGAGCGTCTTGGGACCGCTCATGAGGACGGAGAGCGCCGACAGCTGCGCCGGTGAGACCCCGGTCAGCGGGTCCGTGCGGCGTGCGCGCCTGAGCAGATGGATCGCCGCGGAGTGGAGCCGGTCGGCGACGTCGCGTTCACGACGGTTTGCGCTTCTGGTCACGTGGTGATATTAGTTAGCAAGGCTAACTAATCGCAACGGGGAGGCGACCCGATGGTCACTGAGCTGTTTACCGCGATCAAGGGCGGCGACAAGGCGGCCGTGGAGCGACTTCTGGAGCGCGACCGAGCGCTGGCGGATGCGCGCGACGAGAGCGGCCTCTCTCCCATCCTGACGGCGCTGTACCACGGAAAGAACGACATCGCCGGCGCGATCCTTCGGCGAGGGCCGAAGCTCACAGTGTTCGAGGCCGCCGCCGCCGGGGATGCGGGGCGCGTTCGCGAGATCGTCGGGCGCGATCGCGCGCAGGCGAATGCGATCGCGCCGGACGGATATTCGCCTCTCGGCCTCGCCGCGTTCTTCAAGCGCCAGGAGGTCGTGCGTTACCTGCTCGACGCGGGTGCCGATCC
>Ga0184608_10000351_pt1 | contig 12082 bp, 11 predicted proteins | sample PLM1_30_coex_FD_133010 | JGI IMG/M metagenome (GOLD analysis project Ga0184608, IMG submission 133010) | Groundwater sediment microbial communities from an aquifer in East River, Colorado, USA - PLM1_30_coex | ecosystem: Environmental > Terrestrial > Soil > Riparian zone | place: USA: East...
CGACGTTGCGCGTCGCCGATGAACGGAGCGCCTATGCCCTGGCCGACTTGCCGACGTTTACGCGGCTCAAGGACGTCGAGTTGCGGGTGTTGTTCGCCGGGGACACCGCGCTCGCCAATCCGTACTCGTTGTACGTGATCCGCTCCCCGTCCCCGCATCCGGCGGCGGCGGCGTTCGGATCCTGGGCGCTGACCGACTGGCGCGCGCGGCTGCTCGCGCTGCAGTTGGACGGCGGACTGGCGGCGTTCCAGCCGCTCGCGGGCGGTTGCGCAGTGCCCCCCCCCGCGTCGGGCGAACCGTAGGAGGTGGCAATGCAGTTCACCGATCTGGTTCCGAGAGCGAGCATCACGTTGATGCGCCGTGGCGTGCCCGTCATGGGAGAGCGCGAAGCGCGACTGCTCGAGGCGGTCGAGCGGGTGCATTCGATCAAAGACGCCGCGCGAGAGGCGGGGATCAGCTACCGCACGGCGTGGGGCGCAATCCAGTTGATGGAGCGGGCGTTTGGCCGTCCCGTGGTCGAATCCCGCGCCGGGGGCCCCGGCGGCGGCGGCACGACGCTCACCGACGAGTGCCAAGAACTGTTGCGCGCGTACCAAGACATGCGGCGGCGCCTGGACAGCGACCTCGCCCGCGCCTGGGGATCGGCCGGGAACAGCGGCCCCCAATGGGCGGGGGCGCTACCGGATGACAGTCAGCGCGTAGTTCCCCGGCAGCGGCCGTAGCACGTAATCCGGCTGCGCCACACCTTGAATCGTTCCCACGTACTGCGCGACGGCGTTCACGTTCGCCACGCCGATCGTCAGGATCGTCGTGCTCGTGGTGAGCCGGCCCGTCAACGCGAAGCGCGTGACGGTGCCCCCCAGCGGCTGCGCGAAGAGCCGCAGTCCCGTGCCCGGCGCGGCGCTGGTGAGCGCCGCGGGACCCGTGATCGTGAAGACGATCGCCGAGTCCGCGCCCGAGTTGGGTGAGGTGAGCTGGATCTTCAGGTTCCCAGCCACGGGCCCACTACCGTCCCTGCCGCAGCTGATACCCACGGCCAGTAGGGCCGCGAGCGTCGTCAAGGCGAATGTGCGGTTCATGGCCGCCCTCCCTGCGGCTGCGCAAGTCTCGCCATGACTTCCGCGGTGACCGGCGCCCCGGTCGTCTTGACCCACGCGAGGAAGTCGCCCACATCGAACGAGCCGTTATTGTTGCCAATGCCGTCGAGATACTGCCTGTCCCCAACCGAGAGTGGAGTCCCCGGCCCGAGGAGCTGAGTCACGATATCGGCGGTCGCGAGGAAAGACGTGACGGGGCCGAAGCGCAGCCGGAAGGCCATTCCACCCCCCGGCACCACCTGGCGGATCGAGTCGATCGCGAATCCGACGAAGCTGCTGTCCAGGTTCGTGGTTGCAGCGGGGTTCGTGTTGAAGGAGAAGGCCGTGTTGTTGCTCGTCCCGGGATAGACGTCGCCCGCATCGCCGCGACTCTGCAGCGTGCCGGTCGTATTCAGCTGGTTCAGTCCGTCCGCCTGCATCAAGGCGACGCCGTGGATGGGACCGAAGTTCACGGCATTGTCCTGATGGAACCCGTGGCCCAGGACCTGCGTCGCGTCCACGTGCCAGATCAGCAGGCCGCCGCCACACCCCGGGGGATTCCCGCTGCGCGCGCAGTGGATGCGAATCAGCGCCGTGTCGGCCTGCGATGCCTGACGGTTTTCCAGCAAGAAATACTCATTGCGCGTGTTCGTTCCCTGCACGTTCACGTAGAATGCCGTGTCCGACACCGGCGCGGCGCCGAAGTTGTACGTGCCGGTCGTCGTGAGAATCCGCAATGAAACCCACCCCAGTTCGCTCAGCGACCAAGCCTCCATGCGCGCTGGGCTCTTCGGGCTCGTGAAGTTCCCCGATCCCATCAGGCCCCACTGGCCGCTCCCTTCGGTAGGCCCCCGCGTATCGTAGAGATCGGGCAGGCCGAGGGCGTGGCCGAATTCGTGCGCCGCGGTGCCGATCGGCATGATCTGCGTGGTGTCGCACGCCGAAGCACCGCCCAGCGCCGTCGTCGCGAAGTAGTCGCTGATCCGGATGGTACCGCCCTCAGCCGAAGGATCGTTCGTCACGTAGTCCTGAAAGGCCGTCGACGTGGCGTCGACGAGCACGAAGCGATGCGACCAGATATGGTTGTTGTTGGCAGGGCTGCCGGCTGGGTTGGGTGAAGAGTTGCCGCCACACGCGCCATCCTTGGTCGGATGCGCGAACATGATCATGTCCACGTAGCCGTCGTCATCGCCCGAGTTGGGATCCAGGTCCGGTCCGTCGTTGTCGAACAGCGCGAAGTTGATGCCCGCGGCACCCGTGTCGACGCGAAGCAAGGCCTGACGAAATCCGTCCTGCAGCCGTTTGGTCGCGGCGGTGCTGAAAATACCGTTGCAGTTGTTCGTGCCGAACGGATTGCCGACGCAGCCCGACCCGGGTGTCCCGGTGTACGTGACCTCGCCGCTGTCCAGCCGGACCCACCCGATCATCTTCCCTAGCAGACTGAACGAATCGCGCGACATTTGCTCGTAGAACGTGCGCAGCGTGTAGGGATTGCCGCCGGGAGGCGCGGCGCCGAAGAGCACTGAGGTATATTGAGCGGTATCCCGCATGAATTGTGCTGAATCGATCCCCTGATAACTGAACAACAACGCCGGCACGAGCATCGTCCCCGTCACGCTCGCCTCCGACAGCGCCGGACCACTCGGTCCCCTGAGGGGGGACACGCTGCGCTGAGCGATCAGCTGGCGTCGCATGTCCGCCACGCGCTCGGCGCGGACCCGCCACCCGCCGTTTTTGCGGAAGTCGAAACCAGGGATCTCCCAGCGAGGATGGAAACCGCTCTGCGCGGCGGCAGACTGCGGAACGGCGAGGAGTGGCAGGCCGGCAAGCCCTGCGATCAGGACAACGGATGGTCTCACAGAATCGCCTCTCGAGGGGGCTGCAGCAATGTAGGTTAGGGAGGCCCTCCCCCGGAAGCTGTGCGTTGCCTCACACCCCGCACGCCAAGCCACCAACCCACGATCAAGAACCCCGACACCCCACCCACAACCTTGAGCTCGAACCACAGGGGGCGCTCGACCGCCGGCGGAATCAGCGACAGCGCGATGGACAGCGCCACGGTGCAGAATCCCGCCCACCCCATCCAGGCCGTGCGGAGCGTGCGCTCGCGTCGCAGGCGCAGGTAGGCCCCGAACAGATAGAGGTAAGGGACGAAATAGAGGATCACCGTCGCGCTTTGCAGCGCGACGTACGCATCCCGCACCGTCGAACCCATGAGGCCGAGCAGGACGAACAGCGTGGCGAAACCGCCTTGCGCGAGGAGTGCCACGTACGGCGTCTGCCACCGCGGATGCACGCGCGAAAAGGCCGCGGGGAGCACGCGGTCGATCCCCGCGGCAAAGGGGAGCCGCGCCGAGCCAGCGAGCCATGCCGCGACGCCGCCGACGTTCCCGAGGGCAATCAAGAGCGCGACAATCGCCGCGAGCGGCAAGAGCCACGACCCCCCCCCTCCCAGCCGCTCCGCCATCACAGCCACCACCTGGGCCACGCCATTCGTCACGCTCACCTGGTCGGGGGGCAGCGCCACGAGGATCGCGAGACTGCCGATGATGTAGATGGCGACAATCGCGACGCCGGAAATGATGACCCCGCGGCGCAGCGTGGCCGCGGGGTCCCGGATCTCGTCCCCCAGCGTCGGCGCCAGCTCCAGCCCGGCGAACGCGAAGGTGATCGTGGCGAAGAAGTTGATCAGCTCAAAGTTGAAGTGCGATGGAAGGAAGCGGCCGGTGAAGGGCGTGGCGCTCCCGAACCGCGCGAACGCCCAAATCGCGAGCCCAATGAGAATCGCCGCCGGCAGCCACGTACCGTACGCGCCGATATTGGGCACCCAGCGGCCGATCCGAAGGCCAACGAGGTTCGTCACGATCGCGAACCACAGGCAGCCGAGCGACACCACGCCGACGAACACCGAGCTTTCGGCGAGGCCGGCCGTCCCCGCGCCCCCGGCATACGCGGCGATCGCCGCGGTGGACACGAGCAGCGCGGGGAAGTACACGATGTTCGACACCCAGTAGCTCCACCCGGCGAGAAACCCGTGCCGCTGGCCGAACGCACGGTCGGCCCAGCGATACAGGCCGCCGGTGCGCGGGTCGATCTCCGCCAGCTCGCGCACGGCCGCCGCGGACGGCAGGAAGAACACCACCATCGCGATGAGCCAGAGGACGATCGAGGCGGGGCCAAATTGACTCGCGGTCTGGAGGTGGCGGAGCCCGACGATCGCCGTGATATTGAACAGCACGACGTCCCGCAGCGTCATGACGCGGGGGAGCGAGGGGTTGGCCATTCCGGAAAGGTACGTTACCCTTGCCATTTCCGGGCCTCCGGGGTAAGCTGTAGCACCGCTAACCACATAGACTTCGAGGCTGCGTGCGGACCGAGACCCTGCAGCACATCGCGCTGTTCGACAAATGCAAGAATTTCACCCGGGCGCGCGAGATCCAGGCCGCCGGGCTGTACCCGTATTTCAAGCCGATCTCCCAGTCCGAAGACACCGTCGTGGTCATCGAAGGCCAGGAACGGATCATGATGGGCTCCAACAACTACCTGGGGCTCACCCATCATCCGGAGGTCCTGACGGCCGCGAAGGACGCGTTGGAGCGCTACGGCTCGGGGTGCACCGGCAGCCGGTTCCTGAACGGCACCCTGGACCTGCACGAGCAGCTCGAGGCGGAACTGGCGGAGTACTTCGGTAAAGAGGCCTGCCTCGTCTTCTCGACGGGCTATCAGGCGAACCTGGGCCTGATCTCGGGCCTGGTCGGCCGCGGCGACGTCGTGTTCCTCGACAAGCTCGACCACGCCTCCATCGTCGACGGCGCCAAGATGTCGCACGGCGAGACGATCCGCTTCAATCACGGCGACCTGGCGGGCCTCGAGCGGAAGCTGCAGCGGGTCCCCGAGGGCACCGGCACGATGATCATCGTGGACGGCATCTATTCGATGGAAGGGGACATCGCGGACGTCCCCGGGCTCCTCAAGCTCTCCCAGAAGTACGGCGCGGCCCTCGCGATCGACGACGCGCACTCGGTCGGCGTGCTCGGCCCCAAGGGGGACGGCACCGCGGCGCACTTCAATCTCGTGGACGACGTGGACATCATCGTCGGCACCTTCTCGAAGTCGCTGGCCTCGATCGGCGGCTTCGCGGCGGGCACCGAGAACGTGATCCACTACCTGAAGCATCACTCGCGGCCATTGATCTTCACGGCCGCCCTGCCGCCGGCGAATACCGCCGGTGTGCTGGCGGCGCTCCATGTGATGCAGCGGGAGCCGGAGCGGCGCGAGCGGCTATGGGAAAACGCCCGCCGCTTCCAGGACGGCCTGCGCGGCCTGGGATTCGACATCGGGCCCACCGAGACGCCGATCGTCCCGGTGCTCATCGGGCCGCTCGACAAGACCTTCCTGTTTTGGCGCCAGCTGTTCGACGCGGGCGTGTTCACCAATCCGGTCGTGCCACCCGCGGTGCCGCCGTCGCAGTGCCGACTGCGCACCAGCCTGATGGCGACCCACACGCCGGAGCAGATCGACCTCGCACTCGAAGCCTTTGCCCGGCTCGGGAAAGCGTTGGGGGTCATCTGAGCACGGTGGAGATCGCGCCCGTTTCCAGCGGGCGCGATCTCGAACGCTTCATCGCCTTCCCCTACGAGCACTACCGCGGCGACCCGCTCTGGGTGCCGCAACTGCGGATGGACGTCCGCACGCTGCTCTCGCCGGGGAAGAACCCCTTCTTCCAGCACGCCGAAGCGCAATACTTCCTCGCACGGTCGGACGGCCGGACGGTCGGACGGATCGCCGCGATCAAGAACGACGCGCATACCAACGTGCACCAGGACCGCGTCGGCTTTTACGGGTTCTTCGAATCCATCGACGATCAGGCCGTGGCGAACGCCCTGTGGGACGCCGCCGCCGCCTGGCTCCGCGCGCGGGGGTTCGACACGATGCGGGGCCCCATGAGCCCCTCCGTCAACGACGAATGTGGCCTGCTGGTGGATGGATTCTCCACGCCGCCCACCATCATGATGCCGCACAATCGGCCGTACTACGTGACGTTGCACGAACGGTACGGGTTCCATAAGGCGAAGGACCTGCTCGCCTACGAGGGCAGCGGCGAGGGCCCTCCCGAGCGCCTGGTGCGCATCGCGAAGCGCGTGGCCGAGCGCGCGGGCATCACCTTGCGGGGCCTGAACATGAAACGCTTCGCACAGGAAGTGGACCTGGTGAAGGCGCTCTACAACAAGGCGTGGGAAAAAAACTGGGGGTTCGTGCCGCTCACCGAGGCGGAAATCGATCACCTGGCCAAGCAGCTCAAGCCGGTCGTCGTCCCCGACCTCGTGGTGTTCGCCGAGCGCGCTGGCGAAGTCGTGGGCTTCGGCGTGGCGCTCCCCGACCTCAACGTGGCGCTCAAACACAACCCCTCGGGCCGCCTCTTCCCCGGGATTCTCAAGGTCCTGTGGTACGCGGGCAAGACGAACCGCGCCCGGGTCCTGCTCCTCGGCGTGATCCCCGAGTACCGCGGCCGCGGCATCGACGGCCTGATGTACGACTGGATCTGGACCCACGGCGTAAAGAAGGGCTACAACTGGGGCGAAGGCGGCTGGATCCTCGAAGACAACGCGCCGATGAACAACGCCGCCCTGGCGCTCGGATTCCGCGTCTACAAGACCTACCGCGTCTACGACACAGCGCTGTGAACGTCTTCGTGACGGGGGGCACCGGCTTCGTCGGCGCCCACCTCGTGCGCGCGCTCCAAGAGCGCGGCGACCGCGTCACCTGCCTCGTGCGGCGGCCCGAGCTGGCTGACCGACTCGGCTGGCGCGACGTGCGCCTGGTGCGCGGCGATTTGGACGACACACGGGCGCTGCTCGAGGGATGTGACGGCGCAGAGGTCGTGTTCCACGTCGCGGGCAAGATCGTCGCCAAGAACGCCGCGGATTTCATGGCGACCAATCGGGACGGCACCGCGAACGTGCTGGAAGCGGCAGAAGAGCACGGCGTCACGCGGTTCGTCCTCGTTTCGTCGCTGGCGGCCGCCGGGCCGACCACCGTGGGTCACCCGATCGATGAGACGCGGCACCCCGCCCCCGTCACGGACTACGGGCGCTCGAAGCTCGCGGCCGAGGTGCTCGTGCGGGCGATGCCCTTTCCGTGGACCATCGTGCGACCACCGGTGGTGTACGGCGAGTGGGACCGCGGCACCCTCAAGATCTTTCAGCTCGCTCGGGGGCCGGTGGCGCCCGTGTTCGGTGACGGCTCCCAGGAGCTGTCGGTGATTCACGCCGCCGACCTGGCGCGCGCGCTCGTCGTCGCGGGCACGAGCCCTGCCGCCCAGGGCCGCGTCTACTTCGCCGCCCACCCAGCCACGACGACCAGCCGCGGCCTGATGCAGGCCTGCGCCCGGGCCCTCGGGAAGACCCCCCCCCGTATTGCGCCCGTGCCCCCGCTGCTGGCACGTGGTCTGCTATGGGCGGTAGGCTCCCTCGCGCATCTAGCGGGGCGTGCCACATTTCTCTCTGCGGACAAGGCGAACGAATACCTCGCCCCCGCCTGGACCTGCCGGAGCGACGCTCTGACGCGGGACACCGGTTGGAAAGCCGAGATCGACCTCGAGCCGGGCCTCACGCGCACGGCTGCGTGGTATCGGGAGGTGGGATGGCTCTAACGCCACAGCGCTTCACCGGGATCGACCTGTCGACGCTCGCGTACGTCGGGCTCGCGACGGTCGCCGTGGCCTTGTCGTTCCAGGGCGATCCGATCCCCGGGTGGCAGTGGCTGTTCGTCGCGCACGCGCTGCTCGTGGTGCTGGTGCTGCTCGCGCCGCGGGCCCGCACCGGCAGCGCCGCCGGCCGCTTCCTCGGCGAGTGGTACCCGATGTTGCTGCTGGCCGCGCTGTACGGCGAGGTCGGCGTACTGACGCTCGACGCGGGCTTCCAGAATGACCTCGCGATCCAGCGGCTCGAAGCGTGGGTCTTCGGATCGCAGGTCGCCTACCGCTGGATCCGCGAACTGCCCAACGCGACGCTCTCGTGGATCCTGCACGCCTGCTACCTGGCGTACTATCCCATTCTCTACGCCTCGCCCCTCGGCCTGTGGCTCGTGGGACGTCGCGAAGCCTCGCGACGCACGATCTTCGCGGTGATGGCCACGTTCTACGTGTGCTACGCGGTGTTCCTCTTCTTCCCCGTCGCGGGCCCGCGCTACGTCTTCGACGCCGCGCACAACGCCGCCACCAACGTCGGGCCGGCGCGCTTCGCGCAATGGCTGCTCGACCGCGGCGACTCGTGGGGCGCAGCGTTCCCCTCATCGCACGTGGCGGCCGCCGTCGTCGCGACGGGCATGGCGCTGCGGCATTGGCGGCCGCTGGGGTGGGTGCTGTTGCCGTTCACCGCGGGACTCATCCTCGCGGTGGTCTACGGACAGTTCCACTACGCGGTGGATGCGCTCGCGGGGCTCGTGGTGGCGGCGCTGATGCTCGCCATCATGCAGACCGCCGAAGCCGAAGCGCCGGCCCGCGTTCCCGTGGCGAACCTCGGGGTGGAACCGGGCGGCGGCGCCTAGTGGTGCATGTGCGCCGTGCTGCGGCGAGCTTCCAGCCACATGCCGTGGAGTCGCAGGAAGTGCCGCAGATCCTCCTGGTACAGTGATTCGTTCGGGTTGACCGTCGGCCAGGGCACATCGCCGTCCGGCACGAACAGCCCCGCCACGACGCCCATGCCCCCCTGCGGCACCACTCTCCCCGTCGGATTGTCGTAGACGACCCGCACCCGGTACCGATGGTCCGGCACGATGTGGGCGCCGATGTGGGTCAGCCCGTACAGCTTCCCGATCGGCATGGCCCGCACATCCTGTTGCGCATCGCGGACCGGCTCCGCCCGCCAGATCACCTCGCCCGTCGTCGCATCGGAGAACTCGATGCTGACACCGTACTCGTGCAGGTGCCCACCGATCGCGACGATGTCGCCCGGGATCGCGGGACTGCCTTCGTACGACCGCTCGCTGCGGCCCGGAGGCAGGTCGAACGATTTATCGCCCACCGGAAACCCCACATCGAGCTGCCAGGGGAATGAGCGGAACAGGGGCCAAGGCCGCTTATCGGGGACGTACGACAGGACCAGGCGCGTCCGCACACCGTGGTAGCTCGTGCGCGTCGGATTGTGGAGCATGGCGCTGGCCACGACGTTCGCTCCCTGCGTGAACGGGGCGCCGAACAGCAGCTTCGGCAACCGCACCACCCCGGTTTCCTTCCCGGCGGCCGCGAGGCGCTGCGCGATGGGCAGGAACAGCTCGCGGTGCGACGGGTCCAGCACGTTGAAATGGTGGATCAGCTCGGGCGGGAGCTGCCGCCCGGCTTCGTCCACCAACTCGGTGCGGAAGCCATAAATGGCGCCTCCGACCGGCAGCTGCGCCAGTGAAACGGGAGGCTGATCGGTGCTGTGATGACCGGCGCCCGCGGGCAGGTCCACCGGCGGCAGCTCGACCACGAGCTCGCCCCGGCGGGCGTCAGCGGTGACGCGGGCAGCAGGCAGATCGCTGAGCTCTCCCGCGAGGGGGGGAGGGGGCGGGGACGGCGGTCGCGTTGTGGATGGAGGGGGGAGGGCGCTGCGGGCAGCGGCGGACGCCACATAGGACGTCACCACTACCGCCACGGCACCAAGGAGTATGAGGGCGCGTCTGGTCACGAGTTCCTATTTACAAAGGGGTCTTCCGAACGAACAAGAGTCCCGCTCCCCCGGTTCCCCGCCCCCCCCCGTCCTAGGTCGCCGCCTGGCGGGCGCTGCGGTGCCGCTGCACCAGAACAAATAGTAGAAAGAGGACCGTAAAGGTGACCGTCCCGATAGCGAGCACCGGCGTCGAGATGGGCAGCCACTTCCCGAACGCCGCATACAACCACCACTCCGGGAAGCGGCCGACGAAGGTCGCGAGCAGGTACCGTTCAATCGGGTAACGTGTCAGGGGTCCGAGGATCCGGGCCGGCCAGTACGGCAATGGCGTGAACGCCATGATCACGATCGCCCAGAACGGGCTGAGCTCGAACAGCTCAACGCTCTTCCGGACCCAGTAGGAGGAGCGGACGCCGTCGAGCTTGGGGTGGAAGATCGCGTACTTGTGGAGGTAGTAGTTGAGGTACTCCATGTAGCAGGCCCCGAGCGTCGCCACGAGCCCCACGGCGACCGGCGGATAGACGCGCGCCGCCAGAAACATGACGGGCTCGAAGAACACCGGGAAGAGCGGGGAGAGCGGGCCGTTCATCACGACCGAGATGACGAAGAATCCCACCAACCCGGCCAGCTCGGGCCACCGCAGCGTCGGATAAATCGCCAGCAGCGACAGCACGCCGGTGGCGCGGATCACTGCGTCCCACTGCGGCGTGCCGTGTTTTGTGACCAGCGCCCGGCCGAGGGCCCCGAGCACCCGGGTTAGGCCGACACGACGTACAGACGGTAGGCGAAGAAAGCGAGCACGGCGCCCTCCAGTACCCACGCCATGGGCTGGCGGTAGTACCCGATGAGCATCTGCCAGCCCCAGTATCCGGTGTCCTTGAAGAACGCGAGCGTGAATTTCTTCTTCGAGAGGGGCCAGAGCAGAGGCAATCCCACCGTACTGCCGATATCGGCCGCGTAGTGCGCGAGAATCGCGATGAGGGCGAAGATCGCGTAGTGCGGTGAGAACAAGGCCACGATCCCGCTGACGACCAGGGCGAAGAGGATGCTGTGCGTCACGGTGCAATGGAATTCGGGTTTCGCGAACCCCGCCTTCACCACCAGCGAGTCGGCGTTCGGCAGGAAGTGCATACCGAGACAGAACACCCCCATCTCGGGGCTCCAGTCGTAGGTGGCGATAGCGAGCGCGAGCGGGACGTGTCCGACTTGCATTCAGTTCTCCGTAGCTAGGGGTTCAAACCGCCGAGACTCGAGCGAGCGATAGGCCGCGACCACCAGCGCGAGGTCGTGGCGCGCCACCGCGAGGGACATGTCCGGCGCGCGCCGCTCGCGAACGCATTCAATGAAGTGCCGCAACATCGCCCGGTAACCCATCAGGTCACGCACACCGGGGAAGCGAAGGCGGGTACGTCGTCCCGTGACGAGCGCGAACAGCCCATTGCTCTCGAAGGTGATGTTACCCTCGGTACCGTAGATCTTGGAGAGCCCCAGGCCGGCGAGCCGGTTCGTGACGCTCCACGCATGGAGCAGCTTCCCGACGGCGCCGCCCTGAAACCGCACCAGGACCTCGAGCCCGTCCTCGAACGGTGCGACGAGGGTGCGAGCGACTTCTGGGCGCGCGGCGCACACCTCGCGCACCTCGCCGCCCAAGCGGGAAAGATAGTTCACCCAGTGGACGCCGCCCTCGAGCAGTGCGCCGCCCCCCATCAAGGCCGGGTCGGCACGCCACCCCGTGGGGCGCTGGCGTCCGGCGCGGTTCAACTCGATGAAGAGCACCTGGCCGAGATCTCCGCGCGCGACGTGTTCGCGCAGCACGCGGACCGCGGGCTTGAAGTAATAGTTCTCGGCCACCATCGCGATCGTGCCCGCGGCGCGGACCGCCGCCTCGATCTCGGCGAGCTCCTCCAACGTCCGCGCCACAGGCTTCTCGATGATGACGGCTTTGCCGCCCCGGGCGGCGAGACGCGTGTGTTCGACATGGAAGGCGTGCGGAGTGCACACGAACACGGCGTCGACCCGTGGATCAGCGCAGGCTGCTTCGTAGCTGCCAAATGCACCCACCCCGCCGTATTTCCGATTGTAGGCTTCGGCCTTTTCGAGCGAGCGACTCGCGTAGAGCAGGTCGATCTCGCCCAGGGACCGGGCGACGCGACTGTGCGTCCGAGCGACCTTGCCGCACCCGAGCAAGCAGAGTCGGACCGGCTTCATGCGAGCCGATCCCACTCGGCCACCAGGTGCTCTCCCACGCGCAGCCCGTTCGCCGCGACCGTGAGGCTCGGGTTCACGCCGCCCGAGCTGGGCATGAAGCTCGCGTCGACCACGAACAGGTTCGGGACGCCGAAGAACCGGCACCAC
>Ga0184608_10000353_pt1 | contig 12065 bp, 8 predicted proteins | sample PLM1_30_coex_FD_133010 | JGI IMG/M metagenome (GOLD analysis project Ga0184608, IMG submission 133010) | Groundwater sediment microbial communities from an aquifer in East River, Colorado, USA - PLM1_30_coex | ecosystem: Environmental > Terrestrial > Soil > Riparian zone | place: USA: East...
CATCGAGCACGGGAATCGTTTCCTTGCCGTAGGCCGAGTCGTGATAGATGTTCACGATCTTCTTGCCCTTGAGCTTGTCCATCCCGCCTTCCTTCATGCCGATGAACTTGATCTTGGCGGTGTTCTGACTCCAGTAATTGGTGATGAGGGGAAACACCCACGGAAACACGCGCCCGTCGGAGGCGTCGGTGCGGCCGTAGCCGATCGACACGATGGGAATGTGGTCGGATGTCCCTTTATCTATCAGCGAATAGGTGATGCCGGTGGAGAGCGGGTGGACGAGCGACGCTCCAGTCGGGCCGCGCTTCTTGGTGCGCTCGTAGCACTCGACGCCGCGGGCGTTGTTGTACTCGGTCTCGCACTTCTCGTAGGTGAGCTTCACGCCGTTGATGCCGCCGTCGCGCGCGTTGATCATGTTCATGTAGTCGATGAATCCCCCGAAGATGCCGGAGCCGCCGGCGGCGTAAGGGCCGACCCAGTAACCGTTCATCGGGACGAACTGCTCGTTCTGCGAATGGGCGGTGCCCGCGACAGCGAATGCCGCGGCCCCCAGGAGCGCGGCGCGTCTGATTTTTCGCAACATCGGAACCCTCCTTTGGATGGTGATCTCCCTGTTTTTACAGGTTATCGGAATGAACAGCCGCGCCTACTATAGCCCCAATCGTTACGGATGGGAAAACCCGCCTGTTTCAGTGGGGGAAGGGCCAGAGCCGCAGCTTTTCCTTGGCGATTTGCCACAAGCGCGCAAGGCCCAACGGCTCGACGACGAGGAAAAAGATGATGAGCGCGCCGAACAGGATCAGGGTCAGGTTGGACACCAGCCCTGCGGGAAGGGCGAAGCCGAAGGAGCGCTCGATCGAGGCGGCCGAGAGGTCCATGAAGATCGGCAGGAGCACGATGAAGGCGGCGCCGAGGAACGAACCCAGGATGCTGCCGACGCCGCCGACGATGATCATGAAGAGAATCCTGAAGGAGAGTTCGAGCTCGAATCCCGCCGGTTCGACCGTGCCCAGATATGCAAACGCGTAAAGCGCGCCGGCCACACCGCAGTAAAAGGAACTGATGGCAAAGGCGAGGAGCTTGGTTTTCATCATCGGGATTCCGACGACCTCGGCCGCGACGTCCATGTCGCGCACCGCCATCCAGGCCCGGCCGATGGAGCTGCGCACCATGTTCTTCGCCGCCAGCGCCATGACGCTCACGATCGCGAGCACCAGCAGGTAGCGCTTCACCGGGGTGTCGACTGCGTAGCCGAAGACGGCGAGCTTCTGAGCGGTGATCACGCCGGAGGAGCTGTAATTGGAAAACCAGCCGAACTTGGTCAGCGCCCATACGACGAAGAATTGCGCCGCGAGGGTCGCGACAGCGAGATAGAAACCCTTGATGCGCAGGCTAGGCAGGCCGAAGACGATGCCGATCAGCGCAGCGACGACACCCGCGAGGATGAAAGAAGCGAGCATCGGAATGCCCGGCACCCGAAGCTCGAAGTTGTAGGCGGCAAAGGCGCCCACTGCCATGAACGCCGCGGTGCCGAGCGAAAGCTGCCCGGCGTAACCGGTGAGGATGTTCAAGCCCAGAGCGGCGAGCGAGAAGATGAGGAACGGAATCAACACGCCGCTGAACCAGTAGTTGAAGTCGATTGCGCCGGCGATCGCGGGAGTCGCGGCGGCAAGCGGCACGCCGACGAAGACGGCTGCGAGGAGGATCGCCATGCCGATCCGGTCCTGGCGGATCGGGAAGAGCTGCTGGTCCGCGGCGTAGGTGGTCTTGAACTGTCCGGCTTCGCGGTAGAGCATGGTTCTCTCGTCAGACCCGGTCGATGCGCCGTTCGCCGAACAGGCCCTCGGGGCGCACCAGGAGGAAAGCGAGCGCGAGCACGTAGGGGAACCAGGACTCGATGCCGCCGCCGACGTGCGGGCCGATGTAGACCTCGGCGAGTTTTTCCGATGCACCTACGATGAGCCCGCCGACGATGGCCCCGGCGATCGACTCGAACCCCCCCAGGATCAGTACCGGCAACGCCTTCAGCGCGAGAAAGGTGAGTGCGAACTGCACGCCGTTGCGCGCACCCCATAGCAGTCCGGTCACGAGCGCCACGAATCCGGCGACCACCCACACGATCACCCAGATTCTCTGAAGCGAGATGCCGACGGCGAGGGCGGCCTGATGGTCGTCGGCGACCGCGCGCAGCGCGCGCCCGGTGCGGGTCTTGTTGAAGAATATCGCGAGCACCGCCACCAGCGCGGCCGCGATCCCGGAGGCGACGAGGTCGAATTTGCTGATGTTCATCCCGGTATTGTCCATCAGCCATGCGATCGGCTCGTCGGCGATGCCCAGGTCGAGCGCGTGGACCTGGGCGCCCCAGGTGAGCTGCGCGACGCCCTCGATGAAGAAGGCGAGACCGATGGTCGCCATGAAGAGCGTGATCTGCGGCTGGTTGACGAGGGGGCGCAGCACCATGCGCTCGGTGAAAAACGCGAGTGCCACCATCGCGAGAAGGGCGAGCGCCACCGCGAGCCAGAACGGGGCGCCCATCGAGATGAATCCCACCGTCGTGAGGGCCGCGAAGAACACCATCGCGCCCTGCGCGAAATTGAACACGCCCGAGGCCTTGTAGACCAGCACGAAGCCGAGCGCGACGAGCGAATACATGACCCCCGCGAGCAGCCCGCCGATCAGCACTTCGAAGAAGAATTGCATGCTAGCGTGCGAAAACCGGGGACAGACCACGTTTTCCGCGATCTCTTTTCGAAAATCTAAAACGTGGTCTGTCCCCGGTTTTCACTAATGCGCGACCCCCAGGTACGCGTCGATCACGTCCTTGTTGTTGCGCACTTCGTCGGGCGTGCCGTCGGCGATCTTGCGGCCGTAGTCGAGGACGACTACCCGATCCGAGAGGTCCATGACCACGCTCATGTCGTGTTCGATCAGCACGATGGTGGTGCCGAGCTGGTCGTTGACGTCGAGGATGAAACGGCTCATGTCCTGCTTCTCCTCGAGATTCATTCCGGCCATCGGCTCATCGAGCAGCAGCAGCTCGGGCTCCGCGGCCAGCGCGCGCGCGAGCTCCACGCGCTTTTGCAGGCCGTAGGGCAGCCGGCCCACCGGGGTCTTGCGGATGTGCTGGATTTCGAGAAAATCGATAACCGCCTCGACTTTGGCGCGATGCTCCAGCTCCTCGCGCCTCGCCGCCCCCCAATAGACCGCCTGCTGCAGGAAATTGGATTTCATCTTCAGGTTGCGTCCGGTCATGATGTTGTCGAGCACCGTCATGCCGCGAAAGAGGGCGATGTTCTGGAAAGTCCGGGCGATACCCTGCTGCGCGGCCTCGTGAGGATCCACGTCGCGGCGCTTGCGCCCCTTGAAGGCGACCGTCCCTTGCTGCGGATGGTAGACGCCGTTGATCACGTTGAGCATCGAGGATTTGCCGGCGCCGTTCGGGCCGATGATGGCGCGGATCTCATGCTCCCGGACTTCGAAGGAAACACCCTGGAGCGCGACCACCCCGCCGAAAGCAAGCGAGATTTCGTCGATCTCGAGGATCGGCCGGTCGATTTTCCTACCTGCTGTCATGTCAGGCGAAAGGGAATTCAGGCCGCTTTCCTCGCCGCGGCAGCGCCGAAGGTCTTCGCCTCCACGATCTGCAGGTCGGCCGACACCGTTCCGGTGCGGCCGTCCTCGAAGCGCATCTGCGTCTCGACGAAACAGCTCGTCTTGTCCGAGTAGAGAGCGTCGACCAGCCCCGCGTACTTGTCTCCGATGTGGCGGCGTCGTACCTTGCGCGTGCGCGTGAGCTCGCCGTCGTCGGCCTCGAGCTCCTTGTGCAGAACGATGAAGCGCCGGATCTGCGAGTTGGCCAGGGTGGAGTCCTGCGCGAGATCGCGATTGGCCTTCTCCACGCATTCGCGGATGAGATCGAGCACCGCGGGCTGCGAGGCGAGGTCCGCGTAGCCGGTATACGCCAGGTTGCGCCGCTCGGCCCAGTTGCCGATCGCGGCCACGTCGATGTTGATGAACGCGCAGGCCTTGTCGCGCCCCTGGCCGAAGCACACTGCTTCCTTGATGTAGGGGAAGAACTTGAGCTTGTTCTCGAGATACTTTGGCGCGAACAAGGTGCCGTCGGCGAGCTTGCCCACGTCCCTGGCGCGGTCGATGATTTTCAAGTGGCCCCCGGCATCGAAATAGCCCGCGTCACCGGTGTGGAAGAAACCCTCTGCGTCGATCGCCTCGCGCGTTGCGTCGGGCCTCTTGTAGTATTCCTTCATGAGGCCCGGGGAGCGCACCAGCACTTCGCCCGAATCGGCGATGCGTACCTCGACCCCGGGCATGGGCGGACCCACGGTTTCGAGCTTGACGTCGCCCGAGGGGTGCATGCACACCGTCACGCAGGTCTCGGTCATACCGTAGAGCTGCTTCAGGTTGATGCCGATGGAGCGGTAGAAATCGAACAGGTCAGGACCGATCGCCTCGCCGCCGGTGTAGGCGACGCGAATGCGCGACATGCCCAGCACGTTCTTGAGCGGCCCGTATACGAGGATCTCGCCGAGCCGATAGAGCAGCCGGTCCCGCAGCGGTATCCCGGGCTTGCCTTCGAGGATTCCCATCCCGACGCGCTTGGCGACGCCCATGAAGGTGTGGAACATGCGGCGCTTGATCCAGCCCGCGTCCTCGATGCGGATCATCACCTGGGTCAGGATGTTCTCGTACACCCGCGGCGGCCCGAAGTAATAGGTCGGGCCGATCTCGCGCAGATCGGTCATCACGGTCTCAGGGGACTCGGGGCAGTTGAGACAGAACCCGGCGACGTGCATCTGCGCGTAAGAGTAGAGAAAATCGCCGACCCAGGCCATGGGCAGGTAGCACAGAATGTCGTCCTTATCCGCGAAGCCGTCGAAGGCCACGAGCACCCGCGCAGTCTGGATCATCGCAGCGTGCGTCTGCGATACGCCTTTGGGCTGACCGGTGGTGCCCGAGGTATAGAGAATCACCGCGACATCGGAAGGCCGGGCTTTCCCGAGCTCGTCGGCGAAGAAGTCCGGATTGCGCTGCGAGAACTCCCTTCCGGCCGCCTGAAGGTCCTCGAAGCCGGTCAGCTCCGTCTGCCCGTAATGGCGCAGCCCGCGCGGGTCGTCGAAACAGATGTGCTTCAACTGGGGGCACTGCGGCAGGACCTCCAGCAGTTTGTCGACCTGCTCCTGGTCTTCGACGACGGCGAAGCCGATATCGGCGTCCTGGAGCACGAACGCCATTTCGGCTGCGACGGCGTCCTGGTAGAGCGGCACGGGCACACCGCCCAGGGCCTGCGCAGCCATCATGGCCCAGTACAGGCGCGGCCGGTTGTCGCCGATGACCGCGAGGCGGTCGCCGCGCTTGAATCCCCGTGCGGCGAGGCCGCAGGCGAGAATGCGAACCTCGCCCGCCACCTGAGCCCAGGTCCAGGTCTGCCAGATGCCCAGGTCCTTCTCCCGGAACGCCGGCCTGGCAGGCCGTACCTTCGCCTGGTGCAGAAGCAGGCGCGGAAAGGTGTCAGGCTGTTCCGTCACGGGGTCTTCCTCGGTCGCGCGCCGCCACAAGCACTGCCGGCAGTGCCAACCGGCGCATCTTACAGCATCACATTGGACCGATTTTCAATTACACTCTCAGAATACTCTCGTGTCCAGGGAGCCCACTGCACGCCGATGAGGCTCCGGACCGAGTGAAATGCCGGAAAGTACGTGGCGCGGTAATTCGTTGGGGGGCGCTTCATCCTGTGACGATCGCGAATGTATAAAATCCTGATCGTCGAGGATGTCGAAGCGGTCGCCGATCTGCAGGTTCTCAAGCTGATCCGTGCAGGCGTGGCTGTTGAAACACGGCGCGTCGAGACGCCCCAGGATTTCACGCGGCAGCTTGAGCTCTATGTTCCGGATGCAATACTCTGCAGCGTCTCCGTGCCGCGGTTCAGCGGAGTCACCGCTTTGGCGATGGCGCAAAGCCTGCGTCCGGATACGCCGTTTATCTTCGTCTTCAAAACGGCCGACGAGGAAGCCACTGTCGAAACATTCACGCGCGAGGCTGGCGATCACGTTTTCAAGACCAGCCCCAGCAATCTTCCGTGGATGTTCGGACGCGCAATCAAGCAGGCCGAAGAACGCAAGACCGCCGATGGTCGGAGTCTCGCGATTGCGCGCATGACCCGCATGTACGCTGACCAGGTCCGCGAATTGGATCAGCTGCACCATCAACAACTCGTCTTTCGCAAACTGAGCCGCTATCTGAAGGCCGCTCTGACGCCGGCCGAAGTTTATGCGGCTGCCGAATGTCTCGGTCCTCAACTATTCCAGAACACGAACGGTAAGTTGTATCTCTTTCATCCTCCCGGAAAGCATTTGGAGAGCGTTGCAAGCTGGGGCGACAGGTCGCCGAGCGAGCAGGCGTTCACGGTCCAGGATTGCTGGGCCTTGCGCCAGACGCAAGCTCACTGGGTCGGGGATCCGCGGACCGAGCTGCTCTGCGGACACGTGACCTCGGATTCAAAGTCGGTCCCACCCTATCTTTGTATACCGATCTTCGCACAGGGCGCGACGCTCGGATTGCTGCATTTGCGACGCGTGAAAGAAGAAGCGACATCGCCGGACAAGGCCGATTCGATAGAGTCCTATTTGAATCTCGCGACGGCTGTCGCGGAAGAAACCGGCCTCGTGCTCGCCAACTTGAGAGTTCGCGATACCCTGCATGAGCAATCGATCCGTGATCCGCTCACCGGTTTGTACAACCGCCGCTTTCTCGAGGAATTCCTCCTGCGGGAGCTGGCGCGCGCGGACCGCAAGAAGCACGCTCTCTCCATAATCACTCTGGATATCGATCACTTCAAGCGTATCAACGACAGCTTGGGTCATGGCGCGGGTGACATCGTCCTGCGGCGCGTGGGTCTCCTGTTGCAAGGGTACGTTCGCGAGAGCGATATCGCGTGCCGCGTCGGAGGGGAAGAATTCTCGCTGCTCCTCCCGGAAGCATCAATGCAAATCGCAGCGCAGCGCGCCGAGAACATCCGCGGCGGAGTACACGAGTTGAGGCTGAAGTACGACGGCCATAACCTGGGTGCTGTCACTATTTCGCTGGGGGTCGCGGCCTTTCCTGAGCATGGCACGACTCCGGACACGCTCATCCGCGCTGCGGACCAGGCGTTGTATGACGCCAAGTCCCGGGGCCGCGACCGGGTGGCGTCGGCATGAGCGGCGGTCAGTCGGACGTGCCGACCCCTCCTCCCTCAGACTTTCCCGAATCTCGGTTATAATTCGCCGCTCCACACGCGCCTGTAGCTCGGCTAGGCGAGGGGGGGAGATGTGGCGGGCACACTCAACTTCGTGCGCCCGCGCCGCCGAGCGCCAGACCACGGGTCAGGTGGGGTTATCGCGAATGTTCTATGGACATTCGCGCCGCCGCGGCTTGATTGTGCCGAACCCGGATCCACAATTGGAAACCAAAGCGAACACCGAATCGCGAGAACGAGGACTGGCTGCAGTCGCGTGAACTCGCCGACGATCAACTGGAGAAAGATCATGACCGCAAGAGCGCTCGTTGTCCTAATCGCCCCCCTGCTGCTGGTGTCGGGCTGTGCCGCCACGATTCATGGCACGGTGCAGCTCGTCGACAGCCGGCAGCAGCCGGTCCCGAACGAGAGCCCGAAGGGGGCAGTGATCAACATGATCAATACGACCGCCGCGGTCGATCAGGCTTCGAGCTCCGCGACGGTGGATGAGAAGGGCGAATTCGAGTCATCCAAGGGCAGCATCAAGCCCGGCGTCTACAAAGTGGAGGCGAGCCGTATCGGCTACGAGACACAGACCGAGACAGTCGAGATCGGCTCCTTCTTCGGCAAGAAAGTCCAATTCAAGTTGCCGAAGATCCAGGAGGCCAAGCGGAAGTCGATCAAAGGCTCGGCCACCGACGAAGACAAGATCATCAATCCCGGCGAGGTCAATATCCAGCCGCCGGCGATGTGAGCGGGCCCATCCGCCGCGCCCCTTAGACCCGACGCCACAACCGAGGGTATCACCATGGCCACAATCCACCTGCGTTTCCTTCCCATCCTGCTTGCCACCGCCTTGCTCGGCGCTTGCGGCGAGCGCCTCGACATCGAGGTCAAGGCGAGCATCGACGGCCAGCCCGCGCCACAGGCGAAGGTCACCGTGGATCGCGAGGAGCTCGGCGTCACCGACGCCCGGGGCCTGTTCACGCAGCGGGTGCGCAAGAAGGCCGGCACCGAGGTCGAAGTGACGGTGAGCAAGGAGGCGCCCGGCTACCGCATCGATCCATGGAAAACGTCCTTCCTCGTGAAGCTTCCGAAGGGGGACCAGATCGTCACGTACCGCGTCGACGCCGATCTCAAGGCGACGCGTTACGTCACCGTGCGCGTGAGCGAGGGGGGCACGCCGGTGCCCGAGGCCAAGGTGACGGTCGGCGGGAAGGAGGAAGGTGTCACCGATTCCAAGGGCGAATTCGTGTACTCCTATCGGACGCAGCCGGCGAAGGGGGCCGAGCTCAGCGTTGCCAAGACCGGCTTCAGCCCCTACCGCGCGGCACGTCAGCTCGAGCCGGGCCAGGTAGTCGAAGTCGCGCTCAACCGCCAGACCGTGGTGGCGATCAAGGCGCTGACCGAGGAGTACGGCCGCACGAGCGGGGTGCCGGGCTTGAGCGTGAGCTTGGACGGCAAGACCGTCGGCAAGACCGACGCGCAGGGCAGCTACACGTACGACCACCGCGGCGAGCCGGGCAAGAAGGTCGTGATCGCGCTCGCGGCGCCCGGCTATATTCCGGCGGCGTGGAAAACCACAGTACAGCTTGAAGGTCCGGTCAGCCTCCAGCGCTACTTCTACCCGGCTACACCCAAGCCGATCCGCATGGGCATCTACCGCGTCGTCGGCAACACGCCGGGCGTGGACCTGAAGGACGTCGCAGCCCAGGCCGAGCAGGCGCTCGCGACGCAGCTATTCAAGTTCCCGGCGTTCCGCGAGGTGCCGGCGGAGACGCTGAAGGCCGAGATCAATCAGCGCAAGCTCAGTATCGACCGCATCACGACCAAGGGCTGGCAGGATACGCCGCTCCGCGCGACCGTGGACATGATCGTGCTCGGGAGCGTCGCCAAGAACGATGATGGCTACCTGGTCGAAGTCAAATTCCACACCGCAAACGGCAAGATCATTCTCTCGGAGATCGCCCGCGCGCGCAGCGCCGGCGGGATCAGCGGCGCGGTGCGCGATATCGCGAACAACGTCATCGAGCGCTTCCCGCTCGAGGGCACGGTGATCGCCAAGGAGGATGATCGCTATCGCATCAACATCGGCAGGAGCTGGCGCGTCGGCCGCGGCACCGAGTTCACGCTCACCACGCCGACCTTCGCCGAGGGCGGCAAGGTGGCGGGTTACCGGGAGACCGGCAGGATCGAGGTCAAGCGCGGCGAGGACGCGAGCTCGCTCGCCGAGGTCGCAACGCTCAAGCAGGGCGCGAAGGTGCAGATCGGCGATCGCGTGGTGCGGCGCATCGCGCGCGAGGGCGAGGAAGGGGATGAACGCACCTACTTCCTGCTCACCGCGAAGGGTGGCGTCGGGACGGAGGTCAACCCGCTTGCGGGTGCCAGCGTCTACTTGAACGGCGAGTGGGCCGGCGCGACCGGGACGAACGGTCAGGCGCAGGTCCCCCTGCGGCTGGACCGCAACTATACGCTCACGCTGTACCGCCACGGCTACCAGCAGCTCACCGACAAGCTCAGAGTCGGCAAGAGCGGTGAAGCGCGCGAGTTCCTGCTCGCGGCCAACAATGTCCTCTTCAAGGTCGACTCCACGCCATCGTCGGCGACCGTCTACATCGACGACGAGCAGGTCGGCAAGACGCCGATCACCGGCGGCAAGCAGATCACTCTCGGCTTTCACAGCGTGCGCCTGACCTACGGCGAGGACTACCGCGACTTCTTCGAGGTCATGGAATTCACCCAGAAGGAGGAGGACCGCACCGGCGAGCGCCGCATCGTCCTGCAAAAGGACTTCCTCAAGATCGGCGAGCGCGCGCGCCAGAAAGGCGACATCGACAGCGCCATCAAGGCCTATGCCTCCACCGAGCGCGAGCACCCGGATTACGCCGAGGCGCACCGGCGCCTGGGCGACATCTACCTCGACGAGAAAGAGGACTACGACCGCGCGATCGCCGAGTTCGAGGCCGTGCTGGCGCTGCCCGAGAACCAGCAGCTGATCTACAAGCAGTTTGCGGTCACCTTTACCAACCTCGGCCATGCGTATTGCGAGAAGGGCAACCGCCTGGTCGACGGCGATCGCACCGCCGCGTCCACGTACTTCGCCAAGGCGATCAAGGCGCTGCAGACTGCCAAGCAGAACACGCGCTTCTTCCCGAGCGCTGAGTACGACGAGGCCGTGCACGACACCTACTACTACACGGCGCTCTCATACCACAAGCTGTATCTGATGACGAAGCAGCCGGCGGTGATGAACAGCGCGAGCCTCGCGTGGCGAGAGTACTTCGACTTCTTCCCGAAAAAGCTCGAAGGCAATCAGGCCTTCGTGCAGGCTCGCGAGGGGGCGCGCCGATACCGCGATCAGATCCAGGAACCCTGATCGCGCCGGCCCGAAAACGCGATGCACCACTGGCGCCCTTCGCTTGCCCTGTTCGTCGCGTTCGCGTGGCCCACAGTTGCGTTGCCCGCGGCCGCCGAAGAACCGCCGGCCGCGGGGGAGCCGGCCGGGATCGAACCGGAATTCGTGCGGGCGCTCGTTCCCGTCGCCCGAGGGCGCAACGACTCGAACCCGGTGTGGTCACCCGTCGGAGATGTGGTCGCGTTCGAGCGCTCGCGCGGCGACAACAAGGAAATCGCGATCGTGCGCATCAACGGCGACATCGTCCAAACCATTCACCAACAGGCTTCGGTCGCGCCTGGCCAGAACCCGTTCTTCTTCCCGGAGGTCGTGGAGCAGACGAGCTATAACTCCGGCATCAGCTGGTCCCCGGACGGCAAGAGGCTCGTATTCATGAGCAACGGCGGCGAGGGCAACTACGACCTGTACCTGCGCGAGCCCGACGGCCGCATCGCACGCATCACGACTCACAGAGAGAAGGACGGACACGCGCACTGGTCACCGGTACGCGACCAGATCGCGTTTATCTCCGGCCGCAGCGGACAAGGCGACGTCTACGTGCTCGATCTCGCCACGAAGGCCACGACCCGAGTGACGCATGGGGAGTGGCCCTATCTCTATCCGCAGTGGTCCCCGGACGGCAAGCGTCTCGCGGTCATCCAGGGCATCAACGAGAACCACGACGTCTACGTGCTTGAACCGGGGCGCACACCGCCCGCGCCGCCGAAGCCGCTCAGCACCTGGCGTTACGACGATCTGCGGCCGGTGTGGTCGCCCGACGGGAAGCGCGTCGCGTTCTACACCAATTACAACCCCGCCGACGATCCCAAGACCTGGGCCATCGTGGTCGTTGCCGCGGACGGTTCCGACCCGACCGGGGGCGAGGGGCTGGCGGCGCGGGTGGTGGCGACCGACGTGGTCCCGGACGTCGAGCGCGGACCGGCGTGGATGCCGGATAACCGCCGCATTGTGTACGTGCGCAACGAACGACTGGCGTACAACCCGATCTATGTCGCCGACGTCGACAGCCGCACGAGCATGCTCGTGCGCACGGGGACCAAGATGAACCACGATGTCACCTGCTCGATTGGCGGCGTTATCGCGTTTCGCGCCCAGGTCGACCAATGGGACCAGGTGTACCTCGCGAAGCTGAAGGACTGACGCCGTGACGCGCCACGCACTCTGCCATCGCCCGTCGTTCGCGCCGCTGTTCGCCCCTTTGTTCGTGGCAGCGGTCGCGCTGGGGCTGAGCGCGCCTGCATGCGGCGCCGACGACCCGGTGGATGGGGCGATGAAGCTCTACGAGAAGCGCCGCTACGAGCAAGCGGCGCGCATGCTCGAAGACGCGCTTGCCCGCCCCGATGCCGGGCGCCGGGCGCAAGCGCAACTCGTGCTCGGCATGATTTACCTGCGCAACGCCGATCTGCACGAGGCGCTCGC
>Ga0184608_10000357_pt1 | contig 12009 bp, 6 predicted proteins | sample PLM1_30_coex_FD_133010 | JGI IMG/M metagenome (GOLD analysis project Ga0184608, IMG submission 133010) | Groundwater sediment microbial communities from an aquifer in East River, Colorado, USA - PLM1_30_coex | ecosystem: Environmental > Terrestrial > Soil > Riparian zone | place: USA: East...
GAAGCAGCGCATCGCGCGCGGCCTCGAGCGAGGCGGCCTGCCCGAGGCTCGCGCCGAAGTAGGCGAAGCCGGCCTCGCGCTGCTGCCGCTCGGTGCCGAAAACCGAGCTCGCCAGGCCCGTTTCGACGAGCGCCTTGTGCAGCCGCCCCGAAGGCACGTGATTGAGCAGCGCGACCAGCACGTCCACGGCGGCGTATTCGGGATGGGCCCCAGGAGGCATGTGGTAGAGCGCCGAGACGAGCTGCACGTCGCCCGAGCGCCGCAGCGCGACCGTGCGCTCTCCGTCCTGGGTCGGCTCGACGGTATAGGTCTGGCGCAGCGCGCGCGAAGGTCTGGGGATCTTCCCGAAGTGCTTGTGCGCGAGCCCGAGCGCGACCGACTCGTCGAGCTTGCCCGATATCAGCAGCACCGCGTTGTCCGGCTGGTAGTAGTGACTGTAGAAAGCCTTCAGACGTCCGATCGGCACGTTCTCGATGTCCGAGCGCGCCCCGATGATCGCGTTTCCATAGTTGTGCCAGAGATAGGCGCTCGCCGCCATGCGCTCGCGCAGCACGCTGAAGGGGCTGTTTTCCCCCGACTCGAACTCGTTGCGCACCACGGTCATTTCCGCGTCGAGATCGCGCCGGGCGATGGAGGCGTTGACCATGCGGTCGGCTTCGACATCCAATACGTGGGCCAGGGTTTTTTCGCTCACCGGGAAAGTCTCGTAGTAGTTGGTCCGGTCGAACGAAGTGCTGCCGTTGTAGCGCGCTCCGCGCTGCTGGAAATCCGCCTTGATGTCCGGAAAGCGCCGCGTCCCGCGGAACATCAGGTGCTCCAGAAGATGCGCCATCCCGGTCTCGCCGTAGCCTTCGTGCCGCGACCCGACGAGGTAGGTGACGTTGACCGTGACGGTGTCGATCGACCGGTCGGGGATCAGCAGGACCTTCAGGCCGTTCGCGAGGCGATATTCGGTGACGCCTTCGACCGAGGTGACCCGCGCGACCCCGGCGGGCAGACCCGCGCCGGCCGGCTGGGCGGCGGCGACCAGGCCCGGAAAAATCAGGGAAAGGGCGGCTAGGATTCGGAATCGATGGGTATTCATCGGGAATGCGTTCTTGACCGGCTCGAAAGGGGCAAGTTCAATTCTAGCTCGTGGGCGCCGTCCGGGGAGACTTGAAATCCGCGGGCGACAGCCTCATCCTTCGCTCGGGCTCAAGGCCCGCAATTTCCCGAAAACACCGGAGTCGAGAGCGCCATGACGGCAGCGGTCGCAAAAGAAACCCTGGGCTTCCAGGCGGAGGTCAAGCAGCTGCTCAAGCTCATGATCCACTCCTTGTACGGCAACAAGGAGATCTTCCTGAGGGAGCTGATTTCGAATGCCTCGGACGCGGCGGACAAGCTGCGCTTCGAGGCGCTTTCCGGAAGCGCCCTGTACGGCTCGGACGCCGACCTCAAGATCCGCGTCTCCTACGACAAGCAGGCGCGCACCCTCACGGTATCGGACAACGGCATCGGCATGTCGCGCGACGAAGTCGTGAACAACATCGGCACCATCGCCAAGTCCGGGACGCGCGAGTTCTTCCAGTCGCTCACCGGCGACCAGGCGAAGGACGCGCGCTTGATCGGGCAGTTCGGGGTGGGCTTCTATTCGTCCTTCATCGTCGCGGACCGCGTGACGCTCCTGACGCGCCGCGCGGGAATGCTCGCCGGCGAGGCCGTGCGCTGGGAATCGGACGGGGGCGGCGAATTCACCGTCGAAGCCGCGGAAAAGGAAGGTCGCGGCACCGAAGTCGTCCTGCACCTGCGCGACGGGGAGGACGAGCTGCTCTCGGAGCGGAAGCTGAAGGAGATCGTCCGCAAGTACTCCGATCACATCGCGATCCCGATCGTGATGAAGAAGATGAAGTGGGACAAGGAAAAATCGGAGGAGAGGGCGACCGACGAGGACGAGACGGTCAACCAGGCGAGCGCCTTGTGGGCGCGGCCGAAATCGGAGATCAGCGAAGAGCAGTACCGGGAGTTCTACAAGCACGTCGCCCACGACCCGGACGCGCCGCTCGCCTGGAGCCACAACCGCGTCGAAGGCCGCCAGGAGTACGTGCAGCTCCTCTACATCCCGGCGCGGGCGCCCTTCGACCTGTGGGACCGGCACGAGCGCCGCGGCCTGAAGCTCTACGTGCGGCGCGTGTTCATCATGGACGACGCGGAACAGTTATTGCCGGCCTACCTGCGCTTCGTGCGCGGCGTGGTCGACTCGAACGACCTGCCCCTCAACATCTCGCGCGAGATCCTGCAGGAGAGCCGCGACATCGAGGCGATTCGCGCCGGCGGCACCAAGCGCGTTCTCGGCCTGCTCGAAGAGCTCGCCGAAAAGGAGAAGGACAAATATGCGGGCTTCTGGAAGGAGTTCGGGCGCGTCCTGAAGGAGGGCGTGGGCGAGGACTTCGCCAACCGCGAGCGCATCGCGAAACTGCTGCGCTTCTCCTCCACTCACGCCGACAGCGAAGAGCAAGGCGTGTCGCTCGCCGACTACATCGCCCGCATGAAGGAAGGACAGGACAAAATCTACTACGTGACCGCGGAAACCTTCCTCGCCGCGAAGAACAGCCCGCACCTGGAGATCTTTCGCAAGCGTGGAATCGAAGTCCTTCTGCTATCGGAACGCGTCGACGAGTGGCTGGTCGCCAATCTCGCCGAACACGAAGGCAAGGCGCTCGCCTCGGTCGCGAAGGGCGAGCTCGACCTCTCCAGGCTCCTGTCCGACGACGAGAAGAAGGAGGAGGCGAAGCAGGCGGGCGGGCACCGGGCGCTCGTCGCGAAACTGAAGGACGCGCTCGGCGACCGGGTGAAGGACGTGCGCGTCTCCTCGCGCCTCACCGCTTCGCCCTCGTGCCTGGTCGCCGACGAGCACGACATGGGGGGCAATCTGTCGCGGATTCTCAAGGCCGTGGGGCAGAAAGGACCGCAACCCAAGCCGATCCTCGAAATCAATCCGGTGCATCCGATGGTGCTGCGCCTGAACGAGGAAAAGACGCGCTTCGCCGACTGGGGGAATCTGCTGTTCGACCAGGCGCTCCTCGCCGAGGGCGGGCAGCTCGAGGATCCCGCAGGGTTCGTGCGCCGCATGAACGAGCTGATGCTCGAGATGGCGGGCGAGGGTAGCCGCATCATCGTTCCGGGGCGCTGACGAGCCGCCGATCGACGCCGACATGACGGATTACAATCCGTCATATGCCTGAAGAGAGTTTCCGGCGCGGCGCCTTTGCGGCAGCCGGGATTTTTCTTGCCGCGTCCGGCCTTTGCGCTCAGCCGGCGACGCCAGTCGTCGCCAGGCCGCCCGTCGCCTCGCAGCGCTTCATGGTGGTCGCGGCGCATCCGCTCGCCGCGCGCGCCGGGGTCGACGCGATCCGCCAGGGCGGGAGCGCGGTCGACGCGGCGATCGCCGTTGAGCTCGTGCTCGGCCTGGTCGAGCCGCAATCCTCGGGCCTGGGCGGCGGCGGATTCCTGCTGCACTACGCCGCGCGCGACGCGAAGCTCGAAGCCTACGACGGCCGGGAGACCGCGCCCGCGAGCGCGAAGCCCGGGCGTTTTCTCGGGGCCGACGGGCGCCCGCTCGATTGGCCCGACGCGGTGGTCAGCGGAAAATCGGTGGGCGTGCCGGGCCTGCTGCGGCTCCTCGAGCTCGCGCACCGCAGGCACGGCAAGCTTCCCTGGGCGAAACTCCTCGAGCCGGCGATCGCGCTGGCGCAGGGAGGATTCCCGATCTCGCCGCGCTTGAACGCGCTCGTCGCCGCCGACCGGTTTCTCTCCCTCGACGCCAGGGCGCGCCGCTACCTCTATCTTCCCGACGGCAAGGCGAAGCCCGCGGGAACGCTGCTGAAGAACCCGGAGTACGCCGCGGTGCTGAAGCGCGTCGCGGCGGGCGGAGCGAACGCGTTCTACCGCGGCGAGATCGCGCGCGACATCGCGACCGCGGTGCGAAGCCACAAGCGCGCAGCCGGCGACCTCGCCGAAGCGGACTTCTCCGCCTATTCGGCGATGCAGCGCGAGCCGCTGTGCGGCGCGTACCGCCGCTGGAAAGTCTGCGGCACGCCTCCTCCCAGCTCGGGCGGGTTCGCGGTGCTGCAGATCCTGAAGATTCTCGAGCGCTTCGACCTGCGCTCGCTCAAGCCCGACTCGGTCGAGGCCGTGCACCTCTTCGCCGAGGCCGGGCGTCTTGCCTACGCCGACCGCAATCTCTATATCGCCGACCCGGCGTTTGTCCCCGCGCCGCTCGCCGCACTCCTCGATTCGACTTATCTCGCTTCGCGCGCGAAGCTGATCGACCCGCTGCATTCCATGGGACGGGCGCGTGCGGGCAATCCCGCCGGCGTCGCGGCGAACTTTGGAGTCGCCGAGCCGCTCGAGCTTCCCGCGACCTCGCACGTCTCCATCGTCGACGCCGAAGGCAACGCGGTGGCGCTGACCGCGAGCGTCGAGGCCGCATTCGGCAACCGCCAGATGGTGCGCGGGTTCTTCCTCAACAACGAGCTCACCGATTTCTCCTGGGTGCCGGAGGAGGGCGGCAAGCCCGTCGCCAACCGCGTCGAGGCGAAAAAGCGCCCGCGCAGCTCGATGGCGCCGACCATGGTGTTCGACGAAAAGGGAAAGCTCACGATGGTGATCGGCTCGCCGGGCGGCCACTCGATCATCAACTACGTGGCCCTGACCCTGGTGAACGTGCTCGACTGGAACATGGACATCCAGAAGGCGATCGACGCTCCGCGCATGGGCAGCCGCAACGGCCCGACGGAGCTTGAGCGGGGCACGCGCCTCGAGCGCCTCGCGCCTGAGCTCGAGCGCATGGGCCACAGCGTGCGCATCCGTCCGGAAGCGAGCGGCCTGCACGGCATCGTGCGCACCGCGACGGGCTGGGCGGGCGGCGCCGATCCGCGGAGAGAGGGCGTGGCGCTGGGGGATTGAAGGGCTCGCTCCGCGAACACCGCGGTGCGCGGCCGGGACGCGCCTCAAGACACCCCGGACCGCTAAGTCGAATCCTTTTTCCCGGATTCCGGAGCGTTGAGGAAAGGGTTGCGACCGGCGAACGCTTTGACGGCGGCGTCGATTTCGTCCTTCGGCACCTGCGCAAGTCTTTCCGATTGCTTGTCCAGATAGTAGGCCATCGCGATGGCGCGGCTCCGTTCGTCCTTGTCGGTGGAAAGCTTGGCCTCCATCGCGTAAGGCCAGGCGAACCACGGACTGAATGCCTGCACGCTCTTCGCCCAGCTCACCGCTGCGTCGCGATACTTCGCGTTCCGCGTCGCTTCGTACAGCCATTCGCAGATCTCCGCGAACTGGTACTCGGTATAGAGCGGGCGCGACTCGGTGAAAGGGCGGCGATGCAGCGCGAGCTTCAAGCTCTTGAGAGATTCGGCCGTTTTCCCCGCCAATCCGGTAATCGTCGCGCGCGCGAGATGATAGTCGAACCGCTGGTACTCGGCCTCGAACTTGTCGAGGTGTGCCGAAGCTACGCCAGAGTTGCCGCTTTTCGCAGCTGCAAACGCGTAGTAGGGAAGCATGTAACCTACGTCCCGGACCCGCATGTTGTAGAGCTCGAGACTCTCTTCGAAAATCCTCTTGGCGCCGGCGAAATCGCCGGTGCGCATTGCACGATACGCCTCTGAAAAATAGATCAGATCGGATTTCACGCGTGTCTTCTTCGCGGCTGAGAACTCTCCCAGCGGGAGGAAGACGCCGGGCGCCCCCGCGTTGAGGACGCGTTGAAGTCTTCCGTCGGCCAACTCCCGGACGATGGCCCCGCGTTCGATCTTCCAGACGGGACGCTCGACGGCGGCGATTGCAGCTGTGAGGTCTTGCGTCGGCGTCCGATCCGTCACGCCCGCCCGCAGCAGGTAGGTACCGGTGTAGGCTGACTTGCGCATCGGATCGCGTGCGACCCATTCGGCGATATCCGACTCGGCGGCGCCCGCTATGCGATGGCCCACTAGTGGGGTCTCCCAGACTTCCGGCTTCGACATCTGACCGATGAGCGCGTTGAATGCATGCCACGCCTCCCGCGAATGGCCCATCGCGTGCAGCATCCCCAGATAGTCCCGGTAGCCGAACTCCGAGTTATATCTGCGGCCGCGCTCCAGCGATCCGGTCAGGGCGGCGGCGTAGTCGCCGTCCGCCAGGCTGATGCGGATCTCACTGGACATGCTCGCGCCGGATGCGGTCTGCAATTCCGCGGCGATCCGGTACAGCGGCAGGGCCTGCCCGAGGTTCCCGCTCCAGTAGAGGAGCGATCCCGCTTCGAAAGCGTGATTGGAGAGTTCCACGGCGTTCTCGTCGGCGCGGCTTACGAATTCCGGATAGCTCATGAAGAGTCGGGTGGCATTCTCCACGTCCCCTTCTTCGAAAAGAATCTTGCCGAGGGCCATGTACGACTGCCAGCGCCGGGGTCGACTCTTGATGTCGTCCCGGTAGTAGCGCTGAGCCGTCTTGAGATCTCCCTTCCTCGCCGCTTCGTTCGCCAGGACCCGCGCGCGGTTCGGGTTTCCGACGAAGCGGTTGTCGATCGACCGCAGGAGCTGATCGACCTTGTCCCATTTCTTGTTGTCGCCGTACTGAGACGCCAGGGTCTGGACCGGGTAAAAGTCCAGCATCGAGTTTCTGAGGGCCGCTTCCTGATTGGCGATCTGAAGGTTTGCCTGCCGCTCGAGTGCTCCTTCGGGTGTCATCATCTCTCGAAAGTTCACTATGCCCGCTGCGCCGGTCTCCCAGGTCAGGTAAAAGGAATGAAACGGATGGTCGCCCGCGTAGATGTTCTCGACGTGGCCGTAGTCGCGGCGATGGGTACGGTCGATCAATCCCAGCGCGTCCCCGGCGTAACGGGTCTGGGTTTGCTCCCATTGGAACGCGCTCAGAGCGTGCTCGAACGCCGCTTTGAGGAGACCGTCCCTGCGTGTGCCATCGGTGTTCTCCGCCAGTTCCAACTCGGCCCTGGCTCGTTCGACCGTGAGCTGCGGCTGGTCCTTGTAAACGCTCTCGATGCGCGCGAGAAAATCGAGCGCCGCTTGCGGCGACTGTTGCGTCCACGCCATCAGATGCGCCCGACGCACGAGGTTGTCGGTACCCTGGCCGTTGAGGATGTCGAGATAATCGGACGCCGTGAATCGCGCGGTAACCGGCGCACAGCACCAGTTGGCGCCTTGAGTCACCGAGAATTTTCTGACGTGATCGAGAATGGAAAGGTCGAGGGCAGTTTGCACCTTGCTCATGTCGCCCAGTGAAGCTGCACTGCGAACGATCCCCTCCGCAGTAAAGGTGGCAATCGGGAATTCACGGTCGAGCAATACTTTCAACTGGCCGTTTTCGTATTGCGACCATTCATCCCAGTCGGTGAAGGCGCGCGCGGCGAAGGCCGGCCACACCTGTCCTTTGAGATTCAGAGCGAGCGATTCTTCCAGCGACTTCTGTTGGGTGCGGGCTTCATAGGCACTCGCGATCTCGTTCAATTCCAGTCTCGCGATGAACGCGCGGACTCCCGGCTTGATGCGCGCGGAGTAGCGCTCGACATCCGGAAGGTTTCCGTTGAGCAGGGCATGCAAGTGCCTCGCTTCGTCGGAATCGGGTGCTCCGAGCGCTTTCAGCGCCGCGGGCCGCAGGCCCATGCGCATTAAGGCGCGCGCCTTCAGAATGCGGTAATCGGGGGATATGGGCGACATCGCGAGGACCGCGAGCACCGATTTTTCTATCAGGCGCTCTTTCGTTCTTTCCGCGCCCCGCGGCGCCAGAGCCGCGAGCAGCTGGAGGTAATACGCGTCTCGCGCGGGCTCTGCCCGGTCTGACACGATGCCGAGTGGCGAGGGTGGCAGCTCGACGCTTGAATCGAACCTGCTCTGCGGCAGTGGCGCCGGCGGAGGGGAATCGGTGTCGATCGCCCTGAGGACCTCGGGCAGTAACCTCCGATACACCTCGATCGGCGGATCCTCGTCGGAGAATGCCAGATTCTCGAAGTGCTTCATGTTCACGGGGCCGATCCGCTGGAAGTTGTCGCTTGTGTCCTGGAACTGCATCGTGAGCCGCAGCATATTGTTGCGCAAATGGCCCGCGTAACCCCAGACAATGCGGGTTACCTTCAATCTGCCTGCCAGTCGAAGTATGTCCCCCTGGGCGAATCGCCTGTCACCGTCGCCGAGCGCTCGCGCAACGAGATACGGGTCCGGCACTTTCTTGCCGGCCGCTCCGATCGCCACGGCCAACTCCGCCGTCATCAGCGAGCGCGTGCTGCGGTCGACCGCGTAATCCTGGACCTGGAAGGGAACGACGAGTACATCGAAGCGCCCGTTCGCAAGCAAGTCTTCATAGAATTTCTTTTCACTGGATCGCCACGCGGATGCCGGTTTCGGATAGTTCCCCGGCAACACTCCGCGATCAGAATGGGGCAGGTTGCGCTCCTGCTCCTCCAGCTGTTTCATTATGTAATCTGAATAGCTGATCGGAGGCGCAGGCGCATTCACGGGAGGCTGTCCCTCTGCGGGTTTTGCGGGAAGGAATGCCGTTGAACCCGTCGTGACCAAAAACGCTGCGATCAGACGCATACGAGTCATGATTAAAAATCCTTTTCGCGAATTCGCACACGAGCCGTCTCTCGCGGCTGGGCCAGTGCGAGTGAGAATATCAGTTTCATGGGCCACAGCGTGCGCATCCGTCCGGAAGCGAGCGGCCTGCACGGCATCGTGCGCACGGCGACGGGCTGGGCGGGCGGCGCCGATCCGAGGAGAGAGGGAGTCGCGCTGGGGGATTGATTGAGCTGGACCGCCTCCACCGACAACATTGCCGTGACCCGTTATCTGGTAGAGCGTTGCCAGGGTACGGGCTGCACGAACTTCGTCCAGGCGGGCACGTCCAACGACGCGCACTACGGCGACGCGGGTTTGCTCGCGGCGACGAGCTACAGCTACCGGGTGCGGGCGAGCGATTGGGCGGGGAACCTCTCCGGATACTCCAACGTGGCGAGCGCCACCACTTTGAATACGGCGCCGACGGGCCTTGTGGCCGCCTACGGATTCGACGAGGGGTCGGGCACGGCGGTGAGCGATGCCTCGGGCCGCGGCAATACCGGAACGATCAACGGAGCGGCGTGGACCCCGGAGGGACGCTTTGGCGCGGCGCTCAGCTTCAACGGCACCGATAACGTGGTGCTGATCCCCAGCTCCGCGTCGCTGAACCTGTCCGCGGCAATGACGTTGGAGGCGTGGGTGCGGCCGAGCGCAAACCAGACCGACTGGCGCGCCATCGTCCAGAAGGACGTCGATGCGTATTACCTGTATGCGAGCAGCGATGACCCGCTGTTTCCCTACGGTGGAGGCAACATCGGCGGGGTGGACAACGGCGTGGGCAGCAATACGGCCATTGCCGTGGGTGCCTGGGCGCACGTGGCGATGACCTATGACGGGGCGCAGCTACGGATCTGGGTGAACGGGGTCGAGGCGGCGGCGCCGCGAGCAAAGAGCGGAGCGATCGAGACCAACACGAACCTGCTGCGCATCGGCGGGGTCGGGGGCGCCTTTCCCGAGGGGCACTATTTCCAGGGGCTGATCGACGAAGTGCGCATCTACAACCGGGCGCTCAGCGAAGCCGAGATCCAGGCCGACATGAATGCGCTCGTCCAGCCTTTCGGGGGCGATGCGAGCGCGCCGACTGCGCCGGGCGCGCTCAGCGCAACGGCGGTGAGTGGCGGCCAGATCAACCTCGCGTGGACCGCATCGACCGACAACGTGGGCGTGGCGGGCTATCGCGTAGAGCGCTGCCAAGGGGTGAACTGCTCGAACTTCGCCGAGATCGCGCAACCGAGCGGGACGAGCTTCAGCAACACCGGCCTCACTGCGGCGACGAGCTACCGCTATCGCGTGCGCGCCGCGGACCTTGCGGGCAACCTCAGCGCGTACTCCAACGTGGCGAGCGCCACGACCGGAGGGGCGGGGAGTGCGCAGATGTACTATATCCATCCGGATCATCTGAACACGCCGAGGATGATTGCGAACCAGGCGGCGACCGCCGTGTGGAGATGGGACCAGGGAGAACCATTCGGGAACGACGTGCCGAACAGCAACCCTTCAGGAGCGGGAGCGTTCGAGTTCCCCTTGAGGTTCCCGGGGCAGTACTTCGATCGGGAGACGAGCGTATCGTATAACTGGATGAGAGACTACGATCCGGGCCTAGGCCGCTACGTCGAGAGTGATCCGATGGGTCTAGTCGCTGGACTCAATACCTACAGCTACGTAAGGAGTAGTCCATTATTCCATGTCGATCCAGCTGGCCTCGCGGGTGCGCGCGGCGGAAGCGGCGGGGGCGCAGAAGACCACAGGGACGACTTTCTTTCGGACTTGTACGGGCACATGTGCGCACACTGGCTGGAAGAGAGGTTGACTCAATACAACGAGCAAATTCAAAGCGCTCAGAATCGCTTGAGGCCGTGCCAAAAGAAATGCTGGATCGCGTGCTTTTTTGTTATTCAGACCCCTCTTTCCGAGTGTCCCATTGATAGCTTCCTAGCGATCTTCGACTTCAACGAGGGATGCAACTACTCATTCGTCACAGCCACAAGGCCTGGCCATTGGCAATGTAGGCGTGGCGTGATAACCGGCAAGGCTAATATGTGCTGCAAATGAGAATATTGCTGACATTGTGTCTCGCCGCAGTCGCGTATTTCGCTCCCGCGGTACTGGCAGCTACCGGAAAGGAATTGCTGAACGACGCAATCGAGCGCGAGAAACAATTGCGCGCGCAAGATTTGGCCAGGGCGAGTAAGACTCAACTCCGCGCAAGTGTGATTGAGCTGTATTCCGGTGCTATTGCAAGCGGTCAACTCGAACGGAGGGATAGAAACAACGCACTCGTGCGTCGGGCGCGACTCTATGCCGATGACAAGAACTGTGCTCTCGCGATAAGAGATCTCAGTGACGCGATCGACTCCTCCTATCGGAGCTCACTTGCATATGCTTTGCGAGCATTTTGTTATCGTGAAGTTGGTTCGTTGGAGCCTGCCCGAAAAGATCTCGATAGTTCGATTGCATTAAATCCAAAAGATCCGATTCTCTTTCGAGAACGTGCAACTATTCTTATAGCTCAAAAGAAGTATGAAGATGCAGAAAAAGATATCTCCGCAAGTATGAAGGCGCTGAGGCCAGCTGTGAGCGCCGATCTGTATGTAATGAGGGGGGATGTTGCTTTCGCTCAGGAAAAATACGAGCGCGCGATCGCAAACTATGTACAAGCGATTCACGTAACAAAGGAGAATGTGAAGAAGTTGAAATTGAGTGGGCCCGTGGTGTACCTCGCTCCCATCTACGAAAAGCTCGCAAGTACCTATCAGGCTCTTTCGCGAGCTAACGCTCAGGGAAAATAATGTCCATTGGGCGTATCTTGATCCCGATCATCTGAACACGCCGAGGATGATTGCGACTTAGACTGGCACGACGGTGTGTGCTTGGTCTGATACGGACGAAGCGACTCCGTTCACCGTCCTGCAACCCCCAGCAGCCTCAGCATGAGCGCCTTCTGTACGTGAAGGCGGTTCTCCGCTTCATCGATCGCCACGCAGCTGGGTGCGTCCAGGACCCCATCGGTTGCCTCGACGTTGCGGCGCACGGGCAGGCAGTGGCTGAATATCGCATTGTTGGTCAGCGCCATTTTCTTTTCGTCGACGATGAAGCGTCCGTACGCCCTCGACAGTTCCCATTCCCTTTCCGGGTTGCCGTAATACGGCAGCGATCCCCAGCTATTCGCATAGACCACGTCGGCATCCGCGTAGCCCTCGCCGATGTCGTGGGTGACCGCCAGGCGGCCGCCGCTGGAAGCGGCGTTGTCATTCGCCACTTTCATGAAGCGCTCATCGAGGACGTAGTCGGGACTCGGACAGAGCAGGCTCACATTCATCCCGTACTTCGTGGCGATCATGGTTACGGAGTTGGCGACCGCGGTGCTCAAGGGCTGCGGGTTCCAGGTCCATGTCAAACACAACTTCTTTCCCTTCAGCCGGCC
>Ga0184608_10000360_pt1 | contig 11946 bp, 9 predicted proteins | sample PLM1_30_coex_FD_133010 | JGI IMG/M metagenome (GOLD analysis project Ga0184608, IMG submission 133010) | Groundwater sediment microbial communities from an aquifer in East River, Colorado, USA - PLM1_30_coex | ecosystem: Environmental > Terrestrial > Soil > Riparian zone | place: USA: East...
ATTCTGGGTGTGGGCGGCGCGTTCGTGAGCGGCAGCTCGCGGATGTTCGTCCCCATCGGCCTGTCACTCGGCCGCCGGATCGACCCGCAGGGTTCGCAGGTGAGCATCGTTCCCTACGTGCAGCCGACCGGAATCCTCGTTGCGGGGAGCGGCAGCTCCGACTTCTTCTTCGCCCTCGGCCTGGGAGCCGATTTCCGGCTCTCCCCCCGGTTCGACGCCCGTATCAGCGCCGGTCTCGGGGACCTGGAGGGTGTGTCGCTTAGCGCCGTGTGGGTGCATTAGGCGGACACAGATTGACTTGCCGTCGCCGGTTTCCTACCGTAGGCGGAGCTTGGCCAGGGCCGGAGATGCCGGTGCCCGGTTTCCACGCGAGGGAGGATACGCATGAAGCGCATCATGACGGTTTTGGCGTTGGCTGCAGTCGCGGCGACGCCGGCGGCGGCCCAGTGGGGGGGCATGCCGGTTTGGAACAGCCCCAAAGGCGGGACCGGGATCACCATCAGCGGTGACTTCGCGAAGCCGAACCAGGAGTGGGGCAAGGGCACGGCGTTCGGCGCCCGCGCAACACTGGGCCTGGCTAATCTCGCCTTGACCGCCGGCCTGTCATCCTGGAAGCAGGATGGTGAAACGGAGAGCATCACGGGCGTCGGTGGCAACGCGGCGTTCCGAGTCATCGGCGGCAGTCTGCTGCCGATATCGATCAACCTGCAGGTCGGGGCCGCGCGTCACGGGGCGGCCGCCGGAAACGAAGCTGCCACCCGGGTGACCGCCGGCGGCGGCATCGCGGTCAGCGTGCCGACGCCCGGGATCAGCATCGAGCCCTACCTGTCGCTCACCAATCGTTGGGTGAAGGAGACGGGCTTTCCTGACACCGAGTCGAACTTCGGCTGGACGTTGGGCGCCAACGCCAATTTCGGGATGTTCGGCATCCACCTTGCGTACGACTCCGAGAGCCGGACGGGCGCGACGGGTGGGATCTTCGGCATCGGCGCGCACGTCGCGCTGAAGGCTCCCATCGGCATGTAAAGGTGCTAGCTTTGAGGGCGCGCCGTTCTCGGCGCGCCCCTTTTTTTTCCAGGAGATCCGTGACTCGTTCGATTGCGCGCGCGGGCCTGATGACGCTGGCCCTCACGGTGAGCGGTTGCGCCCTCACCTTCGACAGCACCGAGCTCGGCGTGCCCACCTCGCTCGCCGAGCCGGCGGCGACGCCGGTGCAGGGCACGCCCTTCCGCGTCACGCGGCATCCCGTGTTCTTGCTGTGGGGGGCGGTCCCGGTCGCGTCACCCAGCGCCGAGGATGTGCTGGCGGGTCAGGTCGGGACGGCGTCGCGCATCGCGAACCTGCGCATCAAGGTGCGCAGTCGCTGGTCTGATCTGCTGGTCACGGCCCTGTCCTTCGGGACGATCGTCCCCCGGTCGGTGACGTTCGAGGGGGTGGTAGTGCCGGGACGGACGGCTCCCTAGTCAGCGATACGGTCTCGACTTCTTCCACACATCCTCATGCTATGTTCCCATCATGATGCGGCTCTGGTGCGCACTGTTGCTAGCACCTGCTCAAGGCTCCGTCGACACTACGATCAGCGTAAGCGGGGTCGTGCGCGCTCAGCACGAAGGTGTCGCCCGCTGGGGTTTGTTTCTGCCGGCGCCGCTTGTCATTCGCTCCGTTCCTGTAAACTGGATATCGATCGACCCTCAGGCGTCGGGCGTCGCCAATTACGAGGATAGATTCGTGCAGGCCACCGGTATGCTTCGCAGCACGGATTCAGCCGGCGCCGCAAATCCGGAGCTCGTGAATCCGCAGATCAAGGAGCGTGATCCGGAAGGGATGGTCCGGCGCAATGTCCAGCTCAGCTACACGCAGCGCGGTGTGGTCACACTCGCGGTGACCCCGACTCATTTTGCGCGAGCAGACTCGGCCGGACACGGCGCCGGGGCCCGACCGCTCGTGCTATTCGAGCTGACCAACCAGGGTGACACCCCGCTGCACCTAGTGTTTCCCCACTCGGAAGTGGTGTGTGTGCGGGTACGATTGCTGCAACCTGGTGTCGCCGATACGTCATGGGCGATCGTGAAACAAGGGGTGCAGCGGGCCAGCATTGTCATGGGGCAGCACTATCGGATGATTTTCGAGCTCCCCGCCGGCGCCGCGCCGTTACCCGGAAAGTATCAACTTCACGCGGGACTCTGCCCCGTCCCCGACTACGGAGCCGAAACCAGGTTCGAAGTCACGAGGTAGGCGTCCCGAAGTCGGTGACGGTTCAGGGGTCTCGTACCCCGCTGAAACAGGGCCTGCTCGACATGGCGCTCTAGCGCTCGCTCCCACCCGATGCTATATGGACGGCGTTGGCAGTCCGCAGGTGCACCGTCCACCTGGAGGGACTCATGCGTGTTACACGCCGTTGTGTCACACTCCTTCATTCATGGTTGTCCGTAGGTGCCCTCACCCTCGCCGGCGCCGTGCTGCCGGTCTGGACAGCGCCCGTGTTCGCGCAGAACCCCGTCACGATCAGCGGCCGTGTGACGAACGACGCGAACGCCCCGCTGTCCTTCGCGGACGTGTCGATCCCATCGCTGGGGGTCGGTGCCGTCACGCGCGACGATGGCCGCTACGCCATCTTCATCCCGGCCGCCCGTGTGTCCGGCCAGTCGGTGCAAATGACCGTGCGCCGTCTCGGTTATAAGCCGCAGACCGTGACGGTGGCCCTGTCGGAGGCGGTCGTCACGCACGACTTCAGCCTGGCGCCCAACCCACTCCAGCTGGGCGAGATCGTGGTGACGGGCGCCGGCACCGCCACGTCCACTGAAAAGCTCGGCAACGTGCGCAACACCGTCGGCGCCGAGCAGATCGAGCGGAGCAACGAGTCGAACGTCGTCGAAGCGCTCGCGGCCAAAGCTCCGAACGTCTTCGTGTCGAGCCAGTCCGGAGACCCGGGCGCCTCGTCGTTCATCCAGATTCGCGGCATTCGCACCGTCGTCGGGAATAACCAGCCCCTGTTCGTCGTGGATGGGGTGCCGATCAACAACGCGGCCAAGTCGACCTCCGACTTCAACCCCCACGACGGCGGCTATGCCGGCGAGGGGACGGTGGTGGAGAACCGGGCGATCGACATCAACCCGAACGACGTCGAGAGCGTCGAGATCCTGAAAGGCGCGGCGGCCGGAGCGATCTATGGCGCGCGCGCAGGACAGGGTGTGGTGCTCATCACCACCAAGTCCGGTCACGCCGGCGCAACGCACTTTTCGTACCACTCGTCCGCTTCGTTCGACAACGTGAACCACTTCGTTCCGCTGCAGACGAAGTACGGACAGGGGGCCTCCGGCGTCGAAGCCGACACGACCCCCGGCGGCGCCTGCGACGATCCCGGCAGCCCCAGCACCTGCCGGCGCTCCTGGGGACCGCTCCTCCCGGTGGGCACGCCGGTGTTCGATCACTCCCGCGAGCTGTACACGACCGGGCAAGTCGTGGAGAACGCCATGACGGTGTCGGGCGGCAACGACCGCACCACGTTCTACCTGTCCGGGGAACACCTCGACAACAACGGCGTTTTCGTCGGCGATCACGATCGGTTCGGCCGCACGACCGTGCGCTTCAAGGGATCGCACCGGCCGATGGAGCAGCTCAAGCTGAGTGCCAACCTCGCGTACGCGGACACCCGCGGTCACTTCATCCAGCGCGGCAACAACGTGAACGCGGTCCAGATCCCGGTGCTGCGGACGCCACCGGAGTTCAACAATCTGCCCTATCTGGATCCGGTGTTTCACCAGCACCGCTCTTACCGATTCCAGCATCCGACGGCGACCAGCCTGTCGAGCGATCGCGGCTTCGACAACCCGTTCTTTGCACTGAACGAGCAGACGAACGTCTCGAACGTGGGCCGCATTTTCGGCAACATCGGTGCGGAGTACTTGGCGTCGTCGTGGCTGAAGTTCAACTACACCCTCGGGGCGGACTACACGAGCGACGAGCGGCTGGAAGGTTGCCCCATTTCCTCATCTGACGTTTGCAACCTCGGCCGCGTGATCGAAGGAAAGCTCGTCAACTACCAGATCGACCATAACCTGACGGGGACGGCGAACTACACGCTGACCTCGCAGGTGTCGGGCAGCGTGACGCTGGGTCAGAACCTCAGCAGCCAGAACACGCGCAATCTCTTCGCCGTGGGCCGCCAGCTCGTCGCTCCGACGCCGTACAAGCTGTCCAACACCGTGGAGCGCGACCTCCCGATCGATGACGAGACCGTGATCCACCGGGAGTCGTACTTCGGCCAGGCGACGATGGATCTCTACGACCAACTCTACTTCGCCGCGTCGCTCCGCAACGACGGCTTCTCGAATTTCGGCCGTCTGTCGCGTCGTGCGTGGTTCCCCAAAGGCAGCTTGGCCTGGACGTTTACGAAGCTGGTCGGCGAGCAGCCGTGGCTCTCCTTTGGCAAGCTGCGGATCGCGTACGGTGAGGCCGGAACGGAGCCGCCGCCGTACGTCACCTCCGGGACATACTTCTCGCAGTGCTTTGGCGGCATCGCGCAGGGGACTTGCGTGACCCCGACGCAGAATGGCATCGGCGGCTTGTTAACCAGCGGCCAGAAGCCGGCAGACGTGCTGCGACCGGAGCGCTCCAAAGAGCTCGAGGCAGGATTCGACTTGGGGTTGTTCCACGATCGCGGCGACGCGTCACTGACGTACTACAACTCCAAGACCAAGGACGTCATCCTGCCGACACCGCTGTCGCCCTCGACGGGGTACTCGTTCCAGTACACGAATGCCGCGACCTTCCGCAATCGCGGCATCGAGGCGACGCTGAACCTGCGTCCCATCCAGAATCCGGAGTACGGCTGGGAGGTCGGGCTCCAGTGGGCCCGGAACCGCGGCGTCGTCCTCTCGTTGAACGGACCGCAATACATCTACTTCGGTTCCGGCGTGGCCCAGGTGGGCGAGGAAATCGGCGTGTACCGCACGCAAGGGTACATCCACTGCGGCGTCTCGGACCCGGCCCTGCTGGGTGGCGCGGTCGGCACGGCGTGCGCAGGCGCGCCCAAGGGTGCCATGTACATCGATTCCACCGGGTTTCCGGTCACCGATAACAACTTGCGGATCCTCGCCAATCCCAATCCGCGCTGGACGGGCAGCGTTCGGAGCGCGTTCCGTTTCCACAAGCTCGAGGTCTCCGGACTCGTGGACATCCGGCACGGTGGCGTCGTGCCCAACGACGTGAAAGGCGCGCTCTGGAGCTACGGGACGCACCAGGACACCGAGCAGCGCGCCGACTGCAGCGGTGCGACCTGCACCGGCAACCTGAAGACCTTTGGCAAAGGCGGCTGGTTCGACGGACCGGTCGTCGGTCCGGGCGCGGGCGTGGCCGTGCCGATCGGTCAGGACTGGTACCAGGGTGACGCGGCGTGCCCCTTCTCGGGTGTCGAAGAGGCCTGCTTGGAGCCGCACGGCTTCGTCAAGCTTCGGGAAATCTCCATCACGTACACGCTGGACCAGGCGTGGGTCCAGCGCGTCATCGGGGTGAACAGCGTCGATATCCGGGTGTCGGGTCGCAATCTGCACACCTGGACGAAGTGGACCGGGTACGATCCGGAGACGAGCGGTGGCGGGTCGACCGACCCGATTCAGGGTGGGGAGTACTTCGGCAATCCGCAGACGCGCTCATTCGTGTTCACCGTCACGTTCAACCATTAGCCCAGAGGAGGCCAGACCATGAAGCGTTCCATCAAGCTCGCGGCCCTCTCCCTGGGCCTCGCCGTCGCCGTGGTCGGATGCGGCAGCTTTCTGACCGGCGACAAGCTCACCGGCAACCCGAACAGTCCGAGCCAGGCTACTCCTGAGCAGCTGTTCGTCGGCGTGCAGGCCAATCTGTTCACCTCGCAGGAGAACAGCGTGGCGATGACGGTGTGCGAGTGGATGCAGCAGTGCATGGGAGTGGGCGGTCGCTTCGTGAGTGCGTTCGCCCACTACACCGTCAATGAATTCAGCTGGGATGGCAACTGGTTCCAGGTGTACACCGGCGGCGGTCTCGTCGACCTTCGCAAGATCGAAGCAGCCGAGCAGCTAGCGGGCGACAGTGTCTTCCTCGGTGTTGCGAAGATCTGGGAGGCCTTCGACATGGGCGTCGCGGCAGACCTGTGGGGCGATGTCCCCTACGCGGAAGCCGTGGGCGGCAATCCTACACCGGCGCTGGACGGCCAGGCGGCGGTATACACCGCTGTCCAGAACCTGCTGACGGAAGCCATCGCGGAGCTGACCAACGGGACCGGTCCCGGTCCCCTGGGCAACGACCTGGTCTACGGGGCCGACACGTCACTGGCGCAGCGCACGCTTTGGATCAAAGCGGCACACACGCTCAAAGCACGTTTTCTGCTGCACACGGTCGAGGCCTCCGCAAACAAGCCCGGCGTGTATGCGAACGTGATCACCGAGGCGAACGGCGGTATCAGCAGCGCCGCCGGTGACCTGCTGGCGTTTCACAGCGCCTCTGTCACCGAACGAAACATCTGGTATCAGTTCCAGGCCACGACCTTCGGGCAGGATCTGGTCGCCGGCAAGGCGTTGGTTGATATCATGAACGCGCGGAGCGATCCGCGACGCTCCGAGTACTTCGGGCTCAATGGGCTCGGCGGCTATGGCGGCGAAGACGTCAACATCGTCCAGCCGGGCAATACCGTGTCGCCGCTCAACGGATCGGGGCGGACGGCTGACGGCTCGTTCCGGCAGCCCCTGGTGACCTATCAGGAGAACGAGCTGATTCTGGCGGAGGCGTACAACCAGACGGGCAACGACCCCTTCGCACTCACGCACCTGAACAACGCGCGCGCGGTGCCAGGGCTGACCGCCCTGGTCGGCATCACGGGGGCGGCATTGACCGACTCGATCATGATCGAGAAGTACGTGGCCCTGTTCCAAAACATCGAGGTCTGGAACGACTATCGGCGGATGTGCATTCCGAGACTCACGCCGGACACGACGGCCAACCCGCAGTTCCGGAACAAGATTCCGGGCCGTCTGTTTTACAGCGGCAGCGAAGGGAACGTCAATTCGAACATCCCGGACGCCGGGACTCAGCTGGGGACGAACGGGTTCCGGAACCCCAACGACACGGCGGACTGTCCGTAACGGGCCGTCGGGCGGTAGCTTTCCCGGGGCGGGTCGAGCATCCGTCGACCCGCCCCCGTGTTCTTCGGAGGCTGCTTCATGACGCGATCCGTGTGTGTTTTGCTCGCGATGTGGTGTGCGACGGCTTGCTACTATTACGAGCCCCTCGCCACACCCCAGCCGGCGCCCGGGTCCTACGTCTCGGCTACGCTCAATGATCCGGGAACCGATACGCTATCGCGAACCATCGGTCCCGACGTCCGCTCGATCCGCGGCCGCTTGCTCACCAGCGATCCAGACGCCCTGCGACTGTCGGTCACGGGCGTGACCTTGCACCACGGCGAGAACGTGACGTGGAAGGGGGAAGTCGTCACCGTGAATCGCGTGTACCTGGCGGGCGTCGAGCAGCGCCATCTGGCCAGGGGCCGCACGGCGATTTTTGTGGGCGCGACGCTCGCCGCGCTCCTCACGACCTACAAGGTGTTTCAGGGCGTGGGCATCATCCCGAGCGGTTCCGGCGGCCCGCCGCCGCCGAAATAACGCGACGCTCAGTAGACACCGACGCTGGAGCGCCGCAGGTCGTGCTCCAACGTCCATTCGATGATCTGCCCGGATTGGATCGTCAGCGTCTCGGTGCGCACGTTCTCGTCGCTGCCGATCGCCGTGGCGAATAGCCGGAATTGCCGCGAGGCACTGATGCTATTTCCCCGCAGGCGGAATTGCGCGGTCGAGGCGGCGGTGACCGTGCCCACACGCGTGCGTTGCCCGTCGTGCTCCAAATAGACCGTGACGTCGAGAAAATGATGGTTGGTGACGGTGAGTACGACGTCGGCGAGCTCGCGGTCGCCGACGTTTGGTACCCTCGCACCGTGCCCGCACCGAAGCGTGATACAGATCAGGGTGAATGCTAGGGCGCGTCTGACCGCCGTCGGGCGCATAATCTCCATAGTAGCCGATTGTCCCGAAGGAGCAACTCAAGCCCCCACAAGGCCGCGCACCAGCGCCGTCGTCCGCTCCGATGCTCCGCGTCCCTCCGCCACCACCTGTTTCGCCGCCGCGCCCGCCTTGCGGCGTGCTGCCGCGTCGTGGTGCCACACCAACCACTGCGAGTGCAGCGGATGCCGCGCATCGCTCGGCAGCGCGACGGCGGCCCCCCGCTCGATGAGCAGACCCGCGTCGCGGCTCATCTCCCAGTGCGGGCCGACGGTGATCGGCACCCCGAACACCGCCGGCTCGAGCACCGAGTGGAGGCCCGCGCGATGGAACCCGCCGCCCACGAACGCCGCGTCCGCCAGGGCGTAGAGATCCGCCAGGATGCCGACGCGGTCGACGACGATGACGGGCCCGGGCTTCGCGTGCTCGAGCTGTGACAGTCGTACGGGACGCGACAGCTTGAGATCGTGGAGGCGTTGGGCGATGCCCGCGAGGTGGTCGGGGTTCGGTTCATGGGGAGCGAGCAGGAGACGTGCGCTGGGGAGCTGGACGAGGAGGTCGGCGAAGGCGGGGAGCAGCACCGCTTCGTCGCTCGGCCAGGTGGAGCCGGCGACGATAGTGAACGTCCCGGCGGCGACCGTGGCGAGCCGTGCCAGCGGCTCGCGCGTGCGATCGAGCCGCTCCGCCCGCTCGGCCACGCTATCGTAGCGCGTGTCGCCCGTGACCGCGATCGTCTCCGGTCGTGCGCCGAGCTGCTCCAAGCGTCTGCCGTCGTCGTCGCTGATCGTGCCGATCCGGTCGAGCGCGCGGTACGCGGGTTGGGACCACTGGCGCGTCGGCCACCGCAGCCGTGAGCTGTGCGGAGCGACCGTGGCGGAAATGAGACCGAGCTTCACGCCGCGGCGTGCCGCCGCGAGCGTCAGCTCGGGCCACACGTCGAGCTTCGAGAACACGAGCGCCGAGGGCTGGAGCGCGTCGAGCACCGCCTCCACCTCCGCGGGTCGATCGAGCGGCAGGTAGTCGGCGATGTCGACAGGGAGATTCCTGGCGAGACGCTCGGCGGAGGGAGAGAAGAACGTGAAGGCCAACTGCCAATCGGGTTGTTCGGCACGCAGCGTTTCGAGCACCGGCTTGGCTTGCAGCCCTTCGCCCACCGACGGCGCGTGCATCCACACGAGGGGCCGGCGCGGGTCACGATGGGCCGCCGCCCACGCCGCGAGCCGCGCGGCGAGGCCGCGACGCCCGTCGAGTCCCCGGGCCAGCTTCTTGTCGAAGCGGGCCGCAAACGGAGCCGTCCGAGCGGCGAGGTGGACGCTCAGGCGGTAGAGGAACGGCGGCCGCTTCACAGCAGGCTACCAGGGATGCGGGAGGTATATAAGGAAGGCGGCACCTCTCCATAATATGGGCGCCGATTCCCGAAGGACAACCCGATTCCGTCAGGGACCCGAGCGGGTCCAGATGGCAATCGTGCCGCAGGTGTTGGTGCCGCGCAGGAAGTCGACCGGGGTTTCCGTGATCGTGCGGTAGATCTCGATGCCCGTCACGCCGACCACCGGCATTTCGAGCGTCGTGGAGTTGTTGGCGGCCAGGCCGTCGAGAAAGAAGTCCGGCTGGCAATCGTTCCGCGTCATGCGGATGCGGCAGCCGCTGAACCGGCAGATGAGCCTCACGCCCGACACGTTGCGGAGCAGGTCCGATAGGCGCGCGGCGTTGACCCGCTTGATGTCGTTCTCGGTCACGAAGACCCCTCGGCCGGCCGCGCGGCGCAGCGCGAACCCCGCCATGCCCCGCTGCAACGTCGGGACCTCGACGGTGACGCCCGCGAGTTCAATCGGGATGGCATCGAGCTCGAGCACGACCGCAAGGGTCTCGCGATCGGCGAGCTCGATAACCCACGATGCCGGCGCATACCCCAGGGCGCGCACCTGCATCACATACATGCCCGGCTTGAGGCCGGCGTGGGTGAATTGACCGGTGGGGCTGGAGCGGAGGTTGACGGGCGTGCCCAGGACGTTGATGGCGGCGCCTTCGAGCGGCTGCCGGCTCGCCCGGTCCAGGAGCCGGCCGGAGAGCCCGGCGGTGGTTTGCGCACGGGTGGCGAGGGGGGCCGCCACCAGGGACCCCAGCAAGCCCAGCCAGACACCGAACGGAAGCGGCACCGCGGCCCGATCCTGAGGGTTCGAGACCAAATACTACCGCTCCAGCCTGGGATACGCCAACATTATAGAGGAAGGGGGCGTCAGGGGGCCCCGGGGGGTCTTGACGCTCCCGAGTGGCAGCCGTATATGAGACGGTAACGTCGTCAATCGGGGATCCCCCAATGGCCGTCATCCCTTGGGCTACCCTTAATTATCTGCGCTAATTATCTGCGCTGTTTCTTGCCAGGCCTCGCCGTTGGGGGCCGAGTTGTGTCTTCTCACGGAAGGAGTGCGCGTATGCTCCACAAGTGTCTGAAGGCGTTGGCTGTCGTACTGCTCGTCGCCGCCGTCCCGGCCGCGGCGCAGGATGCCATCCTGCACGGCACGGTGACGTCGGACCGCGGCGACGTGGTACAGGTCGCGGCGGTGCAGATCCCGGAGCTGAACCTCCAGGTCCTGACGGGCGCGAACGGCCAGTATCGGTTCGTCATTCCCGGCGCGCGGGTGCGGGGGCAGTCGGTTGCGCTCCGCGTCCGGTCGATCGGCTACAAGCCTTCCACCAAGATCGTCACGCTGAACGCCGGTGAGCAGACGTTCGACTTCACGCTCGCCACCGACGTCAATATGCTCGAGGCGGTCGTGGTCACGGGCGTACAGGAAGCCACCGAGCGCGGCAAGGTCGGGTTCGACGTGCGGCGTGTCGACGTGGCGAACCTGCCCATGGCGGCGTCCGACCCGTTGCGCACCCTGCAGGGCAAGATCGGGGCGAATATCGTCTCCGGGTCGGGCCGGCCGGGCACGCAGCCGGCAGTGCTGCTGCGCGGGCCGACGATGCTGAACGCGGCCGGCCGCAGCCAGGATCCTCTCTACATCGTCGACGGCGTGATCATCAACGGCAACCTGCCGGAGATCAGCCCGAACGACATCGAGAGCGTCGAGGTGGTCAAGGGCGCGGCGGCGGCGTCGCTGTACGGCGCGCGCGCCGGCAACGGCGTCATCACGATCACGACTAAGACCGGCAGCCGTTCGCTCGAGGGCATCAAGTTCAGCGCGCGGACGGAAGCCGGCATGAGCGACATCGAGCGTGACTTTGGGCTCGCCCACTTCCAGGGGATGGTCACGGATGAGACGGGCACGCGCTTCTGCCAGGCGGTCACGGGCCAGCCTGCTTGCGCCAGGACGTTCGACTACCTGACGGAGCAACAGAAGCTGAACAACGACCCCGCGCTGTTCACCAGCGATCCTCCGGGCTTCCCGGTGGACCCGGGGTCCAATGCGAATGGCAGCGCCCTGGGCATTACGGGCAACTGGCTGCGGGAGCGGTTCCAGGTCTCGCCTTGGCCCGGGACCTCGTATAACGCGGTGGCCCAGACGGTGACGCCCCATCCCTACATGAGCAACAGCATCGACGTGACGGGGCGCGTGGGATCGGCGACCCGGTTCTACGCCAGCGCCACGAATCTGTCAGAGCAGGGCGCGATGGAGTTCCTCAAGGGGTTCGATCGCACCTCGTTCCGAGCCAACGTGGACCAGATGGTCGGCACGCAGTGGACGATTTCCTTGACGGCGTCGTACGCCCGCACCTCGAACGACGGCGCCAACAACGATGGCGGCAACAACGCGTTTTTCACGCTCACGCGCCAGCCCGCGCCTGCGAATATGCTGGCGCGTGACTCGTTGGGACGGCTCTGGATCCGGCCAAATCTCCAGGGTGGGGGCGGGCAGAACTCCAATCCGCTGTATTCCTTCGCCAACGCGCTGCGCAGCGATATCGCGAACCG
>Ga0184608_10000362_pt1 | contig 11910 bp, 9 predicted proteins | sample PLM1_30_coex_FD_133010 | JGI IMG/M metagenome (GOLD analysis project Ga0184608, IMG submission 133010) | Groundwater sediment microbial communities from an aquifer in East River, Colorado, USA - PLM1_30_coex | ecosystem: Environmental > Terrestrial > Soil > Riparian zone | place: USA: East...
CCGGGGAGCCGGCCGGGGCGTCCGAGGCCGGGGGGACCCCGGCGCGAAGAGAGGGTTTCGGTCGGCCGACTGGCGCGGACGACAGCCCGCCTATCCTGCGCGTCGATGAAGACGACAGATCGGCTGCAGGAGATGCGGGCGAAGGCCGCGATCGGGGGTGGCGAGCAGCGGATCGCCCAGCAGCACGCGAAGGGGAAGCTGACCGCGCGCGAGCGGATCGATCTGGTGCTCGACGAGGGGTCCTTCACAGAGCTCGATGCCTTCGTTCTCGCTCGGCCCACGGAGCTCATTGCCGACGAGGAGCGGGTCATGGGCGACGGCGTCGTGACCGGATTCGGTCGCATCGACGGGCGCGTTATCTACATCTTCTCGCAGGACTTCACCGTCTTCGGCGGCTCGCTTGCTGAAGCTCATGCCGAGAAGATCTGCAAGGTCATGGACCTTGCCGTCAAGACCGGTGCGCCGATCATCGGCCTGAACGATTCGGGCGGTGCACGGATCCAGGAGGGCGTCGTCTCCCTCGGCGGATACGCCGACATCTTTCTCCGGAACGTCCTGTCATCAGGAGTCGTTCCGCAGATCTCGGCGATCATGGGCCCCTGCGCGGGCGGCGCCGTCTACTCGCCCGCGATCACCGACTTCGTCGTTATGGTCCGCGATACGAGCTACATGTTCGTGACCGGGCCGAACGTCGTGAAGACGGTCACGCACGAGGACGTCACGTTCGACGAACTCGGTGGCGCGGACGTCCATGCGCACCGTTCCGGCGTCGCGCACTTCGAGGCGGACGACGAGGTGAGCTGTGCCGCCCTGCTCCGCCGGCTCGTCGGGTTCCTGCCATCGAACAATCTCGACCCCGCGCCGATCGTCGCGACCGAGGATCCGCCGGATCGCGAGGACCCGGCGCTCGACGACATCGTTCCCGGAGCCTCGAACAAGGCATACGACATGAAGGACGTCATCCGTCGCATCGTGGATGACGAGGATGTGCTGGAGGTCCACGAAGGCTGGGCGCAGAACATCATCTGCGCGTTCGCGCGGCTCGACGGGAGATCCGTCGGCGTCGTGGCGCAGCAGCCGATGATCCTCGCCGGCGTGCTCGACATCGACGCGTCGGTGAAGGCCGCGCGTTTCGTGCGCTTTTGCGACGCGTTCAACATCCCGCTCGTCACGTTCGTCGACGTGCCTGGTTTCCTTCCCGGCACCGCTCAAGAGCACGCCGGGATCATCCGGAACGGCGCAAAGCTCCTCTACGCGTACGCCGAAGCGACGGTGCCGAAGCTCACCGTCATCACGCGCAAGGCCTACGGCGGCGCGTACGACGTCATGTCGAGTAAGCATCTCCGAGGTGACTACAACGTCGCCTGGCCGAGCGCGGAGATCGCGGTCATGGGACCGGAAGGCGCCGTGAACGTCATCTATCGCGAGGAGCTCGCGAAGGCGAAAGATCCCGACGAGCGGCGTACGCAGCTCGTCGCCGAGTACGTCGAGCGGTTCGCGAACCCTTACGTCGCCGCGGCGCGGGGCTACCTCGATGACGTGATCGAGCCGCGAGAGACGCGGCGGCGTCTCGTCGCGGCGCTACGCTCTCTGGCAAGCAAGCGGGACACGAACCCGCGTCGCAAGCACGGCAACATCCCGCTTTAAGAGGGGGGAACGGCGCTCACCTCCGTCCTCGTTGCCAATCGTGGCGAGATCGCGCTTCGCATCATCCGCGCGTGCCACGACCTCGGTATCCGCGCGACCGCGGTCTACAGCGATGTCGACCGCGACGCGTTGCACGTGCGCGCCGCGGACGCTGCGTATCCGATCGGCTCCGCGGCGCCTCGCGAGAGCTACCTCAACGCCAAGCGGATCATCGCGGTCGCGAAGCGCTCTGGTTGCGATGCGATCCATCCCGGGTACGGGTTCCTCTCGGAGAACGCGGACTTCGCTCAGGCGGTCACTGACGCCGGGCTCGTCTTCGTCGGTCCGCCCGCGAAGGTGCAGCGCCTCCTCGGTGAGAAGACCGCGGCCCGTCGCCTCGCCCGCGCCGTGGACGTCCCGGTGGCGGAGGGCACGGAGCCGCTGCGCGATGCGGCAGCGGCACGCGCGGCCGCGAACGAGATCGGCTATCCAGTGCTGCTCAAGCCGGCGGGCGGTGGCGGTGGCAAAGGGATGCGCGTCGTCGGACGAGATGAGGAGTTCGAGGCTGCCTGGCGCGGAGCGACCGGCGAGGCGACCGCGGCATTCGGAGCCCCCGCTCTCTACCTGGAGCGGCAGATCAGGAACGCCCGCCACATCGAGATGCAGATACTCGCGGACGGCCACGGAAAGGTCGTGTGGCTGGGGGAGCGCGACTGTTCGATCCAGCGGCGGCACCAAAAGCTGATCGAAGAGTCGCCGGGGCCCAGCGTCACGGACGAGCTCCGCGCGAAGCTCGGCGCGGCCGCCGTTCGCATCGCCGAGCGGGCCGGGTACGTGAACGCGGGCACGGTCGAATTCCTCGTCGATTGGAACGGGCAGTTCAACTTCCTCGAGGTGAACACCCGTCTGCAGGTCGAGCATCCGGTCACCGAGATGGTCACCGGCCTGGACCTCGTCGCGCTGCAGTTGCGGATCGCGGGGGGCGAGCCGCTTCCGTTCACGCAGGATCAGATCACCAGGCAGGGCGCGGCGATCGAATGCCGCATCACCGCGGAGGATCCGTTCGCGGGATTCGCGCCGGCGAGCGGACGCGTCGCGCTCGTCCGCGAGCCGGGGGGACCAGGTATTCGCGTCGACTCGGCGCTCTTCTCGGGGATGACGGTTCCGAGCGAGTACGACTCGTTGCTGGCGAAGGTCATCGCCCACGGGCGCGATCGGGTGGAAGCGATCGCGCGGATGAGGCGAGCGCTCGAGGAAATGCGCGTCGCCGGGATCCCGACCTCGCTGCCATTCCACCGCGCCGCGCTCTTCGAGCAGGATTTCGTCGTGGGGCGCTACAACACGGACTTCGTAGCGGGATGGGACCCCAAAAAGGCGCCGGACCTCACCGACGGGGCCGTCGCTGCCGGTGCCCTCGCCGCCGTCCTCGCAACGCGCTCACGCGGCGAGCGGCGCGCGCTCGCGGTCGCCGACCCGGCGTGGGCGCGGGCGGCGCGCGAGGACGCGCTTCGCTGATGCGTTACGAGGTCACGCTCGAAGATCGTCGCCTCCGCGTCGAGCTCGGCGAGAATGGCCGTTTCACGGTGGACGATCGCGTCGTCGCGGCCGACGTCCGTGAGACGGTCCGCGGACGGCAGTGGTCCATCACGCTCGAAGGCTCCAGTCACGAGATCACCGTGGTGACGCACGACCCGCTCCGCCTCGACCTCGATGGCCACGACCTCCGCGCCGCGGTGATTGACGAGCGCGCTCTCCGCGCGCGACGCGAAGCCGTGGGATCGCGGACCGGGCGGGTCGAGCTACGCGCGCCCATGCCGGGTCTGCTCAAGGCCGTGCATGTGAAAGAGGGCGATCGCGTCGATGCCGACGCTCCGCTCGCAACTCTTGAAGCCATGAAGATGGAGAACGAGCTGCTCGCGCCGTCGGCCGGACGCATCGCGAAGGTGCGCGCGACCGCGGGGACGAAAGTGGAAGCCGGTGCCGTTCTCATCGTGATCGCTGGTGACTAGCCGGCCCCGTACTGCCGGGGTCGTCGCGGGGACCATCGTCCTGCTACTCGTCGCGAGCATCGTTGTGACCGGACTCATCCTCGTCTACCGACCGCTCGCCACCATCGACGGCGAGTTCCGGCTGCTCGGGATCGATCAACGCTCCGAGGTGATCCGCGACAGCTACGGAGTCCCGCACATCTACGCGCAGACGGCACACGACCTCTTCTATCTGCAGGGCTATGTCACGGCGCAGGACCGGCTGTTCCAGATGGAGCTCTATCGACGGGCGGGCGCGGGTCGCCTTGCCGAGGTCCTCGGCGAACCCGCGCTCGACTCGGACAAACAGTTCCGCACGTTCGGGCTCGCGCGTGTCGCCGCGCGGGAGCTCCCGCTCCTTCGCGACGACACGCAGCAGAATCTGGCGGCGTACGCCGACGGTGTGAACAAGTTCCTCGAGGGGCACGGCGATTCGCTGCCGCTCGAGTTCCTCATCCTTGGGTACCGCCCGGAACGTTGGTCGGCACTTGATTCGCTCGTCGTCGCGAAGCTTCAGGCGTACGACGCGGCGAACAACCTCGACCAGGAGCTCCTGCGTGCCGGGCTCGCGTCGCGATTCGGGACGGGCGTGCTCGCGACGCTGATGCCTGACCCCTCCGGCCACGCGGCCTCCGTCGACGAGCGCGCGTGGGCCGCGGTCGCGCCGTATCTGGGGGTCGGCTCGTCATCGCCACCCGGCGCGGTCGCCCTCTCCTCGTTCCTCCCAGGCGCCGGTGGCGGCGCCGGGTCGAACTGCTGGGCGCTCTCCGGATCGAGAACCGCGACCGGGAAGCCGATCCTCGCTGGCGACCCGCACCTCGCGGTCCGCAACCCGTCGATCTGGTATGAGATCGGGCTCGAAGGTGCGGGCTACAAGTTCGTCGGATTTTCGTTCGCCGGCATACCCGGGATCGTGATCGGCCACAACGACCGCATCGCATGGAGCCTCACGTACGCGTACACCGACACGCAGGACCTTTTCGTCGAGCGCCAGGACCCGACCGATCCGCGCCGCTACGAATACAAGGGACAGTTCGAGACCGCCACGTTCGTGCGCGAGACGATCGCCGTGAAGGGCCGCGCGGACCCCGCGATCGTCGACGTCGCGATCACTCGGCACGGACCGATCGTCACGCCGGTCCTGAAAGGACAGACCGCCCCGCTCGCGCTCCGCTGGACGGCGCTCGATCCAGGACGGCTCGTCGACTTTGTCTTCGCACTCGCCCGCGCAAAGAGCTGGCAGGACTTTCGCGCGGCAGCCGCAGACTTCAGCGGCGCCGCGGTCTCGGCGTGCTATGCGGACGTCGACGGCCATATCGGCTATCAACTCATCGGTCAGCTCCCCGCGCGGAAAGGCGACGGGCAGATGCCGGTGCCCGGATGGACGGGCGAGTACGACTGGACCGGCGTGCTGCCCCCCGATGCGAATCCGACGCTCCTCGATCCACCGAGCGGGGTGATCGTCAACGCGAACGATCGGCCGACACAGGATCCGCACAGCGCGGGCTACATCGGCGAGTGGGATCCGGGATTCCGCGCGACGTACATCGCGCAGCGCCTCGCGAATCTCCCGAAGGCCGACCTACCCACGATGCGCGCGATTCAGACCGACTACACGTCCACGCCGGTCGCCCGCTGGCGGGAGGTGATCCTTGCGGCGCGGCCGCAGACTGACCTGCAGCGCCGTGCGCAGGCCCTGGTCCGCGACTGGGACGGCACGCTCTCCGCTCAGTCGGGCGGCGCGGTCGTGACGGAAGCGTGGCTCATGCGGATGCTCGCGCGTACGTTCCAGGACAAGCTCGGCGACAAGCTTTATGCGGACTACCTCGGCCACGGGCGTGCCGTGTTCGCGTTGCACGAGCTTCTGGCCCGTCCAGACGATCCGTGGTTCAGCGACGCGGGCGATCCGACGGTGCGCGGCCGCGACGGCCTCTCCACCCTCGCGCTCGCGGATGCGACCCGTGAGCTCGTCGCGCGGCTCGGGACGGACACGACGAAATGGCGCTGGGGCGATCTGCACACGATCACGTTCGAGCATCCGCTCGCGATCGGTCCGCTCGCGCTCCTTCTGAACATCGGTCCGATGCCGCGCGGGGGCGACGGCTTCTCGGTCAACAACGGCGCGTACGACCCATCGAAGCCGTACAAGCAGACGACGAACGCGTCAGAGCGGATGATCGCGGACCTCTCCGATCTCGATCAGTCGCTCTCGGTGACACCGGAGGGTGAATCCGGTCAGCCCGGATCGAAGTTCTGGGGCGATCAGGCGCCGCTCTGGAACGCCGGTGATTACAAGCCGATGCATTTCTCCAGGGATCGGATCGGTCGCATCGAGGGGATGCTCGTTTTCAGGCCGCGTTAGGCGTAGTACTCGCGGCGTAGTCCGTTCGGGTGGTTCACGCTGACGGCGCCTCCCTCGACTATCGCCATCCGGTGGGCATGCCGCGCTTCCTCCAGATCGCCAACGTCGGTCTCGTCGTTCTCGCCGCCGCATGCGCTCCCGCCGCCGCCAGCATCCCCAGCGTTCCGGCGCACCTCCGAGTGGCGCAGGAGCTCGTCCTCGGCCTCGACGACGTGACAGGCGGTGCGACGGTCACGGTCGATACCGCGCTCACCGCCGCCGACGCCGTCGAGATCCTGAGCATTCCTGGCGTCACGACGGATGTCTTCGCCCGCAACGGATTCGCGAATGGATACGTACGCGCCTTCGCCTGGAAAGACCCGTCACTTGCGGTGACGAGGGCAATGGCGAGCACGACATATCTCTTCGCAGACCCGGCGGGCGCGCACCAGACCCTGCTCCTCTTCATCGATGCGGCAGCCGCGGTGGGCACTGATCGAATGTCGCTCGGTGCGACCGTCGGTGATGAGTCGTCCGCTTTTCAGATCGACACAGACCTAACGGACTCCATCGGAGGAGCGATCTCGATGACGACCACAGGCATCGCCTTCAGGCACGCGAACGCGCTGAGCCTCGTCTCGTACCGAGCGCTCTCGGGTGAGGACGATCCCATGTACGTCATCGCCCTCGCGCGCAAACAGCTCGCTCTTCAGAAAGCGGTCGCGCCGGCTGGCGTGCTTCTACCGGCCGCGGTGCCGCCCGCACGACTGGAATCGTTCACCCACGCGCACGGCCTCGCAACCGGCCTCGTGCTCACCGTGACCGACGTGCCGGCTGGCATGCGCGTGCGGAACGAGGGTCCCATGAGCGCGACGGAGTTCGCGGCCGGTAATCCGGACATGGGCGCCATGTTCGTGGATCACGGTTTCCTGTCTGCGTATGGACGCGTCTTCACCCGCAACAGTCAGTTCGGCAAAGAGGCACGCATGATCAGGAGCGGCACGGCTGTCCTGATGGACAGCGCCGCGGCCCACACGGCATTCGTAGACTTCGTCGACCTCGCGAGTGCGATAGGCGGTCATAGTTTGGGCTCGGTCGGTGCAGGCGATGAGTCTTTCGCTTTTCAGTTGGATAACTACGAGGCGGATGCGTCCTACGTCGAGGTCCTCTTACGCCATCGCAACGCACTGAGCCTCATCGAAATCGAGTTTCCGGCGCGCATGATCAGCCGACCGCTCACGCTCGAGCTCGCCAAGAAGCAAGTCACCTACCAGCTCGCCGACGTTGGGATGCTGAAGCCCTTCCACTAGCGGACGGTCCGCCCGGCTAGCCGCGGTCAACGCTCCGCGCGCGACTTCGAGAGATCGCCATGAAGGCCGCGGTCGCGACGATCGCGCCGGCCACGATCAGCGCTCGCGCCGTTTGCGGCGGATCACTGCCCGGCGCGTAACCCGAACCGAGCAGGTAGCTCTGCGGATCGATCGCTCCTTCGACCGTGCCGTTGCAGCCACCGGCCTCGAACCGCTCGTTCGTCAACCGCGGAAAGACCCTGTATCGCCGTCCGACGACGAATGTGTAGCCGCAGCTGGCATCGCCTCTGGTCGATAACTGACAGGTCTCGGTGACCTCACCTTTGTAGACGCTCTCAACATCGAACCCGACATCGATCGGGTCCATCGAGGAGAAGACGAGCGGTCCGCTGTGCACGTCGACGCGCGTGACGGTTCCTGTGAAGACGAGCCTCGCCTGCTGCGCGTAGTCCGGTCTCGCTAGGGCCACGCACGAGCATGCGAGCGCCGTCGAGGGCGCATACGCCAGCGCCGCCCAAACCCCAATGAGGGCAAGGACGGCCTTGAGCAGCATTCGCAGACACTACCGCCGCGTACCATCGCGACGTGCCGAAGAAGAGTCGCGATCGGGCCGATTGGGAGCGAACCAAATACGCGGAAGCGACCAAGCGTGTCGTGGAGCGCGCGAAATTCGAGACCACGTACGGCGCGCCGCTGTCCCCGATCTTCGACGCGGATGGCGCCGATCCGGGGCTTCCGGGGGAGCCCCCGTTCACGCGCGGCATCCAGCCGACGATGTACCGCGGGCGCCTCTGGACGATGCGCCAGTACGCGGGCTTTGGCACGGCCGAAGAGTCGAACGCGCGATACCGCTACCTGCTCGAGCACGGACAGACCGGACTCTCCGTTGCGTTCGACCTGCCGACGCAGATGGGCTACGACGCGGACGACCCGCGCGTCAGCGGCGAGGTGGGGAAGGTCGGCGTATCGATCAGCTCGCTCGATGATTTCGCGCGCCTGTTCGAGGGGATCCCGATGGGCGACGTGACGACGTCCATGACGATCAACGCGACCGCGGCGATCCTCCTCGCGATGTACGTCGCCATCGCGAAGCGGCAGGGCGTTTCGGCAGAACGCGTCGCCGGCACGACGCAGAACGACATCCTGAAGGAGTACATCGCGCGCGGGACGTACATCTTTCCTCCGCGGCCGTCGATGCGTCTCGCGACCGACCTCATCGCGTACTGCTCCGAGCGGCACCCGCGGTGGAATGCGATCTCGATCAGCGGCTATCACATCCGCGAGGCCGGCGCGGACGCCGTGCAGGAGCTCGCGTTCACGTTCGCGGACGCCATCGCGTACGTCGATGCCGCGGTCGAGCGCGGGCTCGACGTCGACCGATTCGCGCCGCAGCTCTCGTTCTTTTTCGCGGCGCACTCGACGCTCCTCGAGGAGGTCGCGAAATTCCGCGCGGCGCGACGGGTGTGGGCAGCCGTCATGCGCGACCGCTACGGCGCGAAATCACCGGCGTCCCTCGCGCTTCGATTCCACACGCAGACCATGGGCTCGACTCTCACGGCGCAGCAGCCGCAGAACAACATCGTCCGCACGGCGATCGAGGCGCTCGCCGCGGTGCTCGGGGGAACGCAGTCTCTGCACACGAACGCGTATGACGAAGCGCTCGGCCTTCCCACTGAAGATTCCGTGCGCATCGCGCTGCGAACGCAGCAGATCATCGCTGAGGAATCGGGCGTCGCGGAAACGATCGACCCGCTCGGCGGCGCTCACGCCATCGAGGCTCTCACAGGCGACATCGAGCGCCGCACGCTCGTGGAGATCAAGAAGATCGACAGCCTGGGCGGCGCGCTCGCCGGGATCGAGCAGGGGTACCAGCAGCACGCCATCGAGGACTCCGCGTACAAGCAGCAGCGCGCGATCGAGAGCAAGGAAAAGGTCATCGTCGGCGTCAATGCGTACCGCGCCGAGGGCGACGAGGCCGAGGTGCCGATCACCCGCGTCGACCAGGCGGTCCTCGAGCGCCAACGCGCTCGTCTTTCGGAGCTGCGGAAGCGGCGCGACGACGCCCGCGCGAAGAAGGCACGGGCGGACCTCGTCACGGCGGCGCGCGGGAGCGCGAACCTGGTGCCGCTGATCGTCGCGGCGGTGGAGGCTGACGTGACACTCGGCGAGATCTGCGCGGACCTCCGCGAGGTCTTTGGCACGTACGTTCCGCCACGTCTGTGAAGCTCGGCCCGCTGCACCACGTCGCGATCGCGGTTCCCAACATTGACGACGCGCTCCCGTTCTTCCGCGACGCTCTCGGCCTCCCCGCCGACCGCATCCGCGATCTGCCGGACCAGCGCGTCCGCATGGTGTTCCTGGGCGACGCGAAGGGGCGCATCGAGCTGATCCAGCCGATCGACGGCGAGTCCGGAGTGGCCAAGTTCGTCGCCGAGCACCCGAAGCCCACGCTCCATCACGTCTGCTACGTCGTCGACGACCTCGCCGGCATGCTTGACGGTCTCGCGCGCGACGGGGTGGAGCTCATCGACCGCGCGCCCCGGCGAGGGGCGGAGGGCATGGTCGCGTTCATCCACCCGCGCGCCTCCGGCGGGGTGCTCATCGAGCTCATCGACCGCGCGAGCCTTCGTGATTCCATACCATGACCCACGTGCAGAGACGCGCGCGGATCGCCCTCACGATCGGCAAACCGACGTCAGCGCGCGCACTCGCGTCTCGTGCGAATTACGTCGCCGCTTTGGAACGCGCGCGGGCCGAGGTGATCGTGGTGGAGCCCGGTGACCGGATTCCGACTGACGTGGATGGTCTCTGCCTGGCCGGCGGGCCGGACATCGCACCGGCTCGCTACGGCGAATCCGATCCGAAGCATCTGGCCAAGGAGCCCGATCTCGAGCGAGACGAGCTGGAGTTTGATGCCATCGACGCCGCCTTGCGGCGGGACATTCCGGTCCTGGGTATTTGCCGCGGATTCCAGCTGATCAACGTCGCCCTCGGCGGCCGGCTCGTCCTGAACGTGGACCATCACGAGCCCGAGGACCTCGACTCGGTCCGACTCCACCACGACGTCGCGATCGACGCGAGCTCCAAGCTCGCGGCGGCGTCCGGCCGTGCGCCGCTCGACGTCAACTCGCGACACCATCAAGCCGTGACGTCGAACGAGCTCGCTCCGTCCCTTCGCGCGACGGCGTCTGTCGGTGACCTCATTGAAGCGTTCGAGTCCGACGAACATCGGTGGGTGGTGGGCGTGCAGTGGCACCCCGAACGGATCGGGAAAGACCAGGGGATGTCTCCCGAGGTCGAAGGCGTGTTCGACGCCTTTGTCCAGGAGGCGGCGCGCACCACGACCGCGTCACGATGACCGTCTCGACCGGGACCGAAGCCCGAGGGGTAGGGGCCCCTGTCGGGGTAGGGGTCCCCGTCGAGGAGACCCGTGTCGCGCTCGGCCGATCCCTTCGTGTCGCGCTCCTTCACGGCCGCGAAGAGGCGTCGCGTCGCGCGGTCGCGCAGCTCGCGCTCGCGTCGGGCGCGGAGATCGTGGCGCGCGTTCGAGCGACCGATCCGCGTTCGTTCGTCGAGGCCGCCCAGGCCCTGCGCGATGCGAGGCCCGATGTCGTCGTCATCCAAGGCGGAGGGAAAGACGAGGGGGCACTCGCCGAGCTGCTCGAGGCGCTGCGTCTCGGCTGCGGCGCGCAACGCCCGATGCCGCGCATTTTTGCCCTCGTCGAGACAGGCGTGGCTCAAGCCCTCCGTCTGCGCGCCGACCCATTCGAGTTCGAGCATTTCGCGGCGGCCACCGAGATGGTCGACGCCCTCCGCGGCCTACGCCGGGCTGGGGACGAGGACGTCGTGTTGCGTGACACCCTCATCGAGGACGGCGCACGGGCCCTTGCGACGACGAACGGAACAGCCGCCCTCGCTGTCGACGTAACGGAGCGGTCGACGTCGCTCGTCCTCGCCCGCCCGGACGGTCGCACTGAAGCCGCGCATCTCGTCCCTCTCGGTCTGGGTATGGGCGCCGATCACGTCGTCGTGCGCGCAAGCCTCGATAACGTCCGTCGTTGGCTGCCCTGGCCGATCGATGCTCCGGCGCTACTGGAGCGCGTCTTCAATCGCCCGCGCGCCGGAGGTCTACCGACGACCGAGGCGGCCGTTCTGCTCGAAATGGCCCTCGCCCGCGAGGCGATCGCGCACGCGCTCCGCGATGTTGCCGACGCTGGACTCGACGTCGCGGCGATGCGTTCCGCGCCGGCCATCCTCATCACAGGCAGAGTGGCGTCGCTCCCAAAGCCAGGACAAAGCCTTCTCGTTCTGGTCGATGGTCTTGAGCCGAGCGCGGTCTCGACGGTCTTCCGCGAGCCGGATGAGGGACGGGCGGAGCGCATCGGCATGGTGGTGTCGGTCATAACGCGCCGGTCCGCGAAAATCCGGATCACCCGCGCCTCCGGCCGGAGCATGGCGCAGGTGGCCCCCGGGTCCTTCGGTCTCGTAGCGATCGGTGCCGACGTCGAGGTCGCGCTCAACGGCGCGGGCGTGCGAGGTCACGGACGGTCGGGGGAGCTCGGGGTGCTCATCGACGCACGTGGACGGCCGCTTTCAGTTCCCGAGC
>Ga0184608_10000373_pt1 | contig 11815 bp, 7 predicted proteins | sample PLM1_30_coex_FD_133010 | JGI IMG/M metagenome (GOLD analysis project Ga0184608, IMG submission 133010) | Groundwater sediment microbial communities from an aquifer in East River, Colorado, USA - PLM1_30_coex | ecosystem: Environmental > Terrestrial > Soil > Riparian zone | place: USA: East...
AAGACCGTCGACTCGTGCGTCGCGTAGCCCTTCACGGTTTCGACGAGGTTCGGGATGAGGTCGTGGCGCCGTTTGAGCTGGACGTCGATGTCCGCCCAGGCCTCTTTCACGCGCTGACGCAGCGTGACGAGCCGGTTGTAGGTCGCGATGAAGAAGAGCGCGATCGCCCCGATGACAACGAGGACGACGATGATCTCCACGAACCCCTCCTGCGCCCTCCGAGGCTAGCAGAGGGCGCACGAGCCTGTTCGGCTAGGCGAGGAGCGCCTTCACCGCCCGCACGATGTGCACTGTGCTGATGCCGGCGTCGTCCAGCATCTCGGCCGGTTTGCCCGAACCGGGCATCTTGCGCACCGCGAGGTGCCGGTAGCGGAGGTCACGGAATCCCTTCTCGGCGAGTGCCGCGAGGACCGCGTCGCCGATCCCACCCTCGACCCAGTGATCCTCGACCACCACAATGCGTCCTCCGGTGGCGCGCGCCGCGTCGGCAAGGGTCTCCGCGTCGATGGGCTTGACCGTGTAGAGATCGATCACGCGGACCGGAATGTCTTCGTGCGCGAGCACGTCAACGGCCTTCAGCGCCTCGTGCAGCGTGATGCCTGCGGCGACGATCGTGGCGCGATCCTTGCTCGAGCCGCCGCGCACGACCTTACTGCCACCGATCGGAAAGCTCTCGCCCTTGTCGTAGACGATCGGCGTCTTCTCGCGCGTCGTCCGGAGATACGTGATCCCATCACGGTCGGCCATCTGCGCGACCAGCTTCGCGGTCTGGTTCCCGTCGGAGGGATACAGCACGGTGCTGCCGAAGACCGCGCGCATCATCGCGAGGTCCTCGAGGCCCATCTGCGACGGGCCGTCCTCGCCGATCGAAACGCCCGCGTGCGAACCGACAAGACGGATCTGCGCGCGCGAGATCGCCGCCATGCGGATGAAGTCGTAGGCGCGCGTGAAGAACGCCGCGAAGGTCGAGGCGAACGGCACGAGGTCGACGACCTGCATCCCGACCGCCGCCGCGACCATCTGCTGCTCGGCGATGTACATCTCAAAGAACCGCTCAGGCGCGGCCTTCTTGAAATCCTCCGCGTGGGTGGAGTTCGAGACCTCGGCGTCCAGGACGACCACGTCCTTACGCGCGGCGCCGAGCGCGGCCAGCGCCTCGCCGTAGGCCTTCCGGGTCGCGATCGGCTCGGTGTAGGACTTGAGAGCGAGCGATCCGGTCCGCTGCATCGACGGCCGCTCCCAGCGCTCGGGCTTCGCGACCGGGAACGTGCGCGAGCGAGCCTCGCCGAGCTCGGCGAGCGCCTGCTTCGCCTGTTCGGGATCGAGGGCCTTGCCGTGCCAGCCCTCCTTGTTCTCGAGGAAGGAGACGCCCTTGCCCTTCACCGTGCGGGCGAGCACGGCCGTTGGCCGGCTCGCGCTGCGTGCGCGCGCGTACGCATCGTCGATCTCGGCGAGGTCGTGCCCGTCGACGACGATCGGGTCGACGCCGAAGGCTCGGACGCGCGCCGCGTAGGCGCCCATGTCCCACTCGAGCTCGGTGGGCCCGCGCTGGCCGAGCCGGTTCACGTCGACGATCGCGGTGAGATTGGCGAGACCTTCATGACCGGCGTGGTCGAACGCCTCCCAGATCGAGCCTTCGGCAGTCTCGCTGTCTCCGACGAGGACCCACACGTGATAGGGCGCCTCGAGCACGCGCTTTCCCGCGAGCGCGACGCCAACGCCGATCGGCAGGCCCTGTCCGAGCGAGCCGGTCGCGACGTCGACCCACGGAAGGATCGGTGTGGGGTGTCCTTCGAGTCGGCTCCCGAATTTGCGGAAGGTCATGAGCTCGTCGTCGTTGATCGCGCCCGCCGCCTTGAACATCGCATAGACGAGCGGCGAGGCGTGGCCTTTCGAGAAGATGAGGTGATCGTTTGCCGGGTTGTCCGGCTGCCCGAAGTCGTAGCGCAGATGCCCGGCAAGCAAGACACTGATCAGGTCCGCCGCGGAGAGCGACGAGGTCGGGTGCCCCGAACCCGCTGCCGTGGAGCAGCGAATGCTATCGATGCGTAGCTGCCGAGCGAGATCACGGTAGAGCTCGAGTTTGGTGCCGGTTTCGGCCACCGTCGCCACGGTCTAACCCTACCGCACAATGCAGACCGTAAAGCGCACCGCGATCACGGACCAAAACCTCGGCCGTCAGGCCGAAAAGAAGGCAAGCGTGGAAATCGGCCTCTATGGTCTCGGCCGCATGGGCGGAAACATGGTCACGCGTCTCGCGCGCGGCGGGCATCGCGTGATCGCCGGGAATCGCAGCCCCGAGCCGGTCCAGGAGGCGTCAAAGCACGGCGCCGTTCCGTCGAGCTCGGTCGAGGACATGGTGAAGAAGATGAAGCCGCCTCGCGTGCTCTGGGCAATGGTCCCGGCCGGCGACGTCACCGATCACACGCTCGACGAGTTCGCCCGCTTCGCGTCGCCAGGCGACGTGCTCGTCGACGGAGGCAACAGCTACTTCCGCGATTCGATGCGCCGCGCGGAGAAATACACGGCGATGGGGTTCCGCTTTCTCGACGTCGGCGTGTCGGGCGGCATCTGGGGACTCGAGAACGGCTACTGCATGATGGTCGGCGGCCCGGCCGACGCGGTCGCGATCGCGAAGCCGGCGCTCGACACGCTCGCGCCGTCGAACGGCTGGGCGCACTTCGGGAAGAACGGCGCAGGCCACTTCGTGAAGATGGTCCACAACGGAATCGAGTACGGAATGATGCAGGCCTACGGCGAAGGATTCGAGCTTCTGCACGCGAGTGAGTTCGGGCTCGACCTTCGCAAAGTCTCGACGGTCTGGCTTCAGGGCAGCGTCGTGCGATCGTGGCTCCTCGAGCTCGCCGAGCGCGCCTTCGAGCAAGAAGGAAGCGATCTTAAGAACATCAAAGGCTGGGTCGAGGACTCCGGCGAGGGCCGCTGGACGGTGCTCGAGGCGGTGACGCACGGCGTGCCCATGACGGCCATAGCCCACTCCCTGTTCGCGCGCTTCGTGTCGCGCCAGGAGGACAGCTACGCGATGAAGGTCGCGGCTGCGCTGCGCAATCAGTTCGGCGGCCACGCCGTCAAGAAGGAATGAGGGTCTGGCCACCTCGACGTTGAACCCGCTGCGCGAGGGACTGCGGCTCTCACGGATCCCCGAGCCCTCGACCATCGTCATCTTCGGCGGCTCGGGCGACCTCGCCCAGCGAAAGCTCATCCCCGCGCTCTACAACCTCGCGCTGCAGCGCCTCCTTCCGGCGACATTTTCCGTCGTCGGTACCGCGCGTAAGCCGCTGAGCCACGAGCAGTACCGCGAGGAGCTGCACGAGGCGGTCGCGCAGTACAGCCGAACGAAGCCGCTGAACGAGGAGGTCTGGCGCAGCTTCGCGGAGCACCTGCACTTCGTCGCGACGCCGGACGACACCGGCTACGAAGAGCTGCGCCGCACCCTCGACCAGCTCGACTTCGCGCTCGGCACGCATGCGAACCGGCTCTTCTATCTCGCGACGCCGCCGTCCGCCTACGAGCCGATCGTCAAGGCGATCGGCGAGCATCGCCTGCGCGGCGGGACCGGATGGGCGCGGATCGTCGTCGAGAAACCGTTCGGCCAGGACCGCGACTCGGCGCTCGCCCTCAACGAGGTCGTGCACACCGTCTTTCGCGAGGACGAGGTCTTCCGCATCGACCACTACCTCGGCAAGGAGACGGTCCAGAACATCCTCGTCATGCGGTTCTCGAACGGGATCTTCGAGCCAATCTGGAACCGCCAGTACGTCGACCACGTCCAGATCACAGTGGCCGAGACGATCGGTGTCGAGGAGCGCGCCGGCTACTACGAGCAGGCCGGCGCGATGCGCGACATCGTCCAGAACCACCTCCTTCAGCTGCTGGCACTCGTCTCGATGGAGCCGCCGGCCGCATTCGACGACAAGGCCGTGCGCGACGAGAAGGTGAAGGTCATGCGCGCGCTGCGCCAGATCGCGGGCGACGACTTGTCGACGAACGCCGTTCGCGGGCAATACACACGCGGCTTTATCGAAGGCGTGCCCGTGCCGGGATACCGCGAGGAATCGGGCGTCGCACCAGACTCGCGGACTGAGACATACGTCGCGCTGAAGCTCTGGGTCGACAACTGGCGCTGGGAAGGAACCCCCTTCTATCTCCGCACCGGGAAACGATTACCGAAACAATCGACCGAGATCGCCATTCAGTTCCGCGTTGCGCCGCACCAGCTTTTCTCCCGCGAAGCCCTCGCCGGCCTCGAACCGAATGCGCTCGTCCTTCGCATCCAGCCCGATGAGGGCATCTCGCTCAGGTTCGGCGCGAAGGTCCCGGTGCAGGGGATCCGCATCCGCGCGGTCAACATGGACTTCGACTACGGGGCATCGTTCATGGTCGACGCTCCGGACGCGTACGAGACGCTCATCCTCGACGCACTCCGCGGCGACGCGACTCTCTTTACACGACACGACGAGGTCGACCAGCAGTGGGCCTTCGTGGACCCGATCATCAAGGGGTGGGCCGAGGCTCCCGGAGGGCCCGCGCCGTACGCGGCCGGGACCTGGGGACCGACCGAGGCGGACGAGCTGATCGAGCGGGATGGACGGAAGTGGCGCAAGGCATAGTCATCGACACAATGTTCTGGGGCGCTCGCGCCGCGGGCGTCGCGGCCCTCGAGCGTGAGCTCGCGCGCCTCCGCCGCGTTCAGAGCGCGCATGCGCGCGAGCTGGTTCGCCCGATCGCTCGCGCGTCGGTCCTCAACCTCATCGTGTACGCAGACCGCGAGGAGCATGCGCGCCGCGCTGCCCGGAGCATCTCGGACCTCGCGCTCCGTCATCCGTCGCGCGCGATCGTCGTGCTCGCGGACCGCGGTTCGCGCGAGGGTGTGAAGAAGGACATCGAGATGCACTGCCAGCTTCCGCTCCCAGACGGCGCGCGACAGGTCTGCTACGAACAGATCCTCGTTCGCGCGAGGGGCGATGTGGACGATCGGCTCGCGTCCGCGGTGATCCCCCTCCTCGTGCCCGATCTTCCGGTGTTCCTCTGGTGGACGGGGACGCCGCCGCTCGGCTCGCGGTCGTTCGCCGATCTCTTGCGTCTCACCGACCGGCTCATCGTCGACTCCGCGGACTTCGCGCGGCCCGAGATCACGTTGCCGACCATCGCGCGCATTTCCGAGGAGGCGCGTGGACGCTTCGGGCTTACCGATCTGAATTGGACGCGGCTCACTCCGTGGCGCGAGATCGCGACAGCGTTCTTCGACGTGCCGGCGTGGCGACTCTTTCTGGACGGTATCACCGGACTTCGTGTCGGTTTCGCGGTGGACATGGATGGACGTGACATCCATCCCTCGCAGGCGTTGCTCCTAGTGGGATGGCTTGCGTCACGTCTGGGCTGGCGACCGCTCGAGGCGCTCGCTCCTTCAGAGGCCGGCGGACTGCTCTTCGCGATCGCGCGCCCGGATGGCGCGCGGATCATGGTGCGCGTGCGGCCGCGCTTCGAGCGAGGCCTCGACGAAGGCGATATCCGGGGGATCCGCATCCAGAGCACGGACGGGCGACACCAGGCCGAGTTTGTGGTCGTACGGCAGCCCGATCCACGCCATCAGACGGCGACGGTCTTCCTGGACGGAGAACGGCGTTGGGAGCGCACGATGCCGCTCCCGTCTCCGGCGATCGTCGAGCTCATCGGTGAAGAGCTCTCGATCCTCGGAAGCGACCGAACTTATGAGGCGGCTCTCGGGGCCCTCGTCGAGCTCGCCTGATGGGTTAGCACGTAAGTTGCGGACCGACGACGGCATGGCCAGCGAGAAGAGCGGTCAGATCCGCGCGCCCGGAGGGGCGCGCCTCCTGGCGACGCGATACCGCCTCATCGAGCGGATCGACGAGGGCGGCGCGGGCGAGGTCTGGCGTGCGCGCGACGAAAAGCTCGATCGCAACGTTGCGATCAAGCTCCTCGGCGCCGATGCGGACGACGCGTTTCGCGCGCGTTTCGCCGACGAGGCGCGCCGCGCGGCAGCAGTCGTCCATCCGAACGTGGTCACCGTGTTCGATGAAGGCCGCGACGGCGCGGACGCGTTCATGGTCATGGAGCTCGTGCCGGGAAAGACGCTCCGCGAAATCGTCGCCGAGCGCGGTCCGTTGCCTCCGCATGAGGTGAGTCGCCTCATCAGGCAGGTCGCCGGCGCGCTCGACGCCGCTCATGCCGCCGGCGTCATTCACTGCGACGTGAAGCCCGCGAACGTCATCGTCGATCCCGAGGGAGTCGCGAAGCTGACCGATTTCGGTATCGCGCGCGCCGCCCGCGATCGCGACGAGCAGGAGCTTCTCGGTACGGCGCGCTACATCGCGCCCGAGCGCGTCGAAGGAGGACCGGTCACGGCGCGCACGGACGTCTATGGCCTGGGCCTCGTCGCGTACGAGCTCCTCACCGGCAGGCCTGCGTTCGACGGGGCGACGAGCGAAGAGCTCGTGCGCGAGCGGCTCGTCGGGCCTCCGCCATCCCTTCGGCACGCGCGCGTCGGTCTCGACGACCGGCTCGACGCGATCGTCGGACGCGCGCTCGCGACCGATCCGGACCGCCGCTACTCGAGCGCCGGCGCCTTCGCGCGAGCGTTCTCCGAGATCGCGGATCGCGACACCGATCCGACCTCGACATTGCCGCGGGTCGGCGGCCTGCGGCCCGGACGCGGCTGGGCGCCGCCACGCTTCGACAGCAGCGTTGCGATCCTCGCGGTGCTTGCCGTCCTCTTGGCGCTGTTCCTGTTCTTTTCGTCGTTCCAGAATCGCGCGCTCCCCGGCGCGAACGCGACCCCGGCGCCGAGCGCGGCCGCAGCGGGAACGCCGAACGTCGTCGGAAAGAAGCTCTCCGACGCGATCAGCTCGCTCCAGGCCGCCGGCTTCCCGATCATCGAGTGGGCTCCGGGAGAGGGTCAGGGCGGCCAATGCGCGGTGGTGCGGCAGGATCCGCCGGCCGGCACGACGCTCGCGCGCAACGGGAAGACGACCCTGTCGTACATCGCGGGGAAGGACTGCACGAAGAAGGGGGACTAGAGACTGGCTGCGAAAACGGCCGCACTGACCGACACCGGTCGCGTGCGCGAGAACAACGAAGACCGCTACCTGGTGCGCGAGGGACGAAAGGCGACCCTTCTCGCCGTCGCCGACGGCGTCGGAGGCGAGGCGGGCGGCGAGACGGCGAGCGCCGCCGCCATCGACGCCCTCGCCGTGGGTTTCTTCAACGCGAGCTCGGGGCAGCCGGTAGCCGACGCGCTCGCCGCGGCCATCCGCGGAGCGAACGACGCCGTCCTCGGCGCGGCCGGCGAGAGCGGCCAGAAAGGCGCGGCGTCGACCCTCGTCGCGGCCGCCATTGACGGGACGTCGGCGTTCATCGGAAACCTCGGCGACAGCCGCGCGTACCTCCTGCGCGACGGCGAGATACGCATGGTCACCGCCGACCACTCCGGCGATTACCAGAGCTCGATCACGCGATTCGTCGGCGATCCGCGCGGCGTGCAGCCGGATGTGTTCGTGGAGACGCTCCGCCCCGGCGACCGTCTACTCCTCTGCTCGGACGGACTGACTCGCCACGTGCCCGACGCGGACATCGCGTCGACCGTTCGGCGCAAGGATCTCGGCGCCGCCGCGAGCGCCCTCGTCGATCTCGCGAAATCGCGCGGCGGCGAGGACAACATCACGGTCGTGCTCTATGCGGCGCGCCGTACGTTCGGGTTGGCCGACGTGCGGCGCAATTTCGTGAACCTCATCCTCGCGCTGCTCGTCGCGCTCGTCGTCGGCGGGACGATCGCCGCGCTCATCTTCGCTAGCGGCGCGTACCCGATCGCACGGTAGCGAGCAGGCGCCCCAAACGCGGCGAGCTGCTCCAGACGATGAGGGCGGCGACGGTCGCGGCTACCGCGAGCGCGAGCGCGAGACGGCCGGCGAGCGCGACGAACGAGAAGGACGAGCCGATCGTCGGATTGCATACGAAGGTCGGATAGAACGTGCACTCGTAGGTCCAGGTCGGAAGGATGAAGAACATCCCGGCCTGCGCGCCAGGAAACGGCTGCGCCGAGATGAAGGGATAGAAGTACGCGAACGCGGCCGCGGCGGCGGCGAGATACCCGATCACCACGCGGGCGCGACCGGACTCCCACAGGTACGCCAGGCCCGCCGCGAGTGCGAGCAGGTAGAACGGGAGCACCGTGAAGAAGTGGTAGAAGAAGAGCACGCGTCCGATGGGGATCCAAGCGACGTACTGCACCAGCCCGGCGAACACGACGAAGGCGAGTGGGGCCGATCGCGCGCGGATCGCCGCGACGACGCACCAGCCGAACGCGACCAGTCCCGCCCAGAACAGCACGACGTTCCCGGCGTCGTAGATGTAGGCGTTGTCCCCACCGCCCGATGCGCCGAAGTACCAGTACACGGGCTTGAGCACGAACGGCCAGCTCCACCACGGCGAGCCCGCCGGATGTGGCGCGGTCAGGCTCGAGTGGTACCAGTACATCTGCTGCGTGAGCTCGACGAGGGTCCAGCCGTACGGGATGGTCGGACCGCCGAACCAGCGGACGTAGCTGGCGAGGTAGATCGCAGCCGGGATCACGGCGAAGGAGACGAAGAGCACGACCGCGTTCAGTCCGCGGCGCGCCAGGAGATCGAGCGGTCCGGCGGTCCCAGGGCGGCCGCGCTCGTACGCGCGCGCGGTCACCGCGAGCGAGGCGACGAGCAGGCCCGCCAGCGTGTACGCGCCCGCCCACTTCGACGCGAGAGCGAGGCCGAAGAGCACCCCCGCGATCACGATGTCGACGATCGCGGAGCGCCGCGGCCTATGCGCCGCGACGACGAAGTACCAGCCGGCGACGATGAGCGTCGCCACGTAGATGTCGTTCATCCCGATCCGCGCCTGCGCGAACATCGAGCCGTCGAGGACGACGGCGACACCGACGAGCGCGGGCAGGACCGCCGAGGCGAAGAGGCGTCGCGCGAGGAGAACGAGAAAGAACGCGAGGAGCGCGGCGAAAAGGATCCCGGGTAGGCGCCACGCGAGCGCGTGGCGCCCGGTCTCAATGAGGTCGGAGCCATTCGCGCCGGCGACGACGAGCTTGTCGCCTTCGCCGTCGACGCCGAGGAGCGAACCGCTCACCGGGATCGACGTGTACGGCGAGGTGCCGTGCGTCTCCACCACGACGACGCGGCCTTCATCGAGTGCGTAGAGGAAGTCGGTCCGCGGCACCACCGCGAGCGCGCTCGCGCCGGACGAGAACGTGCCCGTGCGCGCGTTCGCGAGAGGGACCGCGTCGTGCGATCCCGTCTCCAGCTCGTACACGTCGAGGATCGCGGCGTCGGCGCGCGCGACGAAGACGCGGTTCGGGCCGAGCGCGTAGGCGATCGCCGTCCCAGGTCGGCCCCCCGTGAGCGCGCGCGTCTCCTGCGCGGTCTCGGCCGAGATGACGTGCACGATCCCCTGCGGATCGAGCGCGTAGATCTCGCTCCCGTCGGTCTTCGCGGTCATGGCGACCGTCGGGATGGCGACAACTGTGGGGGCCGCGTCCAGAGTCGCGTAGATCGCGAGAGATCGCGAAGTCGCGACGAGGACTCGGTCCCCGCTCACCGCGAAGGACGTCACCGCCGGCTCGCCCTCGCGCGTTCGCGTCCTGCTGAAGGCCAAGGTGCCGGACGGAGCCACTCGGAGGGCAGGGGTCAGGTCGATCTCGTCGATCTCCTGGTCGGTGACCGCGAAGATGCGGTCGCCGTTAACGGCTATGCCACGGGGCGATCCAAGCAGCTGGGTCAGCGTCCGCGGGTTGGCCCCTCGCTCCGCAATTTGAATGATGCCATTCCGAAGCGCGTAGACCCGCAGCCCGTCGTTGCCGACAGCCGCCACGGCCGTGTTGTCGGGCACGCTCTCGTGCCCGACGACACGATCGTCACCGAACGCGACGATGCCGAGCGCCATGATCTCTTTCGCGAGATGCGGGTGCGTCCATTCGTACGGCTCGCGCTGCGCAAGGAGCTCGAACGCGGTGCGCGCGTGATAGACCTCGTCGAAGTACATGTCGCGCGGCCAGTCGAGCCGGTACCCGCGGGTCGCCAGCACCGCGAGGGCGATGAGGACGGCAACGGTCAGATCGCGGCGGGTCGGCGCGCGACCGGGCCCGAACCCGGCGGGCAGGGTCCAGCGACCCTCTCCGGGCGAACCGATTCGGCGCAGAGCCCAGATGTGGCCGTCGTTCAGGCGCGCGTCGCCACGGACGAGGCGCCACCAGAGGTAGGCGGCGGCGGCGATCATCACCAGGGCGATGGCGATCTGGCCGCTGCGGCTGAAGAGCGTCGCTTCGATGAGGTCGGGTACGCGCAGATCGACGTACTGCTCGTAGCGCGTGAACGCGTAGTAGAGCGACAGCGCGAAGGCGAGCGAGAGCGCGACGTACGGCACCAGCACGCGACCGCGCGTCGCCGCGAGCGGCAGAGCGAGCGCGAATACCGGGAAGAGATAACGCTCGTGCGCGCGCGTCGGCAGGAAGTAGAAGGCGAGACCGGCGACGACCCCGCACGCGAGCAGCATCGCGGTGTCCCGACGCCACCACAGCGGAACGACCGAGAGGACGAGGCCGGCGACCAGCAGGACCCCGCCCCAGAAGACGAGCTCGGTGTCTGGCTTCCAGAAGTCGAAGAACACCGACCATCCGTTGAACGCGTAGAGCGACGTGTACGGGTAGGTCTCGGATGCGCTGCGCACGAGCCCCACGAGCTCGCCCGCGATCCGGGTCGGATCGATGCCCCAGAACGGGACGCACAGCACGTACGCGGTCACCGCGGCGGCACCGAGCGTCTCGGCCACGGGCCGCCAGCGCGCTTCGCGAATGAACTCGAAGGCCGCGGCCGCCGCGATCACGAGCAGGCCGATGCCGAACTGCGGCTTCACCAGTGCGGCGAGTGCGCCGAGGGCTCCGGCCAGCCACCACCGTCGCGACCCCGCGGCGAGGAGCGACCCGAAGAGCGGCAGCGTCCCGACCGCATCGACCTGCCCCCAGTACGGACCGGCGAAGATGGCTCCGGGCTGCATCGACCACATCGCGGCGGCGGCGATCCCGGCCGCCCGGCCCCCGGTGCGCCAGACCACTCGCGCGGCGAGAAGCGCGATGCCGATGTCGGCGGGGATGCTGATCGCTTTGACCGCGAGTCGAAGGAATTCGCCGTCGAACAGGCCGCCGAGAAGCCACAGCACGTAGAGGAAGGCGGGCGGGTAGTCGCTGAAGTACCCCGGTTCGTAGAAGCGTCCCGGGCCGATCTGCGCGAGCCGCTCCGCCCACGCTTGGAACGTGCCGACGTCAGTCGGGAAACCCTGCGCGCGCACCGCCAGGAGGCGGACGATCACGCCGACCGCGATAACGCCCGCGACGACAAGGCGCGCGCGGCGCTCGCCGCGACCGAGCTCGTCGTTCATTGCCAGTACCCGAAGCGCGTGATCGCGATCGTCGCGTAGATGTTCACGGCGAGCGAAACGACTATCGCGAGAATGAAGATGATCGTCGGCCAGCGTCGCCAGACTCCGCGGAGGAGACCGTCGCCGGACAGCGCGAGAGCGACCAGGAACGGTTGCGCGTCGATGCTGAAGCGGTACCCGAACTGCTGGAAGCCCACGGTGCCGTGGAAGAGATCGGGGAGGAGCGCGAGCAACGCCGCCGCGCCTGTCGCGGCAACGGCGACATCGCGGCGGATCTCGCGCAGCGCGACGAAGATCCACAGGAACGCGGGCGTCGTGATGAAGAGACTCATGCCGATGAAGCGGGGTCTCAGAAAGAAGGGAG
>Ga0184608_10000374_pt1 | contig 11800 bp, 11 predicted proteins | sample PLM1_30_coex_FD_133010 | JGI IMG/M metagenome (GOLD analysis project Ga0184608, IMG submission 133010) | Groundwater sediment microbial communities from an aquifer in East River, Colorado, USA - PLM1_30_coex | ecosystem: Environmental > Terrestrial > Soil > Riparian zone | place: USA: East...
CCCGAGAGCTTCAGCACAACCCGGCCGTACTTGGCCTTCGTCTGAACGGCCATCGCGGGCAGTTTAGGTCGGTTCGCCGTTGGACTGGCCCAGCTCGAAGCGCTTGAACCGCTTGACGCGCACGTTCTCGCCTGTGCTGGCCGCAATCGTCGTCACGAGCTCGCCGATCGTCTTCGAGGCGTCGCGGATGTAGGGCTGCCCCAGGAGCTGGTCGACGTCCTTGGGATCCATCGCCGCGACCTGCATCGCGATCTCCCTCGCGAGCTCCTTGAAATCGGGATTGCGCGCCACGAAGTCGGTCTCGCTCGAGAGCTCGACCATCGCGCCGATGCGGCCGCCCGCGTGGACGTACGCTTCGACGAGGCCTTCCTTGGCGTCGCGGTCGGCCTTCTCCTTTGCCTTTGCGAGCCCGCGCTCCTTGATCAGGCCCTTCGCCTTCTCGAAGTTGCCCTTGGCGTCGTCGAGCGCTCTCTTGCAATCCATCACGCCCGCGCCCGTCTCCTCGCGCAGGCGCTTCACGTCGTTTCTTACGTTCGCCATCACTCGTCCTCTTTCTTGTCCACAGCGGGTTCCGCAGCGTCTTCGGCCGGCTCTTCGTAGCGCTGGCCGCCGAGCGGGTAGTCCTCGTCCTCCTCGGGCTCGTACACCCGCGGAGTACGCTTCGCCCGCGGTACGCCGATGCCGCCTTCGTATTGCTCGGCCGTCGTCGACGGCGCGTAGCCCATGTCCTCGGGCGTCGCTTCCTTGCGCGCGGCGTCGAACTGCTGACGGCCCTCGAGGATCGCGTCGGCCATCTTCTGACAGATGAGCTTCACGGCGCGGATCGCGTCGTCGTTCGCCGGGATGATCACGTCGATGAGGTCCGGGTCGCAGTTCGTGTCGACCATCGCGATGATCGGGATCTCAAGCCGTCGCGCCTCCTCGACCGCGATGTGCTCGCGGTGCGGGTCGACGACGAAGATCGCCGTCGGTGGACGCTTCAGCTCGCGCACGCCGGAGAAGTAGCGGTCCAAGTGCTGGAGCTCGTCGTCCAAGCGTTGCGCGTCCTTCTTGGGCATCGTCGCGAAGTCGCCGCGCTCCTTGCGCTCGGCCAGATCGTTGAGCCGCTGGATCCGCTTCTGGATCGTCACAAAGTTCGTGAGGAATCCGCCGAGCCAGCGCTGGTTCACGAAGTGCATCCCCGCGCGCTTGGCTTCCTCGGATATCGACTCCTGCGCCTGCTTCTTCGTTCCGACGAAGAGGATCTGCCCGCCGTCGGCGGCGAGGTCGCGCATGAAGATGTACGCCTCTTCCACGCGCGAGAGCGTCTGCTGCAGGTCGATGATGTGAATGCCGTTGCGTTCCATGAAGATGAAGCGCTTCATCTTTGGGTTCCAGCGCCGAGCCTGGTGCCCGAAGTGCACTCCGGACTCGAGCAGCTGCTTCATCGTGACGACTGCCAATGTGATCCCCTTGTTCCTCCGCCTGCTTCCCGTTCGTAGAGAGGGCGATCAGCAGGCGTGCGAAGTACCGAGCTCGTGCTCGATCTCCACCAATTGTACGTGTCCCGCGTTCCCGTCCGCGGGTCCTGTGCCGGCCCGCGGAGGGCGAGCAGCTCCGGGGTCTTCTTCGCTCGGCCCCGGTGGGATCGCGATGGACCGCCGTCTTGGGGCCGCTCGCTCAGAAGACCCCGACGCTGACCAACCGCTCCGGTGCCACCTGCCGCTCGCCCACGCCGTCCAACGCTGGTCAATCGGACTCGCTTTTCTTATCCCGCTCTCACCACGGCACGTCTCATGCGGAGTAACAAGAGACAAATGGCGAAATATGACGAAGCCCGAGTCCCGCGAGGCACGTCCCGGCGATGGGAAGTGCTCATCTCCGAGGACCCCTTGAGCTCGCGCCCGGATATCGAGCGGCGCACCGCGAGGGACGTCCGGGCTGAGCACCGCGTGCTTCTTTCGTTCTCGGACGCCGACCTCGCGGCGATGCCGCTCGTGACCGAAGGCACCCGCCTCGCGCGCGGGGGCTGGTACATGGATCTGCACAACCCCGCGAAGGCCGACTTTCCTGCCACCGGCGACGAAACAGTCGAGCCAGGGCAGCACATGCTCGCCCGAAAAGAGGTCCCCGGAGTGCTCTGGGACGAGCTTCGTCGGGCCTGTGACGGCGTGCTTGGCCGGCCCTCGATGCGGCGCCTTCGACCAGCCGTCTGACGGACGAGCCCGGAAAAACAGATCGGCCCGGCTTTCGCCGGGCCGATCGATATTTCCAGCAGAGCGCGTATTACGTGAGGTTGTTGCCGATGTTGCTGAAGATGTTCTGGAGCTGACCGCGCAGGAAGATCATGGCGACGATGACAGCGATGGCAATGACAGCAATGATGAGGGCGTATTCCACCAATCCCTGGCCTTCGTCGTCACGGAAGAATGCGAGCACTTTTCCAGTCCCTCCTTTCTTCCATGTTTGGCTGGCGGACTACCAGCCGACGTGAAGCAAGAATAGGAGCGTTCCTGACCCCAACCAGTCCCCCGGCCGTACTCCCCCGTTCGAGTGATACCTAGCGGAAATCGGGATGCCCGCGACGCCGAACGCGGTCCCTCAGCGCCTCCAGGGGACTGCGGGCACGCGCGGGTTTGACGGCATCCGCCCCAAGTGTCGCGGCGACAGCATCTCTCAGCTGCTCCAGCGAACATCCGAAGATCTCGCCGCTCGTCTCGAACTCGGCTCGGAGTCGAAGGAAGCCGAAACGGTTGTGGCGGGAGACGTCGAGTCCCGAGGTGAGCTCGTCGAGAAGCACGTACAGCTCTCGCCGCGACTCGCGCGAGAGACTGCCGAGCCACGCATCGAGGGCCCTCGTCGAGCGGTCATCCACGGTCGCACCACGCTGACACGCGGGCGGCTATGCCGTCGAGTGGCAAATGTTCCGTGCGCGCATCTGGCAGGGAGCCGAGCAGCACCTCCCCGTAATCTCTGGTGACGACGCGGCGGTCGAGCAGCACGACGGCGCCGTAGTCGGTCTTTGTGCGGATGAGCCGGCCGAAGCCCTGGCGGAGCCGGAGCGCGGCCTGCGGAAGCTGGAATTGGACGAACGGGTCGTCGTAGCGCTCGGCCCGCCCCTGGACGAGCGGATCGTCGGGCACGCTGAAGGGGAGCCGGGCGATAACGACGCAGCGAAGGACGTCGCCGGGAAGGTCCACGCCCTCCCAGAACGACTGAGTGCCGAGAAGAACCGCCCGGCCCTGGGTGAAGCGCTCGAGGAGCGCGCGCCGCGAGCCGTCGACGCCCTGGGTCAGCACCGCGAGGCCCTCACTTTCGAGCGCCCCGAGCCGTGCCGACGCGTCGCGCAGCGCGGAGTGGGAGGTGAACAGCACGAGCGTCCGTCCGTCGAGCGTACGCACGACATCTTCGATGAGCCGTGCCGCCTCTTCGATGAACCGCTCCTCGCCGGGAAGCGCGATGTCGGTCGGCAGCACGAGGAGTGCCTGGCGCTGGTGGTCGAAGGGTGAGCCCACGGCAAGCGGTTCCCCGACATCGGCGATCCCGAATCGATCGAGCGCGAAATCGAACGAGCCCGCGACGGACAGGGTCGCCGACGTGAAGACGACCGCGCGATGCGTGTTCACGATCGTCTGACGAATAACTCGGCCGAGGTGCGACTCCGCGACATGGAGCGCAAGCGCGCCATCGTTGTCGCGGTCGAGCCAGACGATGTCGCTCGAGCGGGGGTCGTGCAGTCCGCGCGTGATCGCCGCGCGCGCACCGGCGAGCTCACCCATCGCGGCCTCGAGCTCGGCGAGCTCGTCCTCGTCGCCGCCGAGATTCCGGATCCGATCGGCCGCGAACGCGATGCCCGCGATCGCGTCCGCGAGCCGTTCGCCGGCGAGCTCGACGGGTAGCCAGCGATCGTCGCTCGCGCGCAGACCCGCGGTGATGCGGATCCGCTCCTCGGGCGGACCGGCAGCGGGCACGAGGAGAGCTCCGAGCGCATCGAACACTTCGCTCGTTCGTTCCAGTGCACGCTCGACCTCGGCGCGGATCCGTTCCGCGGGATCCGCACGCGCGGGGTCGCGCAGGGCAGACGCGACCGCGAGTGAATGTGCGACGCGTTGCACGTCGCGACGGAACCGAGGCTCGTAGAGCTCGAGCCCGAACGCGTCGGTCGCAACATCTTCGAGCCGGTGCGCCTCATCGATGACGACATGTTCGGCCTGCGGAAGGAGCGCGCCGCGCATCCGCGCGTCCTGCAACAGGAGCGCGTGGTTGACGACGACGATGCCGGCGTCGGCGGCAGCCTCGCGTGCGCGCTGCAGATAGCAGTCAACACCCGGGGTGCGTTTGCAACGCCGCTGATCACACGACTCGTCGTTGGCCGAGATCCGCGACCAGAGCTCGCCCTCTCCCCTCATGAGATTCAGCTCGGCCCGATCGCCGCTCTCCGTCGCCGTGCGCCAGACGAGGGTCTTGCACACGAGGCGCGCTTCCTCGCGAGTCGTCACGGAGCCGCGGAGTATTTGCCAGCGCCGCGGACACAAGTAGTTCGAGCGCCCCTTCAGCACCGCGACGCTGACATCGGTGCCGAGCGCGAGCTGCAGCGCCGGCAAATCTTTGCGCACAAGCTGATCTTGCAGCGGAAGCGTGTGCGTCGAGATGATCACGCGTTCTCCTAAACCCGCCGACGCGATCGCCGGGACCGCATATGCCATGGACTTGCCGACGCCTGTGCCCGCTTCGGCCACGAGCGCGCCGCCGTCCGCAAATGTCCGCTCGATCGCCTCGGCGAGCTCGCGCTGTTGGGGACGATCCTCGTATCCGACGAGCTTTGTCGCGAGCGGGCCGTCGGCGGCGAACGCGCTTTCGACAGAGACCGGTGAGAGGCGAGCAGCGTCGGGGTCTTCTGAGCGAGCGGCCCCTGTCCGGCGGTCCATCGCGATCCCACGAGGGGCCGAGCGAAGAAGACCCCGGCGATGCTCGTTGTCGCCTGTCCATGCATCGCGCGTCGCGGCGCTGGCCGCTTCGCGGAAAAACTCGGCCGAGCTCGGACCGAGGATTTCGCTGAGCGCGGCAATCTCTCCGAGAACATCGGCGGGTAGGTCACGCGCGGTGCGCGCGAGATGGCCGAGCACGAGTGCTGACGTGATCGCGTCGTCGAGCGCGCGATGTGCGGCGTCGGGAACGATCGCGGCATCGGCGGCCAACCGCTGCAAGGCGTAGCTCGATGCGGATGGCAGCAGGATCGACGCAAGCTCGGCCGTGTCGAGCGTCGCGGTGCCCATCGGCATGCCGGCGCGCTCCAGGAATGACACATCGAAGCCCACGTTGTGGCCAACGAAGCACGGCGGGCCGTGACGGAAAGCGAAGGTCACGAAGAGAGCGACCGCTTCTTGAGAAGAGGGGGCGTTCCGTAAGTCCTCGTCACGGATCCCCGTGAGTCGCAGGATCGGCGGTGTGAGTGGGCGCCCCGGGTCGGCAAAAGTAAGGAAGCGCTCGCCGAGCGTCACAGCGCCATCAGGCGAAACGGTCAGGCGGATCGCGCCGATCTCGATGATCTCTTCGGTTTCGGCCTCGTACCCGGTGGTCTCGAGGTCGACCGCGACCAGTACACGGTCCACGGCTCGCCGATCTAGCCGCCTGTTTGGGCGGTAACTCGTCGCGCCGGTTGGGCGCGCGACCGCAACTTTAGCCGCTGGCACCGGCCCTGCGGGCGAGCGGCAGTTAGTGCGTGGAAAAGACGCCCGCCCGTTCGTCTTTTGGATCGGCATCCTCCTCCTCATCGTTCTGCTGGCCGTCTTGGCGGGCAGCTCGGTCGCCCTGCGGGGAGAATCGGCACCGACTCCCACGGCTTCTGCCCTGCTCAGCGCGACGGTCCCGCCGACGCTGGCCGGCCCGCTTCTCTCCGATTCCCGCGGATTCATCGTCTTGCCGGGAAGCGCAGCGCCCGCGGAGCTTCGCCGCGAGACCGATCCCGCGCCGATCAGCACGCTGCGCGGTCAGGGCTTCATCGGCGCGGTATCCGGGACCGGCAGGCGCGTCGCCTACTGGGTGACCGCGGAGGCGGCGACGCTCGAGCTACGCGTGTTCGACGTCACCGCGCCGGACCAGGACACGAGCCTCGCGACCGTCCTGGACACCGAGCGCGGCGCCGCGGCGGTCTGGTCGTCCGATCGGACGGGCCTCGTCGCGGTCGTGGAATCGAGCGGACGCGCCGGGACCGGCGACGCTCCGGGTCCGTTCTCGGCGCTACGGGTCGTGGATACGCCCACGCGATCGATCCGCGAGATCTCCCGTCTCACCGACGGTAGCCAGTACTGGCCTGTCGGCTGGGATCGGGTCACGCGTCTGGTCGGCGCGTGCGCCTACGGCGGGGCGGATGCCACGGGGATCGCGTGGGTCGTTGTGGGCGAGGACGCCCTCAGCTCGCGGGTTCCGATGGAGAGCGGCATGCCAGCGGTCACCATCCGGGCGAGTGGCAACGACGTGCTCGGCGTTCTGAACGGCAGTGTCATCCGCGTCTGGACGCTGGCGTCGTACAACGAGCATCGCGAGTTCGGAGCCGTGCCAAGTGAGCGCATCGCGTTCGCACGCTGGAAGCCCGGCGCGGATGAGATCGTCGTTCTGGTCGCGGACCGCCTCGAGATCTGGCCCAAAGCCGGCGGCGACCGCCGAATGGTTGCGCAGGGCCTACCCGCCGCGAGCGACCTTCTCCTGAGCTCCGACGGAACACTCGCGTTCGTCACCTTCGACGGCGGAACGAACGCGATCGCGGTCGACCTTGCGAGCGGCCGCACCGCGCCGCTGCCGATGTCCGGCTCTCGGCTCGCCGCGCCGATCTCGTTCCGCTAGACGACTCCTCCGGAGCCGGAGGCGAAGCAGCAGGACGGTCGGGCGCCGCTAAGCGGCGCACGACCACCTACGGGTAGATCCCTCGCGTGAGCGTTGCCTCTGCGACGCGTCCCACGGCGACCATGTACGCCGCGGTCCGCATGTCGACCTTGTGCTTTTTCGCGGTCTCGAGCACGTCGTTGAAAGACTTCACCATCACCTCTTTGAGGCGGGCGTTGATCGTCGCCTCGCGCCAGAAGAGGTTCTGCAGGTCCTGCACCCACTCGAAGTAGCTCACGGTCACTCCGCCGGCGTTGCAGAGGATGTCGGGGATGAGAAAAACACCCTTGTCGAAAAGGATTCGGTCCGCCTCGGGACTGGTCGGCCCGTTCGCCGCCTCGGCGATGACCTTGGCCTTGATACGCGGCGCGTTGTGCTCGCCGATCTGGTTCTCGATCGCGGCCGGAATAAGGATGTCGCAGTCGAGCTCGAGCAGCTGGGCGTTCGAGATCCGCTCCGCACCGGGGAAGCCGGTGACCGAGCCCGTCTCCCGCTTGTACGCGTCGACGCGGTTCGGGTCGAGCCCCTTGGGGTTCGCGATCGCCCCGCTCGTGTCGGAGAGGCCGACGATCACGGCGCCGAGCTCGGCCATGAGCTTGGCGGAGAAGCTGCCCGCGTTCCCGAACCCCTGGACGACGACGCGTGCGCCCTCGAGGTCCATGTTGAGGTGTTTGGCGGCTTCGATGATCGTGTACACCGCGCCGCGCGCCGTCGCCTCGTTGCGGCCCTCGCTTCCGCCGATGGATAGCGGTTTCCCGGTCACGACGGCGAGCGCCGTGTAGCCGTGATGCATCGAGTACGTGTCCATGATCCAGGCCATCGTCTGCGCATTCGTGTTCACGTCCGGGGCCGGGATGTCGCGGTCCGGACCGATGAGGAGCTCGATCTCGGTCGTGTAGCGGCGGGTCAGCGTCTCGAGCTGCTGCGCGCTCATGCCCTTCGGATCGCACACCACCCCGCCCTTCGCGCCGCCGTAGGGAATCCCGACGACGGCGCACTTCCACGTCATCCACATCGCGAGCGCCTTGACCTCGTTCAACGACACCGACGGGTGGTAGCGGATGCCGCCCTTGCCCGGACCGCGCGTCGTGTTGTGCTGGATGCGGTAGCCCGTGAAAACCTGCACCACACCGTCGGCCATCCGCACCGGGAAGTGCACCGTGAGCTCGCGCTGTGTGGTGCTGAGGATGCGCCGCATGTTCGGATCGAGATGGAGCTTGTCCGCAGCGATGCTGAATTGCTCGAGGGCGACCTCCCACGGGTCGCGCTGGGTGTGGTCGATGACCGCCGCATTAGCCTTCACGAGTACCTCCGACGCGTCATGGAGTAGCCGCCTTCAGTTTTTCGATCACGAGCCAATCATCGGTCGTCTTTCCCGGCGTGTACGCGCTGTTCCAATTCTTGAGCACGACGCGCCGAAAGCCCTGCGCCTGAAGTGTGTCCCGCCATGAGCGCAGGCCGCGCGTCATGAAGGGCGTGAGCCGTACGTTCGGGCTCGGCGCCAGAACTCCTTCGAGGTGGCGCCGGCGTTCGAGGAGTGGCGTCGCGAGAAGCGACTCGCCGTCGATCTCCAGGAGGTCGAACGCGGCGAAGATCTGACGACCGCCGAATTGCCGCGTGTACGCGTTGCCATGGTCGTCCATCTCGAGGTCGCTCTCGTCCTTCCAGTCGGCTACCAGAACGCCGTCGAGGATGGCGGTGTCGCAGCGAGTCTCCGCGACGATCGCGTCGTAGAGCTCGCGCGGCCCGTCCACCTGGCCCTCGTATCCAACGAAGTGCGGGTCGGGATGGCCAACGCGCACGAGCACCCTCGTACCCGTCCACGCCGGCTCGAGGATGTGGCCCGCCCGCTCCGCTCGTTCGCGGACGGACCGGGGTCGTTGGGGCAACAGATCTGCCCCGAGGGCGCTGCTCAGGATTCGAGTATCCCCGCTCTTGACATGGCGAACGTACGTTCTATTATGCGAACGCCTGTTCGAAACGAGTTTTAGGGGTGCAACGTGGCAGCCGCATCTGCGCTTCTTCTGTCCTTCCGTCCCGGGGAGTTCCCCTCCCCTTCACCACAGCACGTCGAGGCGGCGTCCGCTTCCTGGCGGGTGCCGCCTCGCGTGTACTCACCCTTCGCCGCGCGTCCACGGGTACGGCCGATGGCCGTCCCGGCCCGTACGGAAGAGGCGGCCGCCACGCGTTCTGGCCGAGCGTGGCGCCGCATCTTCCGCGCACATCGATCCGCCTAGACGGCTATTTCTTCTCGCCGTCGCCTCGCGCCGCCATGATGCCGGCGAGCGGCCCGGCGAGGCTCGTGAACTCGGTCGGAATGATGAACTTGGTCGCGGGCGACGATCCCAACTGGTTGAGCGTGTTGAAGTACTGAAGGGTCATCGTCCGGGCATCCGCGTTCATCGCCTGTGCGTTGATCGTCGACAGGGCAAGGGCAAATCCTTCGGCACGGAGGATCGCCGCCTGCCGCGCACCCTCCGCCTCGAGGATCGCGGCCTGCTTCGCGCCGTCGGCCACGAGGATCGCCGACGCCTTCTTACCCTCGGCCTCTGTGACGGAGGCGCGGCGGGTCCGCTCGGCGGTGAGCTGTCGGTTCATCGCCTCCTGCACGTCGCGGGGCGGCGTGAGCTCCTTGATCTCCACGTTGGTGACTTTGACTCCCCAGCGATGCGTGATGTCGTCGAGCTTGATCCGCAGCTCCTCGTTGATCTGCTCGCGCTTGGCGAGGACGTCGTCCAGCGGAATGTTTCCGACGACCGCACGCAGGGTCGTCGTGGCGATGCCCTGGATGGCCTGCCGGAAGTTCTGGATGTTGAGGAACGAGTCCTTTGGCTCGACGACCTTTTGGTAGATGAGGAAGTCGATCGAGATCGGGGCATTGTCCTTGGTGATGCAGGTCTGCTGAGGGATCTCGACCACGAACTCGCGCAGATCCACTGTCTGGGCGACGCTCTGTATCGGTGGCGGGAGGAGCAGCACGATCCCCGGACCGGCGGTCTTCTCGAAGCTGCCCAGCCGAAACACGATCAGTCGCTGGTACTCCGGGACAATGTGGATGATCGCTCGAAGCGCGAGGATCACGATGACGATGACTACGCCGAGGATGATCAGATTCAAGTTATCCATCAGGCTGCTCCTTTTACGCCAGTTCGCAAGTTCAGCTCCTTGACCTCGACGGTCGTCACCTGCACGCCCCAGCGGCGGGTTGTCTCGTCGAGGCTCGCGCGGAGGTCCTCGCCGATGTGGTCGCGCTCGGCGAGGATTTGGTCGAGTGGGATCTCGCTCACTATCGAACGAAGGCCCTTCTTCGCGAGACCCAGGACGGCTTCGCGGAAGTTCTCGATTTTGAGAACCGAGTCGGCTGGGTCCACGACCTTCTGGTAGACGAGGAGGTCGTGAGGAGCTCGAAACTCATCAGGCCGCTCCCCTGCCCTCGGCATCCCGCGCCGGTTCGACGATCAGCCGCACGCCATCAGCTCGCTTGACACGCACCGCGCCCCCCTTCGCGATGGCTCCCCCTTCGCTCACCACGGTCCAGTCCTCCCCCGCGACGTGCGCGATCCCGCGCGGTGCGACGTCCGTTTTGGCGACACCGACCGCTCCGATGAGCAGCGAGGCGCCGCTCGCGACCGGCAGCGGGCGGAGCGCGGTGCGGAGCGCGAGTCCGAAGAAGATCGCCGTGAGTCCCACGACGGAGACGACGACGATCGGGTCGACCGACTGGCGGACTCCTGGGAACGTGGGCCGGAAGGGCGGAAACAGGATGATCAGCCCGATCAACAGCGAGGCAATGCCGCCCGCGGTGAGGAGTCCGTGCGCCTGCACCTTGATCTCCGCCACGAAAAGCAGGATCGCGAAAACCATGAGGGCCACGCCGGCACCATTCGCATCGAGCGTCCCGAACGAGAAGAGCGCAAGGATGATCGCGATGACCCCGACGATCCCGGGGAAGATGAGGCCCGGGTTCGACAGCTCGAAGATGATTCCGTAGGTGCCCAGCGTGAACAGCAATACGGCGATCTGCGGATCAACGACGAAGTGCAGGAGCGCCTCGATGGGATTCAAACCGTCCTCGATGACCGGCGCGTTCTTCGTCGCGAGGCGCACATCCCCGTCCGGCGTCTTCACGGTGCGGCCGTCGATCTTCGCGAGCAGATCAGCGACGTCGTTCGCCTCGAGGTCGACGACCTTCAGGGCCACCGCCTCGTCGACGCGAGAGCTCACGCTCTTGCGGACCGCGTCCTCGGCCCACTGCTCGTTCCGCCCGCGGGCCTTCGCGATGTTGACGATGTGGGCGACCGTATCGTTTTCGACCTTCAGTCGGAGGTCACCCTGGATGTCCCCGCCGCTGGAGTCGACCGGATGCGCGGCGCCGATGTTCGTCGACGGCGCCATCGCGGCGACGTGGCCGGCCATGGTGATGAACGTCCCAGCAGATGCGGCCCGCGCCCCCGGGGGCGCGACGAACGTCACGATCGGAATGCGCGTCGCAAGGAAACGCGCGGTGATCTGATAGGTGGAGTCGATCAGGCCGCCGGGCGTGTCGATCACAAAGACGACCGCGGCCGCATTGTCGGCCTCAGCGTCAGATACGACGCGGTCCACATACCGGGCGGTGATCGGGTTGATCTCGTCCTTGATGTGGCCGACGAGGACAGGAGCGGGCGCGTCGGCGGCGAGCGCGCTGGCGCCCAGACCGAACGCTCCAAGAGCGACTGAGACTGCGGCTACTCCCCTGATCGCGAGATGAAGACGGGTCATCACAACCATTGTCGACCCTCCCCAAAAGCCTGCTTAGACCGCGATACGCAGCTTCACCGGGATGCGGCCGGCGTCGAGATACCAGTCGCCGACCCACTCTGCTCCGTACTTCTCACGCAGAAGCTCGACCGCCCGGCGCAGGTCGGCGGCCGGGTCGCTGGATGGTTCGTAGACGGCC
>Ga0184608_10000376_pt1 | contig 11789 bp, 9 predicted proteins | sample PLM1_30_coex_FD_133010 | JGI IMG/M metagenome (GOLD analysis project Ga0184608, IMG submission 133010) | Groundwater sediment microbial communities from an aquifer in East River, Colorado, USA - PLM1_30_coex | ecosystem: Environmental > Terrestrial > Soil > Riparian zone | place: USA: East...
CACATTCACCGCTGCTCGCCCAGGTGATCCGCGAGATGGGGTTCAAGAAGGCCGAGGACTTCTACCTGGCTCTCGGCTCCGGGAAGCTCCAGGTGTCTCAGGTCGCGAACAAGGTGCTGCACCGGCTCAAGACGACCGAGGTGGCCGAAGAGGAAAAGGTCCCTCTCAAGCCCAGGGCGCGCCACGCGGTCGCATCGCAGAACTTCGGGATCCACGTGCCAGGCGTCGAGGATGTCCTAGTCCGCCTGGCCAAGTGCTGTACACCGGTTCCGGGGGACGGCATCGTCGGCTACATCTCGCTCGGCAAGGGAATCACCATCCACCGGGACGACTGCCCGAACGTGCGCGCGCTGCAGAAGAACCCTGATCGGTTCACGCTGGTCGAGTGGGACGGCGGAGCGTCGCAAAGCTTCCGGGTTCAGATCGCGGTCTCGTCCTGGGACCGCCCGCGCCTGCTCGAGGACGTTGCCAGGACCTTCGCCGAGCACGGCACGAACATCGTCGAGTACGGGGGGCACGTCGAGGACCAGATGGCACGGAACTGGTACGTCGCCGAGGTCGGGGACATCAAGGCATTGCGGGGGCTCCTGAGCGCCCTCAGAAACATCGAGTCGGTCTTCGACGCCTACCGCGTCACCCCGTCCTAGGCCGGCCGTGTCCGACGAGGCGCTTGCGTTCTTGCGGGAGCTCGAGGCCGCCGACGAGACGCTGAGCGCTGCCGAGGCGGAACTTGCCGAGCTCGGTGCGGAGGTCGAGCGCGTGCGGCTCCGCGCGGCCGAGCTCGAGGAGTTTCTCTCCCGGCTTCCCGTCGAGCGGGAGCGGCTGCGGACTGAGCAAGCGGGCGCGGAGCAGCAGGCTGCTCGAGCTCTCCGGGCCAAGAACGAAGCCAGCGAGTCGCTGGCGGACGCGGAGCGTGGTCGCTCGGCGGACGCAGTCGCCGAAGCGCGGCGGGCGGTGATTCGGACCCAGGATGCGCTGCGCATGGCCGACCGGCATGTGTCGGAGCTTGGCGAGGAGTCCGCGGCGCTTGAAGACACCGCCGCCGAGGCGATCTGCGAGGCCGCCGAGCTCGAGAGGCGAGCGCGCCGGCTCGCCGCCGAGTTCGGTCAGCACCCGCGGCTGACGGAGCAGGACGCATCCGACCCGCCCCCGGGTCTGGCCGGGATCGTCGAGTGGGGGAGTGCTGCGCGCGCGGCACTCTTCGTCGCTCGCGGAGGCCTCAGCTCGGAGCGAGAGGCCGTGATCCGCCAGGCAAACGAGCTCGGCAGCATGCTGCTAGGCGAGCCCCTGCCGGCGGCAAAGCCCGCCACCGTGCTCCGCCGGGTCGAGGAGCTGAAAGCGGCTCGGGCATAGCCCGTGTGGCCTAGCGGGAGCGTTTCGCTGCGTGCGGGGAAAGGAGCAGAGCCACCCGCTCCAGGAACTCCCGGTCAGCCTCCGTGAACGCCGAAGGCTCGTCGGAGTCGATGTCGATCTCGCCGACCACCTTGCCGTCGAACGAGATCGGAACGACGATCTCGCTGCGCGTGGACACGAAGCACGCCAGGTAGCGGTCGTCGGCATTGACGTCGTCCACGATCTCCGTCCGGCCACTGGCCGCGGCGGCGCCGCAGATACCCTGCCCGATCGGGATGCGCGTGTGCTCGGTCTCCTCGGGGCCTTGCCAGGGGCCAAGGACGAGGTCGTCGCCTTCGACGAGATACACGCCGATCCACGAGTAGTGGTCGAAGCGCTCGACCAGGACGTCGACCACCTTTCGCAGCACCTCGTCGGCCTCGCCCTCGCGGTTCACGATCCGGTCGACAGTCTCCAGAGCGCTTCGATACGTGTCGGTCGTCACGGTGGTCACCGGGCGACTGCCAGCTCGACGTCGGCGCCCTCGAAGCCCGCGATCGCCTCGCGGTAGCTCTCGGGGACCGGCACGGGCCGCCGCCCGGCCCGATCCACGAGGACGAGGGTTTGCTCCGCCGTGCACATGAGCTCGTCGTCGTCAGCCCGGACGGCACAGAACTCACTCGTCACGCTCGTCCGCCCGATCCTCGTCGTCCGGATGAACACCTCCAGCAGGTCGTCGAACCGCGCCGGCGCCTCGTACAGGACGCTAGCCGCCCGCATGACGAAGTCATGCTCGCCGCGGTCGGTCACGAGCAGGCCCAGGTGTCGGTGGTATTCGACTCGCGCGAAGTCGAAGTACGGCAGATAGCGGCCGTAGTAGACGATCCCCTGCGCGTCGGTGTCGGAGAAGCCCACGCGCGTATAGGCCGCGAATTTGAAAGGTGCCCTCCTGTTGCTCGTATGCCCGAGGGTGAAGGTCACCGCGAAATCCTAGCCGCCTGGGTATTGCACTTGGAGTCACGATCTGTAACCCTCTCGCGCGATTTGCAGGACATTCGAGTGGGGGGAGGTCTCTGATGAGACGTTTGGTGCTCTTGGGTCTGGCACTTTGCGCGATGCTTGCGCTCGTTCCGCCGGCTTCGGGCGGCCGCGTGAAGAGCAGGGTGTCGCTGAACCAGTACACGGTGAAGGTTCAACCGGCGGTCTACCAGGAGCTTTTGTCGGAGTACGACGTGGTCTCGCAGCGGAACGTCCGCGGCAGGATCCGGGTCGACCTGGTCCTCTCGCGGAAACAGGCGCGGGCACTCCGAACGAAGGGCATTGGCGTCGTACTCAAGCGCACCAAGCGCGGGAAGACGATGCGGCAAGCCGCAGCGGCGCAGGCTTTAGGGGGCTACACCGTCTGGCGCGACTACGACGGTTCGGACGGGATACGCGCCCAGCTCTACGCAATCGCGCGCAACAACCCGCAGATCACAAAGCTCGAGGTCATCGGACACTCGACCCAGAACCGTGAGATCCTTGCCCTGAAGCTCACGCAGGGTGCGCGCGGAATCGCGGACGGCGCGAGACCGGCCGTGCTCTACAGCGCTGTCCAGCATGCCCGCGAGTGGATCGCCGGCGAAGTCGACATTCGGATCCTCAAGGGTCTGCTTGTGAAGTACCGCGCCGACGACAAGGCCACGAAGGACATGCTGAAGGCGACCGAGCTCTGGTTCGTCGTCATCGCCAACCCGGACGGCTACCAATACACGTTCCAGAGCCCGGACACGCGGCTCTGGCGGAAGACGCTTCGGGACAACGACGGGAACGGCATCATCACGGTCGGCGACGGAGTCGACCCCAACCGGAACTACCCGGAGCACTGGAACTACGACAACGAGGGCTCATCGAGCGCCATGTCGAGCGAGACGTACCGTGGCCCCTCTGAGGGGTCGGAGCCGGAGACGCAGGCCATGACCGGCCTCCTCGACCGGATCAAGTTCAAGTTCCAGGTCAACTTCCACTCCTTTGGCCAGTGGCTCCTCTACCCCGAGGGTTGGCAAATCAGCACTCCGTCGGGCGACGACCCGATCTACTTCGCGCTTTCCGGAAACAAGGACAACCCGGCCATCCCCGGCTTCACGCCGGGACTCTCCTCGGACGTCCTCTACGTGACCAACGGCGAGACCACCGACTACGCGCACGTAGTCGACGGCACGCTGGCTTGGACACCTGAGCTCTCGGAGGGCTGCCAGGGCTGCGGCTTCGTGTTCCCGGACAACGAGGCGCTCGTCCAGGCCGAGTACCTGAAGGTGCTGCCGTTCTCGATGGACGTGGCGAAGTCGGCCACGAGGGTCGCGAACCCCGTTTCCCACCTCGGGTTGGCGACGAAGCCCTTCTATTTGAAGAGCGACGACACCTACAAGTTCGGCCTCCCGGAGGCGAACTTCACGTTCGCAGTCTCGTACGGCGATCCTCAGCCGGTACGGGTGAACGCGCTCCGAAGCCTGGGTGCGGTCACGCTGAAGTACCGGATCAACGGAGGCGTCGTCCGGTCCGGGCCCACCTCGGAGTGGAACGGCGGTGAGAAGTTCGGCGGGAAGACCGACCGCTACTACCATGTGATGGGCGGCCAAGTCACGGGTACGAGCCCCGGCGACTCCGTCGAGGTGTGGTTCGAGGGCGGTGGCAAGACGAGCCCGTCGTTCACCTACTCGGCCGCCGTCGAGACGAGCAATCGTGTGCTCGTCGTGTCGGCCGAGGACTACACGGGCGCCTCACCGCCTCAGGCACCGGGCCCGCACTACCTGCGCTACTACCTGGACGCTCTCGCGGCGAGCGGGATCGGCGCCGACGTCTACGACGTCGACGCCCGCGACCGCAAGGCGCCGACAAGCCTCGGCGTCCTCGGTCACTACGACGCCGTGATCTGGTACACGGGCGACGACATCATCCCGCGCGAGCTCGGCTGGAGCGGCGGCAACGCCTCCCGGCTGGCCATGGACGAGATGCTGCACATGCGCTCGTACGTGAACGAGGGTGGCCGTGTCCTCTACACGGGCGGCTTCGCGGGCCACGGCTACACACCGGCGCACGGGGCGCAACTCTACGATCCGACCGAGGCGAACGCCCAATGTCAGGGTGCCGGACCGACGCTCGCCCGCTGTCTCCCGCTGGCGGGAGTCGGAGACGGTCAGAACGACGTGCTCCAGTACTGGTTCGGGGCTTACATCCTGAACGACGCGGCCGGATTGGACGAGGACGGAAACCCCTTCGACGTCCTCGGAACCGACGATCCGTTCAACGGCACCGGGTGGAGCTTCAACGGCCCGGACAGCGGCAACAACCAGTTCCACAACTCGTCGTTCATCACCACGAGCGGGATCCTGCCCGTCTCGGATTACCCGCAGTTCGAGAGCTGGGCGGCGGCGAAGTACGACCGACCCGGCGGCCCGTTCGCACCACACACGGGTGACCAGTACATGTACTCGCAGATCGCCGACGTGTCGTACAAGCGGCTGACGCGGACGATCACCGTTCCGGCCGGCGGTGGGGAGATGTCCTTCTGGACGTCCTACAACACCGAGCAGAACTGGGACTACATGTTCGTCGAGGCTCGTACGGCGGGCCAGGACGACTGGACGACACTCGCGGACCTGAACGGCCACAACAGTCAGGATCTCGGGCCGTCGACGCCACCCGGCGAGCCGGACGCTGCAAGCTGCCCGGCCGGCTGGCGGGAGCTCCATCCGCAACTCGACCACTACCAGACCAACAACGGCGACGGCACCTGCTCGCCGACCGGATCCACCGGGGCGTGGTGGGCGCAGTCCGGCGGCTCCGGCGGCTGGCAGCAATGGCGTGTGGATCTCGGCGCGTTCGCCGGCCGGCAGGTCGAGCTCTCGATCGCCTACGCGAGCGACTGGGCGACTCAGGGCCTCGGCCTCTTCGTGGACGACATCGACGTCTCGACGGGCGAGGGCACGACGTCGTTCGAGGAGGACGACGACCCGATGGACGGCTGGGCCGTCACCGGCCCACCGGCTGGAAGCGGGCCAAACAGCAACAACTTCGTCCGCTCCACAGCCGCCGGGTTCCCGGAGGGGGCAGTGATCGCGACGGGGGACACCCTCTACATGGGCTTCGGCTTCGAGGGGATCTCCGACGCGGCGTCGCGGAACGTGGTCATGGGACGAGCAATGGGCTACCTCCTGCGCTAGGAGGCTGGAAGCACGGAACGACGGAGGGCGGGGGAGACCCTGCCCTCCGCAATTCCTAGGTGCGAATGACCTCGAGCACTTCGTCGCGCTTTCGCTCCATGAGCTCCTTGCTAAGCGCTTCGAGGTTCAGTCGCAGGAGCGGCTCCGTGTTCGAAGGACGGACGTTCAGGTGCCAGTCCTTGGCCGTGACCGAGAGGCCGTCGAGGTGCGACACCTCGCCCTCGGGCCCGAAGCGCGCCTCGAGCTCCTCGAGCTTCCGGGGCACGTCTGCGACGGGCGTGTTGATCTCGCCCGTCAGGAAGTAGCGCTCGCGAAAGGGCCGTAGGATCTCCGAGAGCTTGCGGCCCTCTTTCGAGATCAGCTCGAGCATGAGGAGCGCAGGAATCGTGCCAGAGTCGGCCTGGCTGAAGTCGCGGAAGTAGTAATGGCCCGAGACCTCGCCGGCGAAGACGGCGTCTACCTCGCGCATCCGGTGCTTGATGAACGCGTGGCCAACCCGGTTCACGACCGGCGTGCCGCCCGCGGCGCGAACCACGTCCGGCACCGCCCAGCTCGCTCGCACGTCGTAGATGATCGTTCCACCCGGCTCCTTCTCCAGCATCGAGCGGGCGAGGAGCGCGGTCACGAAGTCGCCCGGAACGAACTCGCCGCTGTCGTCGACGAAGAAGCACCGGTCGGCATCGCCGTCGAAGGCGATGCCGAGGTCGGCCCGCTCGTCCAGCACCTTCCGGATCACGAACTCCCGGTTCTCGGGCAATAGCGGGTTGGGCTCGTGATTCGGGAAGGTGCCGTCAGGATCGAAGAAGCAGCTGACCGCTTCGATCGGGAGACGCTCGAGGATCCCGGGCAGCATCGCGCCGGCCATGCCGTTCGCCGCGTCGATCACGACCCGGAGCGGCTTGACCGCGCCGGGGTCGATGAACGAGAGCACCCGATCGGTGAAAGCAGGGTAGAGGTCGTGCTCGCGCCGCTTCCCACGCCGAGAGGGCTCGTCACGGAACCCGGTCTCCGCGCGGCGGCGAATCTCGAGCAGCCCCGAGTCGCCGCCGACCGGAAGTGCGCCTCGGCGGACGATCTTCATTCCCGTGTACTCCTTCGGGTTGTGCGAGGCGGTGATCGTGAAGCCGCCATCGAGATCCAGCTCTCCGACTCCGAAATAGAGCATCTCGGTGCCGATCATCCCGACGTCGACGACGTCTACACCCGCGTCGAGAACACCCTCGATGGCCGCTCCGGCCATGGTCGGAGACGAGACGCGCATATCCCGGCCGACGGCGACCGCAGACGGCTCGAACTCCTCTGCGTAGGCCCGGGCGATCCTGTAGGCGCCGTCCTCGTCGAGCTCCTCCGGATAAAGGCCGCGAACGTCGTAGGCCTTGAAGACCTTGGAGTCGAGCGCCACGGGCTAGTGCGTCCAGACCGCGGCGAGCTTCGTGCGGGTGTCTTCGAGGGCTTGGGGTATCACCTTGACGTCGGCGAGCACCGGCATGAAGTTGGTGTCGCCGGCCCACCGTGGGACGACGTGGATGTGGACGTGGTCGACGACCCCCGCTCCTGCCACCCGCCCCAGGTTCCAGCCGAGGTTGTAGCCCTGCGGGTGCATGGCCTCGTTGAGCACCTCGAGCGCGGCGGCGGCCAGTTTGTGCACCTCGAGCGCCTCGTCGTCGGAGACGTCGCCGAAACGGCCCGTGTGCGCGTACGGCGCGATCATGAGGTGGCCTGAGGCGTACGGGAACTTGTTCAGGAGGACGAACGCGTGCTCGCCCCTATGCACCACGAGCCGCTCTTCGTCCGGGCCCGCGGCCGCGTCGCAGAAGACGCAGCCAGTCTGCTCCTCGGCGCTCTGGACGTACTCGAGGCGCCAGGGCGCCCAGAGCCGCTTCACAGCCACTGCTTTCGCCGGAAATAGACGACCAGGAAGATGGCAGTTACCAGCTGCAGGAGCATTCCGCCCAGTACGAACGCAGCCGCGCTCCCGACGTGGTCGACCATGAAGCGGAAGTTTTGGCCGAAGAAGCCGGCGATGTAGCTGAGCGGCAGGAAGATCGTGGCGATGATCGTCAGCTGCTTCATGACCTCGTTCATCCGGTTCGAGGAAGTCGAAAGGAAAACGTCCATCGCGGCCAGGGTGAGCTCATGAAAGTTGTCGATCGTCTCCGCGAGCCGGTAGAGGTGGTCGGAGACGTCGCGGAAGTAGTGTGCGCTCTCCGTGTCGAGCCCGGGGATCTCATCGCGATCCAGGTGGGCGAACACGTCGCGCTCCGGTGCGATCGCCCGGCGGAGCGTCGCAAGCCTGCGCTTCATCGAGAAGAGCCGTTGGAGCGGCTCGTCGCCCGGGGCTCGGAAGAAGTCGCCCTCGAGCTCGTCCAGCTCGACGTCGAAGCCGTCGAGAACCGGAAAGAAGCTGTCGACGAGGCCGTCGACGACACGGTGCAGGGTTAGCGCCGGATCCCGAACGTTGATGCGGCGGGCTGCGCAGCTCTTCTTGAGCTCGTCCAGGGCGGGAGCGTCGTCTCTGTGGACGGTGACCAGGAAGCGCTCCGAGTAGAAGCAGTGCACCTCGACCAGGCCGTCATCGTCGGGAGACCACCCGTAGATGACGAGGAAGATGTAGTCGCCGTAGGTCTCGAGTTTCGCGCGTTGGCCGAAGTCCTGAGAGTCCTCGATCGCCAGTGGATGGAACTCGAACGCATCCCGGAGGACCTCGAAGTCAGAATCGTCGGGGTCCTGGAGGTCGAGCCAGAAGAACTCGCCCGAGCTCAGGTGCTCCTCGATCGCCGCCCGGTCAGGTGGCTCGACCGCGTCTCCGTCACGCTCGATGAGCGTCGCGCTCAAAACCAGCGCTTGTAGCGGAAGAACGCCAGCATCCCGCCGAGCGTGGTGATCATGCTCACGATGATCACCCAGAAGGCCGTGTGCGTGCCCTCACCGGGAAAGAGCACGTTCATTCCGAAGACGCTCGCGATCAGGGTCAGGGGGAGAAGCGTGACGCTGATGATCGTCAAGAGCCGCAAGACGTCGTTCTGCTTGTGCGAGATGACCGACTCGTTGGTCGACTCGAGCCCCTCGAGGACCTCCTTGTAGTTGTCGAGAAGGTCCCAGATCCGCTCGGCGGCGTCGACGATGTCGTCGAAGTAGATATCCAGCTCCTCCGGCAGGAAGCGCTGCGTGTAGCGCTCCAGAACCCGGAGCGTCGCGCGTTCGGGCTTGATGATCTTCCGGTAGGCGATGATCTCCTGCTTCGCGTTCGAGATGTCCCGAACGACGTTCTCGGACCGCCCCTCGAACACATCCTCCTCGAGCGCGACGAGCTTGTAGCCGATCTTGTCGAGGATCGGGAAGCAGTAATCGAAGAGGTCGTCGAGGACGTGGTAGAGCAGGTAGCCGGATCCCTTGGAGAACAGATCTTCCCGCAACTCGGCGTCGTCACGGCAGCGGTTGAACAGATACGTGACCGGGTGCAGCTCAACGTTCGGGAGAGTGATCAGGAAGTCGGGCCCGAGGAAGATGTCGAGCTCGGCCGCGTTCAGGCGCTGCACAGTCTTGTCGTAGAAGGGGAAGTGGAGGACGACGAAGAGGTACTCGGGGTACTCGTCGATCTTCGGCCGCTGCCGGTTCGACAGCACGTCCTCGATATCGAGCTCGTGGAACCCGAAACGCTCGGCGAGCGCGGCTACCTCACGCGAAGAGGGCTCCGGCGCATGGACCCAGGTGAGCCCGTTAGCGGAGAGCTCTTCGGTGCGACCCCGCGCCGGCTCGGCGATCTCGCCCACACCGCCGTGCGCGCGCCCGCGCCGCAGTCTCGGTCTGGGGAGAGTTGGCCGTGCCATAGGTACTTAGCGGGTCGTCCAGTCGCATCGAAGGGAATTCTACCCCGAGCGACCCGTTCCCTCCCCGCATTTGCGACCTTTCCCGCCGACGGGGGTTGGGTTTTCAGGCGGTCGAACACCTGGACTGGGTTCCCGCCACCGTTTGCGCCATCGGCCTGCTAGAAGGAGGCGACGCCGAGACCGTCGATCGCGACGGGCCTCCCTACGGATGTCACGCGAATCGAAATGCTTCCTCGGACGAGGTGGTCAAAGGCAGCGAGGTGGACGACTTGGCGGTTGCGCCTCAAGTTGGAGCCGAGCCGGACTGTCCTAAGGCGCGAACCGTTCCAGTACACGCTGACCGTCCCGCACCCGGGGCAACGAGTCACTACGAGGGCGAGGCGTCTTGCGCGAACGCCGAATCGCACGAGTGCCGCTCTGTTCGCCCGGGAGGTCGAGACGGTGTCCAGGTACGAGCCCGAAACGCCGGCTCTTCTCCAGGCGCCCCTCGCCGTCAGCGCGCGATCGTCGAGCGGAAGTGCCGTGCACCGCCTAGGGCTCCACGGCGACACGTTGCCTGCCCGGTCTCGAGCCCGAGTCGAGAAGCAATATGTCGAGCCTGGGGCACCGCGGAAGCTGGCCCCGGTCGTAGTCGTGGCGTGGAGCCAGGACCGTGTGGGGTGGGAAGAGCCGCGCCAGTCCGTCCGTCGGTAGCGGACGTCGTAGTTCGCGACCCCGCTCTCGTCGTCCTTCGCGCTCCAATTCACGACGAAGGTTTTCCTGAGGAAAAACGACCGTTCGAACGCCGGCCCGCCGAGGCTGACCTTGTACGGGGTAAAAAGATCGTTGGACGGCGCCGGCGGGGTGGTGTCGGGGGGTGGCGGGGTCGTATCGGGGGGTGGCGGAGGCGGCGAACCGCCCGGGTTGCAGGATGCGCTTCCGCTGTCGTCGGTCACGCCGGTGATCGAGATGAACCTCCAGTCGTAGCTCGAGGAGTGGAGGGTGAGCTGCAGAATCCCAAACGGAGGGCCCGAGGCTTTCCTGCTCTTGCCGCCGGTTCCGACGATGAACTCCCGGTAGCCGGCGGGGTCCGCGTTTAGATTCGCGTCGCGAAGCTCGTACCGTCTGTACGTGTGGGTGTGGCCGGTCAGGATCACGTCCCCGCCTGCATCGAAGAACGCTTGTCGCAACGCGGTGGTCGGCGCCGTCAGGTTGGCGTGGTGAAAGAAGGCCAGGACGCATTCCCGCGGATGTGTCGCCAGGTCGGACCGAAGCCACTGCTCCTGAACTGAGCCCGCGCTACAGCTGACCTTGGAGCAGTTCGAGTTGAGGCCGACGAGATGCCAGGCACCGAGGTCGAAGGAGTAGTAGCCCTGGCCGCTTGGGCCGGCGAGCGGGCCGAAGTAGTCGTAGTAGCCGCTCGCGCCGCTCGTCTGGTATTCGTGATTCCCCGGCACGGGGGCGGTGATCGCCTTCACGCGTCCCCAGCTTGCCTCGTAGTACGTGTTGAAATCGGACAGGGTGCCGTTCTCGTACTGCTGGTCCCCGAGCGAGAGCACCTTCGAGTACCCGCCGGCGACCAGGAGATCGGATGTTGCTTGCTGCTGACAGCTCGAAGAAGTCGCGGTGAAGGACGCACACGCGATGTCGCCGGCGGCGGCGATCACCGGGTCGTCGGCGGCAGCCGCTCCCGCCGCAGCGAGAAACGCGAACGCAGCGAGCACCGCTATGCCAGTCCGAAGAGCCACCCGCGTCCCTCCCCTTATACCCCGGATCCCGAGGGTCCCTAGCGCAAGTGGTACGACACACAAGCCCCGCGGTCAAGTAGCTGCGTCGGGCGCGGTCAGCCGGTGGTCACGACGAGCTGTGGCTTGTTGGCGGTTTCTTCGGAGTCGTAGTAGGCGACGTCCCCCGAGGCGCCGCGGAGGACGAAGCTGTACGCACCCTGGCCGCTGACGAGGGCGGTGACGTCGAACTCGATCCAGGTTCCGGCCACGACGCTGCCCGCACTTGCGATCGTCGTGGTTCCGATCGTCGGCCTCGAGTTCCAGGTGAGCGTGCTTTCGCTCCAGTTCGGGTCGGCGCTGAAGAGGATGCCCCCGTTCGGGCTCGCGTCCCGGACGAAGAGCCTCAGCTTCACGGAGCTGATGCTGCCGGCCGGCGCCCCGACCGCGAAGCGCAGAAATGAGTCGGTCTGGGCCGTGCTCGACTTGTAGGCACGCAGGGTGGGGGCGGTGCCGGTGTTTTCGTCCGGGAAGTTGCAGCGGACATGGGCGTCATCGGTGGGTGTGTAGGTGACGCTCGTGCTTCCGCCTCCGGGCGAGACGGTGATGTAGTCGGCCTCGGTACGGCTGCTCGAGCCGGCCCCGTTTGCGACCGTCAGCTTGACCGAGTAGCTGCCGGGCGCCGTGTACTGGAAGCTCGGGTTCTGGGCGTTCGAGTCGAC
>Ga0184608_10000377_pt1 | contig 11773 bp, 11 predicted proteins | sample PLM1_30_coex_FD_133010 | JGI IMG/M metagenome (GOLD analysis project Ga0184608, IMG submission 133010) | Groundwater sediment microbial communities from an aquifer in East River, Colorado, USA - PLM1_30_coex | ecosystem: Environmental > Terrestrial > Soil > Riparian zone | place: USA: East...
AACCACGAACGGCAGACCCGGCCGGATGTTGACCAACGCCGACATCGGCGAACTGTTGTTCCTCGCAGCGAGGGACGAGCCGGGCCATCGCCGACGGGCGTTGGAGCGAGCCTCGAGGGCGGCCAGGTTCTGGCCCGACGCGGCGAGCGAGCTGGCCGAGGCCGGCCGCTCATCGACCGAGCTCCGGGCCGTTGGGCCATGGGTCGCGGCGAAGATCCAGGCGTGGCTCGACGAGCCTCCCCCGCTGCCCGAGCCCGACGAGACGCGACGGGGGTTCCTCACCTACGCCGAGGTCCGGCGGACGCTCGACGCCGACCCACGATGGGAAGCGGATCCGTGCGCCGATCTCCAGGTACACACCACCTTCAGCGACGGAGGCCTGCCGCTCCCGGACATGGTCGAGGCGGCGAGATCCCTCGGCAGGCCCTACATGGCGATCACCGACCATTCGCAGACGCTCACGATCGCGAACGGCATGACACCCGACGAGCTCGCCGAGCAGGGCCGCGCGATCGACGCGATCGATCGCGCGTTCGAGGATGCGGGCGATCCGTTCCGCGTCCTCCGATCGATCGAGGTCGACGTGTTCCCGGACGGGAGCATGGACATGGACGAGCCGTCACTCGCGAGCCTCGATCTGGTGCTCGGAGCGTTCCACTCGAAGCTCCGCTTGACCACGGACGAGACCGAGCGCTACCTCGCAGCGCTCCGACAGCCGCGGTTGCACGTCCTCGCCCACCCGAAGGCCAGGATGTACGGAAGGCGCGTCGGCCTCGTCGCTGACTGGCGGCGGGTGTTCGCGGAAGCGGCCCGACTGGGCAAAGCGCTCGAGCTGGACGCGACGGTGTGGCGGCAGGATCTGAGCGTGGAGATGGCCAGGGTCGCACGATCGGAGGGGGTACCCTGGTTCTCGATCGGAAGCGACGCGCATTCCTCGAACGAGCTCGAGTTCCTGCCGTTCGGGATGGCAACCGCCGCGCTCGCCGGGATCCCCCGGGAGCAGATCCTGAACTACCAGACCGTCGACTTCGTCAGGTCGTGGGCTGCGACCACGGCGGCGGCCGAATGATCGTTCATGACGTTGCCGTGACCAGCTGGCTGGTGCAGTTGGGACAGCGAACCGCGGCGATCGGGATATCCGTTCGGCAGTAGTCACAGGACTTCGTCTTCGTGGGCTCCCGCGGCGGATCCAGTCGCTGATACGCCTTCACGAGCAGGAAGAGCACCCCGGCGACGACCAGGAAGCTCACGATCGCCGTCAGGAGCGTCCCGTAGGGGATCGGAGTGCCGTTCAGTGTGAACGTCAGCTGATCGAAGGTCACGCTCGACCCGAAGATCGCTGCGATGAGGCTAAGGACGACGTTCACGAACGCCGTCACCACGGCAGCGAAGGCGAGACCCATGATGAAGGCAACCGCGAGCTCCACCAGGTTGCCTCGCGTGACGAACTTCTTGAACTCCTCGAGCATCGACCTCACTCCCTTGCTTGGCGGGCGCCACGCGACTTGCTCACGCCTCACCGGCTGCTTTTCCCGTCATGGAGGCGAAGGAAACGTTCGCGCTCATCGAGCGTCGTGATCGAAGGGAACGACCCGGATCGAGGGGACGTACGCGGGAGGCTCCGGCGTGCGTGGTCTCCGGAAGAGGGGAAGGACAGCGTCGGTCGGGACCAGATCGACCGCGTACGCGTCGAGCAGGCGCGCCTGGAGCGTGTTCGGATCGATACCGGTCGGACGTGTCCGCCGTCCGTCGGGGATCTGGATCCCGCCACGATGAACGTCGCACAGCGCGTAGAAGCACCCCCAGAACGCGTGGACGGACGTCGGTGTCCCCGGTCCAGGCTCGAACCAGGCGCACATCGAGCACACCAGTCTCAGCCTCGCGGGATAGGCCGATCGTCCTCGCCAGCCGCGTTCGTGCTCGATCACCGTTCCCCACAGCGCGACGGTGCCGACGACGCACGGCGGCGGCCACGCGGGTCTGGGACGCTCCGTGGACTCCAGTGACCTGCTCGCGTAGATGCCGCAGCGACAGTCGATGTCCGGCGCGTCGTGCCGGCGCCGGCCGAGCTTCAGGATGGATGGAACGCCGCATCGCGCGGTCATCGCCTGCAGCGGCTGCCACGCATCATCCACGCCGGACCCGGCCGGTAACAGACGAGGAGCCGAGGCGTCGTCGGACAGGTTCCAGCTGCGCCAGCCCATGATCGCTTCGTCGCTCCGCTCGATGACCTGCCCACCCATCGCCATGAGGTTATGGTCCGGCGACCGAACGCCTCTGACAAGCGACGAGATCCCTCGCTACGGCCGCGCGGCGCTTCGTTCCGGTGCTCGTTGCTTCCGGCGCCGAGCGACCCCAACCGCGACCGGACACGAGAGCATCATCACAGCGGCCACGCCCATGGCCCGTTGCCGGGGTGAGAGCGACTCGGCGCCCGCCGAGCCCACCGACCCTTCCGTGTACAGGGCGGCGCCCGCGAGGTTCACCGGTTCCCTCGGCATCGGAAGGATGAGGGCGGCGACCGGACGACGCTCGGTGTGGTGTCGCATGCCGGGGAGGCTCCTCTCCGCAGCCCGGAGCCAGGAGATCAGTGCCCGCATCGGGTCGACGGCGACGTGCTCGGCGGTGAAGAGTGCGAAGTGCACGTGCGGGACTGTGGCGTCCCCACTCGCTCCGCAGCGTCCGATGACCCTTCCGGTCTTAACGCGATCACCGCTCGCGAGACCGGTCGCGTAGGACTTGAGGTGCGCGTAGTACCAATACGATCCGTCCTTCCGCTCGAGGAACGCTTCCCGGCCACCCAGCGGATCCGCGCCGAACCGCACGGTCCCGCCCTGGACGGCGAGGACCGGTGCCCCGTACCGACAGAGGATGTCCTGCCCGTGATGGGGGTGGTATCCGCCCGCGAACCGCGGGGCTCCCCAGCTGTCCGACCAGGTCGCGGGGCCCACCACCAGGAACGGCGCGTAGATCTCGTTCGCGATCCTTCCTGGATCCCACCCCTTCTTCCGAGCGCGATCGGCTGCTCGGTCGAGGATGGCGGTTCCGTAGGTGCCCCATCGTGGATCCGGAGCCCAACCCTTCCACGAGTGTCGATGCTTGCGGCCTCGCCCCTCGGCGCGGGTTAGCCAATCGTGGGGGACCCGCTCGCTTCGCCTGGTCGGAAGGGGAACCGTCGGTTCCCGCGGGAGCGGCGAGAACGGGGGCGCGAGGATCGGTCCGACGGTCGGCGTCGACGTCGTCGAGGCCGACGGAGCCGGATCCGAGGGCGTGGGGGTGGGCTCGGCGGAGAGCGTTGGCGTGGGCTGGTCAGACGGGGTGGGGGTCGGTTCCGACGGAGATGCGGAGCTTGATGGCGACGGAGACACTTGCGCACTCGCGACCGATCCCGGCCACGTCGCAAGGGACAGCAGAAGCGTGGCGAGCATCATTCCGATCCGAACCCCCGTGGCCCCTCCGCCTCTGCGCTTCTTCATCGTTCCGCAGGCTCTCTCCCCGGGGATAACGCCGGGCGCACGGCTCTTGCACGCTTAGTGCCACCCTAGTCCGGATGCGGATCGGCGTGGTCCGTGGCGCCGGGTGCGCGATCCCGCTCCGTGACCGCGGCCTCTTCGGGCGACGCGAACTCGTCCCGCTCGAGCACCGCCTCGCCGACCAGCTCATCTTCGTCGTCGGAGAGCCCTTCGTCGATGACCGACAGGACCTCCTCGGTTCCGGGCCGCTCCGGTCGTTCCTCGGCGAGGCGCTGGTCGAGCGTCTCGCCTTCCAGTGCTTCTTCGGCGGTCGTGCCGGCCGACTCCGTCGCGAACGCGTGATCCGCCCGCATGATGTCGGCCTCGAGCTCGTCACCCTCGTCCGCGTCCTGCGGTTCCAGGTCTTCCATGTCAGCTCCTCATGCCGATCCTGCCGCGCCGTGGAGCGCAGTGAGCAACGTCTCGAAGTCGTACGAGTCGTCGTGGCGCATCCCGTTGATGAAGAAGGTGGGCGTCCCGTTCACGCCGCTGCGAACGCCACTGAGGAAATCCTCGTGGACACGGTCCGCGTGAACGTGCTCCGCGAGCTCCTTCTCGAACAGGTCGAGATCGAGCTCGAGTGAACGAGCGTAGGAACGAAGGTCGTCGACCTGCAGACGGTGCTGGTTCTCGTAGAGGTGATCGTGCATCTCCCAGAACCGGTCCTGGGTGGCCGCAGCCTCGGCTGCCTCCGCCGCGTGCTCCGCATGCGGATGTGCGGTACTGATCGGGAAGTTGCGGAACACGAACCGGAGCTGCTCTCCCATCCGTTCCTGGATCTGCTTGACGATCGGATATGCCTCCCCACAGTAGGGGCACTCATAGTCGCCGTACTCCACGAGGGTCACCGGCGCATCCGCCGGCCCCTGGATGTGATCCCGCTCCTCCGACACCGGCAGGATGAGGCTGGACTCCCATCGCGTGGCTCTCATCGTGCGACCCCCTTCGCTGCGAGATCCTCGAGCGCCAGCAAGATACCGTCCGCCCCCGGGTTCACCTCGGTCGGAGAGACGTAGCTCCAGCTCACGACCCCAGCCGGATCGATCACGAAGAGCGCGCGCTCACTGGTTCCGTCCTGCGCCCGATAGACGCCGTAGGTTCGCGCCACCTCCCCCTTGGGCTCGAAGTCGGCCAACAACGGGAACCGCAGGTGTCGGTCCTTCGCGAAGGCCAGGTGGCTCCAGGGTCCATCGACCGAGAGCCCGAACAGCGCCGCGTCGTGCCTCTCGAACTCGGGCATGACCTCCTGGTACAGGGCCAGTTGGTCGGTGCACACGGGGCTCCAGTCCGCCGGATAGAACACCAGGATCAGCGGGCGACCCCGGCGATCTCGCGGCCCGAGGGGTCCGTCCACCGTCGACGGAAGGGAGAAATCGGGGGCAGGCGTCCCGGGCGGCAACGCGGTTCCCGAGAGCTGTGTGTCCTCGCCGCCTCGTGGGTTCGATCCGGTGCGCGCCTCATCCGGCATAGGCTCGGCATCATAGGACGCATCCGCACTATCGACCGAGGCCGCGGTCAGCGCCGGGCGCCCTAGGAAAACGACACGAGGGGTCCCTAGACTCGCGATGTGAGGACCTGCTCGACGTGCGGTGCAGAGAACACGACTACGGCGAGCTTCTGTGTGCGGTGCGGCGCGGCGCTCGCGACGTGTGAGCGTTGCGGTGCCGATCTTCCGCAGGGAGTGACGTTCTGCCCCGCGTGCGGGCATCGGGTGGCGGAGCCCCTTTCACCCGGCGAGGAGCGGAAGCGGGTGACGATCCTGTTCGCCGACGTCGCCGGCTCGACGGCGCTGGGCGAGCAGCTCGACCCGGAGCGGCTGCGGGACGTCCTCGATTCGTTCTTCGCGGCGATGCGCCGGGAGATCGAGGCCGAAGGTGGCATCGTCGAGAAGTTCATCGGCGACGCGGTCGTCGCGGTCTTCGGCGTACCGACCGCGCACGAGGACGACCCGACGAGGGCGCTCCGAGCTGCCTTGCGGATGCGACGTAGCCTCGATCGCCTGAACCGTTCGCTCGAGGACGTGCACGCGATCAGACTGGCGATGCGTATCGGCGTCAACACGGGCGTCGTCGTGGCTCGCGCGATCCCCGGTCCGGGAGAAGGGTTCGTCACCGGGGATGCCGTGAACGTCGCCGCCCGACTGGAGCAGGGCGCCGATTCCGGTCAGATCTTGGTGAGCGCGCGAACGGTCCGGGCCGCGCGCGACGTTTCGTTCAGGGAGCTGGGTCACCTGACGCTGAAGGGGAAGCAAGAGGCGGTCCGCGCATACGAGTTGCTCGACGAGGACGTGGCCGAGCCGAGGACGGCGCAGCGGACCGACGCTCGCCTCTACCGCACGCCGATGGTCGGACGGACGGCCGAGCTCACGATGGTGAGGAGCGTGTTCGACCGGTGCGCCGCGGATCGGCGGCCGCAACTGGTCACCGTCTACGGAGACGCCGGCGTCGGCAAGACGCGGCTGGTCGAGGAGTTCGCGAGCTGGTCGATGGGACTGCCGCGGCCGCCGCTCTTGATCAACGGGCGCTGCCTCTCGTACGGGGAGGGCGTCACCTACTGGCCGCTCGGGGAGATCCTCAAGGCGCAGGCGGGCATCCTCGACACGGATCCGCCGGAGCTCGCCGTCGAGAAGGTCGGGAAGGTCGGGGACCAACTGATCACCCCGGACGTCTCCGCCGACCCGGCACGCGCGCGTGCTGCCCTCGCCTACACGATCGGTCTGGAAGACCCGGACGTGTCGCTCGAGACCTCGGATCCGCGAGAGGTTCGCGATGACCTCCACGGCGCATGGCGCTCGTTCTTCTCGGCACTGGCAAGATCCGGGCCGGTGATCGTCACCATCGAAGACATCCACTGGGCCGACCCGGCGTTGCTGGATCTGCTGGAGGACGTGGCCGACCGGAGCGAGGGGCCGCTGTTGTTCCTGTGTCCGGCGCGGCCCGAGCTCACCGCCCGCCGCCCCGATTGGGGCGGCGGGCGATGGAACCATTCGAGCTTGCTGCTCGAGCCGCTGTCCACGAACGATTCATCGGAGCTCCTCGATCTGCTCGTCGAGGGCGGTGCGCTCTCGAGCGATCTCCGCGCCCTGATCCTCGAGCGAGCGGGCGGCAATCCCTTCTTCCTGGAGGAGATCGTGCAACGGCTGCTGGAGGAGCCCGCCGGTGGCGAGGAGCTCGAGATCCCCGACACCGTCCAGGGGGTCCTCGCGGCGCGGATCGATCTGCTGACACCGATCGAGAAGCGGGTCCTCCAGTCGGCCTCCGTCGTCGGCCGGACGTTCTGGAACGGTGCCGTCCGGTCGCTGCTCGAGCCCGATCCGGGCGCGGTCGAGCTGGAGGACGTGCTCTGGCAACTCGAGGACCGCGGCCTGGTCCACGCGCGCACCGGTTCCACGATCGTCGGTGAACGACAATTCTCGTTCCGTCACATCCTGATCAAGGACGTCGCCTACGAGAGCCTCCCCCGGCGCGATCGAGCGATGGCGCACGCCCGCGTCGCGGAGTGGATCGAGCGACAGACGCACGAACGCGAACGCGAGTTCGCCGAGCTCCTCGCCCACCACTACGAGGCGGCGCACCGAGCGATCACCGCCGAGACCCGCCCCGATCCCGGCGAATCGGAGCGTCTCCGAGGCCGCGCCTTCCGGTTCGCGTTGCTCGCGGCGAACGAGGCGGGGAGCAAGCTCGCCCTGGAGCAGGCGGAACGTTTCGCGGGGACGGCGTTGTCGCTCGCCTCGGGCCCGCTCGAGCGCTCCGCGGCCCTGGAGACGCTCGGGTTGACCTCCTTCCACGCATACGATGGCGATCGCGCATGGGGGTCGTTCAAGGAGGCGATCGACCTGCTGATGGAGGAGTCGGCTTCGGATCCGCGATCGGTCGATCCACGCACCTTGGCCCGCCTGTGCGCGGTCGCGCTGGAGATGGTCACGCGGGCACCGGGGACGATGCGGCATCGGATCGCTCGAGCGGAGGGAGAGCGCTACCTCGAGATCGGTCTGTCCGCCGCTGGACCGGAGGACAGCGAGGAACGGGCACGGCTCTTGGTCGCCCGCTCGTTCGCGCCGGACTCCTTCCGGGAGACGTGGGAAGACGATGAGGCGCTCGAACGCGCGGTCATCACTGGCGAGGAGGCGGCCGCGATGGCTCGGCGTCTGGGTCGCGCGGATCTGGAGTCGGCCGCGCTCGACGGCATCACGTCCGCGCATCAGTCGCTCGGGCGCTACGGGCCGATGGAGGATCCGATCCGCCGACGCCTCGATCTCGCGCCGAAACTCACCGACCCGTACGAGGTCGGTGACATCCACGCGATGGCAGCGTGGTGGGCCCTGAGCACCGGTCGATACCGGGAGGCGGTCGACCTGTCCGGACGAGGGTTCGCCGGCGCGATGCCGGGATCACCGATCCAGGCGCTCTACTGCGTCGATTTCCGAGCCATGGCCCGCTTCCGGCTCGGCGACTGGGACGGCGTGCTCGCCGACGTCGCGCTCGCGGAGGACCTCATGGGTGACCGTCGCGACACGCCGCCGGGGTTCGCGGCGATACACCTCGCGATCGCGGCGTTCGTCCACGACGCGAGGGGCGACCGCGATGCCGCCGGCCGCTACCTCGAGCTCGTCCGATGGGTCGAGAAGGCCGAGGATCGGCTCGACACCATGCTGACGCTCTGGCAGGCACGTCTGCTCGCTCGGCGCGGCCAACCCTCCGAGGCTCGGGCCCTCCTCGAACGCCCCGAAGTGGCGGACGATCGTCGCGGGCAGGACGAGATCCTCGAGGCGTGGTGCGAGGTGATCTCCGAGGAGGGGACGTGGGAGCAGGCGATCGAGGTCTCCGCGCGCGCGGCCCGGCACGCGGAGTGGGCCGGGGAACCGCCCCTGGGCCTGTACGCGAGGCGGCTGGCTGGTCGATCCGCCGCGGCCGGGGGCGATCTTCAGAGAGCCGCGGAGCTTCTTGGGTCCGCGGCCGAGGGGTTCGCCCAGCTCGAGGCGATCTGGGAGGCCGCGGTCACCCGTGTCGAGCTAGCCGTGATGATGCAGGCTCAGGGCGACGCCGATCGAGCCCGGCAGCTCGCGTCGGACGCCGCTCATGTCTTCGAGGCGCTCGGGTCCGTTCGCGAGCTCGCGCGCGCCCGGGAGCTGCTCGATCGACCGACGTGACCTGGTCAGTCCGGCTTCGGCACCCGGTTGAACCCGGGTGCGCCCGGGGCTTCCGATACGAAGTCGATCACACGGAGGGAGACGGTCCGCTTCACCCCGTTGATCGCACGAACCGCGAAGATCTTGCTGCCGAGGTTCCCTTCATCGTTGTCGACCGCGCACGCGAAGATGTCGAAGTCTCCGGCGACCACGTCGGCCTCGTCGGACCCGATCGCGGTCGTGATCTCCGGCAGCAACGACGTCGGGTCAGGTTCGCGCACCTCGATCCTGATGAAGGCCATGTGTGCGGCGTACACGCTCCTCTTAACCTTCGACGCAGCCCCGATCACGGTCGCGGTCGGCGGGTCGTCGGAGCCGTTGTGGCCCCCGAGGGCTTCGACGCGCGTCGCGAGCTGATCGAGGCTGTCGAAATCCACGATCGCGACGTTCTTCCATGGCCCGGTGACCGAGGCGAGGAGGTGGACACCCGCTGGCATCTCGTTCCTCTCTCGGATCTGGCGCACGCGCCCGTAGCTGGCTTCGGGATCGAACACGAACGCCGTACCCATACGGACCCCCTCCTACATCGCCGCCGATAGTTGACGCTCTTTCGCTCCGGATAGCAAACGCGGCAAGGGACCCAAGCGATGGTGAGGGGTCAGGACGCGATCGACGCGCGAAGCCGTTTACGCCGCGGTGCCGCGGACGATCGCGAACCCCCGCCGGAGAGCTTCCGAAGCATCACGCGAGATGCCCGCCCGCTGCAGGAACGACCCCAGTTCGCTCGAGCCGTAGAGACGAACGTGACCCGGCTCGATCCGGCGGAGGACGGCATCGGCGATGCGCGCGGTGCGCAGATCCGCGCACGCATCGCCGATGACGAGCCGGCCTCCGCTCGCAAGAACTCGACCCATCTCTCGCACCGCACGGAGAGGATCGGGGTAATGGTGGAACGAGTTGGAGCAAAGGACGGCCGTGAACGCGCCGTCACCGAAGGGAAGCTGCTCGGAATCGGCGACGAGGAATCGAACGCTCTCGACGGCCCTCGCCAGCTCGGTCGCCCTTCGGATCATCTCCGGGGCGAGGTCCACCCGACGACGAACTTCGCCACGGGACCCGCCGCTCGTGAGGCGGCACCCGTCTCGCACCCGACGTCCAGGAGCACGTCATCACCGGTGAGGTCGAGGGCGGCCAGGGACGCCTGCTGCACGGGGTCGCGCCACCGGGACGTCGCGCCGCCTTCGTAGCTTCCGGCGCGCCGATCGAACCATCGCCGGGAGGCGGCCTTGGAACGGTCCATCGGGCCTTCAGTTCACGTAGCCCTCGACGGTTCGCTCGTCGCGCACTTTCGCCTCATCGGGATCGAGCCCCGCATCCCGCCGGGCGCGTCGCTGATGGAGGAGATCCCAAGACTGGTCCAGCGTGACCTCCAGATGCCGCAGGCGCTCCACGTCCGCTTCCGTGGCCTCGCCTCGCGACTCCTTCTGGAACAGCTCGTGCTCTTCCGCTGCGAGCTCGTTGATCCGCTCCAAGATGTTCTCGTCTTCCACGGTTGCACCTCCTTCTGACGATCCACCCTACAGACCCCTGGCCGGAGGCTGGGCGGAGAACCATATCCGCTGGCATCGCGACAGTTCGCCTTCGACCTGCGCATACTCGAGGCAGGACACGAACCCGTCAGTGGCGGGAGAAGAGGTTTCACGGGTTCGTCTCCACCGAACCCGTCCCTCCCGACCTTCTCGGGCCTCGTGAGCCGACACTTCGGAGCGATCCTCAGCTCCCAAACCGTCTCACCACTCGCCTCGGCCGCTTCGGACACCTATCGAAGGAGAAACGCGTATGCAGGCATTGCGGATCGCGAACTACAAGGTCATCAAGGGCACCTTCCCCGAGCTCGCCGAACAGGCGAAGGGCGGCATGCTCGACACCTTCAAGACCCAGCCCGGCTTCATCCGCTACGGACTCGCCGACACCGGCGAAGGCACGTGCGTGTCGATCAGCCTGTGGGAGACCCACGCCCAGGCCGACGCGGCAGCGCCCGTGGCCGCTACCTGGGATCGCGAGCACCTCGCTGACCGCGTGGAGCTCCGTTCGAACCAGGTGGGCGACCTCGCCTTCTACGAAGGCGTGCGCGCAGCCGTTTGACCGAACCGTCTCGCGGATGGGAAGCCCCGATCGGGGCTTCCCTCCGGGGACACACGCACCAGCCGGTACCACATCGAGCGACAGGAAGGGACGTGACCTGATGAGGACACGAGGGAACGAACGCTTCGGGATCTGGACGAAGCCGCGGTCGAGGCGCGCCCCCGAGTCGTCCGAGCGCGTTCTCCGCGATTCGGTGTCGCCGGCGCGTCGCACCACCATGTCGCGGTGGGGAACGAGGGGACCAACGATCGCTCCCCGCGTCGCCGACCGACCTCGTGCCCGGGTCCTCGCGACACGTCCCGCGTCCTCCCCTCGCTAGGAGCGGCCCTCGAGATCGGCGCATAGCTCGAGCGCGGCGCCCAGCCGGTCGAGCGATGGCTCGGTCATCGGTTGCAGCAGCACGATCAGATGGTCGATCCCGAGTCGGGCGTACGCCTCGATGGCATGCGCCAACTCCTCGACCGATCCCGCGAACTCGTTCTCTTCAGCGGGCGCGTCGACGCGGGGATCGCGAACGACCATCCCGACCGTCCTCGTCATCGTTGCGAGGTCGCGACCCTCGTTCTCGAGGGCCTCGGTGAGAGCGGCGAGCTGCCGAGAGAGCCGGTCATCCGGCACGCCGTACCACGCCGTGTTCCACGCGTCGGCATGCCGGGCCGCCAGGCGCAGTATCCGTGGTCCCTCCCCCGCGACGAGGATCGGGATCGTGCGGCGAGCAGGAGGGACCAGCCGGGCGTCGCGCGTCGTGTGGTAACGCCCGGTCACGGTCACTCGCTCGCCTCGGAGTAGCGGGCTGATGATCCTGAGCGACTCCTCGAACCGGGCGACCCGGTGGTCCTTCGGGAACCCGAACGCGTCGTACTCCGGATCGTGCCACCCCGCTCCGAGCCCGAGGATCAGGCGGCCGGCGCTCACCTCGTCGGCGCTGACGGCCATCTTCGCTGTCAGTCCAGGGCTCCGGAAGCTCGTACAGAGCACGAGGGTGCCG
>Ga0184608_10000378_pt1 | contig 11771 bp, 8 predicted proteins | sample PLM1_30_coex_FD_133010 | JGI IMG/M metagenome (GOLD analysis project Ga0184608, IMG submission 133010) | Groundwater sediment microbial communities from an aquifer in East River, Colorado, USA - PLM1_30_coex | ecosystem: Environmental > Terrestrial > Soil > Riparian zone | place: USA: East...
GGATGAATCGCGCGAGACCAGCCGTGTTGAAGAGCGTCAGCACCGCGATCGGCATGATCGATTGCTTGAGCTGCTCGATCAGCGAGGCGAAGTCCTTGACCTTGACCGTCGAGTCGTAGATGAACGGGAACCAACGAAGGTTGATGCTGAACACGATGATCAGCAGGAGGCCCGTGAAGAAGGTCGGCACCGAGAAGCCGATGAACGCGAAGGTCGTCGCCGCGTGGTCGAAGAGCGAGTACCGCTTCACCGCGGAGATCATCCCGATCGGCAGCGCGAGAAGAAGTCCCAGGACGTACGCCACGCCGACGACGGCGAGCGTGTTCGGGAGCCGTTCGACGAGGAGGCCCGCGACCGGCGAGTGACTTCCGAACGAATATCCGAAGTCTCCCTTGAGAAGCGCGAGGAGCCACTTCACATATCTGATGTGCCAAGGCTGATTGAGCCCGAGTGATTCGCGAATCCTCTCGCGGACCTCGGGCGGGACGTTCGGATTGGCCGCGAATTGTCCCAGGGGGTCGCCGGGCGCGAGTGCCAGGATCGCGTACACGACGAAGCTGATGACGAGCAGCGTCGGGATCGCGATGAGCAGCCGGCGCACGACATATCGGCCCACCTGGCTCGGATACCGGCATGGCCGGGGCGAGGTTCAGCGGATGGCTGGCTACAGCGTCACGATCGTGGCGCCGTCGCCGCCTTCAGACGGGCCCGCCGGCTCCTGGGCCCGAACGAGTGGATGGCCACTCAGAGCTGCCCGGATCGCCGTCCGTAGGGCGCCGGTGCCCTTCCCGTGAATGATCCGGAGACGCCCGATTCCAGCCACGGCGGCGTCGTTGAGGTAGCGGTCGAGCACCTCGAGAGCCTCGTCGGCGCGCGCTCCGCGGATGTCGAGCTGCAACGGAACGCTGGAGGCCGAGCCCTGTATCACGGGGCGAGTCGACCGAATCGGCGTCTCGCTCGACTCCGGCGCCGCCCGGAGCTGCGTGGCCGGAACCCGCAGGCGCAACGCTCCGGCCGCCACGTCCGCCATGCCGCGGTCGTCGATGGAGAGCAGGGTCCCAGGCTCGGCGACCCCTTCCACATGCACCGGCGAACCGATGGCGATCGGAACCGTGAGCGGTGCGACCTGCGGAGCAGTGGCGGCCGCGCGCGTGGTCTCCGCCTCGGCGAGCGCGGCCCTGGCATCGTCGACGAGATTCCGTTTCGCGGCGCGGTCGCGCGCCTCCTCGGCCTGACGCAGCGCGCGTCGCGCCTGCAGGAGGAGCTCGTCGGCCTCGGCCCGAGCCCGGCGGAGCGCCCGCTGCGCCTCGTCGCGGACCCGGTCGGCTTCGCGCTGGGCTCCGGCGGTGGCGTTCGCCGCGTCCGCCGCGGACACGCGCGCCTCCTCCAGCGCCGAGCTGAGCTCCGTGCGCTGTCGTTCGGCCTCGAGAAGGGTGCGCTCGAGCGAACGATGGAGCTCGGAGAGGTGCGTGTCCGCGCGAGCCAGAACGCTCTTGTCCAAACCCAAACGCTCGGCGATCGCGAACGCGTTCGACGCGCCCGGAAGTCCGATGTGGAGTCGGAACGTCGGACGAAGGGTGTTCGAGTCGAACTCCATGCTCGCGTTGCGGACGCCCGGCGTATTGAGCGCGAAGGCTTTCAGCTCCGGGTAGTGCGTCGTCGCGGCGACGAGTACGCCGCGCTCGAGAAGCGTTTCGAGCACCGCCATCGCGAGCGCCGCACCCTCGTCCGGATCGGTCCCGGCGCCGACCTCATCGAGGAGCGAGAGGTCGCCGCGCTCGGCATCGGCCAGCGTCGCGACGACGTTGCGCAGGTGGGAGGAGAACGTGGAGAGCGACTGCGCGATCGATTGCTCGTCGCCGATGTCGGCGAAGATGCGGCGCACCACCGGCACACGGCCGCGGTCGGCGGGAATCGCGAGACCGCAGGCGGCCATCGCGGTGAGCAGGCCGATCGTCTTCAGCGTCACCGTCTTGCCGCCGGTATTCGGCCCGGTCACGACGAGAACGCGAAACTCGCCACCGAGCCGTACGTCGACGCCCACGACGCTCCCCTGCTCCACAAGGAGCGGATGGCGCGCGTCGACGAGATCGAGAATGCCCTCGGCGTTGAGCTCGGGACGGGTCGCCTCGAGCGCGTCCGCGTACAACGCTTTTGCGAGGATGAGGTCGAGGGCCCCGAGCGCGGTGGTCATCGCGTCCAGGTCATCGCCCGATTTCTCGATCCGTCGCGAGAGCTCGTCGAGGATCCGGTCGACCTCGAGCCGCTCGGCGAGCTCGGCCTCGCGCAGCGCGTTGTTCGCTTCCATGATCTCCAGCGGCTCGATGAACACCGTCTGCCCGCTCGCGGACTGGTCGTGGACGATCCCTTTGACCGCGGCGCGGTGCTCCGCCTTCACCGGCACGACGTAGCGCCCCCCGCGTTGAGTGACGATCGGGTCCTGCAACAGCCGGAGCAGATCCGGTGAGCGCACGAGCCCATCGAGGCGCTGCTGCAGCCGAGCCTGCGCCGCGCGGAGGTTGGCGCGCAGCGAGCCGAGGCGCGCGCTCGCGCGATCGAGGACCTCGCCGGTACCGCCGATCGCGTTCTCGATCGCGGCGGCGACATCGGTGGGCGGTCGCGCGAAACGGGCGCGCGCGGCGAGCGGCGGGTACGGACGGACATCGGCGAACAGGTGCTCGGCCGCCCGGACCGTGTCCGCCACCTCGATGAGCTGCACGGGATCGAGCGCGCCGCCGAGCTTGGCCCGCCGGAGCGCATCGCGGATGTCGCGCGCGCCGCGCAAGCCGCTCGACGGACTCTTGCGAAGGAGGTCCCGCGCGGCGGCGGTCTCGTCCTGGAGGCGCTCCGCCTCGCGGAGATCCGCTGTCGGGAACAGCGCTTCGGCGAGCTCGCGTCCCGGCGCGAACGCGGTCCGCTCGGCCACGAGGCGGCGAACCGCGGGGAGCTCGAGGCGTGCGAGCGCGCCTTCGTTCACGGCCTCGAGACCCCGCTCGATCCGCGCACGTACAGGCGCCAGGGCTTGTCCGTCGTCGCGTGCTCGTTCAGTCCGATGCGGGCTGAGCGCACCACGCGCGACGGTGAGACCGCGGGCGCGTCGCGGATCGTCAGCATCGAGCGCACGAGATCGAGGTTCGTGTGCTTGGTGGTGAGCCCGAACGCGCGAGCGAGCTTGCCCGGCCCCGCGAGCGAGCGTGGGTCGGTGTCAGCGAAGCCCGCGAGCGGCTCGGCTCCGCGGAGCAGGACCGCGCCGGCGACGCCGTCACTCTCCGTCACGACGTTCAGGCAGTGGTACATGCCGTACACGAAATACACGTAGCTCCTTCCGGGTGGGCCGAACATCGGCGCGGTCCGCGGCGTGAGGCCGCGATAAGCGTGCGAAGCCGGGTCGCGACCGCCAAGGTACGCCTCCACCTCGACGATCCGCGCCGTCTTGGTCGAGGCGGGGGTCTCGAAGACCAGCACCTTACCCAGGAGATCGCGTGCCACTTTGAGCGTCGGCCGGGAGTAGAAGTCCCGCGGAAGGCGCTTGCCGGCGGGCGCCCTCCCTGGCTCAGCCGCCCTTGCGAGGATCGAGCGCGTCCCGGAGCCCGTCACCGATGTAGTTGACGGAGAGAACGGTGAGGAAGATCAGGAGACCTGGAAAGATTGCGAGGTGCGGCGCGAGATCCAGGTAGTTCTGGGCGTCGAAGAGGAGGCGTCCCCATGTCGGTACGTCGGACGGGAAACCGAGGCCCAGGAACGACAGGGTCGACTCGAGGATGATCGCGCCACCGACTCCGAGCGTGGCGGCGACGAGCACCGAGCTCAGCACGTTCGGCAGGATGTGCTTGGTGATGATGCGCATGTCGGTCGCGCCGACGGTCCGCGCGGCCTCCACGAATTCCTTGTTCTTGAGCGAGAGGAAGTTCGCTCGCACGAGTCGCGCGACTGGCATCCAGGTCAGGATCCCGATGACAGTCACAATCATGAGGAAGATGCCGATCTCCGGTCCGAAGAGCTTTCGCAGCGTGTCGCGGAAAAGGAAAATGATGATGAGGAGCAGGGGCAGGATCGGGAGCGAGAGGAACAGGTCCGTCACGCGCATGAGCGGGTTGTCGAGCCTCTTGAAATAGCCGGCCAGGGCGCCGAACGCCGTCCCCAGGCTGATCGCGAGGATCACGGCGGTGATACCGACGGCGATTGACACGCGGCCACCCCACAGCACGCGGGCGAGCAGGTCGCGACCGAGGTCGTCGGTGCCGAACGGATGCGCGACTGACGGGCCCTCGATGGCCCGCGAGAAATCGATTACGTTAATCGGGGTCGTGTAGATGAACGGCCCGAGCGTCGTGCCGAGGATCAGGATGATGAGCGTCACCATTCCCGCCATCGCGAGCGTGTGGCGTTGGAACTGGTACCACGCGTCCTTCCAGAGCGACCGAGGCGGCCGCATCATGTCCGCCGTCGCGGCCATTGGCATCTTCCGGACGTTGGCGGTGGTGGCCATTACGCGTACCTGATCCGGGGGTCGAGGACGGCGTACATCACGTCGGCGATCAGGTTGAAGAGGACGACGAGGACCGCAAACAGGAACACGATCGCGGCGACCACGGGCGTGTCGCTGTCGCCGATCGAGCGAATGAGCAGCTCACCGATCCCCGGGACGCGAAAGATCTGCTCGGTGACGATCGCCCCGGCGAAGACCGCCGGAACACCGAGGGCGACCAGGGTCACCACCGGAATGAGGCTGTTGCGGAGAACGTGGCGGATGACCACGAGCCGCTCTGCGATGCCCTTGCCGCGAGCGGTCCGGACGTAATCGAGCGGAAGGTGCTCGAGCATCTCGGCGCGGATATAGCGCGCCAGCGTGGCGGTATCGAATAGCGCGAGGACGATGATCGGCATGATCGACTGCTTCATCTGGTCGATGAACGATCCGAAGTCCTTGACCTTCAGCGTCGAGTCGTAAATGAACGGGAACCAGTGCAGGTTGATGCTGAAGAGGATGATCAGCAGAAGACCGGTGAAGAAGGTCGGAACCGAGAAGCCGATGAACGCGAACGTCGTCGCGAGGTGGTCGAAGATCGAGTAACGCTTCACGGCCGAGATCATCCCGATCGGGACCGCGAGGGCGATGCCGAGGATGTACGCGACGCCGACCACGGCAAGCGTGTTCGGGAGCCGCTCAATGAGCAGATTGATCACTGGCAGGTGGCTCATGAAGGAGTAGCCGAAGTCGCCCTTCAGAAGTGCGAGGAGCCACTTCACGTACCGGACGTGCCAGGGCTGATTCAGCCCCAGCGACTCGCGGATCCTCTCGCGGACCTCGGGTGGCACGTTGGGGTTGTTCGCGAACTGACTGAGGGGGTCGCCCGGCGCGAGTGCGAGGATGGCATACACGACGAAGCTGATGACGAGCAAGGTCGGGATCGCGATCACTAGCCGCCGAATGATGTATCGCCCCACGCTACCGGCACCTCACCCCATCGAGGTTGGTGTCGGTAGTGCGGTGGAGGTCGTCCACCGCACTACCGTACACCGTCGTTACTCGTCGCTTACGGCGTCTTGTACCAGTCCGAGATGTTCCACATCTCTGAGTCCCACGGGTTCAGGTTCGTTCCCTGAAGAGCCTTGCTCTTACCAGAGGCCACCTGGAAGCGGTTCACCAGCGGGATGACCACGACGTCCTTGATCAGGATGTCGTTGGCCTGGATCCCGAGGGCGTTCAGCTTCGTCTGATCCGTCGTGGTGCGCATTTGGTCGACGATCGCGTCGTAGGCCGGGTTCGAGTAGCGGTGGTAGTTGTTCTGGTTCCAGTTGTTGGATTTCTGGGCGATCTGCTTGGTCGTCCAGCCGGCCATGTAGCCGGTGATGTCGGGAGTCGAGCCGTTCGTGAACATGGACACGTCGTAGTAGAAGCGGTTCGCGCCGTCTGCCGCGTTCGAGAAGAACACGCCGGCGGAAATCGAACGGAGCTCGACCTTGAAGCCCGCAGCCTCCCAGTTGGCCTTCAGGATGTCCTGCTCCTTCTGGCGCAGTGCGTTGACGGTGGTGGCGAAGAGGATGTTCAGCTTCACGCCAGCCTTGGCGCGGACGCCGTCGGATCCCTTCACCCAGCCGTTGTCGTCAAGCAGCTTGTTGGCCGCGGCTACGTCGAACTTGCACACGCTCATGCTCGCGGTGTTCTTCGAGCTCCAGGCGTCATTTCCGAGGAGCTGGTTGCACGTCGAGGTGCCGGTCAGACCGTTTCCGTAGAGCTGATCGCCGATGGTCGCACGGTCTGTGGCCATCGCGAGAGCCTGCCGCACGATCAGGCCGTCGGGTCCATTGAAGAACGGGTGCTTCGTGGTCGGCTCGGAGCGGTTGTCGCCGAGAGCCGGGTCGGGGTTCGCGAAGTTGATGTTGACGCGCTCGACGTTCGAGCTCGCCTTGCCGAGGTAGTCGCCCTTCGCGCTTCCCTGAATCAGGGCCTTGAGCACGGGGGCTTCGACCTGGAGGTTCCATCCGTAGTCCACGTCGCCGGTCTGGAACACGGCGCGGGCCGCCGACAGTGCGTCGCCACCGCCCTTGAACTGGACGGTCTTGAAGTACGGCTTCTTCGGGTCGCGGTAGTTCGTGTTGATCTCGTAGGTCACGACGTCGCCCGACTTGAACTCGGTGAGCTTGTACGGCCCGGTGCCGATTGGCTTCAGGTTCTCCGGGCACTCGCTCGCCTTTGCGCCGAGGCACTTTTCAAACTGTGCCTTCTGCATGATCTCGTTGCCGCCACCCGTTCCGAACTGATAGGGGTTCGCGGTCGGAGCCGAGAAGGTGACGGTGACGGTCGTTGGGTTCGTCGCGACGACCGACTTCACGCCTGTCATGTAGTCAGAGTTCGGGTCCGCGGTGTCTACGTCCGCCATGTACTTGGACGTGAAGACGACATCATCTGCCGTGACGGCCGAGCCGTCGGACCACTTGAGTCCGGAATTGAGATTCCACGTGACGGTCGTGAAGTCCGCGGAGACTCCCTTGTTCTCGATGGTTGGGATCTCCTTCGCGAGTCCGTTCGCGATCGGCTTCCCATCGACGCCCCACGAAGCGAGCGGCTCGAGGATGAGCCGTGACGCGTCGTAGTCCTTCGTTCCGGTCGCCTGGTGCGAGTTGAGGATCGTTGGTGCCTGCCAGTACAGGATCTTCAGTTCCCCACCCTGGCCGCGCGAGAACGTCCCAGGAGCCGTGCTCGCCGACGCCCCTGGCGAGGGGCTCGTCGAAGTTGACGGCGGTTGGGTACAAGCCGCGAGTGCGATCGATGCGGTGACAGCGAGGGCAAGCCCCCTGCGCATGTAACGTTTCTCCACTAGTTCACACACCTCCCTGGCGCTAGGCGCCGAGTCTATCTGGGTACCACCCCGCCTGCGAGCCGGTTCAGTCGCCCCCGGACCGCTCCCCGGAGGGTGGTTAGTCGCGGATCGTCGCTCCCAGGGTGTGCTGAAGGCGCCCGATGACCCGTTTGACCAGCCGCTCGACGTCCGCCTCTCCAAGGGTTCCCGACGCGGACCGGAACGTCAGGCGCACCGCGAACGATTTCTTCCCCGCCCCCGCCTGCTGACCGCGATAGAGGTCGAGGAGCGCGACCGATTCGATGTCTTTGCCTCCCGCCGCGCCGATCTCGCGCTCGACGTCGCCGTACGGTGTGGCTTCGTCGACGACCACGGCGAGGTCCCGGAGCGCCGCCGGGAACCGCGGTGGCGCGGCGACGCGCGGCGGGCGCGACGATTCGTGCCAGACCGAGAGGTCGATCTCGGCGATGAAGGTCTCGGCCGGAAGCTCCCACATCTCGGCGACACGCGGATCGAGCTGGCCGACAAGGAGGTACGTTCGGTCCCCCTTCGCGAGCGCACTGCTGCGTCCAGGATGGAGGCCGGGCGCGTCCCGGCGCTCACCCGAGGTACGCACGTCGAGGAGATCTTCGAGCCCGGAGACGATCCCCTGCAGGTCCCGAACATCGAAGCGGCGCTCGGGTGTGAGCCACGTCTCGCCATCCTTGACCGGTTGCGCGTTTCCCGCGAGGAGGATCCCGATCGTCCAGCGCTCCTCGGGAAGATCCGCTGGCCGTGGCAGATAGATAGGTGCGATCTCGAAGATCGCGACGGACGCACGATGGCCGAGATTGCGCCGCGCCGTATCGAGCAGGCTCGCGCGCAAGGTCGGCCGCGCCGCGGACTGCGACACGGTGGTCGGGTTGATGACGCGCAACGGTTCCGGCGCCACACCCGAGCTGTCGGCCGTCAGCTGCCTCAGCCACGCAGGGTCGATCAGCGAGTAGGAGAGGATCTCCTGAAGACCGAATCCAACGAGACCGTCGCGGGCGTGCTCGCGGAACTCCTCGAGCGGATGCCGCTCCGCGAGCGGCAGCGGGCCGTCGGGGATGCGCGTCGGCAGGCGGTCGTATCCCGCGATGCGGCCGACCTCTTCGACGATGTCCTCTGCGATCGCGATGTCGGTCCGCACGATCGGTGGCGTCGCGACGAGCGTATCGCCGTCCGCCGCCGCCGTGAACTGAAGCCGCCGCAGGATATCGAGCGTCTCCGCCGGATCGATCTCGATCCCCATCACGCGCGGCACATCTGAAAAACGCATGCGCACGTTCGCTCTTGGGCGGGGGTTCGGATAGCGATCGACGACGCCCTCAACCTTCGCACTGGCGTGCTCCCGAAGCAGCCGGCAGGCGCGCGCGAGGGCGATGGGAACGAGGTCGGGGGAGAGCTCCCACGAGAACCGGCGCGCGGCCGCGCTCCCCGAGGACCCGTGCAGGCCGAGCTTCGTCGCGGTCCGACCGATCCGGCGCGGCTCGAACGAGGCGCACTCGAGCGCGACCGTCGTCGTGTCCTCGCGGATCTCCGAATCTTCGCCGCCGAGTATTCCGGCGACACCGAGGGCGCGCTCCGCGTCGGCGATCACGAGCGTTCCCTCCGGAAGCACGCGTTCGACGCCGTCGAGTGTCTTGATCGACTCGCCGCGCCGAGCCTGACGCGCGACGAGGACGCCGCCGCGCAGCCTGCGCTGGTCGTAGGCGTGAAGGGGCTGGCCGAGCTCGAGCATGACGTAGTTCGTGATGTCGACGACGTTGTCGATCGGACGCATGCCCGCGGCGATGAGACGGGCCTGCATCCATGCGGGCGAGGGACCGATGCGGACGCCCGTCAGCAGGGCCGCGGCGAAACGCGGGCAGGCGTCGTCATCTTCGATGCGCACGTCGAGGCCCTTCGGTGCGCCCGGGCCGAGCCGCTCAAGCTGCGGCTCTCGGAGGCTCGTGCCGAGCAGCGCGGCGACCTCGCGCGCGATCCCCACGACGCCGAGGCAGTCGGGGCGGTTGGGCTGAAGCTCGAGAGCGAGGATCGTCTCGCCGACGACCTCGCGAAGCAGCGCGCCGATCGGCAGCTTCGCGTCGAGGATGTAGATGCCCTCGTGGTCGTCGCCGAGGCCGAGCTCCTTCCGCGACAGCACCATGCCCTCACTCTTGATCCCGCGCATGGGCTTGCCTCGCAAGGTCGCGCGCTCGCCGGTGTGGCCATCGATGATCGTCGCGCCCTCGTCGGCGTACGGAACGATCGCGCCCTCGGTCAGATTCGTCGCCCCGGTCACGACCGTCTTTGGAGCGCCCGCGCCGTAATCGACCGTCGCCAGCAGCAGCTTGTCCGCGTTCGGATGCTTCGCGAGCTTCTCGACGCGCGCGGTTCGGATCTTGTCGTCCCACCAGGGCCGCTCGATGCCTTTCACCTCAGTGCTCGACATGTGGAGCTTCAATGCGATCTCATCAATCGGAACTGCGATGTCGACGTACTCGCGCAACCACGACACCGGCACTTTGATTAACACGAGATTCCATCCATGCGAGCCAGTGCCGTGCGGGCACGTCCGAGGGCCCCCAGGGGCAGGGGCCCCTGGGCGCGTAGCGACCGGCGGGGAGCCGGCTGAGGGTCCGAGGCCGGGGGGACCCCGCCGCGAAGAGAGGGTTTCGGACGTGCCCGCAAGGCATGAGAGAGCACTAAAATTGCTCCAGGTAACGCAGGTCGTTCTGATAGAAGAGCCGTATGTCTGGTGCGCCCGTGCGAAGCATGGCGAGCCTCTCAATTCCGCCACCGAAGGCAAACCCTTGGTAGCGTGCCGGGTCGTAGCCGACGCGGCGCAGCACGTCTGGATGGACCATCCCGCAGCCCGCGGCCTCGATCCAGCCGTCGCCGCCGCACACGCGACACGCGGGGTCGCGTCCCTCGCACGCGAAGCAGTCGAAGGCGATCTCGGCGGAGGGCTCGGTGAACGGGAAGTAGTCGACGCGGAAGCGGATCTTGCGATCGCTCCCGAAGACCTGTCGCGCGAACGCGTAGAGCGTGCCTTTGAGGTCCGCCATGGTGAGCTTCTCGTCAATGGCGAGCCCCTCGTACTGGAAAAGGATCGACTCATGGATCGCGTCCGTCGCCTCGTACCGGTAGCACCGGCCCGGAACGACGACGCGGATCGGCGGCTTTCGCTTCTCCATGATCCGCACCTGCATCGGTGAGGTGTGCGTCCGGCCGAGGATCGGCCGCGATGGGTCGTCGCCCAGCGGGTTCGAGATCCACAGGGTGTCCCACTTCTCGCGGGCGGGATGGCCCGCCGGGATGTTGAGCGCCTCGAAGTTGTAGTAGTCCCATTCGATCTCGGGTCCCTCGACGGTTTCGAAGCCGAGCGACCCGAAGATCCGCGACACCTCGCGCACTGTCTGGGTGATCGGGTGCAGGCGGCCGACGCGGACGCGCCGCGGCGGAAGCGTCATGTCCTCGCGCTCGCCGCCGAGATCGCGCTCCATCGCCTTCGCGCGGTGCGCCGCGCTGCGCTCGTCGAGCGCCGACTCGATGCGGCTCTTCGCTTCGTTCAACGCGGCCCCGTATGCGGGCTTTTCTGATGGCTGCAGCTTCGCGATGCCCTTCGTGGCCTCGCTGAGCGCGCCCTTACGGCCGAGGTACTTCACGCGGGCAGCCTCGAGTGCGGCCTCGTCGGTCGCCGCCGAGATCTCGGCGACCGCACGGTCCGCGAGCACTTTCAGGTCTTCACCCGCCATGTCGCCTCCTTTGGACAACACAAAGCCCGCCGTTCGTCGGGACGAAGGCGGGCCTCCGCGGTACCACCCGTGTTCCCCCCTGTGGAGGAGGACGCTCGGTCGAAGCGTTATCGGGCTTCACCCGGGCCGGCTTTTCTGCCGGTCGGCTCCGGAGCGAATTCCCGCGTCGTCGGCGTGACCGGCTCTCACCCTATCCGGTCTCTCTTGTACGCCGCGTGTCGCGGTACTGCTCTCCTTCGGCGCCCTCTATGACTTGTTTGTCTGCGAGCTCGACTTCTCTTTGATCAGATCGACGTAGTGACGGAACACCTTCGGGTCGCGGATCGCCATGTCGGCGAGGACCTTGCGATCGAGGTCGATCCCGGACAGACGGAGCGCGTTCATGAGCCGGCTGTACGAGACGCCCGCGTCGCGTGCCGCGGCGTTGATCCGAGCGATCCACAGCGCGCGGAACTGACCCTTCCGAGCACGGCGGTCGCGGTACGCGTAGCGCAGCGCGTGCATGGCAGCTTCACGGGCTGGACGTACGAGCTTGTGCTTCGACGCTCGACGGCCCTCGGCCTGTGAGAGCAGCTTCTTGTGCTTTTTGTGTGCGGCAACTCCGCGCTTGACCCGCGACATCCCTTAGCTCCTTACCTTCAGGTTCGGCAGCAGTTTGCGGACGAGTTGCAGGTCGCCCTTCGCTACCAGTGCCTTCCCTGCGTGA
>Ga0184608_10000379_pt1 | contig 11768 bp, 9 predicted proteins | sample PLM1_30_coex_FD_133010 | JGI IMG/M metagenome (GOLD analysis project Ga0184608, IMG submission 133010) | Groundwater sediment microbial communities from an aquifer in East River, Colorado, USA - PLM1_30_coex | ecosystem: Environmental > Terrestrial > Soil > Riparian zone | place: USA: East...
ACCGCATCCGGCTCGGGCGGCATGGAGGCCGCGATCGCGAACACGCTCTCGTCCGGCGACAAGGTACTCGTGTTCAGCTGCGGCGCGTTCGGCGAGCGCTTCGCCGCGATTTGCAAATCCTACGGAGTCGACGCGCGGCGCGTCGACGTTCCCTACGGCCGCGCGGTCGAGCCCGATCTGGTCCGCGACGAGCTCGCGAAAGAGAAGGGCAAGGACGCCGCGAAGGCCGTCCTTATCACGCACAACGAGACATCGACCGGCGTCCTCAACCCGATCAAGGACATCGCGACGGTCGTGCGTGACTCCGGGAAGCTCTTCCTCGTCGACAGCGTCTCGGGCGCCGGATGCGCCGAGCTCGAGATCGATGAGTGGGGCATCGACGTCTGCATCAGCGCTTCGCAGAAGGCATGGGGAGCGCCTCCGGGCGTCGCCATGGTCACGATGAGCCCGCGCGCCTGGAAGGCATACGAGAAGTCGAACCTGCCGAAGTCCTACTTCGACCTCGCCACCTACAAGGCCTCGCTCGAGAAGGCACAGACCCCGGCGACGCCCGCGGTCACCGTCTTCATCGCGCTACAGGAGTCGCTCCGACTCATGGCCGAAGAAGGTCTCGAGGCGATCATCCGTCGCCACCGCGATCTGGCAAAGGCGACACGGCGCGGTCTCCAGGCGGTGAACCTCCAGCTCTTCGCCGACGAGCGCTACGCGTCGCCTGCGGTGACCGCGTTCCGGCCGCCGGCACGCGTCGACGCGCGGAATCTCATCCGCATCCTGCGCGACGACCACGACACCATCGTGGCCGGCGGCCAGGGGAAGATGGAAGGCCAGCTGGTTCGCGTCGCGCACCTCGGCTTCGTCACGCTGCAGGACATCGTGGCGTTCTTCAGCGCCCTCGAGCTCACGCTCCGCGATCTCAACCAACCCGTGGAGCCCGGCGTCGCGATGACCGCGGCGCTCCGCGCATACGCGGAGAGCCAGCAGCAGTCGTCCCGTCCCGCCGCCCGCGCCTCGTCGACCGCACGGCCGGCGAACGACGCGGTCGCGACTCGTCGCTAGCCGCCGCAACATCGTCCACGTCGCGGACCCTCTTGCCGAAGAGGGTCTCGCGCTGCTCCGCGCGCGTTGCGAGGTCCGCCAGACCACCGGCCTGAAAGAGGCCGACCTGGCCGCGCGCGTCGCGGATATCGACGCGCTGGTCGTGCGCAGCGAGACCAAGGTGACCGTGCCGATCCTTGATGCCGCCAAACGCCTCGTCGTCGTCGGTCGCGCGGGCGTCGGCGTGGACAACATCGACGTGCGCGCGGCGACGGCCCGCGGCGTGTACGTCGTGAACGCGCCGCTCGGCAATATCGTCGCCGCCGCCGAGCACACGCTCGCGCTCGCGCTCGCTCTCCTCCGCCGCATCGTCGAGGCCGACCGGAGCGTTCGCGCCGGCGAATGGACCCGCTCGAAGTTCATCGGCCGCGAGCTTCGCGGAAAAACGCTCGGTCTCGTCGGAGTGGGACGGGTGGGCGGCGAGGTCGCACGCCGTGCGAGCGGTTTTGGCATGACCGTCATCGCGCACGATCCTTTCGCGACGGAGGCGTCGGCGCGCGCGGCCGGCGCACGGCTCGTTGAGCTTGACGAGCTCTTGGGGACCGCCGACGTCATCTCGCTCCACGTGCCACTCACCGAGAAGACGCGCGGGCTCATCGGGACGGAGGCGCTCGGTCGGATGAAGCCGACAGCGGTGGTCGTCAACGCGGCACGCGGAGAGATCGTGGACCTCGACGCCCTCGCGGCCGCGCTGGAGAAAGGGACGATCGCGGGCGCCGCGATCGACGTGTTCGCGACCGAGCCGCTTCCGGCCGATGCCGCGATCCGGAGGGCGCCGCGCACGGTCCTCACGCCCCACATCGCGGGATCGACCAGCGAGGCTCAGACCAACGTCGCGGTGGACGTCGTCGAGCAGATCCTCGACGTCCTCGACGGCAAGCCCGCCCGCTACGCGGTCAACGCCCCGCGCCCGCCCGCGGAGGAAGCCGGTGGCATGGCGTGGCTGCGTCTCGCGGAGCGCCTCGGCTCGCTCACCGCGCAGCTCCTCGATGACCGGCCCGCGCAGCTCTCGCTCGGATACGGCGGCGCGGTCCTCGAGCTGGATCCGGAGCCGCTGCGAGCGGCCGCGGTAAAGGGCGTGCTCGAGACCTTCAGCGAGCAGCGCGTGAATCTGGTGAACGCGCTCGACCTCGCGCGTTCGCGCGGCCTCGCCATCGCCGAGCGTCGAGAAACGGAGCCGGCGCGCTATGCGTCGCTTCTCTCGGTGAAGGTCGGATCGACCGAGGTCGCGGGCACGCTCGTGCAGGGAGATCCCCGCATCGTGTTCATCGACGGCTTTTGGGTCGACGTGCCCGTGGACGGCCACCTTCTCCTCACCAAACATCAGGACAAGCCCGGTCTCGTCGGACGTGTGGGCACGCTGCTGGGCGAGCACAACGTGAACATCTCGTCGATGCAGGTGGGGCGCCTCCACCCGCGCGGCGAGGCGCTCATGATCCTGACGCTCGACGACGCCGTCCCCGACGAGGTGCGCGCGCGCATCGGCGCGTTCGAAGACATCAACGCGGTTCGTACGGCGCGGCTCGGCGTCTAGGTATAACCTCTCGCGACCTGTGGAATCCTCACGTTTCGAACGAACCGTCCGCACCGAATCGAGCGAGATCTTCGCCATCTATGGCGGCGCTCGCCGGGTCGGCCGAATCGATCTGCACTACGGTCGCTTCGAGGTGCACGGCACGCTGCTCCTCGAGGTCGATCTCACGGATGACGAGCTGCAGCAGGTGATCGATCAGATCGACGAGGAGCTCGTGCAGACGCACGATCCGGAGCGCGAGGACTTTCTCGTGACGGTATTCAAGTCCGAGGAGCTTGGGTTCTATTCGGATGAGTTCGAGGCGGACGACGCGAGTGACGACGACGACGAAGAAGAAGAGCGCTAACGGCCCGCGGGCGACGCGCCCTCGGATGCCCAAGGGCTACGGCGTCCCAAAGACCCAACGCGGGATGCTGCCGTGGACCGCGACTCGGAAGATGCTCGAGGGCGCGAGGTCCTACTGGCTCGTGACCATCGACCCCGACGGCAAGCCTCACCTCGTCGGCCAGTGGGGTGCGTGGATCGACGATCGCTGGTACTTCGAAGGCGGCGAGGACACGAAGTGGGCGCGCAACGTGGCGCGCGAGCCGCGGATCGCCATGAGCGCCGAGTCCGGCACGACGGCGGTCATGGTCGAAGGACGCGCGAGCCGCGTGCCGGCGGTCGAGCGTCCGACGTCGGAGCGCATCACCAAGCAGTACGGCACGAAGTACGGCCGGCTCTACAAGTACCGGCCGAAGCCGGAGCAGTGGGACAAGGGCGGCTACGTCCTGACGCCGACGAAGATCCTGGCGTGGGATGTGCGCGGATTCCCACGGACGACGACCCGGTATCGCTTCGACCGCTAGCCGGGCTGACGCGAAATCGGAAGATCCAATTCAGATGGGAGCGCGCGTTGAGCTCCCAGCGATGAGTGGCGCCGGAGCTGTCAGTGCACACACACTCCCCTACTCCATCCCTGGGATGGCGGCGATCGCGGCGAAACGGGCGCCGGTGAGTCGCATGAGGTCGTCGACCGCGATCTCAAACACCGCGTCCGGTAGACCCGCGGCGGCCCAGACGGTTTGGAACCGCTTGAGCGTGTTGTCGGCGATCACCTCGAGTGCTTGCGCGTGAGCGAACGGCGGCACTCCGCCGATCGGAAAGCCGGTGTGCGCTTTCGCCTCGTCTGGCGTCGCTCGACGGACCGATTTCGCGCGGAGAGTGTCCTCGAGACGTTTGACGCTTACGCGGTTGTCGCCGGAGCAAAGCACGACAAGAGGCCGTCCGTCGGCGACGAACACGAGCGACTTCACGATCCGCGCGACCTCTGTGCCGATCTCCCGCGCGGCGTCTTCGGCGGTGCGTGTGGTCGCGGCGAAGCGCTTCACCGGCAGGTCGGCGCCGCGCTCGGCGGCGTACGCGCGGACACGCGCGACGTTCGGGGGGTCCGCGTTCAGCGCCAGAGGTGCGTGATGAAGTGGAGGACGCGGCCCGGAAGGAGCGTGAGCATCGCCGAGGCGACCTGATGCCACGCGGTCTCCGCCGCGTCCCGCTGATCCTCGTCGGCCCCCGAGGCGGAGTACTGCTCGAGCACGCGCGCTCGCGCGAGGCTTTGTACCGGATCGTGCGTCTCCGGTATGGCCGCGCCGAGCGAGCTCGCGAACTCGTACGTGGTCTGCGAGGGATGCGGGGGATATCCCACGTAGCTCGCGAGAAGCCGGGTCTTTCCCCAGGCCGACTCGATCGGACCGTAGCGACGGAAGCGCCAGTTGAATCTCGCGACGGCGAGCGCGAGCAGAACGAGCAGGAGACCGAGGAGTACGAGGGCCGGACGCGGGTCGATCGCGCGGACCGCTGCCACTACGGTGTCCCCACTGAACCCGGAACCGTCGTCGCCCCCGTTCAGCTCGTCCTCGGCACGGTTCGGACGGTTGGGGTCGTTCGGATCCGAGCCCGTGTCCCCGGCGGCGGAACCATCGCCCGAATCGGAGCCGGGGTTGAGCGACGCGTCGGCCCGCGCGAAGGGTGGCTGCGACGGAGTCGGCTCGAACTCGATCCAGCCGTACCCAGGGAAGTACGCCTCGACCCACGCGTGCGCGTCCTGCTCCCTGACCACCCACGCGTTGCTCGCGTTGTCGTACGAGCCGGTGGTGAATCCTTCGACGAGCCGTGCGGGAATGCCCTCCTCGCGGAGCATGACGACCATCGCTGACGCGAAGTACTCGCAGAAATCCTGCTTCAGATCGAAGAGGAAATAGTCCACGGGGTCCTTTCCCGGAGGCGTCGGCTTCACCTGGGCCGAGTACGAGTACGGCGGGCTCCGCAGGAAAGTCTCGAGCGCCTCAGCCCGTTCATAGGCGTTCGGGAGGCTGTCCATGACCTGGTGCGCGAGCGTCTTTACGCGCTGGGGCAACGTCGACGGTAACTGCAGGTACTTGGACTTGATGTAGTCGGAGTACGTGGGCGCGACCTTTCGCAGGGTCTGCTTGTCAGCGACCGAGACGAGACTCGTCACGGTGTACGTGCCGGCGGCTTGAGATCGATTCAACGCATGGAGCGAGGTGGAATAGGTCTTATCGGCGCCCGTATAGAACTGGTAGGGCACGTCCGCTTTCAGCGGCTCGTTCGCCGCGAAGAGGATGTTCGAATGCGGAACGATGATGTCGAACCGCGCCTGGAATGTCTCGCGGTCGGTCGTGGCGAGCGAGATCTTGTCGGCCTTGTCGCTCTCGGTCGTCCGCCAGCCCGCACCGGTGTAGAAGTCGTAGGTCACCGCGCGCCAGAAGTGACCGGCCGGCGCCTCGACCGTCATGATCACGCGGTCCCCGAGATTCGGCGCCTGCCCTAGCCGGATGGAGTCGGAGAACGAGACGCCGCGCAGCCGGCTCGGTCCGGACACGCCCGCGAAGAATCGCTGCCACTCTGCCTCGACGCTGTGGTACGGACCTTCGAACGTACTCCACGCGCCGTTCAGCACTTCGGCCGCTCCGACACGGGGCGTGACGAGGGCCATGATCACGAGCACCGTCGTCCACGTCAGCCCTCCGCGGAGGAGGCGCCAGTCCATCTCGCCCGAGGGCACGATGTTCTGCCGCACCCAGCGCTCCTGCAGATTCACGATGTGGATGCGTACGAGCAGCACGAGGACGGCGAGCGTGAACACGATGAGATCGGGATACAGGTTCGTGAGCGCGACCGACACGTTGATGACGAGGCACGCCCCGTTGAAGATGACGGCATCCCAGATGCGGCCGCTCCGCGCGAGGATGAACGAGCCGACGAACGTCGCGCACCACACCGACGCTCCAAGGAAGAGAACGAACACGGTGGGGTCGCTCGCGGCCTCGCCGGCCAGCACCTGTGTGATCCAGTTGTTCACGAGGATCGCGAGACGCGTCAGCTTCTCGCCGAAGCTGGACCCGCCGGTCGATGCGAACGTCGTCGAGAGAACGATCATGAGCATCCCGATCGTCGAGCCCGCAAGGATCGCGCGCGGGAAGCGCATTCGCCCGTTTCCGATAAGCGTGCCGAGGAGGACGCCGGTGATCGCGATCCACCAGAACTGCTCGCTGATCTCTACCCAGTCCGCGTGCTGCAGCGACAGCGGGTACATCGAGACCACCACGAGGTAAATCGGGAGCGCGAACCATCCGCCGCGGAAGCGCAGCTTCCCCAGGTCGATCGGCGGGAAAAGATTTCGCAGACTCGAGCGCAGCCGGTCGCTCATGCGATCGCCGCCGTCGACTCGTGGAAGAGCTCCTCGATCGGGGCGCCGGCGGCGAGATGCGCGGCGGGAACGCCGGCGACGGCGAGCTCGCCGAGGATCGCCCTGCGGCGCGCGCGGTCGCGCTCGTCGAGGTCGAAGGGTGGGCTGACGATCACGGCCTGCGTCGCGATGGCCGTCTCACGAAGCGTGCTCGCGGGCCGGACCCAGGCGCGATCGAGCGACGGCGTGATCAGAAGACACGAAGCGCCCCGCCGGAGACGAGGGAGCGTTTCGACGAGGGTCTCCTGGAGCGTACGCGTGCCGCTCGCATGGACCTCGGCCAGATATTGCATGAGCTTCCCGAACTGCTTCGAGCCGCGGTCCGGGTGCAGCACTTCCGCGCGGTTGCCATTCGTCACCATGCCGACGTTGCGGTGACCGTCAAGCGCTTTGCGGACGACGGAGGCAGCGACCGTGACCGCGCGCTCTTCGGTGGAGTCCTCACCGTCGCCGTGGTGCCAGCGTCCGTCGAGGTCGAGGTAGATCCAAAGGTCCGCGGTGCGGTCGAGCTCGAATTCCTTCACGTGCAGCCGGCGGTGGCGCACCGATGACGGCCAGTGAATCCGGTTCATGGCGTCGCCGGGCCGGTACTCGCGGATGCCCATGACCATAGAAGTCGACTGGAGCGAGCGCTGCCCCGTGAGCACGTTGCCCTCGAGCAATGACCCGGGGAGCGTCCAGTACGGGAGCTGCACGACGCGCGGGTACACGAGGAGGAGCGCCTCGGACGGAACGCGCGCCTCCGTCGCAAAGAGCCCGAAGGGATCGCCGCTTCGGAGGACGATCGGCCCGAGCCGGAAGCGGCCGCGGCGCTGAGCCTTGGCGAGGACCTTCCATTTGCGGGTCTTGCGTCCGCCGATCGAGAGCACGCGACCGGGAAGCGGCTCAGGCCAGTTCGACTTTTCGAACACCTCGAGCCAGAGCTTTCCCAGAGCGTGATCGTTGGTGAGCTCGTACGCGAGCTCGATCGTGTCCCCGAGGTGCGCGTACGACTGCCCGAGCGTTCGCTTCACCGAGAGACCCTCGAGCGTGAGTCGCGAAAGGATCGACATCGCGATGAACACGAACAACACGAGGTATGAGAGGTACGAGAGGAGCTCGACTCCGGTTGAAATCGCAACGACGAAGAGGACCAGCCACAGGACCGCGAACCGCCAAGGCTTCAAGGCCTAGGCCCGCAGCGCCTGAGCGGAGGTCGATTCGACCGGGACCGAGGCCAGGATCTCGGCGATCACCGTCGTCGCCGCGAGGTCCTTGAGGCGCGCCTGCGGTTGAAGAATGAGCCGGTGGGCGAGCGTCGGCGCCGCGAGCGCCTTCACGTCGTCCGGCACCACGTAGTCCCGGCCGTTCATCGACGCGTAGGCCTGCGCCGCACGCGACAGGGCGAGCGATCCGCGTGGTGAAGCGCCGAGGTAGACGTCGGGGTGCGACCGCGTCGCGGTTACCACATCGACCACGTACTTCTTTACCGACTCGGCGAGATGGATCTCGCGCGACGCGGACTGCGCACGGAGGAGCTCTTCGCTGGTCAGTACCTGATCGATCGTCTCGAGCGGGTGGATGATCCGCTGCGCGTCGAGGATGGCGATCTCCTCGCGGCTCGTCGGGTAGCCGAGCTGGATGCGCATGAAGAACCGGTCGAGCTGTGCCTCGGGAAGCGGGAACGTGCCCTCGTACTCGATGGGGTTCTGCGTCGCCATGACGAGGAACGGCTCGGGCAGCTGATAGGTGGTTCCGTCGACCGTCACCTGGTGCTCGTCCATCGACTCGAGGAGCGCCGACTGGGTCTTTGGCGTCGCCCGGTTGATTTCGTCGGCGAGGACGACCTGGCTCATGACCGGTCCCGGCCGGAACTCGAACTTGTTGGTCTGCTGGTTGAAGATCGAGACGCCGGTCACGTCGGACGGCAGGAGATCCGGGGTGAACTGGATGCGGCGGAAGGAGCACCCGAGCGACCGGGCAAGAGCCTTTGCCAGCACGGTCTTCCCGGTGCCGGGGACGTCTTCCACGAGGATGTGGCCGCGGCACAGAAGCGCCACCAGGGCGAGCGCGATCTCATGGTGCTTGCCGAAAATGACCCGCTCGACGTTCTCGACTACGCCGTTGACCTTCGCCGCGAGAGCTTTCTCCACCGTGCTTGCTTACCCCTCTTCGTTGAAGTTCGCGGCTGCTACTACGAGTATCAGGGCTGTCTAGAGAACAACGTATGAAGACCCTAAGTTCATATACGGGTCAGCGACCTGGGCAGTTCCCTGCCGATTCGCGCCGGCGGGTCCGACCCGGCTGGGGGCTGAGCAGCGCCGGGGTCTTCTTCGCTCGGCCCCGGTGGGATCGCGATGGACCGCCGTCTAGGGGCCGCTCGCTCAGAAGACCCCAACGCTGCTCGACCAGACGGCCCGCCCCGCCGGCGGCTCGGTCTGTGCTATTTGCCCAGTGCGGCCCGCATGACTTGGCCTCCAAGCGGCGCCGCTGTTAACCCTCCGTCTGGGGTGTTCTCAACGATGACGGCGACGACCACAGTCGGATTCTGGGCTGGGGCGAAGCCAACGAACCAGCCGTGAGGGGGCTCGCCAGGTCGGTTTTCGGCTGTGCCTGTTTTTCCCGCCACGTCGACGCCAGGAATTTTCGCCCCGAAGGCGAATGCGCCTGGCCCTGCGACAGCACCGACCAGCATCGTGGTCAGTGCCTTCGCGGTGGCCGGCGAGATCACCTGGCCTTGGGGCCCGGGCGCGATCTGGCGGACGACGTGGCCCTCGGCGTCGCGTACCTCGGTCGCGTAGTGGGCCGTGGGCATGACGCCGCCGTTCGCGATGGCGGCGTAGACGAGCGCCATCTGGAGCGGCGAGACGAGAAGCTCTCCTTGGCCGTAAGAGGTGTCGGCGAGGAGGGTCGGCCGGTCGATCGAGCCCGAGTCGGACAGCTGGCCCTTCGCCGCGGGGAGATCGACGCTGGGGGTCGAGCCGATCCCGAAACGCCGCGCGTAATCGGTGAGCTTCGCGGCGCCGATCTGGAGACCGACCTGAGCGAAGTAGATGTTCTCGGAAAGCCGGAAGCCGTCGGACATGTCGAACAGGCCGTGCGCGCGCGAGGACGAACGAACGAAGTAGTCGCCCCAGGACTTATCGGCCTGATACGGGTCATCCACGCGCAGCTTCTTCGTTGGATCGAAGCCGGCCTCGAGGGCCGCCGCGCCGGTGACGACCTTGAAGACCGATCCGGGCGGGTACAAGCCCTGCGCCGCGCGGTTCAGGAGAGGCCGGCCGGCGTCGTGATTCAGCTGGTCGAAGGCGGCGCTCTGCTTCGACGGGTCGACGATCTGGTTCGCGTCGTAGCTCGGGACGCTGACGGACGCGAGGATCGTCCCCGTCCGCGGATCGATCGCCACGATCGCGCCTTTGCGCCCGCCGAGCGCGTCCGCGGCGGCCTTCTGGATCTTGAGGTCGATCCCCAGCACGACCTGCCCGGCCGGGCTGCGATCGCCGAGATAGCGGGCGCGCCAGATGGATACGGGATCGGCGGGATCCTGGCCGATGAGCGATTCCGCATACGCCGCCTCGATGCCGGAGAGGCCGAACTTCGACGATGCGTAGCCGACCACCTGCGCGAGGGACCGTTCCTTGTAGGAGCGGGCGAAGCCTGAGTCCGTCTTGTCGCTCGTCGCGATCGGCGCGCCGTTGCGATCGACGATCGCGCCCCGCGGCCGGTCGTTCGTCGCAGCGATGAGACGCGGGTTGAACGGATCGTTCGCCAGCTGGTCCGACGCCAGGATGGTCCAGTACGCGGCACCGATCGACGTCACGAGGAACGCGAGGGCGAGAGTCATTGTGAGGGATCGGATGTTTCCGCTGATCGGTGAGGTCATGCCGGTCCCCCGCCCCGCATGCGGTTCGACACCTGCGAGACGCGCATCAGGATCCCCACGAGCATCCAGTTCGTCACGAGCGAGGAGCCGCCATACGCGACGAACGGAAGGGTGATGCCGGTAAGCGGGATGAGCCGGAGATTCCCGCCGACGATGACAAGGGTCTGGAGCGCAACGATGAACGAGAGACCCGCGGCGAGCAGCTGGAGGAACGCCGTCGGCGCGCGGAGCGCGATCAGCATCCCGCGGTACAGGAACACGAGGTAGAGGGCCAGCAACGCGAGCGCACCGGCGAGACCGGCCTCTTCGGCGAACGCGTCGAAGACGAAGTCGCTCCACACGATCGGAATCCGGTCCGGCATGCCGTTGCCTAGACCGGCCCCGAGCAGGCCGCCGTTCGCGAGTGCGTAGAGGCCCTGCACCAGCTGGAATCCCTGATCGAACCGTAGGTCCTCGTCGAACGGGCGAAGCCACGTATCGACGCGAATCTGGACGTGGCTGAACAGCTGATACGCGACGATGCCGCCGAGCACGAGCAGAACGAGGCCGATCACCGCATAGAAGGCTTCGCCGGTCGCGAGGAAGAGCATGGCGAGGAAGATCCCGAAGAAGAGCACGGTCGCCCCGAGGTCCTTCTCGAAGACCATCACGAGCATCGCGACGCCCCACATCGCGACGATCGGCACGAGGTACGGGACCGGCGGCACCGGAAACGGCCCGATCCGGCGCTGCGAGTGCGAGAGGACCTCGCGATATTCCTCGAGATACGCGGCGAAGAAGATGACGAGGAGGATCTTCGTGGCCTCATACGGCTCGAAGCTCGCAGGTCCGACCTTGATCCAAATCCGCGCGCCGTTGATGTCCCGACCGATGTACGGAAAGAGGGGCGCCATGAGCAGGAGCAGACCCAGGAGCGCCCATGTCCATTTGAACCGAGCGAGGGCGGTCAGGTCGCGCGGCACGACGATGGTCGCGGCGAATGCGCCGGCCGCGATGATCGACCAAGACAGCTGCTGCAAGAGAAGGTCGGACGCGAGCCGCTGGACGAGAACAAGACCGATCGCAGTAAGGCCGGCAGCGATGGGCATGAGCAACTGGTCGCCACGGAACCGGATGCTCACCAGGAAGACGTGCAGAGCGAGCATGAGCGCGAGGAAGACCACGGGCACGACGACGGCCGTCGGGCTGAACGAGGACGTTTCCGTCGCGAGCACCGCGACGAAGCCGGTGATCGCGAACGTGGCGACCCACAACAGAAGCGAAAGCTCGGTGAAGCGCGCGCGCCCGAGGGGCACGGCCGCCTCGGCTCGCATCACTGCTCGAGCCTGAGCGCGACGCGGCCGATGGCGAGCTCGTCGCCGTACTGCAGCCGCTCGCGCGACCGCACGACCGCGCCGTTCACGACGGTCCCGTTCGTGCTGCCGGCATCCTCGACCCACCACTCCCCGTCGGCGAACTCGACGAGAGCGTGCCGCGCGGACGCCGCCTCATCGTTGATCACGATGTCGTTGCCCGCGTCTCGGCCGAGC
>Ga0184608_10000381_pt1 | contig 11738 bp, 12 predicted proteins | sample PLM1_30_coex_FD_133010 | JGI IMG/M metagenome (GOLD analysis project Ga0184608, IMG submission 133010) | Groundwater sediment microbial communities from an aquifer in East River, Colorado, USA - PLM1_30_coex | ecosystem: Environmental > Terrestrial > Soil > Riparian zone | place: USA: East...
CGTCGGAAATGGAGGACCTTCGAGCCGCGCGCGACCTTCTCCGAACAGGCGGGTACGAGCGCATCGCCCTCGTCGGGCGTTCGTTTGGGGGGCGCATCTCGGCCTTCCTCGCCGAGCGCGAGCCACCGGATGCGCTCGTCATCCTGGGCCACCCAATCGCGCCTCCGAGGCGACCGCGTCCGCGCGACGAAGCGGCGCTCGCGGCGACGACGTGCCCGACGCTCGTCGTCCAGGGCGAAAATGACGAGCTCGGTCCGTTCGCCGTCCTCGAACGCATCGCGGCGAACAACCCGCGGATCGATCTGGTCCGCATTGCCGCGGCGGGGCACGATTTCGGCGCGAGCGAGCCCGAGGCGGTGGCCGCGGCCGCACGCTGGCTGGACAGCGTCCTGCGCTGACCAGGGGTAGGGGCCCTGACGGGGTAGGGGCCCCGGATCTCCGCTCCTCCTTCACACCCAATTCATCAGCGCCTGTGACGCTTCGCATCACGACATCGCAAAAGGAGACTCACATGCGAGGCATCGGGATCATCGTGACGCTCGTGATTGCGGCGATCGTGGGCGTCGGCGCGTACCAGCTCGGGTTGTCCCAAGGGCTTGCGGGCACCGGGACGGCCGTCGCTCCGGCCGTCTACTACCACCCCTTCTTCTTCGGAGGGTTCCTGTTCCCGCTTCTGTTCCTCTTCTTCATCTTCTTCCTGATTCGCGGGGCGTTCTGGGGATGGGGCGGAAGGCGCTACGGCGGCGGATGGGGAGGCCACGGCGACTACCAGAGTCCGCGGGAGCGGCTCGAGGCGCTCCACAAGGAGATGCACGGTGAGAAGCCGAGCGACACCGGGACCTCATCGCCTCCGCCCAGCGGTCGATAGACCGCGCGTGGACGACGGGACGCCGGACGAGGGTCCGGCGTCTCGCGTTTCCTAGGATTCGCTGCGACGGATGAAAACGGTCATGGTCGTCGACGACGAGCCGAAGATCGTTCAGCTTGCCCGCGACTATCTCGAGCACGCCGGCTTCGCCGTCGTCGTTGCTCACGATGGAAGGGCCGCCCTGGCGACCGCGCGCACGCATATGCCCGATCTCGTCGTGCTCGACCTCGGCCTGCCCGAGCTCGACGGGCTCGACGTCGCGCGAATGCTCCGCGGTGAGTCCAACGTGCCGATCGTCATGCTCACCGGTCGAAGCGAGGAATCCGACAAGCTTGTCGGACTCGAGATCGGTGCGGACGACTACGTCACGAAGCCCTTCAGCCCGAAAGAGCTGGTGGCGCGCGTTCGCGCGGTTCTGCGACGGACCGAGCGCCCGCGACTCGACAGCGAGATCCTGCGTGTCGGGGAGGTCATCCTCGACATACCGCGGATGCGCACCACTGTGGCCGACCGCGCCGTGGACCTGACCCCTACCGAGTTCCAGCTCGTCGCAACCATGGCGCGCGAGCCGGGCCGGGTCTTCACGCGAGCGCAGCTCCTCGACGCCGTACACGGCGTGGCGTTCGAATCGTACGAGCGTGCGATCGACGCACACGTGAAGAACATCCGGCGGAAGCTCGAGCCGGATCCGGCCCAACCGCAATTCCTGCTCACGGTGTACGGAGTGGGCTATCGCTTCGCGGAGCTCGAGGAATGAGACGCCATGGGTGGGGCTATCCGCGACAGCGGCCGCCGTGGTGGCCGGCGAACGAGCCGTTCCCTCCCGAGCGAGGCTGGAGCGGGCGGCCGTGGCCCGGGCGCGGCGGGTTCATGCGGCGCATGGCGATGTTCTTCGTCGCAGTCGCCATCTTCTCGGTGGTCGCCGCCACGTTCCTCTTCTGGGCGATCGCGGGCGCGCTAGGAGCGCCCGACCTCGTCGGAAACGTCGCGCGCGGTGTGGCGCTTCTCGTCGTCGTGTATGGCTTCCTGTTCACCGCGAGGGCGCTCCGTCGCCTCGCTGCTCCGGTGGGCGACGTGATCGAGGCGGTCGGCCGCGTCGCCGATGGCGACCTGTCGACCCGAGTCAGCGAGCGCGGGCCGCGCGAAGCGCGCGCTCTCTCGCGCGCCTTCAACGCCATGACGAGCCGGCTCGAGGCCGGCGAGGAGCAGCGCAGGCGCCTGCTCGCCGACGTGAGCCATGAGCTCCGCACGCCTCTCTCGGTCGTCCAGGGAAACCTCGAGGCCCTCGTCGACGGCGTCCACCCCGCTGACGAAGCGCATCTGGCGGCGATCCTCGACGAGACGAAGGTGCTCTCGCGACTCGTGGAGGATCTGCGCACGCTCTCGCTGGCCGAGTCCGGTGCGCTCGCGCTCCATCGCGAGTCGATCGATGTAGGCGCGCTCGTCCGCGAGACCGTGGAGTCATTCGCATCGCAGGCCGAGCCGGCCGCCGTCTCGCTCGAGGCGGACGTTTCGAGCGGGCTGCCCCAGGTCGACGCCGACCCCGTCAGAGCGCGCGAGATCCTTGCGAACCTCGTCGCGAACGCGCTTCGCTACACGCCCCGAGGCGGCCGCGTGAGCGTGGCCGCGCACCCCACGGACGGCGGCGTGGCGATCGATGTGCGCGATACGGGCGTCGGGATCGCGCCCGACCGGATCGGCCGGATCTTCGATCGCTTCTACAAATCGCCGGAGTCGCGCGGGGCCGGTCTCGGACTGGCGATCGCGAAGCAGCTCGTCGAGGCGCACGGCGGCGAGATCTCAGCGACGAGCGTCGTCGGGGAGGGGACCGACATCCGCTTCACCCTCCCGGCTGAGCCGCCGTCCCCGTGATGCGTTAGGGCGCGGTCTTCGTGCCTTCGGACGCGTCCATCTGTGCGCGCTGGAGTTTGCCCGAGTAGTCGACGTAGATCGACTTCCACTCTGAGTAGACGTCGAGCGCGGCGCGGCCGGCCTCGCGGTGACCGTTGCCGGTCGCCTTCATTCCGCCGAACGGGAGCTGGATCTCCGCGCCGATCGTCCCAGCATTGACGTAGACGATCCCGGTCTCGGCGTCGCGCATGAAGCGGAAGGCGTTGTTCACGTTCCGGGTGTAGATCGAGCTCGAGAGGCCGTACTTCGTCGAGTTCACGGCCTTGATCGCTTCGTCGACGCTCGAGACCTCGATGACCGCCGTCACCGGGCCGAAGATCTCTTCTTGCGCTACGCGCATGTTCGGCTTCACGTCGACGAGCACCGTGGGCTCGTGGAAGAAGCCTTTGCCGAGCGCTCCTTCTGTCGACACGTGGCCGCCGGCGGCGACCGTCGCCCCTTCCTTCTCGGCGACCGGGATGAACGAGTGCACGCGCTCGAGCTGGGACGCCGACACGACCGGCCCCACGTCGGTCGTTGCATCGAGCCCATTCCCGAGTCGGAGCTTCTTGGCCCTGCCGACGAGCTTGTCGACGAGGTCCTTCGCGACGGTCTTGTGGGCGATGACCCGCGACGCCGCGGTGCATCGCTGCCCGGACGTCCCGAACGCGGACCAAACGATTCCGTCGAGGGAGAGATCCACATCCGCGTCGTCGAGCACCACGATCGCGTTCTTTCCGCCGAGCTCGCACGACACTCGCTTCAGGAGCCGCCCGCCGATCTCGCTGATGTGCGAGCCCGTGTCGGACGAGCCGGTGAACGAGATGAGGTCGACTCCGGGATGCGAGACGATGTGGTCGCCGAGGTCGCCCCCGGATCCGAGCACGAGGTTGATCACGCCCTTCGGCAGTCCCGCTTCCTCGAGTATCTCGACGAGGCGCACCGCCATCAGCGGGGTATACGAGGCGGGCTTGAACACGATGGTGTTGCCGAGGATGAGCGCCGGCATGATCTTCCAGGTCGGGATCGCGAATGGAAAGTTCCACGGCGTGATCGCCGCGACCACGCCGACGGGATGCCGCATGCTCATCGCCCACTTGTTAGGGAGCTCGGCCGGGACCACGTCGCCGAACTGCCGACGGCCCTCGCCGGCGATGTAGTAGGTCATGTCGATGCCCTCTTGGACGTCGCCGCGGGATTCAGCGAGCACCTTGCCCATCTCGCGCGTCATCTCGCGCGCGAGGTCGTCCTTCCGCGTGAGCATGATCTCGCCGGCCCGGTAGAGGATCTCCCCGCGCTTCGGGGCTGGGTAGAGGCGCCAGCCGTCGAGGGCGCGCCGGGCCGCATCCACCGCGCGGTCAACGTCGGCGACCGTCGACTTCGCGACATTCGCGATCAGCTCGCCGGTCGCGGGATTGGTGTTCTCGAACGTGCCGCCTCCGGACGCGTCGAGCCAGCGGCCGTCGATGTAGTTCTGAAGCGTGGGCGTCGCCATCCTTGACTCCCCCTTGCAGGGAGGATGTTAGGCGGCTAGATGGCGCCCATGCGGAAGAGCACCGCGAGGAGATGCGCGATGCGCCGCGCGCCGAGCTCCTCAATGAAGGCGAGCCGAGCGGCTATTGCAGCGGCTTCGGGATCGACCGTTTCTTCCGCCGGCTGCGGGTCCGAGCCTCGCGGCGCGGCGACTGCGCGCGGAGCGACCACCTGTGCGGCGGGCATCGCCACCGGCTTGATGGGCGCGACTGCCTGCGCCGCGGCCGGCGGGATGATGACCTTCACGGTCCCGCCGGGTCCGCCGAAGTCCGCGGCCCAGTACCACTTGTAGGTCGAGCTCGGCTCGTAGACGAGACCGACGCCGATCGCGTTGTAGTTGGGATTCAAGAGGACCGCGTTGTGCGCGGCACTCGCCTGCCATCCGGCGAGCACCGCGCCCGCGGTCCCGAACCCTGCGCCGAGGTCCTCACCCGTGTACATGGACGGTGCTGGATAACCGAACGCCGACATCCGTTGCGTCGGCGAGCGCCCGTCCGAGGAGACGTGTCCGATGTAATTGCGGGATCCCATATCGCCAGCCATCCACGCCGCGGCCGCCGTGAGCGCGCCGTTCGCCGACACCGTCTGGAGTCCGTTGCTCGCGCGATAGGCGTTGACGAGCGCCATGAGATCGTTCTGCGCGCTCGCGCCTTGGCTGCTCGCGCCGACCGGCGTGACCGCCGCCGCAGATGTCGAAGAACCGATGGCGATGGCGGTGACGGCGAACGCGATGGTCAGCGCACGGCAAAGCATCGGCACTCCTTTGGGTAACGGTCCGGCAACGACGACCGTACGGAAGCTTGCGCCTGCCTGTCATTACTTCCGCCCGGAATCGTCCGCAAATAGTGCTGACCGGCAGGCGTGGGAGGGCGTTCCGGACGACCTACGCGGAGGTTTGGGCGCTATTGCGAACGGGTGCGGGCTCGCTTGTCCGCTCTGGCTAGAACGACGCTCCGTAGAAAAGCCAGATCGTCAGCGCGCCGACCGCGATGATGCCGAGAAAGATCAAAGCGAAGGCGATGTTCGCCTGACGCTCGGGGTCGTTCTGTGTGAAACGGTTTATCTAGTTTTTCCTTGAAAGTCCCGTCGGGCCTGTGGAGCTGCGGGGGATCGAACCCCGGACCTCATGAGTGCGATTCATGCGCTCTCCCAGCTGAGCTACAGCCCCATGGTGGCGAGCATTTGACCTAAGGGTACCCGACGCGATGGCGCCAGAGCCAGTGCGTTACGCGATCCGAAGTACGACCGGAGCATCGCCCCACAGGCGCTCCAGGCGGTAGAGCTGGCGCTCCTCGGGGACGAAGGCGTGGACCACGACGTCGCCGAGATCGATCAACACCCAGCGACCGGCGTTGTAGCCCTCGACCCCGATGGGTCGGCGACCCGCCTCGATCGCCTTCTCGCGCACCGCGTCCGCGATCGCCTGCACCTGGCGTTCGCCTCTGCCGGTGCAGATCACGAACAGGTCGGCGATCGTCGTGAGCTCGGAAACATTGAGCACGAGGATGTCCTCGGCCTTCTTGTCGCCCGCGGCGTCGACCACGACGTCGGCCATGGCTCTGGGCGAGAGGTCGGTCATCGGTACAGGCGGTGCTCCTCGATGTATCGCAATGCTGCCTCGGGGACAAGGTAACGCAGCGACCTGCCGCGCGCGGCTCGCGCGCGGAGCTCACGCGAGCTGATGTCCATGAGCGGCGAGTCCAAGATCCGGACGTCGTGGGGTGCATTCGGTGCGCCAGGCCGAGCCGCGAGCACGATCTTCGCGAGGTCGCGGATGCGCGCAGGCTCGCGCCATCGCTCGAAGTCGGCGTACGCGTCGCTCCCGAGGATCAGGAAGAGCTCGCCCTCGCCGCGGAGCGACTCGAGCGTGTCGACCGTGAACGACGGTCCCTTTCGATCGAGTTCGATAGGCGAGACGCGGAAGCGAGGCTCGTCCCGAATCGCCGCGGTCAGCATCGCGAGCCGATCCTCCGCGCTTCCGATCGGCCCGTCTTGCTTCAAGGGCGAGCGACGCGCGGGGACGAAGTACACGCGGTCGAGTGCGAGCTCGTCGAGCGCCGCGTTCGCGATCGCGAGATGGCCGATGTGGACCGGGTCGAACGTGCCGCCGAATACGCCGAGCCTGCTCACTCGTCTCCCGCCCGTTCGCTCCACTCCATCTCGAGCGCGCCGATGCGCACCGTGTCGCCTTCCTTCGCGCCGAGCGCGCGCAGCTCGCGTTCGATCCCCGTGCGTATGAGCTGGCGCTGAAAGTAGGCCGCCGCGTCGGGAGACCCCCAGTCGAGACCTGACGCGAGTCGCACCACGCGGTCGCCTTCGATCCGGAATGCCTCTCCTTCGCGCTTCACGTGCCAGTCGCGCGCTCCTCCGGCGAACGCGATGCGGCGCTCACGCGGTGCCGGCGCGCCGACCGCTTCGCGTGGCGGGCAGCGATCGAAGATCTGGCGTAGAAGGTCGCCGGTCCCCTCTCGCGCCGCGGCGGATATCGCCACACTCGGCACACCACGTTCGGCGAGCGCGCGGGCGATGTCCGGCGCCGCCTCACGCGCCTCGGGCAGGTCGAGCTTGTTCAACGCGACCAGCTGCGGGCGTTCCTCCAGACCATGCCCGTAGCTTCTGAGCTCGGCGTCGATCGTCGCCATGTCCTGGAGTGGATCGGGGCGGGAAGCATCCACGACGTGCACCAGGAGCCGCGTTCGCTCGACGTGACGCAGGAATTCTTCGCCGAGGCCGAGCCCGCGGCTCGCGCCCTCGATCAGCCCGGGGATGTCGGCGACGACCAGCTCGCGATCGTCGAGGCGTGCCACACCCAGATTGGGAGTGAGCGTCGTGAATGGGTAGTCCGCGATCTTTGGACGAGCGCTCGTGAGCGCGGCCAGGAGCGTCGACTTTCCCGCATTCGGCAAACCCGCGAGGCCCACGTCGGCGAGAAGCTTGAGCTCGAGGTCGATCTCTCTGCGCTCGCCCTTCCCGCCGTCCTCGGCGATGCGTGGCGCACGACGCGTACTCGTTGCGAAACGCGAGTTGCCTTTTCCGCCCGATCCTCCGCGCGCCACGATGAGCTCCTCGCCGGGCGATACGAGATCTGCGACGGTCTGTCCCGTCGCCCGATCGATCACGAGCGTTCCCGGCGGAACCTTCAGCACTCGATCCGCCCCGGACCGGCCGCTGCTGTTGCGGCCGCTCCCTGGCTTGCCGGACGCGGCATCGATCTCTTTGGTGAAGCGAAAGTCGGTGAGCGTCCCGAGCTGCGCATCCACGCGCAAGACGACATCGCCGCCTTTGCCGCCGTCGCCACCGTCCGGACCTCCGCGCGGGACATGCGCCTCGCGCCGGAACGAGATGACCCCCCGGCCGCCGTCGCCTCCGCGAACCACCAGGCGCGCGCGATCGATGAACATCTTCTAAAGACGGACGAGCGGTCGTGGCAAGGCGACGATCCGAAGGTGTGCCGCATCCCTGCGGAGACGGTCGAGCATCCGGTCCATCCCGATCGCGGCTTCTGCTGAGGGCGCGATCCCGAGGGCGCGCTGCGGATCTGCAGCGAGATCGCAGAGTACGAGCGAGCCTCCGTCGGGCAGATCTCCAGCGAGGCCAACGAGCGCGTCGAGCTCGCGGGGTCGATCGGTGAGACCCGGAAGAGCCGGCACACGAAGCGCGACCGAGATCTTCCCCGCGATCGCATGTGCGAGCGATGCCCGCACGTCGGCGAACCGGAACGCATCCGGCCGATGGATGGCCTCGTACGTCTCCGCGCGCGCCGAAACGAGACGGACCGCCACCGAGTCCAGGCCGGCGTCGCACAACCTTCGGAGCGCGACGGGCGACGAGCCGTTCGTCTCGAGATGGATAGTTCCGAGCCGCGTGCGCTCGCGGATCGCCTCGATCGCTTGCTCGACGACGCGGACGGCGAGAAGCGGCTCGCCCTCACACGCACGCCCGAACGCGACGACGGTCCCTCCGCCCTCGAGGTGCCGCGATGCGGTATCCGCGACCTCCTCCGGCGTCGGCCGGAACGCGGCGGGTTCCGTTGGCGATGCGTCGGCATCGTCGTGGAGGACCAGCACGTCGGGCGGTCGCTCGTTCCGCGGCGCGGCGATGGGCAGCGCGCAGTCGTGACGTCCGAGGAAGGCGTTCGCTGCCGCTCGGCAGTGATAGTCCTTGGCGCAGCGCGCGAGCTGGCGGAGCACGCGGCTCATTGGCCGATCGCGCTGAGTCGTCGTGATCCGCGCCGCGAGGTCCGGCTCGGATCTGCCGTCCACCGCACCCGCCTCTTGGTCGAGGGCGACGGCCGATACGACGAGCTGGCCATTCGTGTCGGCGCCGACCGCGGCATACGCGCGAGGACGGAGCGCCGGCGAGCCGAGATCGTCGACATACGCGGGAAGGCTCATGCGGAGGTACCCGAGCGGAAGGATCGCCGCGACGCCGAAGCGCCCCTGGCCGAGCTCGCGGGCGCGTCCGGTGCGGTCGAGGCCGATCCCGAGACGGCCGGGTAGGTGGACGACATCCGTCCCCAGGGGAAGTGGGAGCGCCGCGGCGAGAGGACCGATCGACGAGCCATCGGACACGGCAGCCGCGTAGTCGGCGGCGACAACGAGACGACCCGAACGATCGCTGTGAACGGCGCTGAACATGAGTCGGAGGATAGGTCGAGCGGGGAGCGGCCTAGGGGCGGGCGGGGCCGCGCTAGCCAGCTAGAGGCTGAGGCAGTTCACGAACTGGTTTCCGACCTTGCACTCCCAGTGGACGTGGGGACCGGTGGTGACGCCGCTGAGCCCGATCGCCGCGACGATCTGACCACGAGCGACCTGCTGGCCGACGCTCACGTACACGGCGCTCGTGTGGTAGTAGCAGACGGTCAGGTCGCCGGCGTGCTGCACGCATACACGCAGACCGCCGACCGCGACCCAGCCTGTCGCCGTCACGACGCCGTCATCGCCCGCGCCGAGGCCGGTGCCAAACGGAGCGGCGACGTCGACGCCGGTGTGGCCCCACCAGAAGTACTGCGTGATGACGCCGCCGACCGGCCACGAAAGGCGGCCGTTCCGCGCCTGCTGCGCGACCTGCGGCGCCGCCGCGAAGACGTCGCGAGTCGGGCGCTCGGGCTCGAGGAGCGCCGGCAGCTCCGCACCTCGCACGAAGATCTTCTGGCCAGGTGCGCACTGCTCGGGCTCGAAGACACAGCGGTTGTATGTGAGGACGACAGACGGATCGACCTTGAAGCGGCTTGCGATCGTGTCGACGGTGTCGCCGTCCTTGACGGTGTAGAGCGCGCCCTCCGCCGGCGGGATGACGAGCTTCTGACCCAGCTGCAGGGCACGCGCGTCGGCGATGCCGTTCGCGTACGCGATCGCTTGGACCGACACGTCGTAGTAATTCGCCATCGTGGCGAGCGTGTCGCCGTCGTGAATGGTCACCTCTTGCACCGGCCGGGTGCCTTCGGCGGCGACCGTCAGCGGATTGCGGCCTCCGGCGATGGCCCCGCCGCGCGCGAGTGGCTGTGCGCGCGAGGCGTCGCTTGTGACAGCCGTCGTTGCGCCGATCGATGGGGAAGCGACCGTGCTCGCCCGCGACGCGGCCGTGGCCGCGAAAGGAAGAGAGAGAACGAGCACAGCGACGGCGGTGTTGAGGGCGAGTCGGAGGCCGCGAACGCCGACGAGACCCGCGAGGTAGCTGCTGGTTCCCTCGAGAGCGACAAACGAAAGGTGGCGAGTGCGCGCGCCGAACGCGGCAGCGCCCAGAGAAAGAAGTCGAGCCTGACGCTGAAGGAGCCGTGTCGGGTTAGGCGTGGCGTGTGATCGTCTGATTTGCTGTGCCAACCCTGCGGTCCCTCCCTACTACTAAATGCGGCCACTCCTGGCCGGTGTGCGTCTGTCCTCTGCTTTCGTTCGTCACATCGGTCTCTTCGACCGACCTCCCAAACGGCGCACATGTACGAATTGCGTACTCAGCGTGTCGGGAGGTCTGCACCGTAACCCGGCCCCAACAGATGTGTCAACCACACAACGGGCTAGCACCAAGCAAGGCATTGGTGAAATCGCGGTGTCGTCACCGGTTTGCTCGCATGAGTACCCCTACGTAGGCTTCTTTGCGGTGCCCGACTACAGCCTTTCGTACGTTTACGTGTTCGCGTTCTTCGTGGTCGGGGCGATCTTCGTAACTGCTCTGCTGACGCTCTCTCGCCTCGTCGCTCCCCGCAAAGCGACGAAAGAAAAACTCCGTACGTACGAATCGGGAGAAGAGCCGATCGGCCAGGCGTGGGGTAGATATCCGACGCACTTCTACGTATTCGCGTTGCTCTTCGTGGTGTTCGACGTCGAAGTGATCTTCCTCTTTCCGTGGGCGGTGCTGTTCCGATCGCTCGGCGTCACCGGGCTCATCGAAGTGATCGTCTTCATCGCGATCCTCGTCGTCGGCCTCTACTACGCGTGGAAGAAGGACGCTCTGAATTGGTACTGAGCGCACCGCGCCCCGCGGTCGGTCTCGCCGAGCTTCGGTCATACGTCGCATCGCGCCTCGGCGAGAAGGCTCGCGTGTCGACGCTGCACGACATGCTCGTCCTCGACGTCGATCGCGAACAACTCGTCGAGGTCGCGATGTTCGTCCGCGACGACCCGCGTACTCGTTGCGACCTTTACTCGGTGAACGCCGGCGTCGACACGGGCGCGGAGCTTCGCTCGGTGACGTTCGTCCGCGGTACAGGAACGAAGGTCACGGTCATGCTCCGCACCTCGTGCACCGAGCTCGACCCGCACATCCCGACGCTCGCACCGGTGTGGGAAGGCGCGAACTGGTGCGAGCGCGAGACGTACGACATGTTCGGCATCGAGTTCGACGGGCATCCGGACCTCCGGCGCATCTTTCTGGAAGAAAGCTTCCCAGGGCATCCCCTTCGAAAGTCGTTCCTCCCGCCGCGTAGCGACGCCCGCGGAGGTTAGCGGTGCCCGTCGGTCCCTTCGGCATCGATCCGATCATCTGGGCGCCGCTCCGCCTCGTCATCGCCGTGGGTCTCGCCCTCTTCCTCGTTCTGAATGGCGCGCTTCTGCAGATCTATCTCGAGCGGAAGATCCAGGCGATCATCCAGGACCGCCTGGGCCCATATCACGTCGGACCGTTCGGACTGCTTCAGACGTTCGCGGACGCCCTCAAGCTCATCTCGAAAGAGGACGTGCGCGCCGCGGCGACCGACGGCTGGTTCTTCGTCGCGGCGCCGGCGCTGGTGTTCTGTCCCATGCTCGCGTCGTGGGCCGTGCTGCCGTTCGCCCAGGACATCGTCGGAGTCAATCTCAACATCGGACTCCTCTATCTGACCACGCTCGGTTCGATGACCGTGCTGGGCATCGTCATCGCGGGTTGGGCATCGAACAACAAATACGCGCTCGTCGGGGGTCTTCGCTCCGCCGGCCAGCTCATCTCCTACGAGATCCCGCAGATCCTCGCGCTC
>Ga0184608_10000383_pt1 | contig 11714 bp, 7 predicted proteins | sample PLM1_30_coex_FD_133010 | JGI IMG/M metagenome (GOLD analysis project Ga0184608, IMG submission 133010) | Groundwater sediment microbial communities from an aquifer in East River, Colorado, USA - PLM1_30_coex | ecosystem: Environmental > Terrestrial > Soil > Riparian zone | place: USA: East...
AGGTCGATGCACCCCTCGGCGAGCACCTGCTCGGCCCCAAGGTCGTCGGGCGCCCAGACCTGCCGTACGCTAGCTACCTCTTGCCGCCGCTCTGGAGACAGGCGGTAACCCGTCCCCGGCCCCGCATAGTCGTTCGGGTCGGTCAGCGAGGAGAGGACGTGAACCTGCTCGTCCAGGATCGCGGACGTCTGGAGGATGTCGCCGAGCAGCCGCTGGCGGATCATCTCGAGCACTCGCTCGGCCGCGACGTCGAAACCGCGCGCGGAGAGCGCGCGAACCACGTCGAGCGCCGTCAGCCCACCCGCCATGATGCGCTCTGCGGCGATCCCGGGGAGATCGCCCGGGAGCGGTGGCACGTCCAGGCTTCCATGGGCGCGGACGCACGCGTCCACATCTTCGTCCGTGAACTCCGCGAGGCCGAGCTCTTCGAAGACGCCGCGACAGGCCTCGGCGCCGAGGCGGCGCAGTGGCAGCAGCTCGTCGTCCGGGCGGAAGCGGAGGCCCCCCTCGAACCCCCAATCGCGCTGGACGACCAGATAGTCGTCGAGGTCCTCGGCGTTCATGTTCGAGGGCCCGAATGCGTTGTCGTAGGCCGGGATCGAGCCGAAGCCGGAGAAGAGGAAGTCCGACCCCGCGAGGAGGAGAGGGAACGTGTGCGCGGTCCGCCGGATGTCGGAGGCCGACATGAGCGTGTCGTTGCCCGTGCACGACTCGAGGTCGTGGAGCATGACGCAGAGGTTCTCGGCGATCACCTCGCGCATCCCATCGGGCACGGAGGCGGTCACATTGACGCCGTCGATGCCGCCGTTCTGGACTCCCTGGGCGCCGGCTGCCCTCGTGACCGCGATGCAGCGAGCCTCGAGGTAGAGCATCGACTTGCCCTCGCTCGCGCCCATGAGGACCTCCGCGCCCGAGCCGGAGGTGAAGCGCATCTTCAGGCCCCGCGACGCGTAGCAGGACGCGAGAAACGCCTTTGACCACGGCGTGTCGTCGCCGTCGACGAAGACCTGCTCCGTCCCGTAGACGGAGACCGTCTCGGCGTACGTGGTGAGTGCCCGCATGCCGAGCTCGAGCTCGGTGCGCTCCTCGACGGAGCACTGGGTGAGCGCGCCCGCGGCGGCGACCTGGCCGCCGATGAGGAGCGCCAGCGCGTTCGACGGCGCGTCGCGGAACACGGGAACCGTAGTCTCGAGCTCCCGGAAGCCGTGTGCCACCGCCGCCGCCCCGTCAGCGGCGATCAGGAGCGGATGGTCGACGCGGTTCGTGACGTGCGCCTGGATCGACGGGGTCCGTCGGACCCGCATCTTCTGCATCGCCTGGAGGATCTCGACGGGGGTGAGAAGCGCGAGCGTCGCCGCGATCTTGGCGGGGGTCATGCCCGCGGTCAGCCGAGTGACTTCGGCGCGCGGAACCGCCGGGTCGACGACCATCCGCGCGAACTCGACCGTGTCGAGCGCCATCGCTTCTTCGGCCACTGCCAGGTCGAGCCCGTGACGCGCGACAAACTCGTCGATCAGGTCGAACTCCTCCTCCGGCTTCCCGTCGAGCTCGACCACGCGTCCCTGCTCGATCCGGAGGCTCGGCTCGGGGTCGAAGGGGCTCGAGAACGCGACCAGGCCGAGCACCGGATCCTCGGGCACGAGATTGTCGCGGCTGATCGGCCGCGTGGCGTAGAACGACGACCGGGCGGAGGCTTCGTCCTCGACGCGCATGGAGGAAAGGCTAGACCCTCGAGGCGTCGATCGCGAGCACGGCCGGGCGGACGGCTAGGACGAGTCCTTGGCTCTTCGGGCGAGGCTCCGGTTCAGCATCGTCCAGGACCGCCCCGAGCAGCAGTTCTTGCCTGCGAGCGTGACGTAACGGTCGAGGAACCTGATCGTCGAGCGCAGGCGTTTCATCTCAGGCACAGCGTACAGCGGCGGAACCCCCGTGGGCTCACCCCGCGCTGGACGGTGGAGCGCCGTAGCATCCCTCGCCCCTGTGCTCACCACCCCGTTCACGACCCTTCTCGGCTGTTCGCACCCGCTCCAGCTTGCCCCCATGGGACGGATCGGGACGCCAGGGCTCGCCGCGGCGGTCACGAACGCCGGCGGCCTAGGCATGCTCCCGGGCGGGGACGCCCGTGCGACGCTCGAGCCCATGCTCGACGAGGTCGCCGCCGCGACGCGGGGTTCCTTCGGCGTCAACTTCCTGCTCCCGTTCCTCGACCCGGTAGCAGTCGACCTCGCCGCGTCGCGTGCTCGCCTGGTCGAGTTCTTCTACGGGGATCCGGATTCCGAGCTGGTGGATCGAGTGCACGCGACTGGCGCGCTGGCCGCGTGGCAGATCGGCTCGGTCGGCGAAGCGCGTGCGGCGGTCGAGGTCGGCTGCGACGTCGTGGTCGCGCAGGGCACCGAGGCCGGCGGCCACGTGCGAGGCGGGCTTGCCCTGTTCCCGCTGCTAGAGCAGGTGCTCGGCTCGGTTGGCGTGCCGGTTGTCGCCGCGGGTGGGATCGCGACCCGGCGGACCGTGGCGGCTGCCCTCGCCGCGGGCGCCGACGCCGTCCGGGTCGGCACGAGGTTCGCCGTAGCCCAGGAATCAGCGGCGCACCCGGACTACGTCGAGGCGCTCCTCCGTGCGGTCGGTGAAGACACCGTGCTCACCGAGGCGTTCGGGCTCGACTGGCCGCACGCCCCGCACCGCGTCCTCCGCTCCTGTCTGGAAACGGCCGAGACGTCAGACGACGCCGTGGTTGCCGTGCGGGACGAGGACGGTCGTGAAGTGCCGATAGAGCTGTGGGATTCGACCCCGCCCTCGACGAACGTGCGCGGCCGGGTCGCGGCGATGGCCCTTTACGCCGGCGAGGGGGTGGCGGCGGTACAGCGAGTGCAGCCGGCGGCCGAGATCGTGCGCGAGCTCGTCGAGGGAGCGGAGACGCTCCTCGCGCGACTCCCCTGACGCGCCTGCCCGGGCGGCGTAGGCTGCGCATACGAAAAAGGAGAGAGCCATGGAATCGGACGTATTCGTTGCAGCCGCAGTCCAGGCGTCGCCGGTCTTCCTCGATCGGGACGCGACTGTCGATAAGGGCGTCCGGCTGATCGAGGAGGCGGCTCGGAACGGCGCGAAGCTCGTCGCCTTCCCCGAGACCTGGATCCCCGGCTATCCCGGCTGGATCTACGGCGCCGCCGGCTGGGACGACCCCCGCGCGAAACGGACGTTCGCGCGGCTCCAACGGAATGCGGTCGAGGTTCCTAGCGCGGCGACGGACGCCCTCTGCGGCGCGGCGCGGGCGGCCGGCGCGCACGTCGTGGTCGGAATCCACGAACGCGACACGGAGTTCTCGACCGGGACGATCTACAACTCCCTCCTCTTCATCTCCGACGAGGGCGAGATCCTCGGCATCCACCGCAAGCTCGTCCCCACCCATGCGGAGCGCATCGTGTGGGGCCAGGGGGACGGTTCGACGCTCCACGTCTTCGACACCGCACTCGGGCGGCTCGGCGGCCTGATCTGCTGGGAGCACTGGATGCCGCTCACTCGTTTCGCCATGCACGCCAAGGGCGAGCAGATCCACGTTGCGGCCTGGCCCGATGTGCCCGAGACCCACCACCTCGCCAGTCGGCACTACGCGTTCGAGGGGCGCTGCTACGTCCTGTGCGTGGGCTCGTACATGACCACGGCCGACCTTCCCGACGACTTCGAGCTCTTAGAGGCCATGGCAACGACGGGGGAGGTCGGCGGCGAGGCGGCCGAGCTTCTCACCGGGGGCTCCGGAATCATCGGGCCGGACGGGTCATGGATCGCGGCGCCCGTCGAGGGCCGCGAGGAGATCATCTACGGGGAGATCGACCTTGCTCGGATCGCGGAGGAGCAGCAGGCCCTCGACGCCGCCGGACACTACAACCGCCCCGACGTCTTCAGCCTCACCGTGGATGAGCGCCCTAGGCGGCAGGTGAGCTGGCTTCGCGAAGACGGTCACGCCGGCGTCGAAGCGCCGCCGGCCCGTGAGCGGGCCGAGGCGCTCTAGTCGTCCAGGAGCGTGCTGCTCGGGCTCGTCGTCAACCCGATCGCAGGCATGGGAGGTCGGTTCGCGCTCAAGGGAAGTGACGATCCGGAGCTCCTCGCCGCTGCCCGGGAGCGGGGTGCGAGTCCGGTCGCACCGCAGCGTGCCGTCGAAGCGCTTCGCCTACTGGCGCCGGCTCGGGAGCGCATCGAGCTCCTGGCCTATCCCGGCGAGATGGGAGAGGCCGAAGCACGCGCAGCGGGGCTCGAGCCGGCGGTCGTCGGGTCGATCCACGCCGTGACGACCCCGGCCGACACCCGCGCTGCCGCGCGCGCCATGGCCGAGCGCGGCGTCGACCTGCTCCTCTTCGCGGGCGGGGACGGCACCGCCGTCGACGTTCTCGAATCGATCGGCGATCGAGTACCCGTGCTCGGCGTCCCCGCAGGGGTGAAGATGCACTCGGCCGTGTTCGCCGTCAACCCGAAGAGCGCCGGTGAGCTCGCCCTCCGCTTCGTCGACGGCGCCGTTCGCGGCTTCCGCGAAGCCGAGGTCATGGACGTCGACGAGGCGCTTCTGCGTGCGGGCTCGGTGTCCGCCCGCCTGCACGGCTACCTGACGGTGCCGGTGGAGCCCCGCCTCGTCCAGGGTGCGAAGACGAGGACACTCGCGGGCGAGCTGGCCGCCCAGGAGGGCATCGCGAACCATCTCGTCGACCACGTCCTCGGCGACCGAACGTGGTTCGTCGGGCCGGGCACGACGACGAGGGCCGTGCTCCACGCGCTCGGGCTCGAGAAGACGCTCCTCGGAGTCGACGTCATCCGGGACGGAAGGATGGTCGTCGCCGACGCGGACGAGCAGATGTTGCTCGCGGCCGGGGCCGCCGGCGAGGCCGGCATCGTGGTCACACCCGTAGGCGGCCAGGGGTTCCTGTTCGGGCGCGGAAACCAGCAGCTCTCTGCGCCGGTCCTCGAGCGTGTCGGACGGGACCGGATCGTGGTCATCGCAACGGAGGTCAAGATCGCGGCCCTTGGCGGGGCTCCCTTACGCGTCGACACGGGGGACCCTGCGCTCGACGAGAGCCTCTCCGGCTACGTGCGCGTGATCGTGGCCCACAATCGCGAGATCGTCTACCGGATCGCCCCTTAACCGATAGCAAGGAGGTCACTCACGTGAGCGACGCTGCCGTCCACCCCTACATCCCGAACTCGGTGCCGCGCATCCGGCAGGAGATGCTCGACGCGATCGGCGTCGAGAGCGTCGAGGAGCTCTACGGGGCGATCCCGGAGCGTCTGCGCGTGCCGGGCTCCCTCGATCTCCCCGAGCCGCTTCGCTCCGAGTACGCGCTGCGCCGCCACGTCGAGGGCGTCCTCGGCCGGAACGACAACTGTGCCGAGACGCTCAACTTCCTCGGAGCGGGGTGCTGGCAGCACTACGTCCCCGCCGTTTGCGACGAGATCGCTAACCGGGGCGAGTTCCTGACCGCCTACTACGGCGAGACGTATGGCGACCACGGCAAGCTCCAGGCGCTGTTCGAGTTCGCGAGCATGCTCGGGGAGCTCGTCGAGCTCGAGGCGGTGAGCATGCCGACGTACGACTGGGCCTCGGCAGCGTCGACCGCGATCTGCATGGCCGCGCGGATCACCGGACGGTCGGCAGCTCTCGTTCCCGGCTCGGCAGGTGCGGAACGGAGCTCCCTGATCGCGGGCTACTGCGAGCCGTGGGTCGAGCTCGCGACGATCCCGTTCGACCCCGCGACCGGTCTCCTCGACCTCGACCGGGTGCGGGAGGCGGTCGGGAGCGAGACAGCATGTGTCTACGTTGAGATGCCGAGCTACCTCGGGACGATCGAGACGCAGATGGCTGAGCTGGCCGCCCTCGCCCACGACGCGGGCGCCCTCTTCGTCGTCGGCGTCGACCCGACCTCGCTCGGCATCCTCGACGCTCCGCCGCGCTACGGCGCCGACATCGTCTGCGGAGAGCTCCAGCCGCTCGGCATCCACATGCACTACGGCGGCGGTCTCGCGGGCTTCGTCGCCTCCCCCGACGAGGAGCGATTCGTCTCCGAGTACCCGACGTTCCTCATCGGCCTTGGCCCAACGGTCGTCGAGGGCGAGTACGGGTTCGGAGAGGTCGTCTGGGAGCGCACGTCCTACGTTCAGCGCGGCGACTCCAAGGAGTACACGGGGACGACGCAGTTCCTCTGGGCGATCGCGGCCGGTGCCTACCTCGCGCTCGTCGGCCCGCAGGGCCTCGCCGAGCTCGGCCAGGGCATCGTGGAGCGCTCGCACTACGCGGCGCAGCGGCTCGGCGAGCTGCCGGGCGTTCGCGCTCCGGCGCTCGAAGGAGCGTTCTTCAAGGAGTTCGTCGTGGATCTCGGCGAGACCGGACGGACCGTGGAGGAGGTGAACCGCGCGCTTCGTGCGCGCGGGATCTTCGGCGGCAAGGATCTTTCCTCCGAGTATCCCCAGCTCGGACAGAGCGCCCTCTACTCCGTCACCGAGGTGCACACGAAGGCCGACATCGACCGCCTAACCGACGAGCTTGCGGAGGTGCTGCGATGACGCTCCGTCCCTTCCACCAGGCGAGCTGGAACGAGCCCATCCTGCTCGAGCTCTCGAGCCCGGGAGAGCGCGGGCTCATCGTCCCGGAGGTCGAGGACGAGCTCCGTGCGGCGGTCGGCGACCCGCTCGCCGGCCTCCCGCCCGAGCTCCGACGCACGGAGCCGCCGGCGCTTCCCGAGCTGAGCCAGCCGCAGGTGCTCCGCCACTACCTCCGGCTGTCGCAGGAGACATTCGGAAACGATGTCGACATCCATCTCGGCCTGGGAACCTGCACGATGAAGTACAGCCCCAAGGTCAACGAAGAGCTCGTCCGGTCCGCGAACGCCGCCGACCTCCATCCGCTGCAGGACGACGAGACGGTTCAGGGGATGCTCGAGGTCCTCTACCGCTTCGAGCGCATGCTCTGCGAGATCTCGGGGATGAGCCGCTTCACGTTCCAGCCGGCCGGCGGCTCGCAGGCCGTCTATGCGAACGCCCGCATGATGCGCGCCTACCACGAGGCGCGGGGCGAGGGCGACCGGGACGAGATCGTGACCACGATCTTCTCCCACCCCTGCGACGGCGCCGGCCCCGCGACGGCCGGCTACAAGGTGATCACGGTGTACGCCGGCGACATGGGCTATCCGGAGCCCGACGCGATCAAGGCCGCGCTGTCGGATCGGACGGCGGGCCTCATGATCACGAATCCGGAGGATACGGGGCTCTTCAACCCGCACATCGACGAGATCGTCACGCTCGTCCACGACGCGGGCGGCCTCTGCCACTACGACCAGGCGAATGCCAACGGCATCCTCGGGGTCACACGCGCGCGCGACGCCGGGTTCGACCTCTGCCAGTTCAACCTTCACAAGACCTTCTCGTCCCCACACGCCTCGATGGGGCTGCCGTGCGGGGCCGCCGGGGTAACCGACGAGCTGGCGCCCTACCTGCCTAGCCCGACCGTCGAGTTCGACGGCTCGCGCTACTCCCTCGACTACGACCGGCCGCAATCGGTGGGCAAGATCCGCGCCTTTCACGGCGTCCCGTCGGCCGTTGTCCGCTCGTTCGCCTGGGTGCTCAGCCTCGGCGCGGAGGGCCTACGGCAGGTGGCCGAGACCGCGGTCCTGAACAACAACTACCTCGCACAGAAGCTCTCGGACGTTCGGGGTCTCGAGGTCTCGTTCGCGAACGAGAATCCGAGCCACCGGCTCGAGCAGATTCGGTACAGCCTCGCGAAGCTCCAGGAGGAGACGGGGGTCGGAACACTCGACGTCGCACGGAGGACCGCCGACTTCGGCGTCGCGAGCTACTTCCCGAGCCACGAGCCCTGGATCGTTCCGGAGCCGGTGACGCTCGAGCCGTCGGAGTCCTACTCACGCGCCGATCTCGACACGTATGCAGAGATCATGGGCGAGATCTCGCGCGAGGCGTACGAGGAGCCCGAAACGGTCCTGAACGCCCCGCACCGGAGCACGATCCACCAGATGGATCCCGCTCCGCACGACGATCCCGAGCGCTGGGCGCTGACGTGGCGGGCCTATCTCCGCAAGTCCGAAGCAGGCGCGCCGACGGCGAGCGTCGATCTGGAATGAGCTCTAAGATCGACGCGGCCGCGATGGGCGAGCTGGAGCGGATCTACCGCCGTAGCCTCGAAGACCGGGAGGGCTTCTGGGCGGACGCCGCGCGTGCCATCGACTGGGATCTCGAGCCGGAGCGGGTCCTAGACGACACGGAGCCGCCCTTTTACCGCTGGTTCGCCGGCGGCGAGCTGAACACGTGCCACAACGCGCTCGACCGCCACGTGGCGGGCGGACGAGCCGACCAGACGGGGCTCGTCTATGACAGCCCGGTCACTGGCACTGTCCAGACGTTTACCTACGCGGAGCTCCTCGGCCGGGTGGCGAGGCTCGCCGGTGCGCTCGCGGCGCTTGGCGTGGGGAAGGGCGACCGCGTCGTCCTCTACATGCCGATGGTCCCAGAGGCCGTGTTCGGCATGCTCGCGTGCGCACGGCTCGGGGCGATTCACTCGGTCGTGTTCGGCGGCTTTGCCGCACACGAGCTCGCGGTCCGGATCGACGACGCACGACCGAAGGTCGTCCTCTCAGCCTCGTGCGGGATCGAGGGCGACCGGGTCATCGAGTACAAGCCGCTTCTCGACCGGGCGCTCGAGGAGGCGGGCCACGAGCCCGGCCACTGCCTGATCCTGCAGCGTGAGCAGGCGACCGCCGAGCTCCGGCCCGGACGGGATCTCGACTGGCTGGAGGCGATGGCCGGGGCGGCGCCGGTCGACTGCGTGCCGGTGGCGGCCACCGATCCGCTCTACATCCTCTACACGTCCGGAACGACCGGCATGCCCAAGGGCGTGGTGCGCGACAACGGCGGACATGCAGTGGCGCTTCGCTGGAGCATGGAGGCGATCTACGACACACATCCGGGCGAGGTGTTCTGGGCTGCGTCCGACCTCGGCTGGGCGGTCGGCCACTCGTACATCGTCTACGCACCGCTCCTGACCGGCTGCACGACGATCCTGTTCGAGGGAAAGCCGGTTGGTACGCCCGATCCGGGCGCTTTCTGGCGCGTGATCGCGCAGCACCGGGCCAAAGTCCTCTTCACGGCGCCGACCGCTTTTCGCGCGATCAAGAAGGAGGATCCCAACGGCGCGTTCCTCGAAGGGCACGATCTCTCTAGCTTCCGCTACCTCTTCCTGGCCGGCGAGCGGCTGGACCCGGATACGTACGAGTGGGCCTCGCACCTCCTTGGCTGTCCCGTCGTCGACCACTGGTGGCAGACCGAGAGCGGCTGGCCGATGGCGGCGAACTGCATGGGCGTCGAGCCGCTGCCCGTGAAACCTGGCTCGCCGACCAAGCCCGTCCCCGGCTACGACGTCAAGATCCTCTCGGAGAGCGGCGAGCCGCGCGGCTCGAACGAGGAAGGCGCGGTCACGGTGCGCCTCCCGCTGCCGCCCGGGACCCTCGCGACCTTATGGCAGGCGGACGACCGCTTCGTCGAGTCCTACATGACCGCCTTCCCCGGCTACTACACGACCGGCGACGGCGGCTACGTGGACGAAGACGGCTACCTGTTCGTGATGGGGCGCGTCGACGACGTCATCAACGTCGCCGGTCACCGCCTCTCGACCGGGGCCCTCGAGGAGGTCGTCGCGAGCCATGCCGACGTCGCCGAGTGCGCTGTTATCGGCGTTCCCGACGAGATCAAAGGCCAGGTCCCGTTCGGGCTCGTCGTCCTCAAGGCGGGTGCGGAGCGAGACCCGAGCGACGTCGGTGCGGAGCTGGTCGAGATGGTGCGAAGCCGGATCGGAGCGTTCGCGTGCTACCGCGAGACCCGGGTCGTCGAGCGTCTACCGAAGACGCGCTCCGGGAAGATCCTGCGCGGGACGATGCGGGCCATCGCAGCCGGGCGTGAGTACGGGGTGCCGTCGACGATTGACGACCCGGCCGTCCTCGACGAGATCGAGCTCGTCGTCCGCGGGACGCAGCGGGCCCCTCTGTAGGCCTCCCGAAGGCATGCTCCTAACCGTCCTGCTCGGCCTCACCGCGGCGGCCTGCTGGGGAATCCCGGATGTCTGGCTCGCGCAGGCGACGCGAAATGTTGGGCCGTTCACGGTCGTCTTCGGCTCGGTCCTGATCGGCGTCGCCTTCATCGCTCCCGCAGCGCTCTTCGTCGACACGCCTGACTGGACGCAGCAAGGCGTCTTGCTGGCGGTGCTCGTCGGAGCTCTAACCGCCGCCGGCTACCAGGCGGGATTCGTCGCCTTCCGAAACGGGTCCGTTTCGATCGTCGCCCCCATCATCGCCTGCGAAGGCGCGGTCGCCGCTGCGATCGCGCTCGCAGCGGGCGAGCATTTGCGCAGCTCAATCCTCGCCCTCCTCGCCCTGGCGGTCGTCGGCGTCGTGCTGGCCGCGATGGGAGAGAGCGCGGGAGCGTCGGGGGCGCCTCCGGCTGCGTTGGCGGCGTGCATCTGGGGCGTGATCCTCTATCTCAGCGCGCCCGTCGCGGAAGACCTCGGCGTCTACTGGGGCCTTCTCCTGATCCGTCTGAGCGCCCTCGGATGGATGCTTCCGATCGCCCTATGGTCGGGCGCCGCGCTTCGCTGGCGACGCGATCCCTGGCGTGTCGCCGCCTGGGGGCTCGGCGACGCGATGGCGTACCTGGCCTTCGTCGCGGCGGCCGATCGCGGCCCGCTGGCCGTCGCGAGTGTCCTCGCGGCGCAGTTCGCCACGGTCGCCGTGGTCGTTGCCACGGTTTTCTTCCGCGAGCGTCTTCGCACCCGCCAGTGGGTCGGTGTTGTACTCGTCATAGTCGCAATCACCGCGATCGCGGCCATCGCCGGATAGGAGCGCGCGCGATGCCGAAGAGCTCACGTGACCACGTCCCCCTCTCGCCCCGGCCGGATCTGCCCTTCGCCGAGCGGATCGCCTCGCTCGAGGCGGCGTTCTCCGGGCGGATCGGCTTCCACGCCGTCCGCGTCGAGGACGGTGAGGAGGTCGGCCTGCGGGCGGACGAGCGGTTTCCCACCGCCTCGGTGATCAAGGTCGGTCTCTGCTGCGCCGCGCTCGAGCTCGTCGCGAGGGGCGAGGCGGACCTCGCCGAGACGCTGACGTTGCCGTCGCCGGGCGAGCGAGTCGCGGGTGGAGGCATCCTGAAGCAGCTGGAGGTCGAGACGATCTCGCTCCGGGACGCCGTGGAGCTCACGATCACCCTCTCCGACAACGTCGCCACGAACGCCCTCGTCGAGCGATGCGGCGTCGACCGGGTGAACGCCTACCTCGCGGGCCTCGGCCTCGCCGAGACACGGATCCTCGGCCCGGTCGACTTTGCCCGGACGACACACGACGTCGAGGGCGGCATCGGCGTCTCGACGCCACGCGAGCAGACCACGCTGCTCACCGCCGTGGCCCAGGGATCGATGCTCGAGCCGGCCCTCTGCGAGTACCTCCTCGCTGTGCTCGGGCGTCAGCACTACCAGGATCAGATCCCCCGGTGGCTCGGCTGGAACCCGTACGCGCAGTATCACGGCCGCGATCAGGTCCTGACGATCGCCAACAAGACCGGTGAGCTCGACGGCATCCGTGCCGACGTCGGCCTGGTGCGTCACCGTGAGCGCGGCACGCTCGCGGTCGCGGTCTTCACCGACGGTGGCAAGGACCTCCGCGAGACCGTCGACGTCGAGG
>Ga0184608_10000390_pt1 | contig 11584 bp, 10 predicted proteins | sample PLM1_30_coex_FD_133010 | JGI IMG/M metagenome (GOLD analysis project Ga0184608, IMG submission 133010) | Groundwater sediment microbial communities from an aquifer in East River, Colorado, USA - PLM1_30_coex | ecosystem: Environmental > Terrestrial > Soil > Riparian zone | place: USA: East...
CCCGGCGGTCCCGAGCAGCATCGCCATGCAGTGCGAGTGGCCGTTGCCGAAGTCCATGTCCTCCGGGCAGATGTTCTCGGTGCGTTTGTCCCAGTCGTCGTGCGCGTAATAGGTCTCGCTCGGAACGAGCCGCCGTAAGAGCTCGGAGAAGTCCTCGATGAAGCCGGTCTCGAATTCATTGACCCGGACGCAGCAGGTCGTGTGCGGGGAGTAGATGCAGGCGATTCCCTCGGTGATGCCGCTTTCCTGAACCGCCTCGTTGACCTCGTCCGTGATGTCCCGAACCGAGAGGCCTCCCGAGGTCCGTAGTTCGGTCTGGCGCTGGAAGACCTTCACGGCCCCCTATCTTGAACGTTCCGGCGCCCGGCGTCCAAATCGGAACCGTCTAGTACCCGGGGCTCCCGCTAGTGGTGGTCGCTCCCGTGCTCATGCCCCCCGAACTGGAGCCGCTCCCCACGGCCAGTGTCCCCGCCATGCCCTGGCCCCGGTGGCCGTCGATCGGGCAGTAGATCTCGTAGGACCCATCCTTGGAGAGGTTCACCCGGAGCGTCGAAGTCGAGCCAGGCGCAACGTCGCCGGTCTTTTCCTCGACCCCGTTCCCTTCGATCTCGAGAGCGTGGGTGATAGTCCCGTCGTTCGTCGCCTTCAGCTCGTAGGTGCCCGTCTTGGCGACCGTGATCTTGCTCGGAGTGAGCGAGTACTCCTTCTCCGAGATCTGGATCGTCTGCAGAACCGGGCCGCCGGTGCTACTGCTGGACTTGTCAGAGGTTCCTCCACAGGCAGCAAGCAGGAGCGATAGCGGAGCGAGAATCAGGAACCGAGGCATGCCAGTCTGTACGAGGCCAGGATGCCGTTCGGTTTGCGCGGTACGGTGTCCCGCAAAGAGGGGCCCGTAGCTCAGCTGGTTAGAGCAGCGGACTCATAATCCGTCGGTCCCTGGTTCGAGTCCAGGCGGGCCCACTCCATCTGGACGTTGCCTCGAGCAGCACACCGGCCAGCAGTTCGCGAGTTGCCTGAGAACCGGAATGCAATTCGAAGTCTGGGTCGGAGGCACTGACCACCGGCCGACCCCACATATCGAGCGCAGAGGAGGCCGACGCCGGCCTGGGATGCGTAAGGGGCCGCTCGCTTTGCGGGCGACCCCTCACGTCGGATACGGGCTCTCTAGGGTCCGTAGGCTCCGCCGCCGCCTTGGGACGGGGCGTTCGGCTTCACGATCTTTGCTCCGGCCGGCGACACCGCATCCCAGACGGCTCCGAAGGCGTTCACGCCCTCACCGTTCGTCTGGCCCGCCTTCGTGTCTTTGACGAACGTGTAGAGCGGGTGATGGTTGTACGTCACCTGGAGGCGTCCGTCGGTGCGCCTCGTCGTCCCGACCAGCGATGCTTTCGCGCCGCTGGTGACGCGCGGCTTCCCGCTCGTGATCAGCGGTGGCCAGAAGGTTGCGCACTGTCCGGAGCACGCGCTTTTGCCGTTGCGGTCCTTCCCGAACAGATAGAGCGTGCGACCGTTCGACTTGACGATGATCCGGCCGAGGCTGGTCTTCGCCGTCGAGACGACGGCCCCCTTCGTTTGTGCGGCGTGCGTCGCAGGCGGATGGAGGGCGAAGCTCGCAGCGGCGAGTGTCGCGAAGACTGCTGCCGCGACGATCATCCGCGGGTGTTGCACTACTGCTAGCAGTTCGTTCGTTCGATGATTCGGTTTCACTGTCTCCTCCTGGTCGTGTTGGTGATGGTCAGCGGACGGTGAACGTCCCCTTCATTCCTGCTTGGGCATGTCCGGGGACGGTGCACAGGTAGCCGTACTTGCCTTTCTTCGTGAAGCTGACGACGAGCTTCGCCGTCTTGCCGGGCTGGATCAGCGGTGTCTTCTTGCCGTGGATGCTGAAGTCGTGCAGGACGTGGCCGGTGTTCTTGAAGACGAACGTGACCTTCCCGGGCCTCGCGGCTGACTTCGTCGAGAGCTTGAAGAAGAACTCGCCGCCCTTGACCTGGACTGTCGTCGCTGTCGCGACTGTCGGTCGGTCGACGTGCGCGGAGGCGAGCTGGACGAGCGCGAGCGAGGCGATCGCGCTCGCGGCGAGAACACTGATGGTGAGCTTTTTCATTGCAACATCTCCTTGCGATGGTGGTTGCTTATGGGAGCGAGTAGGCGATCAGCTGGAACTGAGGCTTCTTGAAGAAGCCAGTCGCCCCGGCGCCGACGAGCAGCGTGTCGCCGTCGATCGACGGGAAGGCGTTGATGCCGGCAGGTGCCTTGGCAGTCCAGAGCTTCTTGCCCGTCTGCGTGTCGAAGGCGTAGATCGTGCCGGCGTAGTCGCTCGTGAAGACGACGTCGTTCGCGACCGTGGCCGCGCCGAAGTCCATCGACGGCAGCTTCTGCTGCCAGTCGACCTTTCCCGTGGCCGCGTCGATGGCGGTAAGGCCGCCCCGGCCGCCGCGGAAGTCGAAGCCGCCCTGCTGTCCGGTCGCCCCTGCGGTGGCCGCGAGATCGAGCCAGGGAACGAAGAGACGATTGTCCGCAAGGGCCATCGGCGTTTCGACACCACCGAGGTCGCCGGGAAGGATCCTGTACGGCTTTCGGGGCAGCGGTCCGGTGTCGTGTAGGTGTGTGCCGACCGAACGCGTCCAGAGCTGCTTGCCGTCGTCGGCCCGGTAGGCGTAGGCCTTGCCCATCTTCCCTGCCACCAGGACGATCTCGGTCTGGACGCCCTGGATCGGTACGGTCGTGACGATCGCCGGGATCATCAGGTCGTAGTCACGAACGTCGTGCGGGACGGCCTGCCGGTACCAGATGAGCTTTCCGGTCTGCCCGTTCAGCGCGATGATCGAGTTCGTGTAGAGGTTGGGCCCGGGCCTGCTCGACCCGCCGGGGAACTTTGGAGTCCCGTAGAGCGGACCGGGGTTGGCGACGGAGATGAAGACGCGACCCTGGCTGTCGACCGAAGGCGGGTACCAGAGGCCGCCGCCGCTGTTGACCTTGGGATTGCCGAACAGCTTGGCGCCGTCGGAGATCGTGTTGAACTTCCACTTCGTCTTGCCCGTGGCGGCGTCAAGTGCCCAGACGATGCCGTCCCCGTTACCGGCGTAGAACGACGAGGGGTTGCCCGGCACGGTGCTGAAGACGACCGTGTTGTCGTACACCTGAGGAGTCATGTCGATGCCCTCGTTCTTGTTGCGGGGCAGCTTGTGTGTCCAGATCTGCTTCCCGGTCTGGGGGTCGAGGGCGAACGCGTCCGATGAGGTCGCTCCGTAAAGCCGGCCGTAGCCGTAGGAAACGCCGTTCGGGCCTTCGTCCGGCTTGTTGAACTTGTGCTCCCAGACGAGCTTCCCCGTATCGCGATCGAGCGCGTATACGTTCGAGTTCAGATCCTGGAAGTAGACCGCGCCGTTGATGGCGATCGGAGACGTTGCGATCGCGCCGAAGGCGCTCGTGCCCTTGATCGCGAAACGCCACTTCACCTTCAGGCTGGCGACGTTCTGCGAGTTGATCGGCGACTGAATCGTGTCGCGCGTGTTCGCCAGGTCGTAGTTATGCGCCGGCCAGGAACCGACATTCGAGGCCCACTCCGGTGGCGGCTGGCCTGAGGCATCGTCGGCCGCCGATGAGCCGCCTGTCCAAGCAACAACCGCAGCCGTCGCGACCGCGGCGCCGACAACTACAAGCGCACCCAATCGATACGCCCGGGGTCTGATCTTGCTTGTGAATGACATGGTTCAAGGACTCCTTCCGTTGTTGAACTCCCAACAACGATTGCGGTGTCGTAGTGCGCACGGCGTCCTTGCCAGCGTCCATTCACACCGCTCGCTTTCCGCAGGGCCGACTGGCGGGCAGCCGCTAGTGCGGTTGGGCGGTTCCCGGGAAGACGTGAGGCTCCGCGCGCGCGAAGGTGTGCAGATGCGGCTCGAACACTCCGATCTCGCGTTCCGAGCTTCTGAGCTCCGAGCGGTCCGCCGGTTTGTCGAGGCGGTGCGGGCGCTGTCGGACAACCCGCAGCCAGAAAACGTCGAGCGGTACCTGATCGCGAGCCGTGCCCTCGAGCACCCCCGCTCGAGAAGGAAGCCGCGCCCGAGTGGCGCGGCCTGATCGAAAGGACGCAGATGAACGACGGACTCCAGATCCTCTACACCGCCGAGGCGACCGCCGTCGGTGGCCGTGAGGGGCATGCGCGGACGAGCGACGGCCGTGTGGATGTCGCGCTCGATGTCCCCCGTGAGATGGGCGGCTCGGGCGGGCCGGGGACGAATCCCGAGCAACTGTTCGCCATCGGCTACGCCGCCTGTTTCCAGAGCGCTTTGCTTCGGATCGCGGCGGGGCGGAAGCTCGACTTGAGCGACTCGCGGATCACTGCACGCGTCGGGATCGGGACATCGAGGAGCGGCGGCTTCGGTCTTGCCGCTGCGCTCGACCTCGATGCACCGCAACTTACTCCCGAGCAGGGCCTTGATCTGATGAGGCGTGCACACAAGGATTGCCCGTACTCGAGGGCAACACGCGGCAACATCGAGGTCACGCTGAGCGTCGGCGGAGTGTCCGCAGACGAGGGCCGCGCGGCCGCGTAACGGCTGTGCCGGTAATGAGCGGGCCTAGTCGACCAGCGGCAATTCGACACGCAAGGACGTGCCCGCACCCGGCGGGCTCGTCAGATGCATCGTCCCTCCGATCGCCTCGACGCGGTCCTTCAGGCCGAGCAGTCCCGAGCCCGCGGCCGGGTCCGCACCACCACATCCGTCGTCGCGGACTTCCACACGAAGGGCACCGTCGTCAACGGCCAAGGCGACGTCGACAACCGGGGTATCCGCGTGCTTGGCTGCGTTCGTCAACGACTCCGAGACGACGTAATAGGTCGCCACCTCCACCGGCTCCGGAAAGCGACCATCTGCTCGGACGTCGAGGTTGACGCGGAGCGGCGAGCGGGCAACGAGCCGCTTGAGCGCCGGCGTCAGGCCGTCCTCCGAGAGCCCGGCCGGATGGATCCCGAGGGCGACCTCACGGAGGTCATCGAGGGCTGCCGTGAGGCCGTCTACGATGCGGCCCAGCTCGCTTCTGTGCTGCTCGAGGTCCTCGGGAACCGTCGCCTGTGCTGCGCGCAAGGCGAGCGCGAGCCAAACCAGTTGCTGTTGGGCGCCGTCGTGCAGGTCGCGTTCGATTCGGCGCCGGGTTGCGTCGGCCGTGGCCACGATTCGTGCGCGTGAGGCGTCCAGCTCGGCTCGGCCCTCGGCGTTGGCGATCGCCGTTGCAAGGAGCTCCGTGAACTTCTCGAGCCGGTCTTCGAAGTCAGCCGGCAGCGGCTCGGTCTCGCGCGAGCCGACGGCCATGACGCCCCGGAGAGCTCCGTCGACGACGACCGGCACTCCCACCGCGGATCGCGCGCCTACGGCCCGCGCAGCCGCTGCGATCCGGCCATGCGTGGGCCGGGTGTAGTCGACGCGTGCCGGGAGGCCGGTCCGGCAGACCACCGCGATCGCGCCGCCGTCATCCGCGACGGGCCAGCTCCTCCCGATGGGGCCGAGGTAGCCGTTGGAGGTTGCAAGGACGGTGGCGGTGCCGACGGCGTCGTAGCGGAGCAGCACGCTGAGGGGGGTGTTGAACATGCGTGCCACCTCGTCTCGGACCGCATCGAACACACGGTGCGGAGTCGCCCCCTCGGCGACGAGCGTGGCCACCCGTCGCAGCGCCGCCTGTTCGTCGGCGAGCCGCGCGAGTTGCTCGTGTGCCTCGCTGTTTGCGATCGCGGTCGCGAAGAGCGCCGCGAACTCGGCCAGTCGCTGCTCGGTGTCGGCGGGCAGCGGCCGTTCGGTCTTCGAAACAACGGCCAAGACGCCCCACAGGCGGCCGTCGACGGTGATCGGCGCTCCCACGGATGAGCGCCAGCCCATCTCGCGGGCGGCGGCGGGCGCGCTGCCCGGCGCTTCTCTGTAGTTCTCAACGCGTCCGGGCCGGCCGGTCTCGAAGATCAAGCCCGACACGGTGCCTTCGAGCTCGTATCGCCTCCCGACGTAGATGTACCCGCCCTCGGTCGTCCAGCCGCTTACCGCAGTGACCGTCCCGTCTGACTCGTAGCGCGTGACAGCAGAACCGTCCGCGCCCATCAATGAAGCCACCTCCGTGCTCACGGCTTCGAACACCTCTGCTGGTGGCGCGCCCGCTGCAACCAGTGTTGCCACCCGCCGCAACGCCGCCTGCTCCTCCGCGAGTCGCGTGAGCTCCTCGTGGGCCTCGCTGTTGGCGATTGCGGTTGCCACCAACTCCGTGAACTCCGCGAGGTGGTCCTCCAGATTGTCGGGGAGCGGAGCATTCGGTGAGGAGGTCGAGATGACGCCCCAGACTCGGCCGTCGACAATGATCGGAGCGCCCGCAACTCTGTCGAAGCCGTGCTCACGAGCAGCGGCTGCGAGTGATCCCGGCAGATCGCGGTACTCCTCGAACCTCACCGGGCTACCCGTGCGGAGGACCTCGGCGGACATCGACGGGCCATCGAGTGGCCAACGCGATCCAGGGCTGAACACCTCAGGACGATCGCCGAAGGCCGCAAGGACCGTCATCGCCGCACCCTCGTCCTCATAGCGGCAGATCGCCGTATTCGCCAACTGCAAGACCTGCCCGACCTCCAGGGCAACGGCCTCGAACACCTCCGTCGACGACGCGCCGCTCGCCACGAGCGTCGCCACCCGGCGCAACGCGGCCTGCTCCTCCACGAGTCGGTGTAGCTCGTTGCGCGGATCCGCCGGCGGGGCGGATGTGCTCATTCCGTCACGGTAGCCCATAATCGTTGCGATGAGCACGAATGCGACCCGGGTCGTGCTGGCGGACGACGAGGTTCTCATGCGCGAGGGTCTCGCCGGCTTGCTTGAGCGTTCGGGATTCGAGGTGGTCGGTCAGTGCGGGAACGCGTCCGAGCTGATCGACCTGGTGCGCGACCTTCGGCCTGACCTCGTGATCGTCGACATTCGCATGCCGCCCACGCACACGACCGAGGGCCTCGAAGCCGCCGAGACGATCCGCGAGGAGTTTCCGGGTACCGCCGTCGTCGCTCTCTCCGCGCACGTGCAGGTGGAGCGCGCAACCGCGTTGCTCGCGAGCGGCGAGCGGACCGGCTATCTGCTCAAGAGCCGTGTAATTGACGTCGAGGATTTCGTCGACACGCTCGAGCGGATCGTCAAGGGGGCCTCCGTCGTCGATCCGGCGCTCGTACAGGAGCTCGTTGCCGCACGCGGCGCGCGGGACCCGCTCGACGTTCTCTCGCCGCGCGAGCGGGAGGTGCTCGCTCTCATGGCGGAGGGGCGCTCGAACGCTGGGATCGCGCACACGCTGTGGATCACCGAGTCGACCGTCGAGAAGCACGTCCGGGCCATCCTCAGGAAGCTGCGCTTGCCTGCGGGGGAGGACGATCAGCGCCGCGTGCTCGCGGTGGTCACGTACCTCAACGCGCGCTAGCGTCCTCAATCGGTTCGGGCGCCGGCAAGGCGCAGGACCGCGGAGGCCGACAGCCGAGTCTTGGGGATAAATCCCGCCGCCGCGCTCGCCGCGATCTCCTCGGCGTACTCGCTCTGGGCGTGGGTGGAGATCAGGATCACCGTGCTGCTCAGCCGCCGTGCGAGGTCGAAGCCACTTTCGTCACCGAGCCGGATGTCGACCAGTACGACATCTGGCCGAAGCTCCTCCTCGAGTCGCAGCGCTTCGGCGCTCGTCCTCGCAACCCCGACTACCGCCACGCCTTCACGCTCGAGCAGCAGGCGAGCGGCGTCAAGAAAAGGTTGGTTGTCATCAACGATGAGGGAGCGAATCTGCACCTTGTCAGCGTTCCTCGAGGCGCAGCGGCGCGCGATGCTGCGAGCCGGAATCGTTAGTAGCCGTACCCGCCCCCGCCCTGCGGCTGCGAGCCAGGGGCGACCTTGGCGCCTGCCCCGGAGACCGCGAACCAGGAGCCGCCGAACGCGCTGATCCCCTCGCCGTTCGTGTCGCCCGGGTTCTTGTCATTCACGAAGGTGTACAGCGGGTGCCCGTTGTAGGTGAGTTGGCTGATCCCGTCAGGTCGAGCCGTCGTTCCGACGTCCGATCGCTTGGCGCCGCTGCCGACTAGCGGAGTGCCGCGGACACGCAGCGGCGGCCAGTTGACCGCGCACGCGCCGGTGCACGCGCTCATCGTGCCCGAGTCTCGCTCGAAGAGGTACAGCGTGCGCCCTTGCCGGTCGACCAGAACGTCGCCGAGCCCGGTGCTCGCCACTCCGACACTCGCGGGGCGTCCATTGTTCGTTGTCGGCAGCGCGTTCGACGCGTTGCCGCCGCAGCCGGTGAGAGCAAGCACCGCGACCGGCAACGCGGCGAGGAGGGGGAGTGATCTGCGGCCCAACATGTCCTGCTCATGGTCGCTCGCGGCCCTCACGGACCACATCCCGGCTGCCCAGAACCGCTGCTGGCGGGTACCCGCAGTAACGGCTTGCGGCTGGTCGCGACGTACTGCACTGCGCTGAGCCTCGCTGCGACGCTGTTGGCTTACGCGCTTTCGGCAGAACCGGGAACGGCACTGCGCCGATTCCGCTCGTCTCAACTGGGTCTCAAGAAGAGCCGCAGCGCGAGCCAGGATGCCGGCTGGCCAGGAGACGGATTACGGTTCGGTCGGCTCTTGCTCACGGCCGACGAGATCTTCATAGACGACGAGGCCGAGTAGGGTGGCCGCCAGTCCGGACCACACTGTCAGCGCAACCAGGGCACGTGCCAGGTCCGGAGAGAAAGTCGATAGCACGACACCATGCACGAACACTGGAGTCCTTTGGAGCCCGGCGAACAAGCCCAGAAGGCCTAGTGCCCCGCCTGCGATGCCGCGGGCGGCCGGTGACCCGCGGGCAATCACGGCGACGCCGACGAGGACGAACACCAGCTCATTCCCAAGCTCGATCCACTTGCCGTTCGAGGCGTACGTGTCAAAGGCGAACCCCGCTCCCGACGCGATCAGTCCTGCGGCGGCAACGAGGCCGAACGCGACTGCTGCCATGCGCACTGCCGATCTCCATCGAAGGTAGAGCAGCAGCGAGAGCAAGACGAAAGGCACACCCATTACGAGCCAAGGCCACCGTGCCGGCGCTCGGACACGCAACAGTTCACCTTCGAGCCGCGTGGATCTGCCATCAACGACCAGCGGTATCCGCCAGCGGGCACGATCGATACCCCGGGGTAGCGCGCGCACCCGATTGTCGTGCCACGTGACGCTTCGTCCATTCGAGAGTCGCTTCCAGCCGACGGAATGGAGTGGCAGGTGCGTCAGAAGGCCGGCTCCCCCCGCCGTTGGCGCGGACGCGTTTACCTCAACGCCCATAGCTGTGATGCGGACGAATGGTTCGCGGAGATATCCGAGGACGATCACAGTGTGGCCGCGTACGACTGTGAGACGAATTGCGCGGTCGCTTTGGTAGATCCGAGCTGCGATGACTCGACGCAAGGGTGCGGGCAGTGCAAACACGCGAGCGCGGTAGTCGGTTGCGACGGTGGCGGAGCGAATGTGAGCGTTCGCGCTCGGCGGAACGAAGAGCGCCACGGCCGCCAAGACGACGCACCAGCACGCTTGCCGAAACGGTCTCATGCGCTGCGTTCTCGCTGGCCGACTGTCGTTACGGACTCCGCTGGCTGCGACGGGCACATCGTCGACCAGCAGTCTGCTGTTACCGGGCGGTGGGTGCGGGTGGGTCGCTGGTGACCAGGTCGTTGCTCTCGGGCGCGATCCTGGACGCAATCTAGTGGGGGAAGGAGCACCAGATGATCCGCAAGCACCTCAGGTTGAAGAGATTGGTTCTCGGCACCGCGGTCAGCCTTGCGATCGCAGCGCTCAGCGCGCCTGCAGTGCTGGCGAAGCCGACTAGTGGGTACGGCCCTCTCGATCCATGGGCTTACAGCCTGGTCCATCGGCCGACTAGTGGGAACGGCCCGCTCGATCCATGGGCCTACGGCCTGGTCCATCGGAGTACGCAGGCGACGCCGGCGAACTACAGCGCAGTTTCGGGGCCACTCGGCGTAGCGGCCTATCAATCGTTCGCCGGCATCACACCAAAGCAGGGTGAGCGCGTGACCTCGCAGTCCGGGTTCAACTGGGGCGACGCAGGCATCGGCGCGTCGGTCGCCTTCGGAGCCTTGCTTTTGCTGCTGACCGTTGTCGCACTCGGCCGGCGGTACGGGCCTCGGATCAATCGGTCCGGTCTCGCCACCTCATAGCTGCGACAAGCACCAAAGCGAGAGCGGGTCCATTGGGCCCGCTCTCCTTCTGGCCCGTCAATGGCCGGCGAGGGGACGAACATCTCGGCGCCGAGCGCTTCAGCCCCAGTTCACCGGGACAAGGATGCAGCAAGCCTGGAGGATAGTTTTGGACCGATGCCGGAGACGCACTACACGAAGAGCGGCGGAATCAACATCGCGTATCAGGTTGTCGGCGAAGGCCCGCTCGATCTGGTGTACGTGCCCGGCTGGGTTTCGAATGTTGAGGGCAGCTGGGAGGAGCCTACGCAGGAACGGTTCTTGCGGCGCCTCGCAAGCTTTTCGAGGCTGATCCTGTTCGACAAGCGCGGGACTGGGCTGTCCGATCCCGTTGCAGAATCCTCGCTTCCGACGCTCGAAGAGCGGATGGACGACGTTCGCGCGGTCATGGATGCCGCCGAGTCGGAGCGCGCCGCGGTCTTCGGCTTTTCCGAGGGCGGAAACATGAGTGCGCTCTTCGCGGCGACGTACCCTGAACGCGCGGTGGCACTAGTGGCGTTTGGCATCTTCGCGAAACGCATCCGCAGTCCCGACTATCCGTGGGCGCCCACCGTTGAAGACCGTCAGCGCGAGATCGAACACGTTGAGCAGGAGTGGGGCCGCGAGATGGACATCGACGTGCTCGCGCCGAGCGCGGCCGCCGATCCCGAATTCAAACGGCGCCTGCTGTCATACCTTCGGCGCAGCGCGAGTCCAGCGGCTGCGGCGGCGCTCTTGAGGATGAACACCGCAATCGACATTCGCGGAGTGCTGCCGGCCATCCACGTGCCGACCCTTGTCCTCCACCGTACGGATGATCTCGAGGCGCGAGTCGAGGAAGGTCGCTGGATCGCCGGGCGCATTCCCGGTGCGAAGTTCATCGAGCTCCCCGGCGCGGATCATCTGCCGTGGGTCGGTGACCAGGATGCGGTGCTCGACGAGATCGAGGAGTTCCTCACCGGCGTGCGCCCGATCCGGGACGCCGATCGCGTACTGGCGACGGTCCTCTTCACCGACATCGTCGGCTCGACCGAGAGCGCCGCGAGGCTCGGCGACCGCGGCTGGCGTGACCTGCTTGCTCAACATCAAGCGGCGGTACGGCGCGAGTTGGCGCGTTGGCGCGGAAGTGAAGTTGACACCGCCGGGGACGGCTTCCTCGCGACTTTCGATGGCCCGGCGCGTGCGATCCGCTGCGCGCTTGCAGTTGCGACGGACGCGCGCACCATCGGTCTCGAAGTGCGCGGGGGCGTACACACGGGCGAGTGCGAACTCCTTGGTGGAAAGGTCACTGGGATCGCTGTTCACACCGGCGCGCGGGTCGCATCCCTTGCGAGCGGCGGGGAGATTCTCGTGTCCCAGA
>Ga0184608_10000391_pt1 | contig 11583 bp, 11 predicted proteins | sample PLM1_30_coex_FD_133010 | JGI IMG/M metagenome (GOLD analysis project Ga0184608, IMG submission 133010) | Groundwater sediment microbial communities from an aquifer in East River, Colorado, USA - PLM1_30_coex | ecosystem: Environmental > Terrestrial > Soil > Riparian zone | place: USA: East...
CCTCGCGAGTGTTGGCGAGATCGAGATTCACGGTGCGGGGCCCGGTGATGTCCTGAAAGCGGATTCTGGCGGCCGACGTGTAGTGGTCGACGCCGAGCCCCGCCGCCACGTCGGCGAACAGGACGCGCATCCCGGCCACCACACGGTAATTGACCGCGTCGAAGTCGATCGCGAAGTCAGCCGGGTCGCTCGTGGGGGCGTTGACGTTGCCGAATTGCACGCGCGGCACATGCCGCTTCATCACGCTCACCGACACGGCCGGAATCGGGAATGCTCCGCGCAGCAGACCGATGCGCACGCCGTACCCGAGGCCCAGGGCGATATCGCCGATCTTCGGCGCGCTCGGATCCACGGACATGCCCTGCACCCGGCTGGCGGGCAACAGCACGGCGCTGGCGAGCCCATCGATCGACAGGAGCCCGCCGCCCTGGCCTCCGTACAGCCCGACCGCCGCTTCGATCACCGGCGCCGGCAGATATCCGTCGAAGCTCGACGGCACGGGGTTCTGCGCCGCGCTGTCCGGGTTGGGGAGCGACGCCTTGATCGCGTTGGCGCGGAGCGTGACGCTGACATGGCCGAACCCGCCGAGCGTGCCCGCGCTGCCGAGCACCGGATTGCCGCCGCTCACGATCACGCCCGCGAGCGGATGAAACGCCTTGGTGGCGTCCACCATCGTGTTGCACGCCGCCTGGGCCTGCGCGTTGATGCTTTGGCACTGCGGCTCCTGCGCCGCCAGAGGAAGCGCGAAAACCGTCAGCAAGACGAGTGTGGGTTTGTATGAGTGCATGGTGCCTCCGGAATCTGGGGCTGACCCCGGGGCGGCGCCCCGGGGTTAGCCGATCTCGATCATCGTTCGCTGAATCGCACGCCGGTTTTCCCCGCGTGCACTTCGCCAATCATCCAGGCCGGGACCTTGGCGCGCTCCCCGGCCTGGACCACGGCATCGACGTCATCGCGCGCCACGACGGCGATCATCCCGACGCCGAGGTTGAACACGCGCCGCATCTCGTCGACCGAGACCTTGCCCGCCCGTGTGAGGACACGAAAGACCGGTGGCCAGGGCCAGCTGCCGGCGTCGACGACCGCCTGGCATCCCTCGGGCAGCACGCGCACCAGGTTGCCCGCGATTCCGCCTCCGGTGACGTGGGCGAGGGCGTGCACCTCTCGCAGGACGGGCGCCAGGACCGGCGCATAGCTGCGATGCACGGCGAGGAGCACGTCCGCCACCGAGCGGTTGGTCTCCGGAAACCGATCGTGGATGTCGAGCTTCAGCTCTTCGAAGACGATGCGGCGTGCCAGCGTATACCCGTTGGTGTGGAGTCCGTTCGAGGCGAACCCGATCAACACGTCGCCGGCACGCACCCGATCGCCATGCAGTGCGTCGTCCTCCTCCACCACCCCGACGATCGTGCCGGCCAGGTCGTAGTGTCCCGGCTCGTACAGATCGGGCAGCTGGGCGGTTTCGCCGCCGGCGAGCGTCATCTCGTGGGCGCGGCAGCCGCGCGCGATCCCCATGACGATCCCCGCCGCGATCTCGGGCACGAGGCTGCCGGTCGCGATGTAATCGAGGAAGGCAATCGGCTTGGCGCCGTGCACGAGGATGTCGTTCACCGAGTGATTGACGAGGTCCTCGCCCACCGTGTCGTGGACGCCCGCCGCCGCGGCGACGAGCACCTTGGTGCCGACGCCGTCGGTGGACATCACCAGCACCGGCTTCCGATATCCCTCGGGCACGCGCACCATGCCCCCGAACGCGCCGATGTGGCCTACGGAGAGCGCAGTGCGTGTGCCGCGCACGAGATCCGCGATGCGACGCTTCGCGTCTTCGGCGGCATCGAGCCGCACGCCCGCGGCGGCGTAGCGCTCGGTCACCGCTGTCCCCCATCGAGATCGAAGTGGACGAGATCGCGGAAAGCGCGCACCCGGGCATCGACCTCCCCCAGCGTCACGGTCTCGAACCGCTGCACGCCGAACGCTTCGACTGCGAAGGAGCCCATCGCGGATCCGTAGACCATGGCCCGCCGCAGGTTGTCGAAGGAGATGTCCCCGGTGCGGGCGACGTGCGCCATGAACCCCCCGGCGAACGCGTCGCCGGCGCCCGTCGGATCGAACACTTCCTGGAGCGGGTACGCCGGCGCCTTGAAGGTCGTGTTCTGATCCACGAGCAGCGCGCCGTGCTCCCCTTGTTTGATCACGGCCATCTTGGGCCCACGACCCAGGATCCAGTGCGCCGCGCGATAGATGTTCCAGTCGCCCGACAGCTCGCGCGCTTCGGAGTCGTTGACCATCAGAATGTCGATGTGGCGTAGCAGCTCGAGCAGCACGTCGCGCTTCGACTGGATCCAGTAGTTCATCGTATCGCAGGCGACGAGCGTCGGCTTCTTGACCTGGTCGAGCACGCTGAGCTGCAGCTCCGGGTCGATGTTGCCGAGGAACACGAAGCGCGCCGCGCGGAACTTCTCGGGGATGCGCGGACGAAACTGGGCGAACACGCCCAGCCGGGTCTCGAGCGTCTCGCGCCCCGCGAGGTCGTAGGAGTAGCGCGCCTTCCAGCGGAACGACTCGCCGGGCTGGCGCTCGACGCCGGCGAGGTCCACGCCGCGCGCGGCGAGCGCCGTGAGGTGCGCTTCGGGAAAGTCGCTGCCCACGACGCCGACGACTTGTACCGGATGCAGGACGGCGCCGGCCATGGAGAAGAAGACGGCGGCTCCGCCCAGCGTATCGGCGGTTTCGCCGAAGGGCGTACTGACCGAGTCCAGCGCGATCGAACCGACGACGAGCAGGCCCACGCTACATCCGTTCCGGGGCGTTGATCCCCAACAGGGTGAGTCCGTTCGCCAGGACCTGGCGCAGCGCGCGCGCCAGGACGAGTCGCGCCGCTTCCTCGGGCTCCCCCAGCACGCGGTACTTGTGATACCACGCGTGCACGATCCGGGCCAGCCCCTCGAGGTAGCCCGTGATGCGGTGGGGCTCGAGCGCGGCAGCGGCGCCGTCGACGATGGCCGGAAACTCGGCCAGCTCCTTGATCAACTCGAGCTCCTCGGGCTCGTCCAGCACAGCGAGGTCCACTCCCTCCGCCCTGGCGCTCTCCGGCGTGCGGCCGGCGACCCGAAAGATCCCGGAGAGCCGCGCATGCGCCATCTGGACGTAGTAGACCGGATTCTCCTCGCCCTGGGTCTTCGCGAGGTCCACGTCGAACACGAAGTGGGAGTCGCTGCGCCGCATCAGGAAGAAGTACCGCACGGCGTCCCGGCCGACCTCCTCCACGAGGTCGCGCACCGTCATGTAGCTGCCGGCGCGCTTGGAGATCTTTACCTCCTCGCCGCCCTTCATGACCGTCACCATCTGGTGCAGCACGTATTCCGGATAGCCGTCCGGAATCCCCATCTCCAGCGCCTGGAGTCCGATGCGCACGCGTCGCACGGTGCCGTGATGATCGGCGCCCTGCACATTGATCGCACGCGTGAAGCCGCGCTCCCACTTGGTGACATGATACGCCACGTCCGGCACGAAGTAGGTGAAGTCCCCACCCTTCTCCGCGCTCTTGCGCATCACGCGGTCCTTGTCGTCGCCGAAGTCGGTCGTCCTGAGCCAGTGCGCGCCGTCCTTCTCGTACGTGTGACCGGCGGCCGCGAGGCGCCGCTCCGTCTCCTCCACCTTGCCGCCCTCGTAGAGGGACGACTCGAGGAAGTACACGTCGAAACGCACGCCGAACGCGCGCAGATCCTCGTCCTGCTCTTGGCGTAGCTCCGCGACGGCGAAGCGCCGCACCGCCTCGAGGTCCGCGCCGTCCGGATCCTTGGGGTGCTGCGCCACATAGCGCTCGGCCAGCTCGCTGATGTACTCGCCGTGATATCCCCCTTCGGGGATGGCGGCGTCACGCCCCTGCCGTTGCTGGATGCGCGTCTGCACGCTGCGCGCCAGGTTCATGATCTGGGCGCCGGCATCGTTGTAGTAGAACTCGCGCGTCACGCGCCACCCGGTCCACTCGAGCAACGCGGCGATCGCATCACCGAGCGCCGCCTGGCGGCCGTGACCCACGTGCAAGGGCCCGGTGGGATTCGCCGAGACGAACTCGACATTGACCGGGCGGCTCGCACCCACGGTGCTGCGGCCGTAGGCGGGACCGGCGGCGAGGACGGTGGGGACGACCGCGACGACTAGGGCTTCGGCGAGGAAGAAATTCACGAAGCCGGGGCCGGCGATCTCGACCTTGCGCACGAATCCCGGCGGCAGCTCGAGCGCGGCCACGAGCTTCCCCGCCACGTCGCGCGGCTTCGCCTTGAGGGTCTTGGCGAGCGCCAGCGCCAGGTTGGTCGCGACGTCGCCGTGCGCGGAATCCTTGGGACGCTCGAGCTGGACGTCGGCGTCGGGCGCGCCAAGCTTCGCCGCCGCCTGCGCCAGCGCCGCGCGGAGCGTGTCGTGTGCCTTCACTTGTCGGAGCTTGAGTCCTTCTTGGGCTTCGGCTTGGACTCAGCGGGCTTCTCGATCTTTTCGGGTTTCTCGGCCTTCTCGGACTTCTCGGCCTTGTCGACCTTCTCACCCGCGCGCTTGTAGTCGGTGATGTAAAACCCGGAGCCCTTGAAGACGAGGCCGGCGCCCCCCGAGACGAGCCGCGCGGCCATTTTGCCGCACTTGGGACACTTCAAACGGCGCGTGTTCGTGATCGTCGGGTAGAACCGCTCGAACACGTGGCCCTTGGGGCACTTGAACTCGTAGGTCGGCATCGCACAACAACTTAGCGGCGCGCCCAATCCCGGTCAATCGGGCGTCGTCTTGCGCACGTATTGCAGCGCTCCCGAGGGGCACCGGTCGATCTGCGCCGCGACGACGTCCGCATTCTGGAGCTCCGGTCGAATCCAGCGCTTGCGCTTGATGTCGAAGACGTCGGGCAGGCCGCGCACGCAGACGCCGGAGTGGATGCAGACGTCGGGATCGAAGGTGACGATGATCTCCGGGGCCTCGTACGTCTGGCGGCGCTTGCTCATCGGCGACTCAGATTCCAGGGCGGCGGCGGGAGACCCCCGGGCGGCTCACCCGGAGAGCGTCGGGGCGCCACCGCGTGCAGGCCCTTGGCGACTCCGAACGCGAGCACCTCATAGACGGCGAACAGCAGGGCGACCATGATCATCCCCATGACGACAGCCACCACCATTGGGGCGTCGGACGACACGAGCTTCTCCTTGTGACTCTCGAAGTCAGCGACGTACTGTTTGAGCGTCAGGGTCTTGCCCCGTTCCGCGTCATTATTGAGGCTGTTCCCAACGGCGTAACCGAACAGCGCCCCGAGCAGCAATGCGACGACGACTCTCGCGCCGATCATGTGGCCTTGCGGCATGAGTCTCTCCTCAGTTGGCCTTGAGCACGTCGGCCACGAACGCCAGCGTCTTGGTCTCGACCCACTGCGCCGATACGGCGTCCACGCCGATCGTCCCGGTGCGATCGCCATGCCCTGTCACGACCCGGCCCTGTGCCGGGGCAGACTTGACCTCGCGCTGCACCACGATGCCGCGCTTGGGGTCGTACTTGAACATCAGCGCCGACGCGAGGCCGCCGCGCGGCGTGAACGACAGCGCGACGCTCGGATACGCATCCTCGCGCTCGGTGTGGTCCCGCGTCGAGGCCTCGTGGCCGGCGTTCTTGAGCTCCACCATGAATGCGTCCAGCACCGGACGCACCACGTTGCGGAGCCCCTCCGCGCAGGCCTGCCGCTTCCGGTCAGCCGCGCCGCTGCTCGACCGGGACGCCGTCGTCCCGCTCTCCTTGTGCTCGGAGTAGGCTTTGAGCAGGGACCGCAACCGCGTGAAGATCTCGTCGCTCATGGCTTCACTCCGTATACCCCCCACACCCCTCGCAGCACATCGCTGATCTCCCCCAATGTCGCACGTGCCCGCACGGCCGCGAGGATCGGCTCCATCAGCGCACCGCGGGGGTCTCGCGCGGCGGCGGTGATGTCCGCCAGCGCGCCCTGTACCTGTGTCGCGTCCCGTTGCTTGCGCGCGGCGGCCACGCGCTTGCGCTGTCCGGCCGCCAGGTTCGCGTAGTCCGGCCCCCGCAGCGACGGCGCCGGGTCGTCGCTCGCGTACTGGTTCACCCCCACGACCACTCGGCGCCCCGCCTCGACGTCGCGCTGCTGCGCGTACGCGCTCGCGGCGATCCGCTCCTGGAACAGCCCCCGCTCGATCGCCTGCACCGCTCCACCCAGGCGCTCGATCTCGTCGACCTGTGCGCGCGCCTCCCGCTCCATCGAGTCGGTCAACGCCTCGACGTACCAGCTTCCCGCGAGCGGATCGACCACGTCCGGGACACCGGTCTCGTGCGCCAACAGCTGCTGGGTGCGGAGCGCGAGCGTCGCGCTCTGCGTAGTGGGGAGCGCGAGCGCCTCGTCGTAGGAATTCGTGTGCAGCGACTGCGTCCCACCCAACACCGCCGCCATCGCCTGAATCGCGACCCGCACGACATTGTTGAGGGGTTGCTGCGCCGTCAGCGTGGCGCCACCCGTCTGAGTGTGGAACCGCAGCCGCGACGCCGCCTCCGACGCCTGGAACTTCTCCTGCATGAGGCGCGCCCACAGGCGCCGCGCCGCGCGGAACTTGGCGACTTCTTCGAACAGGTCGGTGTACCCGGCGAAGAAAAACGACAGGCGCGGCGCGAACGCATTGACGTCGAGCCCCGCCAGGGCGGCCCGCCGCACGTATTCCAGCCCGTTCGCGAAGGTGAACGCCACCTCTTGGGCCGCCGTCGCCCCCGCTTCGCGCATGTGGTAGCCCGAAATCGAGATCGGGTTGAAGCTCATCCCCTCGGCGTTGGTCCAGCGGAAGATGTCGGCCACGAGCCGGAGCGAGGGCTGCGGCGGATAGATGTAGGTCCCGCGCGCGATGTACTCCTTCAGAATGTCGTTCTGGATCGTGCCCTGCAGCTGCCCGCGCCCGACCCCCTGCTCTTCCCCCACCACCACGTACATCGCGAGCAGAATCGCCGCGGTGGCATTGATCGTCATCGACGTCGACACGCGGTCGAGCGGAATCTCGTGGAACAGGCGCTCGAGATCGTCCACCGTGTCGATCGCTACGCCGGCGCGTCCCACCTCACCTTCGGCCATCGCATGATCCGAATCGTACCCCATCTGCGTGGGCAGATCGAACGCGACCGAGAGCCCCGTCTGGCCCGCCGTCAGCAGATGGCGGAACCGCGCGTTCGTCTCCTCGGCGGTCCCGAAGCCCGCGTACTGGCGCATCGTCCACATCTTGCCGCGGTACATGGTGGGGTGCACGCCGCGGGTGAAGGGGAAGGCGCCCGGCGCGCCGAGGTCCCGCGCGGGATCGCCGCGCCAGTCCTCGGGCCCATACACCGGTTTGCGATCGCTCACCGCGCGGCAGCCCCCATCATCTCCGTCGCGAAGGCGACGTCCTGCTTGCTCCCGATGACGAGCGGCGTCCGCTGGTGCAGGGTTTCCGGCGCCACGTCGAGGATCGACTGCCGGCCATCGGTCGCGAGCCCCCCCGCCTGATCCACGACGAATGCGAGGGGAGCCGCCTCGTAGAGCAGCCGCAGTTTGCCTTGCGGCGAACGCGTGTCGGCAGGATACAGAAAGATTCCCCCTGACATCAGGTTGCGATGGAAGTCGGCGACGAGCGAACCGATGTAGCGCGCGTTCTTCGCCTGGACCCGGCCCGCCCCATCGCCGTTCTTGAACGCGCCCACGGCGCGCTGCACGCCCGGCGTCCACTGATTCCAGTGGCTCTCGTTCACGCTGTAGTAGGTCCCCACCTCGGGGGTGCGGATCTGAGGATGCGACAGCAGGAACTCGCCGATCGTCGGATCGAGCGTGAAGCCATGCACGCCCGATCCGGTCGTGTACACCAGCATCGTGCTCGAGCCGTAGAGGATGTAGCCGGCGGCGATCTGTTTCCGACCCCGCTGCAGACAATCGGCGAGGGTGCCCGCCCCGTTTTTCTTGGCCGTGACGCGGCGGTGAATCGAGAAGATCGTCCCGATCGACACGTTCACATCGATGTTGGCCGAGCCGTCGAGCGGATCGTACAGCAGCACGTACTTGCCGGCGGGCTTGTCGGGCGGAACGGGGACGGGCTGCTCGTCCTCCTCCGAAGCCATGATGCAGATACGGCCCGTGTGCTGCACACTGTTCCGGACGGTCTCGTTGGCGAAGACGTCGAGCTTCTGCTGGAGCTCGCCCTGGACGTTGATCGTGTTCATCGCGCCCAGGATATCGGTGAGGCCGGCGCGGCGCACCTGGCGCGAGATGATCTTGGCGGCGAGGCAGATATCATAAAGCAGGTTCGACAGCTCGCCCGTCGCCTCCGGGTGGAGCCGCTCCTGCTCCATGATGAACCGCTCGATCGTGATGACTTCAGTGGGTCCAAACACGCTGCCCATCGCTTTCGAGTGTGATCGTCCCCTCGCGATCGGTCCGGTGGACGTGCACGCCGTGCGCGGCCAGCCGGGCCACCACCTCCGGGGCCGGATGCCCGTAGGTGTTTCGGGCCCCGACACTAATCACGGCGATTTCGGGACGGGCCTCATCGAGCCATGCGTCCGATGTCGCCGAGCGCGAGCCGTGGTGTCCGACCTTCAGCACGTCCACGTCGCCAATCCGCCCCGCGAGGCGCAGCTCCACGGGCAAGCCCGCGTCGCCCGTGAGCAGCAGGCGCACGTGCCCGTATTCGACGAGCAGGACGACCGACTCTTCGTTCGGGTCGGTCGTCACGGCGGCCCACGCGCTGTCCGGACTCAGGACCGTGAAGCGCACACCGTCCAAGTCCAGGCGGTCTCCCGCGCGCGCCGCCCGCCACTGAGCGCCCGACGCCTCGCTCGCCGCCAGGAACTCGAGGTACGGCACCTCGCCCAACGGCTCCCCCGGCTCGAGCACCAGATCCACGGGCAGCGCGCTCAGGACCGCCGGCAAACCGCCGACGTGGTCGGCGTGCGCGTGCGTGGCCACGACCGCCGCGACCCGCACGGCCCCCTCCCGGCGCAGGAAGGGTACCACCACGCGCCGCCCCGCGTCGCCGCCGCCACTCCGGGGCCCCCCGTCTACCAGCACCCAGCGACCCTCAGGGGTGCGCAGCGCCACGGCATCACCTTGGCCGACGTCGAGGAAATGTACGGTCAAACAACGACAATCAGAAAGGCGGGAAAAGGCGGAGAAGAGCGCGGTACATGAAAGGCCAGCAGCGATGAAGGCGACGCGCGCCCCAATCAGCCACGGGCGGCGCGGCGTGCGCCACAGCCACCAGGCGACGGCCAGCGCGCCCAACCAGAGCGCGGCGGCGGGCCAACCGGCCTCCATCACGATGTGCCCTCCAGGGATGGCAGCGGCGGCGGCCGCGACGAGGTCCAGCAATGCGAGACAAAAGCCCGATCCCGCCGCGAGCAGTCCCCATGACGACAACAGCGCGACGATCACGCCGGGGACCGCGATCGCGCCGAGCGGAATCGCCACGAGATTGGCCAATATGCCGACGGGCGCCACGGTCCCGAACGTGAGCGCGCAGATCGGCGCGGTCACGAGCGTCGCCGCGACCGCCGGCGCGAACAGACGGATCGTCCGGGGACTCCGCTGCGTCGCTCGAGCGGCCCAGATCACGCCCGCCACGGCGCTCACCGACAGCCACGCGCCGACCGACGTGACCGCCCACGGATCGAGGACCAGGACGACTAGGCCCGCCACCGCGATTATGCCGCGCGGCGCGACGACCCGTTGCCGCAAACGGGCCAGGCCGTCCAGGGCGAGCATCACCGCGGCGCGGGTGGCGGGCGCCGGCAGGCCGAGGAGCCAGCAATAGGCCGCGATCAACGTCGTCGCCGCGCCGAACCGCGCGCGCGGACCGAGGCCGAGCGCCCGGAGCAACAGGCCGAGCCAGGCCGCGATGAAACCGACGTGCAGACCGGAGATCGACAGAATGTGGGCCAGCCCCGAACGGGCGTAGCGCTCGCGTATCTCCGGATCGAGCTCGCCGGTCCGGGCGATGACCAGCGCATCGACCAGCGGAGCGCGGCTCCCGAAGAGGCGAGCGCTGCGGGCGGCAATATGGTCGCGCAGCGCGCCGCGACCTCTCGGTGTTGCGTCGAGCAGCCGAGTGCGGCGCGCCACGAAGATGCCGCGATCGGCGTCGCGGCCGAGCCAACGCCCGGCGACGATCCAGGTCGTCCCGCCGCGCGCCGCGTACCCCTCGGGCCAGCGCAGCTTCAGCCTACCGCCGCATGACCCGCCCCGGGCGTCGCCCTCGACAAGCCCGCCCTCCGCTGCGACAGGATCGTGGAGGCGCACGATCGCCGCGCGCGTCTGGTCGCCTTGTGCCCGCGCCCACGTGCCTGCGCAAGTCGCCGCTCGCTCCCGCCGCGCCGCGCTGCCCCACACCACCCCCGCCACGAGTGCGATCCCCACAGCCGCGCCGACCGGCGCGCGATGCAAAAGCGCCCCTGCACCGAGCAGCACGGGGAGTACCTCCCACGGCCCCACGCCGCGCAGCGCGGCAAAGACGCCGGCGCCGACCGCGATGGTGATCCAGAGAATCGGCGGGCGCACCGGACGGGGCCCGCGTCAGGCTACAGCTGGACGGGTTTCGCTCCGCAGCGTGGCGCCAAGCCGACCTTGCGGAAGCCCTCGAGCAGCGCGACGTCGAGCTTCGCTTTCTCCTGATCGCTGCCGAGCGACAGCTCGGTCAGGATCTCGCCCTGGCGGGTGGAGACGTAGTGGGGCGTCAGGCGATTCAGGGCGAATACCAGGACGTCGCCGCGACAGGTGTCGCAGCCGCAAAACGCCGGGATCCTGTCGCGCAGGCTGGCGTATTCGCGCTGCACGATCTCCCAGGAGACGTTCGTGACGCTCATGGGACCGCCACTTCCCGGCTCGCCTGATCCGCGGGCCACGCCGTGAACGTCGATCCGGTCGTGCCCGTGAATCGCACGCGACGATAGGTGCCGATCCACTCGTCGGGGCCCTCGAGCAGCGCGACTTTGTTGGTGCGGGTCCGGGCCTGCAACAGGCCGCCTCGTTTGGCCCGTCCCTCGACGAGCACCTCGTGAGTCGACCCCACGAGACCGATGTTCTTGCGTTTCGCTCCGCTCCGGACGAGCGCGATGAGCCGCACGAGCCGCTCGGCCTGGACCTCCTCGGCGACGTGGTCCTTGAGCCGGACGGCGGGTGTGGCTTCGCGCACCGAGTATTTGAAGGTGAAAGCATCATCGAAGCCGACATCCACGACCAGCGACAGTGTTTCCTGAAACTCGTCCTCGGTCTCGCCCGGAAAGCCGACGATGATGTCGGTCGTGAGCGCGAGGCCGGGAATGGCCTGTCGCAGCGCGGCCACGACCTCGAGGAACCGCGCCCGGTCGTACCGCCGCAGCATCCGTTTGAGTACGCGCGAGCTGCCGCTCTGCACCGGGAGGTGCACGTGCTCGCAGACCGTGGGCGTCGCCGCCATGGCGTCGAGCACCCGCGGCGCGAAGTCCGTGGGATACGGAGAAGTGAAGCGCACGCGGCGAATGCCCGACACGCCTCCCACGGCCCCACGCCGCGCAGCGCGGCAAAGACGCCGGCGCCGACCGCGATGGTGATCC